>Ga0247811_1000141_pt1 | contig 25318 bp, 22 predicted proteins | sample UWRJL134311R1_FD_189018 | JGI IMG/M metagenome (GOLD analysis project Ga0247811, IMG submission 189018) | Plant litter microbial communities from Arlington Agricultural Research Station in Wisconsin, United States - UWRJ-L134-311R-1 | ecosystem: Environmental > Terrestrial > Plant litter >...
GGCCGGCTTCTGCACTTACCTGCCCACTGCGCTGATCTACAGTTGGGTGCCGACTTACCTGCAAAAGGGCCTGCTGATGACGCCGATGCAGTCCGGCTATGTGGTGATGGCGGCCACGGTCGGCGTAATCATTCTCAACCTGGCGGTCTCAAGCCTGTCGCAACGCGCGCTCAAACGCGGCGCCAGCATCCGCATGGCAATGGCCGTGCCGCCGGCAATCGCGTGCCTGATCGGCGGTGCAGCGCTGAGCCTGATGGGTTTTCTCGAGCAGGACTTGTACAGCACCATGGCCCTGTACCTGGTGGGCGGCGTCGTGGTGAACCTGGTGCCAGCCTTCGCCAACTCCATCGTCGCTTACATTGCCCCGCCCAAGCAGCGCGGCAGCATGCTGGCCATTCACATCGGCCTGATGACCACTGCCGGCATGCTCGCCCCGCACATGGTCGGCCAGACCATTGGCTGGGAAGGTGGCGATCTGGTCAAAGGCTTCGAACTCAGTATCGGCCTGTTCGGTATTGCCCTGCTGGTCGGCGGTCTGCTGGCGCTACGTCTGGTCGACCCCGAGCGCAGTCGCCAGGCGCTGACGTTGATCACCTCAAACGCTGCTTCGTCCCACCACGAACCGTCTGCCAGCCAGGCCTGAATCAGGAAACCGCGTTATGCATCAACGATGCCCCCTGTGCGCACGATGACCGCTAGCTAATTCGGCGGCCCGACAAGCGCACGGGCTCTCCTCCTTTTGTATTTCCCCGCCACCGGTGCAAGCAGCAAGCCTGCGCCGCAGGCCCGGCCACGCCCAAAGAAGACGCGGGCACTTCAACGTCACAAGGACCGATATGGATCTTTCCAGTTTCTCGCAACACTACGCCGAAGCCCGGCAGAAATTCCTCGACGCCAGCCTGGCCGCCGGGCTGCTCGTCGAATCCTGGGTCCACCCTCTGCCCGGTCGCGACGGAGAAGAGCTGGCACTGGACGTCGCCCGCCTTGGTGCACCGGACGCCGCCAACCTGCTGGTCATCAGCAGCGGCTGCCACGGCGCGGAGGGGTTCTGTGGCTCAGGCCTGCAGGTCGATCTGCTGCGCGATGCTGCCTGGTTCAAACGTTGCAAACGCGATGATTTGGCCGTGCTGTTCCTGCACGCCCTTAACCCTCATGGCTTTTCCTGGCTGCGCCGGGTCAACGAGGACAATGTCGATCTGAACCGGAACTTCCTCGATTTCACCCAGCCACTGCCGGACAACCCGGACTACCGCGCCCTCGTCCACCTGCTGCTGCCCAAACGCCAGCCACCGACTTTGTCGAGCACGCTCGGACTGATCGGCTACGCCCTGCGCAACGGCCGTATGGCCCTGCAGAGCGGCATTTCCCGCGGCCAGCACAGCGATCCGCGCGGCTTGTTCTTCGCCGGCACGGCGCCGGTCTGGAGCAACCTGACCTTGCGCCGGATTCTTCAACAGCATGGACAGCACTGCCAGCGTATCGGCTGGATCGACGTGCACACCGGCCTCGGCCCGACCGGTGTCGGCGAATATATCTACAAGGGGCGCCAGGAACCGGAAGATATCGCCCGTGGGAGAAGTTGGTGGGGTGAAAAGATGACCAACAGCACCGAAGGCAACTCGGTATCCGCCGAGCTGAACGGCACCATCGACCTGATGGTGTTGGAGACCTGCCCGCAGGCCCAGTACAACGGACTCACCCTGGAGTACGGCACCCTGTCGGGTATAAAAGTGCTCAATGCGTTGCGCGCCGACCATTGGCTGTACTGCAACCCTCAGGCACCCGACGCTCAGATTCAACGCATTAAAAGCCAACTGCGCGATGCGTTTTATGTGGATACCGACGCCTGGAAGCGCGCAGTACTGCAACAGGGCCGCAAGGTGCTGGATCTGACTGTTTTCAACCTCACCAGGCCCTTGCTTTGAATCAACAGCAACATCGTGAAAATGGCCGTTAATAGCGTTCTGAGTTAATACATCTCTCGGGTGTGGCGCCGATGCTTACCGGCCATCGACCCGGCAATACAGTTAAAAGGATGTTCAATATGGACAGGTATCTGATTGAAGGTTTAAGCGAGATTCTGCGCAGGCTTGAGCAGCATCTTGATGATCATAGGGATGAGGTCGTGACCACACTGCAGCGCGTGGCGAGGGGCGAATTGAAGATGCCCGAGACGATCAGCCCCGAAGAGGCAGAGTACGCCCGAGCGCTGTTCGGTCAGATTGCACAAGTGGGCCCGCAACACGTCTGCGCGACGCTTCAGTCCGTGCTGAAGAACCCGGCCACGCTGGAGGGCGCGTTTGCGTTCGATAACATTCTGCTTGAGCTTGGGATTGCATCAAACCTGCCGCCTCTGGGTGAGCTGGTGAACAAGCGTCTCCAGGCCAAGCTCGCGGTTCTCCTGATGAGCTACCTGTTCTATGAAGAGTTCCACTACCCACAGCCAGAGACTGGCGTGTATGACATCTCGGGGAGTAGCTTCCAGAAACTCAAGTGGCTTTACCGTTACTGGTTCAATCAGCTCGAAGTGGCCGAGAAAGGGTCGGGCCTGGAAGCGTTCTTCGCGTCGCAGTCTCTTAAATTCTGTAAAGAGGATGAATGTTCCCCGATCCCCGAAAATCTGCCCCCTGTGCCCTTCATCTCTGTGTCGTGTGCAGGCGATTTACTCGCGGTCGATGTCCTGACGCCGCAAAACACGCCGCACCTGTTCGACGAGATCACTGACTTCTACAGCACCGCGGACATCGTCAGCGCCAACCTGGAATCAACCGTCGACAAGAACCGGCCCGTGGGGCGAACTCAGAGACAGGGTCAACCGGCGCAAATGAATACCTCTGAGGCGATGTTCCAGAAGTTTCGCGACGAGGCGAAGATCAATTACTTCAGCACCGCGACCAACCACGCGATGGACTGGGGCGAACAAGGTCTGCTCGCCACACTCGAGGTTCTCAGGAAATCGGGTGCCTACCACTCAGGCACGGCCGCGAGCCAGGCCGAGCAGGATGACGTGATCGTTGTCGAGAAGGACGGTATCAAGGTCGCCCTGCTGTCCTACACCTTTGACCTCAATGGCTACAAGGTTCCCGCCGACAAGCCTTACCTCGCCAATGAGGTGCGATTCAACGACGTCGAACCGCCACCCGATTATTCATTGATCGAGAAGCAGGTGGCCGCGGCAAAAGCGAAGGGCGCGCAGTGGATCATTGCCTATTGCCACTGGGGATGGGAGTTCGAGATGTACCCCCACGACAACATCGTTGCAGCCGCGCGCAAGGTGATTGATTGCGGGGTCGACACCATCCTCGGCAATCACGCGCACGTCAGTCAGCCTGCAGAACTTATTCCACGCCCCGGCCAGCAGGATGCGCTGGTCGTTTACGCGTTCGGCGACTTCGTCAGTTACCACCCGGAAAGCCGCAACTCAAAACTGGCCTACGCCATAAAGTTCAACATCGGGAAGCTACGCGGATCTGTCCGGCTGTTTGGCCTTGAAGCGCTGCCGATGTACATCGTGAACGAGCAACGTACAGATGGCAGCTTCGACTGTCGTATCGTCAAGTTTTCAGATGTTCTGGAAAACCCGGACAACTACGGCCTGACCGACCTGGAGAAGCGTCAACTTCCCCACTTGCGCGACAAGGTGTGGGAAGACATTCTGTCGCCCATTTCACGCATGCCGAAGTGGGATTAGTTAGTCAGACCGTTCCGATCCTGCTCCTGATCCATGCTGTAGGACGTTTCCTCAACAGACAGAACGCCCCGGCAGGAGCAGTTTAAAAAGCGATCCTGAGCAACCTAGGCGTACGGCCGATGATGCGCGGCTCGACCCAGAAAGAAGCGAAGAAAAAGACGATGGTTGTTCTTTAGAAGGCGACGAAAAAAAATCCGTCGCCTTTTTTCTTACACAGTTTTTGAGTAACCCCTGACGACGCGCACTGCGGTAAAGATGGCGAGGATTGGCGCGAAGGCGAACAGGCCAAAGAGCCAGACCGCAGCATTAGCAGTGCCCGCGATGCCTCCGGGATCCGTGAGGCCGGCGACGTTTGCCACCATGCCTGCGAGTGCTGCGCCGAGCGCGGTGGCGAATAGCTGCACCGTAGTGATAGACGCCGCTGCCATGCCCTGCTCGCCCGTTGGCGCGACCTGAAACACCCGGGTGAGCAGGTGCGGCCATGCCATCCCCACGCCCAATCCGATTGCCACCAGCGCCACGCATATCGGCATCAGCGCGGGCCAGCCGCCGGCACTTTCGCCGGGCATCAAAACGGCCAGCGCGACCATGCCCGCCATGCCAAGCATCGGGCCGGCGAGAATTGCGCAGCTGATGCCTTTGCCGCTCGCCCCTGCGCTGGCAATTGACCCCAGCGTCCACCCGGCCGCCATCAGCGCTGCGAGGTAGCCGGCAATGAGCGGGGATTGTTGATGGAGAATCTGGAGGAACAGCGGCACGAATATTTCGCCACTGGTCACAGCGACCGCCAGCAGTGACATCGTTGCGTACAGCGCTCCCAACGCTGTTGTGATGCGCAGGGCACCGGCGGGCAGCAGCCGATGGCGTGCGCGGCTTTCTGTGCCGATCAGCAGGGCAGTCAGAATGACGGCGGCAACCAGTCCCGCGATATTCCAGAGGAGGACAGAGGAGACGCTGCCGAACGAAACGGCGAGCACTGCCGACGTCAACAGGACGAGTTGGGCAAGTGGCAGCGGCGAACGTTCGATTTCATCCGTGCTGCGTTTGGGCAGTACGATCACAGCCAGCACGGCAAACAGCAGGGCGACAGGAATGAGCGACCAGAACGCTGCCCGCCAAACGCCCAGTTGCGCATAAATGCCACCGACGGCCGGACCGACCAGAGTGGCCACACCCCACATACCGGAAACCAGTGCCATCGCCCGTGGCCATAAAGTTTCATCGAACACCAGCCGGATCATCGCGTAGGAAAGCGCGAACAAAAAACCGCCGCCCAAACCCTGAACAAGACGACCGGCGAGCATGACCGGCATTGACGGGGCAACGGCACAGATGAACGTGCCGACTACGAACACCAACGTGGCGATCACATACGCGCTACGCGGCCCTGCACGGGCGAGCAACCTCGCCGACAAAGCCGAACCCAGAATGGAGGCGGCGACGAACAACGTGGTGTTCCAGGCGTAGTAGTCGATACCGCCGATGTCTCTGACGACTGATGGCAGAATCGTGGTGGCGATATAAACATTGATCGCATGCAGGACGACGCCCCCGGCAAGGGCGAGCGAGCGCACACCATTCCTGCCGGACAACAAGGCGGCCCAACAACTTTTTGGCGGATTGATATCCCTGAGGGCGACGGCCTCTGCCGACGATGGCGAAGGCTGGCCCGATGTAACGTGACGCTTATCCATGTGTGCTCCCTTTCCCGATGTCACCGCTGCGGCGAATGAAAGCTGCCAAGGCAACGCGACACTCTTTATAAAACCTCATGTATGGATGAGGTCAATAGACGTGTTGCGCACACAAACGATTGCTCTTGTTTGCGATGGCCCCATCAACAACCGTCGTATTGGATCTTTCCTTGCCGATTGACCGCTCTACACTCCATTCCCACGACTCACCCGAAAAGGAATCCATGCTCGTGCGCGATTTCGACTGCCAACCCGTTATGTGCGGGAGCACGCTGAGGCTCAGGCCTTTGGCCGAAAGTGATTTTGAAGGGCTGTATCTGGCGGCCAGTGACCCACGCATCTGGGCCGACCATCCCGCCAATAACCGCTATAAACGGGAGGTATTTGAGGCGTACTTCGCCTCTCGCCTGACCACGGGTAAAGCGCTCGCCGTTATCGATATCGACTCGGGGCAGATTGTGGGTACTTCAAGCTATTACACACCGCCTGATCTGCCGGACAGTATCGCTATCGGGTTTACCTTTTTGCTGCGTGCGAAATGGGGTGGCGATACCAACCGCGAGCTGAAGCGTCTGATGGTGGAGCATGCATTCAAGGCGTATGACACCGTATATTTCCACATCGCGCCCGGGAACATTCGCTCGCAGAAAGCCGCGATGAAAATTGGCGCAGTGCACCTGTATGACGCCGAGCTGAACCTGTCCACCGCGCCTGCCTTGTGCAAGTGCTATGGACTTACCAGAGAGCAATGGGCTGCGTCTCAACCAATCGCCTAAGGCGCTACTGTTCAGGCGATGTTTTTTACAAACTACGTAAACGTCATCGCCCATGTAATGAAGCCTGCAACCCCCGTCGTCCAGGTCAGCGCGGCCAGGAAAAGACCGTCGGTAAATTTTTCCAGCAGGTGATTTCGGCTGAACTGTCGGGCTCGCAATGACCCGTAGGACAGGATCGTTGTGAGCAGGTAGAAGATGGCGTTGATCGCAAGCAGGTCATCCCCCAGGGTGCCGTCAGCCAATAAGAATCGTGCCTGCGGCAATCACCACGCACGCCAGCACCTTGCGGACAGTCAGGGTCTCGCCCAGGAAGAAATAACCGATCAACGCCGCAAACAACACGCTGGTTTCGCGCAATGCCGAGACCGCTCCCATGGGTGCGTGGGACATGGCGTAGATGACGATTCCGTAGGCCAGCAGCGAGACCAGTCCGCCGAAGAATGCCGTGAAAAAACCGGGACGCAATGTAAACAGACTGGGGGCGCCGCGCAGGCCGATGTACACCAGTGGCATCATTACGCCCCACAAGGCGCACATCCATACCGTGTAGGCGATCGGGGCGCCGGACAGGCGTGCGCCAATCCCGTCGGTGACGCTGTAAGCGGCAATGAAACAGCCGGTGCCCAAGGCGTAAGGCAGGCTTGGTACCGCAAGCCTGCGCCCCTTGAAAGCCAGGGAAATAATTCCGCCCGACACCAATGCAATCCCCAGCAGCGCGGCTGCGCCGATACTTTCGCCGGCAAAAACCGATGCGCCGAGGGTGATCAGGATGGGCGAAGAGCCTCTCGAGATCGGATAGGTTTGCCCGAGGTCTCCGACCTTGTAGCTCCTGACGAGAAACAGGTTGTAGCCCACATGCAGGACCGCTGAAAGCACGACATAAAACCAGCTGGCTGGCGCCGGTGGCGTGAGGAACAAGGCCGCCGTTGCACTGACGATAGCGACCGCCAGGCACATGACCGTCATCGACCAGAGTCGGTCGGCACCGCCACGCAGCAACGCATTCCAGCTGGCGTGCAGGAGTGCGGCGAAGAGTATGAGCAGGATGATGTGTAAGGGCATGCGTCATCCTAATCATCTCGGCGTTTTGATGAAAGCACAGTCCCCTCCTCGATCGTGCCAGCTCGACAGTCATGATGGGGCCAGCGAATCTGACCAGTTGCATCGAACGTTGACGAACGGTCTTGCGGGTGTTCAGATGCCGCCCTGTTTCAGGTGTCTCATGCCGCCGTGCATGAGGTGAAACGGGAAACCGGTACGCTCTTTCGAGCAAGTCCGGTGCTGCCCCCGCAACGGTATACGCGTGACCTCCTTCGACACACCACTGTGGCAATCGCCATGGGAAGGTGAAGGTGTCCATACGCGTGAGCCCGGAGACCGGCCTGAAATATCTGTTTGGCAAAATCCTGCGGTGGGCGGGCATGGGCCGGTATCGGCGTGTGCGCGATACCTTCTCCTGCATGCTCTTTTCGCGAAGCTACTTTTCGAGAAGACTATGATTCAGCGTTTCGTTACTCCTGCTCCAACCCTGTTACTGGGTTGCCTGTTCAGCCCTTTTCTGCTGGCAGATGACACCTCCCTGGAGCTCAAACAGCAGCTCATTTCCGCACCTTCGGTGGAGTCCACTACTGTGGCCGACATGGCCCGGTACGGCAGCAAAGTGGACATCGTCACCCGCGAACAGATCGAACGTGCCGGCCCCGGCGCCGATGTTTCGCGCGTCATGCAGATGTTCATCCCCGGCTTGTACGTCGCGCCGAAAAACGGTCCCTTCGACTACGGCACCTACTCCCTGTTGGGCGGGCGTAACGATGACACGCTGATCCTGCTCGATGGCGTGCGACTGAATAATCGCCTGTACGGCGGCCTGTACCTGGACACCCTGCCGGCCAACGCCATCGAACGCATCGAAGTGCTCAAGGGAGGGCAAAGCCTGTTGTTCGGTACTCAAGCCGTATCGGGCGTGATCAATATCGTCACCCGCAGCCCACAGAACCGTGAAGCGTCCGGGGAGGTCAACCTGGGGCTGGATACGTTTGGCGGCACCACAGGAGATTCGCGCGTAGAGAAGATTTTCAACAACGGCTTTGGTGATCTTGGATTGCTGGCCTATTTCAGCCGAAACGTCTCCGAGGGCTATCAGCCGTTTCGCAACAGCGACATGAAAAACGTCACCGATAAAAAACGCGGCTACGAAGTCACGACCTTCGGCGGCAAGGCGATCCAGTCCTTTGGTGATGACGCCCGGCTGGAACTGTTTTATCAGTACGCCGATGCCAACCTGGATTTCGCCCGACCGGTCGACAACTACAAGACCACCAACGACCGCGTCCAGCAAATCGCCACGGCCACCTTTGAGCAATCCATCAACGAACGCCTGAGTTACTTCATCAAAGGGCATGTCAACGACTGGGACACCCGTTACACCCGGGTCAACAATACCGGTGACGGTGGCACTCGAACGATCAATCACAACGACTACTGGGGCTTCACCGATTGGGGTGTACAGACTGAGGGCAAGGCGCAATTACCCGGCGGCCACCTGCTGATTTTCGGCACTGATAATCAATGGTTCAAGGGCCAGGACGATGTGTTGATCATCGACAACCAGAGCGCCGAAGCCCATGCGCTGTATACCCAATTGCGGCCACAGATCGACGCCCTCCCGGACTGGCACCCGAGTATCGGCATTCGTCACGAAGCCATGAGCGGCGGCGACAGCGCCACAGTCGGCATGCTGACGTCGCTGTATGACCTCAACGATAACTGGGCACTTCGCGGCCAATACGGAACCGCCTACAAGCTGCCGAACGCCGAGCAACTGTTCGTCAATGAGCCCGGCGACGAACTGGGGAATCGCAACCTGAAACCGGAGAAAAGCCGCAACGCCGAACTTGGCATCGACTACCGAGGCAGCCTGCTCGCACGCGATTTCAATGCCAGCGTCACCGTGTTCAAACGCAAGATCACCGACCTGATCACCCTCGACGATATCCAGTGGGTCAACGGCCAGGGGCAGATCCAGATGCGCGGTTTCGAGGCGGATGCCAGGCTCGCGCTCAACGATCAATGGAACGTGCAAGCGGACATGACCCGCAACCTCACCGAGTCTCGTGCGGGCGTGACCATCAACGATATCCCGAGCTTCTTCGCGCGCTCGCGGCTCGGCTATGAATCAGCGGACCGGATGTGGGGGGCTGGCGGCGCTGTCCGTTATATCCGCGATGTCATCAGTTCGAAAAAGGTCGAGTACGGTCACTATTCGGTGGTGGACGCTGACGCTTATCGATACCTGGACAACGCCCACCAGCACCGCCTGAGCCTGCTGGTGGAAAACCTGTTCGACCGCGACTATGTCACCAGCCGCGCCAGTAACGTTGACAACCTGGGTCGGCCATTCACCTCAGAGGTGCGTTATACGTATCGCTTCTGATGAAACAGCCCGGACCTGCCTCCCAACACACAAAAGACCCGGTGGACACTCACCCTGACTGGTCGTACATACCCGAGCACGCTCGGCACGTCTTCCTGTGCGCAGGCCCGCGTTGCACCCAACGAGGAGCGTTGCAGTTATGGAAAACACTGCGCCGCCGGTTGCTCGAACACCAGCACATCGAAAACCCGGGAGGCGTACTGCTGACCCGCACTCACTGCCAGTTCCCCTGCAACCTGGGACCGGTGCTGACCGTGTACCCGGAGGCCTGCTGGTATCGCGTCAGCAGCGAAGCCGATGCACAGCGGTTGGTTGATGTGCATCTGGTGGGCGGGGACATTGTTGAAGACCTACTGATCAGGAGCCGATCATGAAAATACCGTGGCTACTCTTGAGCGCCTTTCTCTGGACCACTCCCGCTGCGGCTGACACCTACCGCAATTGCGGCCAGACCCGGACGCTCACTCACTCTCCACCCTCACGCATCGTAGCCCTCAACCAGCACGCCGCCGACCTCTTGCTGGCCCTGGAAGCCGGCACGACGCTGGTGGGCGTGGCGTACCTCGACGACAACACTGCCGCCCGACAAAGTGAGTATTTTGCAGTGCCGGTGATAGCACCGAGGTACCCCTCCAGTGAAGTGCTTTACGCGCTGGCGCCGGATCTGGTGGTCGGCGGATTCTCAAGCGCGTTCGGTCAAGGCATCACCTCGCGAGCCGCGCAACGGAATCGGTACCTACCTGCTGGAGTCGGCGTGCGACGGCCACTCACTGGACTACTTCGGGCATATCCGCAACGACCTGCTCACGCTGGGCACGCTGCTGCACAAACAGCCGCTGGCCCAAGACCTGATCAAGCGTCTGGACGTCGACCTGGCCAGCGCCCAGGCACTGAGCGGTCAGGCCAGGCCGCTGTCGGTGTTCTACCTGGACAGTGAGGTCAATGGTCTGGACAGCGAGGGCCAGCTCGGTTTTGTCACCACCCTGCTGTCCCTCGCCGGGGCCCGGAACCTGTTTGCCGGGATCAATCAATACCGGGTGACCGTGAGCAGTGAAACGTTGCTGATGAGCGATCCGGACGTGATCCTGCTGGCTGATGCCGAGTGGTCGCCTGCCAGCCGCAAGCGCCAGTTACTGGCCAATGACCCGGTGTTGTCGCAACTGCGCGCCGTGCGGGAGAGCCGCCTGATCGATATCCCGTTCACTCATCTGGTGCCCACCGTCGGGAGCGCGCGTGTCGCCCTGGAGCTGGCGCGGCAACTCAAAGCCCTGCAAATCGACCCGGCTCGTTGATCGCCTCGCGTCAGATTCGACATCGTAGACAGGCAGCTCCCACGCTAAAAATAGTCGAGCAACAGAGAAACCGCTCCCATCAACTAATGAGAAGCATTATCATATAATTCTTTCGTCAGCGCCTCTCCTGGAACCCTGTCTATGTCTTCCTCCCCAGCCACCCACCATGCCGTAGGCGAACTCTATGTTCAGCATCACAGCTGGGTGGTGCAGTTGCTGCGGCGCAAACTGGGCAGCCAGGAGCAGGCGCTGGACCTCGCGCAAGATACCTTTGTGCGCATTCTGACCAGTGAAAACCTGCCGCTTTTTCGAGAGCCCCGCGCCTACCTCAACACGGTGGCGAGCCGTCTCTGCGGGCAGTATTTCCGCCGTCAGGCGTTGGAGCGAGCGTACGCGCAAACACTGGCTGTTCTCGAACCGGAACTGTCGCCTTCGCCCGAAACCCGACTGCTGGTGCTGGAAGCCCTGGACGCCGTCGGCAAGGTGCTGGACGGTCTGGGCAGCAAAGTGCGGGAGGTTTTCCTGTTGTCGCAGCTCGATGGCCTGACCTATCCGCAAATTGCCGAGCGCCTGGACCTCAGCATCAACGTGATCCAGAAAGCCATGCTCAAGGCCTATCGGCACTGCTACTCGGCGGTGTACGAGGCATGAGTGTGTTCGAACCTGAAGACAACCAGCGGCTGGACAAAGCTGTCGTCGAGCAAGCCATGTTGTGGATGGTCGCGTTGCAGTCGGGAATCAGCCGCGCGGCCGAACAACAGGCCTGCCAACACTGGCGCAAGGAACACCCGCAGCATGAACTGGCGTGGCAACGTCTGACCGGCCTCAACCGTGATGTCCGCGACAGCACCGCCGCCCTGCCCGCCTCCAGTGCCCGGCGGTTGTTGCAAGCGCGCAGCACGCCTTCACGTCGAACGCTGCTCAAGGGGTTTGCCGGCCTGGGTCTGGCGGCGGCCACCGGTTTCAGTGTGCGTGAACGGGTGCTGTTACCCGAGCTGTTCAGTGATTACCGCACCCCCACCGGCGAGCGCCGACAGGTCCAACTGGCAGGTGGTATTCAGTTGAATCTGGATACCCACACGGCGCTGGATGTTCGCGACACCTCCACCGCCCCGGAACTGACATTGAACCTGGGCCGCGTTTTGCTGGCGATGGGTGCCGGCGCGACGGTGAGGGTGAAAACCGCCAATGGCTGGGTGCAATCGGCGCCCCTGTCGCGGTTGATCATCAGTCACGACCTCACAGACCTGGCCGGCACCCAGGTGCAAGTACTGGCGGGCAGTGCCACGGTGGAGCCGTTGCGCGGCGGCAGTTTTACCGTCGGCACTCACCAGCAAGTGGCTTTCGATCGTCACCGAACCGGACCACTGGAAAGCGTCAAGCCCAGCGCTGAAGCCTGGACTCGCGGCTTGTTGATCGCTGACCGCATGCCGCTGGCCCAGGTGATTACCCAGCTCAATCGCTATCGACGCGGCGTGCTGCGATGCGACCCGGCCATTGCCGGTTTGCAAGTATCTGGATCGTTCTCTCTCGACCGTCCGGATGACAGTCTCGATCTATTGAGCAGCGTGCTGCCCATCCGCGTGCAACGGGTATTTGGCTACTGGGCGACGGTGGTTCCGGCCTAGTCAGAAATTTTTTTCACTGCAACCGGCAGTTTTTTCCAACTCGTGCATCAAGACCAGGGAAGACGCTGAAAAAACAGCGCACCTCCGACCCTTTCATCATGGACAGTCTTTATGCACAGTCGCCTTACCCCGCTTGCCAGTGCCTTGCGCACCGCTCTCCTTGGCCTCTCCATCGCCACCGCCAGTCAGCTCGCCAGCGCCGCCAGCGCTACCGCCTCCAGTGAGCACGCGCAACGCCACGCCTTCAACATTGCGCCGGGCAGCCTGGACAGCGTACTCGGTGCCTTCGGCCAGCAATCGGGCGTGATGATTGGTGCGGACTCGGCCCTCACTACCGGCATTCAGAGTACGGGCTTGAACGGCAGCTTCGCGGTCAACCAGGGCCTCGAGCTGATTCTTGATCCGCTGGGCCTGCAGGCTGTCAACGAGGGTAGCGGATACCGGCTGATCGCCAAACCGGCCAGCGGGCAGCTGGAATTGCAGGCTACCGAGGTCAGCGCCAATCAGTTGGGCACCATCACCGAGGGCACCGGGTCGTATACGCCCGGCACAATAGCCACGGCCACTCGCCTGGTCCTCACGCCCCGGGAGACACCGCAGTCGATCTCCGTGATCACCCGTCAGACCATGGATGATTTTGGCCTGAACTCCATCGACGATGTGATGCGCCACACGCCGGGGATCACGGTGTCCACCTACGACAGTGAGCGCACCAACTACTACGCCCGCGGCTTCTCGATCCAGAACTTCCAGTACGACGGTATTCCCACCCTGCGCAACGATGCGTTCTCAGCCGGGCAGACGTTGACCGACATGGCGATCTACGACCGTGTCGAAGTGCTCAAGGGTGCTACCGGATTGCTGACAGGTGCGGGAGGCCCCGGCGGCACGATCAACCTGATCCGCAAGAAACCGACGTCCGAGTTCAAAGGCAACATCGAGTTGGGCGCCGGCAGCTGGGACAACTACCGGTCGCAGATCGACGTCAGCGGTCCGTTGACCGAAACCGGGAGTGTGCGCGCACGAGGGATTGCCGCCTACCAGGACAAGCATTCGTTCATGGACCATTACGAACGCAAGACCAGCGTCTACTTCGGGACCGTGGAAGTTGACCTGACACCCGACACGCTGCTGACGTTGGGCGCCGACTATCAGGACAACGACCCTAAAGGTTCCGGCTGGTCCGGCAGCCGCCCGCTGTTTGACTCCAATGGTGATCGAATCAGCCTGCCGCTGTCGTTCAACAACGGCGCGAAATGGAGTGGATGGGAGCAATACACGCGGACGGTCTTTGCGACGCTGGAACATTCCTTTGCCAATGAATGGGTGGCCAAGGCCCAGTACAACCACCAGATCAATGGCTATCACGCAGAGCTGGGTTCGGCTCAGAGCAGCCCGAATGCCGTGACCGGGCAATCCAGCGTGTATGCCAACAAGTTCATCGGAGAAACCACCAGCGACACCGGTGATTTCTACCTGTCTGGCCCCTTCAGCCTGTTAGGCCGTGAGCATCAGCTGGTGGTGGGGACCTCCGCTTCGAACTCGCACTGGAAAGGCAAAAGTTATTACAGCCCGACGTACACCAACAACGTCATTGATTTCTATAACTGGGACGGCGACAGCATCAAGCCGGATTGGGGCGATGCCACCCTGACGGAGCAAACCACGCGCCAGACCGCCGGGTATGGCACCGCTCGTTTCAGCGTGACCGATGACCTCAACCTCATGCTCGGCGCACGCGTGGCGAACTATTGGCTGACCGGTACCGACGACACTCGTGAGACGGGCAAGGTGGTGCCTTATGCCGGTGTGACTTACGACCTCAACCAGAACCTGACGGTGTACGCCAGCTACACCAGCATCTTCATGCCGCAGCTGTATTACATGGACAGTCAGAACAAAATCCTGGAGCCAGACGAGGGCAAGAACTACGAGGTCGGCATCAAGGGCGAATACTTCGAGGGGCAACTCAACACCAGCCTGGCGTATTTCGAAATCCACGAAACCAACCGCGCCGAAGCCGACAATGCCTACAACGCGGCCCCGACCAACCCCGCCGTTGAATATGCGTACAAGGGCATCAAGGCCACCACCAAAGGCTATGAGGCAGAAATTTCCGGCCGTTTGGCACCGGGATGGCAAGTGCAGGCCGGCTATACCCACAAGGTCGCCCGCGACGAAAACGACAACAAGGTTTCAACCTGGGAACCTGAGGATCAGCTCAGTTTCTACACCAGCTACAACTTCCAGGGCAGCCTGGACAAACTCACGCTCGGCGGTGGTGCCCGCTGGCAGGGGCAAGCCTGGCAGGTCCTGAATAACCGGGCCAAAGGCACCGACGAGGAATTTTCCCAGGACGCTTACTGGCTGGTGGACGTGATGGGACGCTATCAATTCACTGACCATCTTTCTGCAACGGTCAACGTCAACAACCTGTTCGACAAGTACTACTACACCAACATCGGCTTCTATAACTCGTCCTATTACGGCGACCCGCGTAACGTCATGTTGACGACTCGTTACGACTTCTAACGCTGCCGCCCCATGCTCACGCCAGCAGCTCGGTGATCCACCGAGCCTGCTGGGCGACTTCCTGAGTCTTCTCCTCGGGTACGGCCTGCCGTGCCCGGGTGAAGTGCCTCAGAGTTTGCTGCTTGTGGCGCAGTATGTGCTGCCACTTCAGTAGAAATGTCGGGCTGCGTGCCTGCATCTGCAACGGCCCGAAGTACAGTTCCTCGGCGCTGTACCGCACTGGCCCGGAGCGTTCGGCAACAATGATTTCGTAGTAGAAACGGTTCTCCCGCAGCAGCTCCTCACAGACGATGCAGTAGCCGTTTTCCATCAGCCATTGGCGCAGTGGCTGTTCACCGCCGTTGGGCTGCAGGATCAGGCGCTCCTGTCCGGTCAAATGCGCCTTGCCGCTGTCGAGGATGTCGCGAATCGTCTCACCGCCCATGCCGCAGACCGTGATCGCCGTGATCCCGTCTGCCGGCTCGATCGCCGCCAGGCCATTGGCCTGGCGCACAGTGATCTGCTGCTCCAGGCCATTCTCGCGCACGGTGCGTTGGGCGCAGAGAAATGGCGTCATCGCCACCTCGCCAGCCACCGCTGCGACGATCGCACCCCGGCGCATCAATGCCACTGGGAGATAGCCGTGATCCGAGCCGATATCGGCCAGGCGCGCATCGGCGGGCACATGCGCCGCCACGCGTTCCAGGCGCATGGACAATGTGTGTTCGTTCAACTGCAGTTCCTTCTCACCACGAATGCCCGGCACCTTCGGCCGGATCGGGACGCGATTGTGTCGGGCATCGTCGTGCAATTCAAATTCAGTCGACCACGGCCATGGCGATGCCGTTGCTGACAGGTCGCAATCAGCCGCAGCAGATCGTCATGGCATTTATGCAGTCTGTCGACGCATGGTCAGGATGGCCGCGCCGAAAAAGATAAATGTCGACCCCACGACCCGGCTGACCCACCGGGACAGCTCGGGCCGCGTCAACACGCCTTTGGCCCGGGAAGCCAGCGCGGCGTACAGGCTCAGGGAGACCACCGACAACGCCATGAAGATCGAGGTGAGGATGAAGAACTGCGGCAGCAGCGTTGCGCTCTGATCGATGAATTGCGGGAACAGCGCGGTGTAAAACATCGTCGCCTTCGGGTTGGTGACCGCCGTCAGGAAGGCCGACTTGTACAGTTTGAAAGGCGTGGGCCTGGTCTTCTTCGAGTCATCCCGGACACCGTCCGCCAGCATCGGGCTCTTGTTGAACAACTGACGGGCCCCCAGGTAAAACAGATACCCCGCACCCAGGATCTTCACTGCGTTGAACAGCCACTCGGAACTGGCCAGCAACGCCCCCAGCCCCAACATCGCGGCAGCCGACAGGCAGAACAGGCCACTCGCATTGCCAAGGGACGACCACACCGCACTGCGTTGCCCGTAAGCCAGGCTGTTGTTGATCGCCATCAAGGTCGCGGGTCCAGGACTGGCGATGGCAATGGCGGCGACGAGGGTGTAGGTAAAGATCGAGTGAGAATCCATTTTCAATGCTCGCGAGGGTTGGAAGGTGGCGCATCTTACAGAATGTAAACAGACCACCAGTCTATCTGCATTGCGTGAAACAGTGGGCAGTGACGCGAAGGTTGGGCCCGGCTTCCAGGCCCAATTGCTCAGGCCTGCCTCAAGGCGCCCTCAAACGCCGGCGTCAGCCCCGACAACTCCAGCTTGCGCACGAAGTCGCCGAGACGCTGTTGCTTGTAGGCGTCGACATCCATGTCGCGGTAGTCGTAAAAGCCCTGTCCGTCTCGCAGGCCATTGCGGCCGTTTTGCATATTGTCGGCGATCACTTGTGGCGACTCGAAACGCGGTGCCAGCGCGCCGCTCAGGTAACGCGATGCGTAGTAGAGAATGTCGCCTCCACCCCAGTCGATGAACTCGAGCAGGCCCAGCACCGAGAAGCGCAGGCCGAAACCCACGCGCACCGCCGTGTCGATGTCTTCCGCGCTTGCCACGCCCTCCTCGACCATCCGTGCGGCTTCGTTCATCGCCAGTGCCTGGATGCGCGGGACGATGTAGCCGGCGACCGGATTGCACACCACCGCCACCTTGCCGATGCGCTTGAGCAGTTGCAGCAGCCGCTCGACCACGTGCGGGCACGTCGTTTCGCTGCGACTGACTTCCACCAGCGGCATCAGGTACGCCGGATTCAGCCAGTGCGCGTTCACGAAACGCTTCGGCTCACTGACCATTCCACTCAGCTCGGTGACCAGAAAGGTCGAGGTCGTCGAGGCAATGATGGTCGAGGCCGGAACATGCTCGCTGACCCAGGCGAAGGTCTCCTGCTTCACCGCAATGACTTCCGGCACGGCTTCGAACACCAGGTCGCACCGGCTGAGTGTCGCTGCAGCGCGGGATCTGGCTTGCAGCGTCAACCGTGACATCGCGATGTCCGCCTGGTCCGGCAGGAGCACACCGAGGCGGACAAGCATCTGCAGTTCGCCGCGAACATTGTTTCGCACACGCTCGAAGTAGTCGCGCCGCTCATCCTCGGCGCGCTCCTTGATGTCGATGAGGGTGACTGGCAGGCCCGCGTGGATGAACGCCAGCGCAATGCCCTCGCCCATCCGGCCGGCACCGACCACGCTGACTGACGGCAGCGCCGCGTTCATCAGTTGTAGCCCCGGGTCAGGAGCTCGGTCATTTGCGCCCGGTCAAGACTGGCCAGCCCCAGGTTCTCCAGGGTGCGGCCTTCGGCGTAGAGGTCGCGTGCCGCCACCACCGAGGCGATGCTCAGCAGGCCTTGCGCCACGGGAGTCGGGACACCGGCCCAGCGCCCCACGGAAACCAGGAAGGACAGGCCCAGGCGGGTGTCTTCGAGCATGTATCTATGGGTCTGCAAGTCGATGTCTTCGCGCCAATCGCCGCTGTCGGTCAGCTTGCCGTGGGCACCCCGTCCGTACATCCACTCTTCGCCGTCGCGGGTGTTGTAGTGATCAGCCAGCGGAAAGTGCGGTGCGCCATAGGTCAGTGCTTCGCGCACGGCCATGCGTTCGGCATCCAGCTGGTTGGTCACCCGGCGAATCGACGGCTGGGTGCCCTCGTTGTGAATGTCCCAGGCGTCGAAATGCTCAAGCGGACCGGCGTTCATCATGATCAGCGGCGGATGAATGATGGGGCCCGCGTTCATCAGCGCACCGCTCAAGGCGTCTTCAATCGGCTCGACACTCGGGTAGGCTTCGCGCAGCACAGCGAAGGCGTGGTCGGACAGGTTGCTGGGGAATACGCCGGTCGGCAGGCGGGTGGCGTAGCCGCTGATCACCAGGTCGCTGGCGCCGTGCTTGCGCACCAGATAGGGCAGCGTACCGGTTTCAGCGAAGGCGACTTTGCTCTGGTTGCCCGCATCGGCCATGGCCTTGGCGAACACGTAGCTGCCGAAGGTACCCGGTGGCAGGAACACCACTTGACCCTCTTGCAGGTGCGGCGCGACGTGTTTGGCGAGGTCTTCGTGGGAGGTCGACGGCAGCGGGATGATGACCAGTTGCGCGTCACTCAGGGCTTCGGCGAGGTCGTCGGTCAACGACAGTTTGTCTCCCTGCTGACCGACAGACAACTGACGCGTGCCCCGGTAGTCCCTGATCGTCAGCGCGCCGATGGCCAGCAATTCCTTGAGCGCTGCGCCATCGCGACGCCACAGGCGAGTCAGGTGGCCTTTCTCAGCCATTTCGACAGCAGCGGCGTAACAGCCGTGACCACCACCCAGCACGGTAATATTCATCGAGATGCTCCTTTGATAAGAGACTCGATCCTATCGAGCCACGCCGCCAGCGACTTATCCGATTGCGCAACCGACTGACCCATTGCGCAGAAGTCTCAATGCCTGTGCCGTCGCAGGGTGTCTGACGGCAGGCAGCCGTAGCGTTGCCGGTAGCCGCTGGAGAAATGCCCGAAGCTGTTGATGCCATGACGCAACAGGATATCGGTGACGGTTTCCCCGACCCTGGCCTGCTTCAGTGATTCGTGGATCAGCGCAAGCCGGCGATCGCGAATGTAGTCGACCGGCGCCTGCTGGAGGAACTGGTTGAAGCCGTTCTGCAAGGTGCGCACCGAGACGCCACAGAGTTCGCTCAAGGTCGCCAGGCTGATCGGCTCGTCGAGGTGTTCCTCGATGTAGTCACGAGCCTTTTTTACGTGATGCGGCAGCGGTGCGCGGGCGTCGTTCAACAGATCCGCGGAGTAGTTGTGCGGCAGCTGGGTCAGCAGCAATTGCATCAGGTATTCGGACAGGCTGCTGGCAATGCGTGAGCCGTCGACGCCGCTGCCGTACAGCCGGCAGATATAGTCCAGGGTGTGATAAAGGCTGACGGCACCGGCGCTCAGATGGTCGACCCTGACATCAAAGATCACCGACTGTCGCAGGCTGCGACCTAGCAGGCGTTGCAGGTGCGTCTCCAGGGCGTCACGGTCGACGCGCAGGATCAGGTTGCGGCATTCGCCATCCGTGACGATGCGGCTTTGCGCGAACGGCGAGGAAACGCTCAGGTATCCCGACTGCATCGCCGCGCTTTGTCGCCCGTGCGCCACTTCGCACTGCCCCTGCAAGGTAATGCGAAACAGATACTGATCGGCAATGTCGCCGATGGTGATCTCCACCGGGGCGCCGTAACGCAAGTCGAGCAATGCCAGGTCGCCGAAAAATACCCCATTGAGCCGGGTGTAGATGGGTGCGTCACGCAGCACGTTGAAGCTGTGCGGGCACAGGTATTGGCTGACCTTGGCCTTGATCTCACGGTAATCGGTTGAGCTGAGCAGGCTGTGCCGCTCGAGCAGGTGTACGTCATTCAACATCGAGGGCTCTCCTGATCTGGAGCGAATCGGCCCCGCTGCGTTTGCACGAAGCGGGGCCGTGGTGTCGATCATGAACGATCGCACATCACGCCGGGGTCGGGTACTCACGGGCATAGCTTTCGCGGAAATGACGGCAACCTCGCCACAGCAGAAACACCGTCAACACCGACGCACCAGCGATCACCAGGGACATGGACGAGCCCACCGCCGCCGGCGAGCCGAAGTAACGGTCGGTCAACAGCGCCACCAGCGTGGTGCCCACGCCCAGACCGAGCAGATTGCTGATGAGCAGGAACACCGCCGAGACCTGTGCACGCACCTGATTCGGCGCGAGAATCTGCATCGCGGCGGTGGACGCCGGCATCGGAAACGAGGCAAAGAACATCGCCGGTACCAGCAGGGTCACCGACAGCCACAGCTGATCGACTTGCGGGAACAGGATGGCGGGTATCACCATGCCCAGTGCGCCGATCACCCCGGTGCGCATTGCGGCGTCCTGATGGCCGCGCTTGGCGAGGAAGTCGGTGAGCCATCCGCCGAACAACACCCCGGTGGTGTTGGCCAGCAGCAGCACCGTACCGAGCATGTAGCCCGCCTCGACCGGCGTCAGGCCGAACTTGCGGATGTACAACGCCGGGCTCCAGCTCATCATGCAGAACAGGGCCATGGCGTAGAACGAGAAGCCCAGGTAATGGCAGGTGAAAGTCGCACGGTGACGGCCGAGAAAGCGGATGCCATCGCTCATCGCAACCTTCTTCGGCCGCCCCTGCGCATCAACCTGCAAGCCTTTGCGCGCGGGGTCACGCACGGTGAGCCAGATCAAAATGCCGACCAGGATGCCGGGCAGACCGACAATGAAAAACGCCAGCTGCCAGGCTTTCATGGCACCGAGAAAGGCGACCTCGATGGTGTTCATGTCCTTGAGCAGCGCAATCACATAGCCCCCCACCAGGAAGGCCAGGCCGCCACCGACGAACGAGCCGATCGAGTAGATGCCCACCGCGCGGCCCAGTTTCTCCTTGGGGAACATGTCGCTGAACATCGAATACGCAGAGGGCGACAGGGCCGCTTCGCCGACGCCCACGCCAATGCGGGCGAGGAACATGTGCAGGAAGGTTTTGCTCAGGCCACACGCGGCGGTCATCAGACTCCAGACCACCACGCCGACGGCGATGATCTTCGGCCGGGAGAAGCGGTCCGCCAGGTAGGCGATGGGCATGCCCATGAAGGCGTAGAACAACGAGAAGGCCAGCCCGTGCAGCAGGCTGAACTGGGTATCGCTGATCTGCAGGTCGGCTTTGATCGGTTCGATCATCAGCGCGAGGATCTGCCGGTCCACGAATGAAAAGATGTAGGCGACCATGCACAGCCCCACCACGTACCACTCGTAAAGGTAAGTCTTCTTCTTTTGCAGGACCGCGTTATTGACCTGGACGTTCACGGGTATTTGCTCCTCTTGGAATACGCTCATGTGCGCAGCGCGCCGGCTAACGGCGCGCAGGACACCGACTGGGTAGTTGCGGGGCAGATGCAAAAGACGATGGGTTCAAACATGGCCGGGCCTCTTATTGTTTTGGGGTGTAACCCTGGTTGGATCGGGCTTACCAGAACTTCCAGGTGTAGGTCGTGGCGACACGGAATTCGTTGTAGTCGTAGCCGTACTTCTGCTTCACGTCGATGTTGCGCAGGTCCATTCCAAGGCCTTGCAGCGGCCCGCTCTGCACCACGTAGTTGAGCCCCAGGTAGCGTTCGCTTTCCTGGTTGTCACTCAGGTCTGCACCGCGGTTCCAGTGGGTCCCTTTGGTGTAGCGGGTGTAGAACTTCAGTCCCGGCATCCCCATCGCGGCAAAGTCATAGCCGTAGCGCGCCGACCAGGATCGTTCACCCGGGCGAACAAACCCCAGGGACGACCAGTGCACCAGGTACGGCTGCGGGATATAACCGTTCATGGTCGGGAATACGCTGTCACCGAGCATGCGCTGGTAACTGACGCCAAACATATGGGCACTCTTGAGCAGGGTGAACAAGGCGCCGTAGGAGCGGTTGTCGATCTCACCGTTCAACGCCTCGCCCTCTTCGTTGTTATTGAAGTAGCGCAAGTCGGTTTTGAGTTTGTAGCCATTCCCCAGCTCAGCCATATGCATCAGGCCGACGTAGTGCTGCTGATAAATATCGTGCAGCACGCCATAGAAATAACTGGCTTGCAGGTTTTTGCTGATGTCGTAAGTGGCGCCACCGAAGTCCAGGCCATCACTGTCGAGATTATCGGTGGAGCCGTACTTGTACAGTTTCTCGTGGTTGGAAGATTCTCGCGTCACGGCAGACCAGAAACGACCGCCGGTCAGCGTCAACCCATCGATCTCCTTGGACTCCACCACGGCCCCCTGGTAAATGGTGTCCAGCTGGCGACTGGGGTCATCGAACGCAACCGGCAATTGCGGGCGCAGATCACCGACCTTCAACTCGGTCTTGCTGTAGCGCATCTTGAAGGTGGCCCCGGCCCGACTGTAGTCATCAGCCGTCTGCCCGTCACTGACACTATAAGGCAGCGAACCGTCATTGCCCGACGAGTCCAGGCGCACGGCGTATTGCGCATCCACATCAAGACCGATGGCCAAGGCGGTGTCGGTGTAGCCGGACGTAAATTGCGCATCGAAACCCTGGGACCAACTGTGCACTTCAGAATCCGGTGCCTGGGTGTTGGTGTAGTTACGGTGCAAGTAGAAGTTGCGCGTATCCACTTTGAAGTGACTGTCTTTAATCACATCAGCCTGTGCGGCTAGTGGCGAACAGATGCCCAACACACTGGCAATACCTATTCCACGGCATGACTGCCTTACTTGATACATCTGACATCTCCACATCTGTATGTGCCTGGGCACTGTTTTTATAGGAGCAGAATCAAACCAAAGACCACCGGGGGTGGTGCGAGCAGGGCTTTTTGTTGTTATGGGGTTAAAACGCCACGCGGTTTCAATGGAACAGCCCGCAACGACGACAACCCGTGTCTGTCCAAGGTAAGTCAGCAAGCGCTGCGCCGATATCAAGAAGAACAGCATCCGAAGGAGGGAAATCTCCCACCCCGCTAAAGGTTTCTCTTAGGCGGCTCTGAAGCGGAAGATGATGGTGCACGTGTTCTGCCTGGCAGCCTCCCCGATTGCGCAGGCAACTCTCTAATTGCGCAACCCGGTGCAGACAACCGGCCGAACGGTCGCTGGCACAAGAATTACGCTGTGTCGGCATTCGCGAAGCAAAAAAAACCCCGCAACCGAATGGGGTGCGGGGTAAAAAATTGGTTGGTTGCGGCCAACCAAAGGAGCTCTGTAGAAAACGTCAAGGCGCCTGGTTCAGATGCAATCCTGGGCAGCGCGTTCAAAACTCGACGGCAAAAAGTTCGAGGCCAGCAAATGTCGTTCGTAGATGAACACCTTGCCGCCGCTGCCGGCCTTGTACGCCTCCAGCACGTTGTCTGCCGACACCTTGCTCGGCACCACGATCCGGTAGCTGCGCTGGGTTTGCGAAACAGTGGGATTCAAGGCGCTGTCCTGCAATTTTGGTACTACGCAGTCGGCGTACTGGGCGGGGGTTTTGCTGGTCTTCAAGGTCATGGTCGGGTCGTTCGGTGCGCTGGCACAACCGGCGAGGAGCAACGTGCCAAACGCCATGGCAGACACACAGGTGGGGCGCATCAATCTCATCCTCAACATATAAATACGGCTTATCAGGCAGCAGAACCGCGTCACGCCGGTCGCCGTCGTCATTCGATGCAGGGGATTGTCCGGCTATTGTCATCAAAGTAGAACTTGCGTTTCGTGATGGTCACTATTACTTCTAACAATAGTTGCGCGACGCGCAGACGGGTAAATACTCAATCACCACTGAAAAGATTGAAGAGGATCTCTCCTTGAGAACTTTTGACTTCATCCGCGACGCCGTTCTGCCCGATTTCCGTGACCGGGTGGCCGAGTACCTGGTCCAGTACGAATCCGTACTGATGGGCGAACAGGCGCCCGACCCCGAGCTTGCACGGGCGACCGCCAATCAGTTGCGCGGTTATTTGCGTGGTTTGAACACTACGCGGGTGTTGGGGATGGCGGATTGGGAGGAACTGGATCGGCGAGTGGTGGACCTGTGGCTTGGGCCACCGTCCGCTCAGCAGTAAGTTGGTGGACGGTCCGGGCAAGGTGCAGCAGCGGTCTAGACTAAACAAAGCTACACGCCTCCAGCCTCTTGATTCAGGGGAAACGGGATGACCGGGAAAACAGCGCGCCAATGCTCGTCATGGCTCCTCCCCGCCCTCCTCGCCATCAGCCTGGCGCTGACGACGGGGTGTTCCGGCAAATCAAAAGCGGCGCGTTATTCCACCTCGAACATAGGCTCCAACTGTTATGCAAAAGCACTTCCCACGGCTGGCGAAGGTGGATTGGCCTGGGGCAACACGTTAAGCATGGCCCGCAAAAAATCCATGGATAACTGCATGCGCTATGCAGGCCGCTCCGGTGGCACGCCGAACACCTGTCAGGTGGTGTTATCGGAGTGCCGACATTGATAGCGCGAGCTACCCCTGTGGCGTAATGACTGCCACCTCACCTTAACAATGAAGATTCAAGTTGTTTTTTCTCAATCAAATGGAATGATCTGAATGGAACTCATCAATCAACTGCAACCCCACGCGTGTGCCGGCATGGAGGACATCCGACGCGAAATAGATGCCCTCGATCATGCGGTTATCAAGCTGTTGGGCAAGCGTTTTCAATACGTTCTTGCGGCCTCGACGTTCAAGACCTCCGCGGCATCGGTTCGCGCACCGGAACGGTTCAAAGCGATGCTGGCAACACGTCGCGAATGGGCGGAAGCAGAAGGCCTGAGCCCGGATGCAATCGAAAAGATGTACAGCGACCTGGTGAGCCATTTCATTGCCGAAGAAATGAAGCACTGGGCGGCTCATTCGACCACCCCCTGATCAACGCGTGCGGGCTACCCTTTTTAATCGGAGGCCCTGCCCGGTTCATTCCAGACCCTCTGCCAGCAGTGCCCTTTGTACTGCCGGTCGCTGACGGACACGGCTGTACCACGCCTGAAGATGAGTCAGGTCGTCGAAATATATCGGCGCGTTGTACTGCGACTTCAACCAGCCCGCCTGCCCCCAACCTGTGAGGGCGAACAGGTAAGCATCGGCAACGGTGAACGTGTCGCCCAGCAGGTAGGTCCGGTCAGCGAGTTGTTTATCGATCCATGCAAACCGCGCCTCCAGCTTGGGCCTTGCAGTGTCCACGTACTTGCCGGCCAACGTGGCATAGAGCAGCGGGATAAAGCCCTTGTGGATCTCCGACGTCAGAAAGCCCAGCCATTCCTGAAGCCGATACCACTCAAGGGTGCCACTGGGTGGGGTCAGCCCCGATTCAGGTTTCTGGTCGGCCAGGTACTGCACGATCACCGGGCCTTCGCGAAATCGGTGC
>Ga0247811_1000142_pt1 | contig 25277 bp, 24 predicted proteins | sample UWRJL134311R1_FD_189018 | JGI IMG/M metagenome (GOLD analysis project Ga0247811, IMG submission 189018) | Plant litter microbial communities from Arlington Agricultural Research Station in Wisconsin, United States - UWRJ-L134-311R-1 | ecosystem: Environmental > Terrestrial > Plant litter >...
AACGTTGGTGTCAAGCTTACCGCAGAAAATCGTAAAAACATATGAGTAAACCTAACTTAAATAAGGACGAAATCAAAAAGCTCTTTAATCAGCTAACGGTTGAGTCAAAATTCACTCCACAGCAGAGAGGTTACGAATTTGAAAAACTAATTGAAGCTAAGCTTGAAAATGAAAAACTTGAACCAAGAGCAAGCTATAAACGAAAAGGAGAACAGGTTGATGGTTCATTCTTTTGGCAAGGACAAACCTTTCTATTGGAAGCAAAATGGGTAAAGCCTAAAATACCAGCTTCAAGTGTATATGCATTCAAAGGAAAACTTGATGGTAAATTTCATACTACAAGTGGCATTTATATTGCAGTAAATGGATATTCAAATGATGTTGAAGACGCCCTAAAATGTGGGAAATCACTAAACATACTATTGTTTGATTCTTCAGATATTAAATTGATTTTTAATGGAGAAGTTGCATTCCTTGATGTTTTGAAATTTAAATTGAGGGAAGCAGGAGACACAGGAAGTTTGAATGTTCCATACAGCTTAAAGACTAAAGCGGAAACAATATCCAAAGTAGACAAATTAGATTTTCTAAAAACACAGCTATTTCCACAAAAATCTACAAAAAGAAATATAGCTGAAGATTTATTGATTTTTGTTGAGGGTAAAAGCGATATTCAAATTATTGACAATCTATTAAAACCTATAGAATTAGATTTTCTACTTTCTTATAAAATTATTTCTTTAGAAGGAGTAAATAACATACGACAGATACCCGCTATACTTAACCTTTATGCTACTTACCATCAAAACAAAGCTGTTATTGTAATTCTAGATGATGATCAAGCTACATTGCAAATAAAAGATATTATTGAAAGTATTAGAGAACAGATTGAAAATTCGTCTATTCCAATAAGTACAAAATTTTTCTTTATTGATCAAAAACTAAAAGATAAACTCTCGAATGAAATTTTAGAAAACGTGATTTTTTCTAAAAATTATAAAAAACCACAGCTCTACATAGAACTAGAAAGATTTATAAATGAAATCTCATACGACTATTATGACCCAGAAGTAAACATACCTAAAGAGTCTTTAAAATTTATTCTTCAAAAAGCAGAATGGGATTTTGAAAATAATGAAATTAGTTTTCCAGACGATTACACAGACAGAGATTTCATCATAAATAATTTAGAAGATTTAATAGAATATCTAAACGAAGAAATGATTAGTATCGCACAGGGAGAAATGCCTTTATATATATTAAAAGAAAACGACTATTTAGATTACGAAAGTGAAGTTAGAGAACATTTGCTCGCATATTATAAAGATAAACTTGAAAAATTAAATTGGAATACTGATGAACTATAGTGAAAAAGCCAACCACCAAAACACGTAGCTGTTGCACAACCTCATTCAAAAAATAAAATTCAAAAATAAGCATAAAAAGAACCTCGTTTAAGGATATTTAAACGAGGTTTATTTTGGGTTTTAAATTGTAGTCTTTAAAAAATGAGGTGCTTAAAAATAAGTTTTTCAAGTCAATACAGACAAAGGTTTGCAAAAAGGGGGGCTCACGGTAGGATATTTGGCAGAGCAACTTCATTTAACTTCCAATTATTTGAGTGATGCACTGCGCTCGCTTACAGGACAGAGTGCACAACAGCACATCCACGAGAAACTAATAGAAAAAGCAAAGGGATATTTAACGACGACAAATCTAACGGTTTCGGAAATTGCCTATAACTTAGGCTTTGAACGTTCTCAATCGTTCAACAAATTGTTCAAAAACAAAACTGAAATGTCACCTTTGGAGTTTCGACAATCGTTTAATTGAAAAAGTACTAATGCTAATAGTCGTTTGGTATTCTCTAATTTTATTTTTCAATTATTCTTGTTTCAAAAATCTATTTTTCAGCATTTTAGAACGAAAATAACTATCCCAAAATAATTATTTGATCATCAAATTAGCTTTCCAATCGGGAGGCTTTTTTATTTTTTTACATTTTTTAATTTTTTTTATCCTTTGATTTTACTTGGGGTGCAACGGGGTACAACTGGGGTACAACAAAAAGTTGTACTTGTAGCAGTTTGTTATCTATTGTTCCTTTGTCCTGTAATGATGAAGATCTGGATTTAGAAATCGGGATTGTGAGAAACTAATGTAGAACGATAAAATGATGAGGTATGTTTACAAACATTTCATGGGGTAATTACATAGTTGTAATTATTCTGCTATTGGCAAGCTGGTATTTATTTGTTGGATTTAGATTTTATTTTGATGACCTCAAAGAAGTCATATCAGGAAAGCGGAAACTTCAATTCCGTGGATTTGAAAATCCAAGTTACGAGGATTCTCAATCCGAATTAAATTATCTGGAATCACCTGAAGCAATCTCAGAACAAACTTCCTTCGGAGAGTTTGACACCACCTTTCAGGAGGTTGATGCTCTGGTGGCACGATTAAAAACTTTTATCGCAGATGCCGCAAAGAAAAAATTAGTCAAAAAAGAATTTACGAATTACCTGCAGCTTCTCCTAAGAGAATTTCCCTCAGTGAAAAATTCCCCTTTTAATTCTTCAGTAAGCGAACTGATAGTCTCAGAATGTGAGAAACTCGAATCAATTACTTTAACACAGAAGGAAGCAGAAGCCCTTTGGGAATAAACTATAAAACAATTTAACGGAGGAATTGCCCCTGTCCATCCCGGCGCAGTATGGCAGATGTAACAGGAAAGTGGAACTGCGACAGCGGCTACACCTCCGTTTTTTATCTGAATTTTTAAACTTCAAAAATAATGTGCGATGAAAAAATGGAACTGGAATTTTAAAAAGTTTATAGAGCAAAAAACAAAAAGTATCTGTATGCTTCTGGCACAATTGCTTTTTGTAATAAGTTATGAAACCTACGCCCAGGATGGTCTGGCAGGAATCAATGAAGCCAACCAACAAGTACGAAGTTACTTTGATGCAGGAACGGAACTGATGTATGCCGTAGGAGCACTATTGGGACTAATAGGGGCTGTTAAAGTATATCAAAAATGGAATGCTGGTGATCCTGATACCGGAAAAGTGGCTGCAGCCTGGTTTGGAAGCTGTGTTTTTCTGGTGGTAGTGGCTACCGTAATCAAATCCTTCTTTGGGATTTAAAACAAATCGTTATGGAAGATCTACTCAAAGAAAAGTTATGGTTTTACATTATCCATAACAATCCCGATTTGATGTTTACACTACAGGAAGATTATAGTGTATTAGATTATCTAAATGAGAAAATAAGTAGTGTAAAATCCATATTGGACGATATGTTATCTGATGGTACACCTAAATACATCATCGAAGAAATCTGTCTCAATGTACTTACCGAAGATCTGAAACCTTCCCGGTTTTTATATATCCGCTCGCTGCTTTCGGATGAGTTTGATAAAACCTATGCCGCTTTTCAGGAATCAGGTATCCTGACCTATGAGATAATCAACCTTATCGAAAGCTGCAGGCCCATTTTTGAAACCATTGGTTTTACTAAAGAAAATGAAGAAGATCCTAATTTGAGAAATGCCCTTATTGGTCAGATTGCTGACTATCTGAATTGAGCTATTTATAGCAGTTTGTAGTATGAAAAGGAGTAATTATGGCTTACAATCTATCCCAAAAACTAAGTGCCAATATCGAGGCGATTACCATTGCAATGCAATGGCAGCAAGGTGATGCTTTATCGGCAGAAGCAGTTGCCACACTTAAGGCATACGCTGGCTTTGGAGGCATCAAGGCTGTATTATATCCACATGGTACTACCGAAGACTGGACAAAATCCGGCGCAACTAAAGAAGATCTGAAGCTGTATCCTGAAATGACACGCCTGCACACAATACTGCAGGAACACTATTCTGAAAAAGATTATAATTCAGTTGTTTCTTCACTTCGTAATAGTGTCCTTACCGCATTTTATACACCGGAAATTGTACCCAAAACTTTGTATAATGTTTTAAAAGAACAAGGCATTATCACTAAAAGATTATACGAGCCATCAGCAGGATCAGGAATTTTTATCACTGAAGCAGACAGTGCATTTTCAAATTTGGAACAAATTACTGCTGTGGAAAAAGACCAATTAAGCGGACTGGTACTTTCAGCATTAAACAGTACACTTTCAACCCAAAATACCACTCATGTAATAGGACTGGAAGAAGCTCCAACAAATGATAACGGCAGTTATGATCTTGTGGTCAGCAATATTCCTTTTGGTAATTTTTCTGTGTATGACGAAACCTATTCCGATAAAACGATTTCAGGAAAAATCCACAATTACTTCTTTGCAAAAGGACTGGACAAACTGGCTGATGGAGGTCTTATGGCATACATAACTACAGACGGTTTTTTAAACAGTCCTTCCAATCAGAGTGTGCGAGAATATCTTTTTCAAAAAGCAGATTTTGTGAGTGTAGCAGTTATGCCGGATAACCTGATGAAGGAAACCGGAAATACAGATGCTCCTAATCATCTGCTTATTGTTCAGAAAAATGAGCATAAACAAACGCTGTCTGACAATGAAAATGAGCTGCTGCAAACCGTTGAACTCGAAAATGAATTTGGAAAATACTGTATTAATAAATATCTGCACAATAGACGCGAGCTCCTAATTGGTAATGAAATAAAAGCCGGTAAAAACCAATACGGACAGGCGCATCAAAGTGTGAGACAAAACGGTGATATCAATTCTATTGGAAACTACCTTGGTGAAAATATTACCAAGGGATTAAAAGAAAACTTTAACCCCGAACGCTTTGAGAAGGCTCAAAAAACGGAGATAGTTCAGCCCGTTGAAGCAATCGGACAAAAATTCACTTATTTACCCATGCCAGAGAGTAAAGCAAGCGGTATTTCAGTCCAGCTTGGCTTGTTTGATACTGTGCCTGCAGAGGATATCAACCGTTCTATGGATTACATCAATCCTCTTGATGAAACTGTAGTGGATAAAAAAACAGCACGAATACTCAGTACCATACGCACAAATGATAATCCCTCACATGAAAATGTGGTGCTTATCACTGCTAAACAAATTAAGACTAATCGATACCTGTATAAATTATATTCCAATGTAAAAGAAATCGATGGCTTTTCAGCCAATTGGATGAATGGCGGATTACTGCCACATGAATTATTGGCTTTATCCAATACCCTTCAATACTATGATCACAAGTATATTTATGAGGGAGATAAAACCCTTGAACCTGCTTTTAACCTTGAAAAAAAACTTTATGAAGAAGTTGCTTCATTGAAATCTTTTTATACAGAAGGTACTCTTGTTAGAGTTGGAGAATCCGTTGGAATTATCAGTGATATAAATGAGCAGCACAAACAAGCCTTTTTCCAACCATTAGTATCACAAGGTAATCTGAAATTCTATGATTCCTATATTGCTATTCGGGATCATTATCTGGAATTGTTTGAGAAAGAGCAATCAGATAAAGGTGGTAGTGAAGAAGTTCGAAAAAATCTGGATGAGCGGTACACCAAATTTGTTTCTCATTATGGCATTTTGAACAGTGCTGAGAATCGCAGGCTAATCATGCAGGATTCCGCTTTTGGTTTCACCATTCTTTCTTCATTGGAACGCAAAGAAGGCGAACGTTATGTGAAGTCGGATATTTTAATCGAATCTGTAGTAAAACAGCAGGAACGCTATTATACAGATGATCCTATTGAAGCGTTAGCCCGCAGTCTGAATGAAAAAGGAGCTGTTGACTTAGGATTTATAACTGCTGCAACAGGACTTGAACAAAACGAGGTTATAGAACGTCTGAAACATCATATCTATTTGAATCCTACAGATCAGAATTGGGAAACTTCAGACCTCTATTTAAGCGGCAATGTTGTAGAAAAGTTGCAACAGGCTAAACAGGCTGTGCAGCTATACCCTGAAAACACACAATACTACAAAGGATTGCAGGCACTGGAAAAAGTTCAGCCAGAGCGTATCCCTTTTGAATTACTCGATTTCAATCTTGGTGAGCGATGGATTCCCAACCGATACTATGAAAGTTTTGCCGGAAAATTATTTGACCAGCCAACTGAAATTAATTATTTCCAATCACTGGATACCTTTAAAGTAAGTACAGGTCACAATACCAAAATAGACAGAGAATTTTCGGTGACTCCCAAAAGCGGCAGAACCACTTATGGTTACACGATATTGGAGCATGCGCTCGAAAATACGGCTCCCTTTTTTACCTATGAAGTTGAGGGAGCCGGCGGAAAACCCATCCGACTGCCCGATAATGAAGCTATACAGCTTGCCCATCAAAAAATTGAAAACATCCGTAATGGTTTTATTGAATGGCTGCAGGAATTGCCAATAAATGACAAAAATGAATTGGAAAATCTCTATAACAATACGTTTAATTGTTACGTATTGCGAGAATATAATGGAAGTCATCTGAGCTTTCCGGGTTTGGATAAAAAAGCACTTGAAATTGATGACTTGTACAGCTCTCAAAAAAATGCGGCTTGGCGTATTATTCAGAACCGTGGCGCTTTAATCGATCATGAGGTTGGGCTTGGAAAGACACTAACTATGATTGTCGCTGCCAATGAAATGAAACGATTAGGGATTATTCATAAGCCTGCAATATTGGCACTGAATGCCAATGTAAATCAAATTGCAGCAACCTATCGAAAGGCTTATCCCAATGCAAGAATATTGGCACCTGGTGAAAATGATTTTACTCCAGCGAAAAGAATGAGACTCTTCCATGAGATTAAAAATAATAATTGGGACTGTATCATTTTAACCCACGATCAGTTTGGTAAAATTCCGCAGTCACCCGAAATACAAAAAGAGATCTTACAAAATGAGTTGGATAATATAGAACGGGACCTTGATACGGCCAGAGATCTGGGAGGCGATATCTCCAAGAAAATATTAAAAGGTCTTGAAATACGAAAAAATAATCTGGACGGCAGACTAAAAACACTGCTCAAAGATATAGAAGATAAAAAGGACAGCGGTATCAACTTTAAAGAAATGGGGATTGATCATTTGTTTGTAGATGAATCTCACAAATTCAAAAATCTGACTTTCACTACCCGTCATGACCGTGTTGCCGGAATTGGAAATATGCAGGGAAGCCAAAAGGCGCTTAATATGTTATTTGCGGTACGCACGCTTCAGGAAAAATTCGATTCGGATCTGTGTGTGACCTTTCTTTCCGGTACTCCAATATCCAATAGTCTTACCGAAATGTATCTGCTTTTCAAATACCTGCGCCCTAAAGAAATGGAACGCCAGCATATTGAAAATTTTGATGGATGGGCAGCTGTTTTTGCCAGAAAAACGACTGATTTTGAATTTTCGGTCACCAATGAGATTATTGCCAAAGAGCGTTTTCGCCATTTTATTAAAGTTCCGGAACTGGCACTGTTCTATAATGAGATTACCGATTACAAAACAGCCAAACATATTGATCTGGACAAACCTGACATTGAGGAACGGCTTATCAATATCAGCCCTACACCTGAGCAAAGCGAGTTTATTACCCAGCTCATGCAGTTTGCCAAAACAGGTAATGCGACACTTATCGGCAGGGCACCCCTTACCACGCAGGAAGACAAAGGCAGGATGCTTATAGCTACTAATTATGCTAAAAAAATGGCTGCCGATATGAGGCTGATAAATGAAAGATATGGTGATCACCCGAATAATAAGGTCAATACATGCGCCAGAAATGTGGCTGAAATTTATCAGGGTTCCATGGAGCATAAAGGCACTCAGATTGTTTTTTCGGATATCGGGACACCCAAGCCGGATGACTTTAATATGTACGATGCCCTTAAAGAAAAACTGGTAAGGGATTTTAATATCCCGGCTCATGAGATTACCTATATACACGATTGGACCGATAAGAAGAAACCGGAGTTGTTTTCTAAAATGAATACTGGTGAGATACGTATTCTTTTGGGCAGTACAGAAAAAGCTGGAACCGGGCTTAATGTGCAGAAGCGTGTTGTGGCGATGCATCATATGGATATTCCCTGGAGACCATCTGACCTGGGACAACGCAACGGCCGAGGCAGCAGACAAGGTAACGAAGTCGCCAAACTGCATTATGGGAATAAAGTAAAAAATTTCATCTATGCAACAGAGCAATCCCTGGACAATTACAAATTCAACCTTTTGAAGAACAAACAGACTTTTATCAGTCAGATGAAAAACTGTGAACTTAATGTGAGGACTATTGATGAGGGAGCCATGGATGAGCAAAGTGGAATGAACTTTTCAGAATATATCGCAGTATTATCAGGTGATACTTCATTACTGGAAAAATCAAAATTGGAGAAAAAAGTAACGGTAATGGAAAGCCTTAAAAAAGCACATTACAAGGAAATTTCCAGAACTAAATATCAGGTTGAATACCTAATGGAGGAAAAAGGAATCACCACTAAAACACTGGATAAACTAACTGCTGATCACAGTTTTTACAAAAACAATCTGAAGTATGAGCCTGATGGTTCCAAAGCGAATCCCATAGAGTTGTATGACTGCAAGACAACCGATCCAGAATGTATCGGCAAAGAAATTATCCTGCTCTATAAAAACTGGAAACCTCCCGAAGGAGAAAACCAGGCCAAACAGATTGGGAAATTATATGATTTTGAACTCTATATAAAAAGAGAACGTGAAGCCTATCAAAATGATGGTTTGTACCAGTACCGTTACTCCAACAGCTTTTATGCACAACGTTTGGAAGATGGTATTAAATATACTTCCAATGGAGGAACTCCAAATGTGGACAATCCAAAATTGGCAGCCCGTCATTTTCTAAATGCCATTGATAAGGTGGAACATCTCAGGTCTAAATACCAAAAGTCTCTGAATGATATTGAAAACCAACTACCACAATTACAGCAATTAACCACAAGAGTATTTAGTCAGGAGGATGAGCTTCAAAAAATGAAAAGCGACCTCTTTAGTCTGGAAAGGGAAATAGCCCTGAAAATTCAGGAGAACCAATTGAAAGAAGCCAATCCGCAAGAGGTTAGCCTCAGTAATGAAACAAAATTAACGGATACAGCTCCGGTAATTCAACTGCCAATAAAGAGCAGTGAAGAATCACCGCGTTTCAAAGCGGCAGAAAGCAATACTGATAAATGGCAGGAACGCTCTTTTTCAGAAATGAGACGTGGCAGCAGGATGAAATTTTAAAATAAATACCATGTCAAACAGTGTGTATCAAATCAACAAAGGAATTAACCAGAGCATAGAGTTTAAAGGGCTAAAGGCACAATATATCTGGTATTTGGGCGGCGGTATAATTGTGCTTATGATACTGTTTGCCATTATGTACATAGCCGGTTTGCCATCCATTATCTGTATCGGAATTATTGGTATTTCAGGCACATTATGGGTTTTGAAAATATATAAAATGAGCCATAAATACGGTGAATATGGAATGATGAAAGCTTTGGCGAAACGACAGATTCCCAAAGCAGTGAAATCCCAAAGCAGAAAAATATTTATGATGACCAAATAGAATATGCTCAGTATTACCTGAGCGGTAAAAAAGAGGATGATGGAAAAGATGATAGATGATATTTTACCGATTATGGATGTAGAACATGATTGTATCCTATCCAAACAAGGGGATGTTACAGTGGTATTCAAAGCGGAACTGCCAGAGATATTTACCTTGTCAGATCAGGAATACGAAGCATTCCATCAGGCGTGGCTCAAAGCCATAAAGTTATTGCCGAAATTTAGTGTATTCCATAAACAGGACTGGTTTATCGATAGTAAGTTTGAGCCCGATTTTACAAGCGAAGACTCCAGTTTTCTTACCCGAAGCAGTGAGCGCTTTTTTAACGAACGTCCCTTTCTGGATCATTCCTGTTACATTTTTTTAACCAAAAAACCGGTAGGCAGAAAAACATCAAGTTCTCTGTTTTCAAATTTACTTAGGAGTTCAATAGTTCCCGAAGAAGCATTAAAAGGACAATTGCGCCAGGAATTTATTGACAGTACCGGACAATTCAGACGCATATTGGAAGACAGTGGTTTTGTAAAACTCACCCGTCTTGGTAATGATGATCTTAAAAGCCACAATAGAAAGATCGGTATCATTGAACAATATTGTTTTTTGTCTGAAAAACAAAACTCATTTGTTTTTAAGGACATTGTTTTTGATGATGGCCTGCAGGTTGGTGACAAGCATTGCCAGATTTATACGTTGGGAGATGCAGCTGATCTGCCTGCCCTTTGCGGTTCGAGAATTAACTACGATCGCTATTCTACTGATAAGACCAAATTCAGTATCGGATTTGCTTCGACTCTGGGGCAATTACTTTCCTGCAACCACATTTACAATCAATATATTTTCATAGAGGACTTCCAGAAAACACTGCAAAAACTCGAAAGTAAAAGACTGCGGCTCCAATCCTTATCAGCCTATAGCCGGGAGAACCTGATTGCACGTGATGCCACTAATGATTTTCTTAACGAAGCTATCAGCCAGCAGCGACTGCCTGTCAAAGCACATTTTAATGTACTGATCTGGACGGACAATAAAGAAGAACTCAAAGATTTAAAAAACAAAGTTTCATCTGCTCTCGCTCAGATGGATGCAGCTGCTAAACAAGAAACAGTAGGCGCCGCACAAATATTTTGGGCAGGAATTCCTGGGAATTCCGCAGATTTCCCAATGAATGACACCTTCGATACGTTCACAGAACAAGCGACATGCTTCCTGAATCTGGAAACAGGCTATCGTTCTTCCCTTAGTCCAACTGGAATTCGCTTAGGAGATCGTTTGACAGGAAAACCGGTTCATGTTGACATTAGTGATGAGCCTGTTAAGATGGGAATTTGTACCAATAGAAACAAATTTATACTGGGCCCTTCAGGAAGCGGTAAATCATTTTTTACCAATCATATGGTTAGAAGTTACTATGAGCAAGGAACCCATGTTGTACTTGTTGATGTTGGACACAGCTACAAAGGATTGTGTGATATGGTAAAAGGCTACTACTTTACATACGATGAAAAGAATCCGATCCGGTTTAATCCCTTTTATATCAGTGAAGGCGATTCGCTTGATACCGAGAAAAAAGAAAGTATTAAAACGCTCTTATTGGCACTCTGGAAAAAAGACAATGAAACGTTCAATCGAAGTGAATATGTGGCACTGTCCAATGCACTGCAATTGTATTATGAAAAGTTAGATAGCAATTCTGATTTGTTTCCCTGCTTTGACAGCTTTTATGAATTTCTAAAAAATGAGTTTGTATCCATATTAGAGGGTGACAAGGTAAAGGAAAAGGATTTTGATGTAAACAATTTTCTGTACGTACTGCGTCCTTACTACAAGGGAGGAGAATTTGATTACCTGCTCAACGCTACGGAAAATTTGGATCTGTTGAAAGAACGTTTTATTGTTTTTGAACTCGATAATATCAAAGACCATCCGATACTCTTTCCCGTGGTGACCATCATTATCATGGAAGTCTTTATCAGTAAAATGCGCAAGCTTAAAGGAGTCCGTAAAATGATCCTGATTGAAGAAGCTTGGAAAGCTATTGCCAAGGAAGGAATGGCAGAATATATTCGGTATTTATTCAAGACTGTTCGTAAATTCTTTGGAGAGGCTATAGTAGTCACACAGGAAGTAGAAGATATTATATCCTCTCCTGTTGTGAAGCAAGCTATTATCAATAACAGTGACTGCAAGATATTATTGGACCAAAGCAAGTATCAAAACAAATTCGAACAAATTCAGGAATTGCTTGGGCTTACCGAAAAGGAAAAAGCATTGGTATTATCTGTAAACAAAGCCAATGATCATGATAAGAAATACAAAGAAGTATTTATCTCCCTTGGAGGTATGCAGTCTAAAGTATACCGTACCGAGGTATCCCTTGAGGAATATTACGCCTACACAACCGAAGAAACCGAAAAAGTAAAAGTACAGGCCTATGCTAAGAAATTTGATGGAGACATCAGAAAAGGCATTGCGGCACTTGCTAACGACTTAAGAGCATAAAAAATATGAAAACTAAACAACAATACTTATGAAAACAAAAAAGAAAATCATGATTTGCCTGTTGTGCTGTTTACTGATCAGCACTCCGGCAAGACCGGCAACGGTTGCAGCAATACCGATTTTAGAAATCGTAAAAGCGGTTGCCAAAAAAGTAATTAAGGCTATTGACCTTAGGATCCAAAAACTGCAAAACAAAACGATCTGGTTGCAGAATGCACAGAAAAAAATAGAAAATATCCTCTCCAAACTAAAGCTGGATGAGATTTCAGATTGGACTGAGAAACAAAAAGAACTCTACAGGAATTATTATGAGGAACTGGCAAAAGTCAAATCCATTATTACCTATTACCAGCGTATCAAAGATATCAGTGAAAAGCAGGTTCGTTTGGTAGATGAATACGAAAGAGCCTGGAACCTGTTTCAAAAAGATGCTCATTTCAATTCCAGTGAACTCGATTATATGCAAAGTGTGTATTCGGGGATACTCGATGAAAGCCTGAAAAACATCGATCAGATTTTCCTTGTATTGGATTCTTTTACCACACAGATGAGTGATGCCAAAAGACTGGAGATTATAAATGCTGCTGCAGATCAGATTGATGCTAATTATGATGACCTGACGCTCTTCAACAGACAGAATATACTACTGAGCCTTCAAAGAGCCAAAACAGAGCATGATGTCAAATCCGTTAAACAATTTTACGGAATTCCGTAAACAAGTAATAAAATCATGAAAAAGATATTTTTAGTAGTGCTTTTTACTGCACTGACCACAGGGAATCTTCATGCACAGGCAAAACAGCAAAGGATGCTTTTAGAGCAAATAGCAGCCCTGCAAGTCTATATCGGATATGCTCAAAAAGGCTATTCGGCAGTCAAAAAAGGACTCAATACCATAGGAGATTTCAAACGTGGAGAATTTAATCTTCATACCGATTACCTGAATTCCCTCAAGGTCGTCAATCCCAAAATAAAAAAGTATGCAAGGGTAACGGAAATTATAGGGCTCCAGACAAAAATCATGAAAAGCTACAAAAGCTTATATCAGCAAATCCGGCAGGATGATTTGTTTCATGGAGATGAAGTCGATTATATCAGAAAGGTCTTTGAAAGGTTAATCAAAAATTGTGATACCAATCTGGATGAGCTTCTAACAATCGTTACGGACGGAAATTTAGAAATGAAAGATGATGAACGAATGAAACGCATTGATATGATTTACCAGAATATGCTGGATAACTACGCTTTTTCTGAGAGCTTCAGTAATGAAACTAAAATCCTGGCTGTATCAAAAGCAACCGAATTGAAAGAAGCAAAAAACAGCCGTGTCGTAAACGGCATAAATACTGATTTGCCATGAAAAAATTACTGATTATAGGAATTGTGTTTAGCGGACTCTTATTTCCATCGCAGATAACCGCTCAAAAACAGGAAATCCAGCAATTGATTTTGAACATAGAGAAATTGGCCCAGTTCAAACAGATTTTAAAGGATATGAAAAAGGGCTATGAAATACTAAGCGGAGGTTATAATACGGTAAAAGATTTGTCTGAAGGAAATTTCAGTCTTCATGAGACATTTCTTGATGCGCTCATGCAGGTTAGTCCCACAGTTAAGAATTACAGGCGTATAGGTGATATTGTGAATTATCAGGTGCTCTTGGTAAAAGAATACAAGTCCGCTTTTAGCCGCTTTAGGGACAGTAAAAATTTTAATTCTGAAGAAATTGCCTATTTCGAAAGGGTATACAATAATCTTTTTAAGCAAAGTCTTAGAAATCTTGATGAATTGACCTCGGTGATTACCGCTAATAAAATGCGAATGTCAGATGATGAAAGGCTAGCCGCTATTGACAAAATATATGCAGATATGCAGGACAAACTTTTGTTCCTGAGAAACTTCAACAATAATACGACTGTACTGGCTTTACAGCGTGCAAAAGAGCATAATGATACGCAGGCAATGCGCAGTATTTATAAGTTAAATAACTAAATATCCACTGTTATGATAAAGATAAATAAGAAAATAATACTTGTTCTTCTTGCAATGATATTACCGTTTACAATCCAGGCACAAGGAATTGCAGACGACATGAACGGCCTGCATAGTGTATTGGAACAATTGTATGATGAAATGATGCCTTTATGCAGTAACCTGATTGGGATTGGACAAGGACTTGCGGGTTTTGCAGCCATGTGGTATATCGCCTCAAGAGTCTGGAGACATATTGCCAGTGCTGAACCCATAGATTTCTATCCACTCTTTCGTCCTTTTGTTATCGGATTTTGCATTATGATTTTTCCCTCTGTTCTCTATATGATTAATGGTGTCATGAAACCTACCGTTACAGCAACTGCTGCAATGGTGGAAGGATCGAACAAAGCGATTGAAAGACTGCTTAAAGAAAAAGAAGAAGCACTCAAAGAAACAGATCCCTGGAAAATGTATGTGGGTTCGACAGGAAGCGGAGATCAGGATAAATGGTACCGATATACACATGATGATGCAGATCCAAGTGGTCAGGGAATGCTGGATGGTATTGGAAATGATATCAAATTTGCCATGAGCAAGGCCTCTTATAATTTCCGCAATTCAGTAAAGGAGTGGATGAGCGAGATACTGCGTGTATTATTTGAAGCTTCTTCCCTGTGCATCGATACACTGCGGACTTTTCAATTGGTGGTACTTTCTATTTTAGGTCCAATCGTTTTTGGCATTTCGGTCTTCGATGGTTTTCAACATACCCTTACCGTCTGGCTGGCACGTTACATCAATATCTATCTGTGGCTTCCCGTGGCTAATATATTTGGAAGCATTATTGGAAAAATTCAGGAGAATATGCTAAAGATTGATATTGCGCAAGCAGGAGAATATGGAGATACTTTCTTTAGCAGGACTGATGTTGCCTATTTGGTCTTTATGATTATTGGAATTATAGGCTATTTCACTGTCCCTTCTGTTGCCAATTACATTGTTCATGCCGGCGGCGGCGGTGCACTCGGACAAAAAGTAACCAGTATGTTTAGTAATTCTACAACTTCCGTTGTCAATACTACATCTCAAGGGACTACAATGGTAGCGGATGCAATGGGGAATGCTGCCGGACGTATGTATCAAAGCATGTCTGATTCCGGTAATTCTGCTCCTTACTTCAAGGACAAGGACAATTATATGGCTGACAAATTAAAAGGTAAATCTTAACCCTAAATTCAAAGTTTATGTTTAGCAAAATGAAAAATATTGACACTGCCTTTCGGCATGTTCGCGGTTTTACCCTACTGGTCATTGCGGGATGTATTTTAATTAGCTGCTTTGCGCTTTATAAGAGTTTCTCATTAGTATCGCAAATGCAAAACAAGGTTTATATACTGGCTAACGGAAAAGCACTTGAAGCCTATGCTTCAGACCGCAAAGACAACATTCCTGTAGAGGCAAGAGATCATGTAAAAACATTCCATAAACTGTTTTTTACACTTGACCCGGATGATAAAGTCATTAAAAGCAATGTCACAAAAGCTCTTTATCTGGCAGATGACAGTGCAAAACGGGTCTACGATGATTTAAAGGAAAACGGTTACTACTCCGGTATCATATCAGGGAACGTCAGCCAAACGATCCAAATTGACAGTGTGACTATTGATCTTAACAACTATCCGTATGGATTCCGATGTTATGCTACTCAAAATATCATTCGCACCACCAGCATCGCACATCGGAACCTTATCACTGAAGGTAACCTTCGTAACGTATCGAGAAGCGATAACAATCCACATGGCTTTTTAATCGAGCGTTGGAATACTATTGAGAATAGGGACATAAGTACCGAAAACAGAAAATAATAAATCTGCCATCATGAAATTCACTTTTAAACGCAAAATCAAAAAGAGCGATGTTCTTGAAACTGCTAAAAATAATCTATGGCAAAAGTTTGACCAGGCTAATCTGCGATTGCAGTATAAATGCGCCAATTGGCTGGAACGTAAAACGGCTCATCTTACACGTCTTAACTGGATTGTGATTCTGTTGTGTTTTACAGTATTTACCAGTGGCTGCAGTATTTACCTTATTGTGAATAGTTTTTCAGTTAATAAAACTAGAAATATAACAGTAACTCCGATTACCAAACCAACCAATCTGGTACCCACAAAAGAAAATCCTCCCCAACTCAATACAATTATTAGCGAAACTGAATTTGAAAAAATCACACGTTTCAGGAAATATATGGATAGTCTGGGGCGCAGTCCCACAGGAAAAAAAATGCATGACAGTATTGTGTTAAACCGTCCGGGACTTTTGGATAGCTTAACAATTGTAGAAAATTATTATTACTCACATCTTAAAAAATAATATCATGGAACAAAAAGCAAAATCACTAAAAGTACTAAAGCAGCGTAAGATGTTCTTGGTACTGCCAATATTGGCTCTGCCATTTATAACTGCCATTTTTTGGGCATTGGGCGGTGGAAAAATGGATGCCGCCAATTCAACAGCACCACAGCAAAAAGGTTTTAATCTAAAACTTCCCAATGCGAACCTGAAAGAAGGACTTCTACTGGATAAAATGAATTACTACGATATGGCAGCGCTTGATTCAGCAAAGCTTGATGAACTTATCAAAAAAGACCCCAACTATTTGAGTCAGTCCTTTCAGATTGATTCCACTGAAGACAGCAGTGCTGTTACTCATAGAAAAAAAGGACATGGTTTAAATAAATCCGTTTATCGCGATCCAAATGAAGAAAAAGTGCATCAAAAATTGGAAGCATTGCAAAAAGCAATCAATACACCAGCAGCAGTTCCGGAGCAAAATAAAGATTATGTAAAAATTGCAAAATCGAATGAAACCTCGCTTCATTCCAATGATGTGGACAGGCTCGAACAAATGATGCAGTCTATGAATGAAGAGCAGGAAAGTCAGGATCCGGAACTACAACAGCTCGGTGGAATGTTGGAGAGTATTTTGGATATCCAACATCCAAACAGAGTACAGGAAAAATTGAAAAAAGCGTCCGAGGATCAGCGTGGACAAGTCTTTACTATTTCAACCAAGGAGTATGAAGATCCTGTTTCTTCTTTACAAAACAAAACATTGAACAGTTCTGAGTACAAACAGAATGGTTTTTACTCTTTAGACGAATTTGAAAATGATGATTTAATGCAGAATGCTGTAGAAGCCATTATTCATGAAACACAAACAATTGTAAATGGCTCCATAGTTAAGTTCCGAATCATGAATGACATCTTCATAAATGGCATTAAAATTCCAAAAGATATTTTTTTGTTTGGAACAGCTTCGTTAAAGGGAGAAAGGCTAACAATCAACATTAGTAGTATTAGATACAACAACTCCTTATTTCCCGTGGATTTGTCTGTTTACGACATGGATGGACTTGTTGGTATATACATTCCGGGAGCCATTAATCGTGATGTCGCCAAAGCATCCGCTGATCGCTCCATGCAAACTTTAGGAGTTGCATCACTAGACGATTCCTGGGGAGCTCAGGCAGCTGGAGCGGGAATTGAAACGGCTAAAAGCCTGCTAAGTAAAAAAGTAAAACTAGTTAAAGTAGTTGTAAAAGCGGGATATAAAGTACTCTTGCATGATGAAAAACAGAAACAAAATGATTCCAATTAAAAACTAAAAAAGATACAGATGAAAAATTTTAAACTATTGGTGATGAGTTGTTTATTATTTATGACCATCGGTGTATTAGCACAGCAATCAAGTAAAAACCATTTATCCAAAACGGAATCGGACTCTTTAATGATAGCCTATTCAAAAACGACCAATATTGTATTTCCTTTTGCCATAAAAAGTGTCGACAAGGGAAGCCCCGATATATTGGTACAAAAGGCTAAAGGTCTTGAAAACATCCTTCAGGTTAAGGCAGCTCAAAAGGGATTTTTTCAGACCAATCTTACGGTCGTGACTGCAGATGGTAAACTCTACTCTTTCGTGCTGGATTATAATGAAGATTTCCCGCAGCTAAATCTTACGCTGAATAAAACTATGCCAGATGGACAGGAAATTTATTTTTCAGATGAAATTATTAATGATAAGGATATTGAGCAATATTCAAAATTAGCCTTATACGACAAAAAAAAGCTGCGAGGTCAAAGGGAAAGTAACTATGATATTGACTTTAGGCTCAACGGAATTTTTATTCGTGACGAAGTAATGTACTACAGGATAAAGATAACCAACAATTCTAAAATCAATTATGGGATCGATCAGCTTCGTTTTTTTATTCGCGACACTAAAAAAATTAAACGTACTGCTTCACAGGAAATTGAAATTACGCCCATTTATATCCTGAATGATATTGATAAAATTAAAGCTGAAGCAGAAAACATATTTGTATTTGCGCTACCAAAATTTACAATTCCGGAAAAAAAATATTTAGCCATACAGTTAATGGAGAAAAATGGCGGCAGACATTTAGAAGAACATGTCAAGAATACAAAACTGGTACAGGTGACTGTACTTCCCAAACTATAAATTATTTAATAATTAAAAAATTGAAATCATGAACGAGAAAAATTTTGAATACTTAAGAGATCAGATTAAGTATACTGGATTCGGTGAAGCACTGGAATCTCAATTAAAAGAAAAAATGCAGAAGGAAGAGCCTAATTTTACTTTGACACATAATGCGCAATACGGTAATGATACTGCTAAAGCGACGTTAAATTTTAAAAAATCCGATCAAAGCGACATTTACTTTTTTAATTCTTATAAAGTCGAATTGCAAAAAGAAAATTCTAAAGAAGCCTTGGAACAAACCTTTTACATCAATAAAGGCAGCAACATAACCATGAAGGAAGCTTACAATCTTATGGAAGGAAGATCGGTAAATAAAGATCTCACCAGTAAAGAGGGGGAAGTTTATAATTCATGGGTTCAAATGGACTTCAAACAATCCGAATCTAATGGAAATTTTAAACTAAACCATTACCACCAAAATTACGGTTACGATTTAGAAGCAGCACTGTCCAAACATCCGATTAAAGAACTGGAAACCCCAAAATACAAAGAAGACTTGATAAATTCTTTGAAAAAAGGAAATCTGCAGAGCGCTACTTTTTTAAAAGAAGGTAATGAGATCAAGCAGTATATTGAAGCCAGCCCGCAATTCAAAACAATTAATATCTATGATAATAATATGAAAAGGATTGACAATCGTAAAGCTCAGGAAGAAAAACAATCCGAAAGCCAACACACTTCAGAAAAGCAGAGCAACAAAAAACAAAACCAAACTGCCGATGATGATGGACCTGAAATACCAAAGGAAGCTAAGAGAAAAAGGAAAAGCCAATCCATGTAATCGATGAACGCACAACTTCCCGTTAACAGAGTGGAAATGGAATTAAAAAAGTGGCACTCCAGGGAAGAGCGCTTTAGTAAGCTGTTTAATTTCAGCCTTTCCAACAATAGGTCACTACTTAAGGAAAAACTGCATCATTACGAGCGTATTGGGGCAAAGTTTAAGGGAACAAAAAATTTGGAAGAACGTTTTGCATTACAGATACTCAAGCAGGAAAAAAACAAGATTCTAAAACAGCTTTATCCTAATGTATTAGTTCGTCTTGTTCGTAAACTTCTCGTTGCGCCACTCATAGATCAAATTGCGGTACGAAAGGATGCCAAAGAAGAGGAAAAAAACAACCAAGCGCTGCACGAGCAGGTGCAGCGTATTGGTTTTAGAGATTTATCCTCTAAAATTGAACAGCAGATCAAATTGGGTCACGAGCAGTTTACTATTCCGGTTTCCTATTACATTAACGAAAAAGAACGACTGGATCATGAGTTGTCCTTTGTTAAAGACCAGAGTGGACAGTATCAATTTGAAGCATATAAAACCACTTTGCAAAATGAATCAAAGCCTGATGAAGAGAGAAGCCACCATTTTAAAGTACAACAAGGAAATTCTATTGATACAACACAGGCATATAATTTATTAGCTGGACGTTCAATTCAGAAGGAAAAATCCTGGATACAACTGGATCTTAATGATAAAGACGCAAGTGGCAATCACCGCATCAAAGAATTTCATTCCGGGTATGGTTATGATCTTGAAAAAGCCTTACAGCAACTTCCTTTAAAGGAATTAAACAATAAAACTCAAGCCGATAAATTAAAGGATGATTTAAAACAAGGAAATCGTTTGCCTGTAACCTTGATTAAAAATGGAAATGAACACCGGTTTTATATTGAAGCTAATCCTCAGTTTAAATCAGTAAACATTTATGACGAGCACTCAAGAAAAATTACGCTATCAACGGCATTGGGGAATAAAACAATGGAAACAGTAAAACAGCAGCAAAAGACAAATGAGAGTCAACAGGTGAATCATTCCACAAGAAATGGTATGCGTGTAAGCTGATAATCTAGGAAATAATGAAAACATTAAAACCTTTATCTGATTTTTTTAAGGCAATAGAAAAAGATTACCGTATTAGTATCACTCATATTGGTATATATGCGGCATTGCTTCAATTTAGGGCTGAAAAGGGTTTTGTTAATCCTATTGAGGTCTATAGGTATGAAATCATGAAGCTAGCCAAGATAACGGGGCCTGTAACCTATCATAAATGCATTCGTGAGCTAAACGAGTATGGTTACATTAGCTATCTGCCAAAACGCAATAGAAACCAGCGGAGTACGATTTATTTTCCTATATGAGTAATTGAAACAATTTTATTTTAATTAGTAAAGCCCGCTTGCGGGCTTTTGCTGTCAATAGAAGGAGGTATATGATGAGAGATAAAGATATTGATGGAATAACGCCTAACAAGGCAATGGAATTATTAAGGAAAGATGGAATTAATGTTGATGATGAACAAGCAAAAATAATTTTAGATTTCCTCTACGAAATGGCTGAAATAGTGGTTAGTACATATTTAAATGAACAAAAAAGACGTAAATTTACCCTCCAACAAGATGAGTGTAAATAAGTTTAATCAATTTCAAAATCATGAAAATTGCAGATTTATATATTAGGGTAAGTACGGAAGAGCAGGCTGATAAAGGATATTCACAACGTGATCAGGAAGAACGTCTGCGCAAGTATTGTGAATTAAACTCACTTAAAGTTCGTAAAGTTGTAATAGAAGATCACTCAGCTAAAACATTTAACCGTCCAGCCTGGAAAAAACTATTAGCAGAACTTCGGGCGCGCAGAGGACATTCTGATCTTATTCTATTTACAAAGTGGGACAGATTCAGTAGAAATGCAGGTGATTCATATCAAATGATCAGTACATTGCGCAATTTAGGAGTAGAACCTCAGGCTGTTGAGCAGCCATTGGACCTTTCAATACCCGAAAATAAAATGATGCTTGCGTTTTATCTTGCTGCACCGGAGGTAGAAAATGACCGCCGTGCATTAAATGTATTCAATGGAATGCGGAGAGCAAAAAAAGAAGGACGTGTGATGGGCCGCCCTCCGTTAGGATATGTAAATAGAATTACTGAGACAGGAAAAAAACATATTGCAATTAAAGAAGATCAGGCATTAATAATGCGCTGGGTATTTGAAGAACTTGCTAAAGGACAAATACACACAGAACAAATATGGAAAGCTGCTAAGAAAAAAGGTCTTAATTCCACACGAAGCTGCTTCTGGGTTGCACTGAGAAATCCTATTTACTTCGGCAAGGTATTCGTTGCTAAATATAAAGACGAAGAATGTCATTTAGTCCAGGGACAGCATGAGCCACTTATAACAGAAGCCTTATTTTATGACGTACAGGATATACTAGATGGAAGGAAAAAAATAAAAAGAACTACAATAACAGTAGATCCAGCATTGCCACTACGCGGATATTTAATATGTCCTAAGTGTGGAAAGATACTTACAGGCAGTGCGTCAAAAGGGCGTTACAAGTACTATCATTATTATCACTGCACTATGGGATGTACATTCAGAGAAAAAGCACCTATAGTCAATGACAAAATAGTAGAGGAACTTCGAAAATATGTCAGACCATTACCCTTTCTTGAACTTTACAAGCAGATAATCACTTCTGTTTACAACAGTAAAACGAAATATAATCGAAGCGATACTGATGTTTTGAAGAAGAAACTGGAAGAAACAAATCAAAGATTGACACGTGCAAGAAACTTATTAATAACCGGTGATTTAGATGCTGACGATTATAAAAGAATCAAAATAGAAACAGCAGATAATATAAATCGTCTTGAAGCACAGCTCACGAGTCAAGACAGTAGCATCCCTAACGTTGATCCTCTTTTAAATAAGGCGCTCAGCAACATTTCACAACTCGATAAACTTTATGAAGAAGCATCTACAGAAGGGAAAAGAAAGATAATTGGTTCGATATTTCCTGAAAAACTCACTTTTGAAAATAACGAAGTTCGAACCACTAAAATTAACGAAGCACTCCGACTTATGCTGTTATTTTACAAGGAGTTATATGCTAAAAAAAAAGGACAAAATCAGAAAAATTCTGATTTGTCCTCTTATGTGAACGCAGAAGGATTCGAACCTTCGACCGCCTGCTTAGAAGGCAGGTGCTCTATCCAGCTGAGCTATGCGTCCATTATTTTAAAACTTATGGAAAGTTTTGTCGGGGTGGCAGGATTCGAACCTGCGGCCTCCTGCTCCCAAAGCAGGCGCGATAACCGGGCTACGCTACACCCCGAAGATGCTTCAATACCTATTCCTAATTTAAATTAGAAAATGAAAATTGAATTACTTCAAAACCCGAAGGTAAATTATTATGCGGAGAGACAGGGACTCGAACCCTGGCGACGATTGCTCGTCGACAGATTAGCAATCTGCTCCATTACCGCTCTGGCACCTCTCCAAGCTCAAGGAAACGTGTCCTGTTTTGCGGTGGCAAATGTAAGACAACATTATATTACTCACAAGTATTTCCGTGCTTTTTTTTATCTTTTTTTATTCTTTTTTTTAAACCGCTTAACAATCAAACAAATAGAATTAACAAAAAAATCATTTAAATTTAAAATCCAATCCAATTGATTCAAAATTTGAATTTGTATAAATAAAGATTAAATTTGCTTGATTAACTAATATTACACAGAAAATGAACAAAAGAGTTGTTATCGTTTCTGCCGTTAGAACACCTATCGGAAGTTTCATGGGAGGCCTGTCTACCGTACCCGCACCAAAATTAGGCGCTGCTGCTATAAAAGGAGCTTTGCAAAAAATTAACCTTGACCCAAAATTAGTTGATGAAGTTTTCATGGGCAATGTAGTACAAGCCGGAGTTGGTCAGGCGCCAGCACGTCAGGCAGCACTTTTTGCAGGTTTATCTGAAGAAGTTGCCGCGACAACCGTAAACAAAGTTTGTGCTTCAGGAATGAAAGCAGTTATGTTTGGCGCACAGGCAATCGCTTGTGGTGATGCCGAGATTGTAGTAGCCGGAGGAATGGAAAACATGAGTTTGATTCCACATTACATACAAATGCGAAACGGAAACAAATTTGGTCCTGCAACAATGCTGGACGGAATGCAGAAAGATGGTTTGACAGATGCTTACGATAATAACGCAATGGGAGTTTGCGCTGATTTATGTGCATCTGAATACAACATCAGCCGTGAAGAACAGGATAATTTTGCGATTCAGTCTTACGAAAGAAGTGCAAAAGCGTGGGATGCCGGAAAATTCGACAACGAAATTGTTCCCGTTGAAGTTCCTCAAAGACGCGGCGAACCAATCATAGTTTCCAAAGATGAAGAATACACCAACGTAAAACTAGATAAAATCCCTTCGTTAAGTGCTGTTTTTACAAAAGACGGAACTGTTACTGCCGCAAACGCCTCTACAATAAATGATGGAGCGGCTGCTTTAGTGCTAATGTCTGAAGAAAAAGCAATCGAACTTGGACTAAAACCACTAGCTTTCATAAAAAGCTATGCTGATGCTGCTCAGGAACCAAAATGGTTTACAACAAGTCCGGCAAAAGCACTGCCAAAAGCTTTAAACAAAGCCGGAATCGAAATTGGCGATGTTGATTATTTCGAATTCAACGAAGCTTTTGCCGTTGTCGGTTTAGCCAATTCAAAAATTCTTGGTCTTGACAACGATAAAGTAAACGTAAACGGAGGCGCTGTTTCATTAGGACATCCTCTGGGTTGTTCAGGAGCCAGAATCATCGTAACTTTGCTGCATGTTTTAGAACAAAATAATGCCAAAACCGGAGCTGCAGCAATTTGCAACGGCGGCGGCGGTGCATCGGCAATTGTTATCGAAAGAGCTTAAAAATATTAGATTAGGAGTTATTTATTAAGTAACTCCTGATTTTCAACTTATAAATTACCCTAAATGTTCGGAATTTGCAATCTAGCTATAGTACCCGTTCGATCTGAACCAAGTGACAGAAGTGAAATCGTTACACAACTTTTGTTTGGCGAACACATTCAAATTTTAGAGCGCCAGAATCAATGGGCAAAAATAAAAATTCAGTTTGATGATTATGAAGGCTGGGTAGATTCTAAACAATATCAGGTCATTTCTGAGGCAAATTATAATCAATTAAGCAAAGAAGCCATTATTTTAAATGCTGATTTGATTGATTATATCACCGCACCTGATAATGTGCTGCTGCCAATTCCGCTTGGAGCTTCTTTATCTTTTTTGAATAATAACGAAATCAATACTTCGAACTTTGATTTTGAAGGCACAAAAACGAGTGGCATAAAGCCTAAAAACGCGTTAATCAATACTGCTTTTATGTATTTGAACGCACCTTATCTTTGGGGCGGAAAAACACCTTTCGGTATCGATTGCTCCGGCTTTACGCAGATGGTGTACAAACTCAATGGATATAAAATTCATCGCGACGCTTCGCAGCAGGCACTTGACGGTGAACCTCTAAGTTTTATTGAAGAAAGCGAAGCAGGAGATTTGGCCTTTTTTGATAACGACGAAGGAAACATCATCCATGTAGGCATCATAATGGAGAACAATTATATCATTCACGCAAGTGGAAAAGTCCGCATTGACCGTCTTGACCATTTAGGAATCTATAATCCTGAATTAAATAAACATACTCATAAATTGCGTGTCATTAAAAAGATCATTTAATCTTTCAATAATCTCTAAAATTTACTCTCTTGACAAAATTTTCATTATCTAAAACACATTTTCAAATAAATGATGTTGCTATTCAATTTCCAGTTGAGATTGCAATTTTAGAAAAAGTTCTCGGAGATTATCGGTTAAAAAAGAGTGAACACAACCAAATCTACACGTGGGATGATCA
>Ga0247811_1000145_pt1 | contig 24901 bp, 18 predicted proteins | sample UWRJL134311R1_FD_189018 | JGI IMG/M metagenome (GOLD analysis project Ga0247811, IMG submission 189018) | Plant litter microbial communities from Arlington Agricultural Research Station in Wisconsin, United States - UWRJ-L134-311R-1 | ecosystem: Environmental > Terrestrial > Plant litter >...
CATCCAGCTCGATCACGTCGTCGAGCTCGACCAGCGCCTCGTCGGCGACCAGTCGGTCGACCGCGGCGCGGCAGGCTGCGGCGACCTCGTCGGTCGCGCCGGCGTTGTCGAGGTAGGGCACGTACGTGACGCGCAAGCCGCGCAGGTCGATGCCCGCCAGCGCCGGCTCGAGCTTGCGCTGCGGCACGGCGGCCGAGAACTGGTCGCCCGCGATCGGCCCCGACATGATGTCGACCAGGCGCACGGTGTCGAGCACGTCCCAGGTCAGCACGCCGACGGTCGACGTCTGCGAGAGCGCGCGGTCGCGCTCGGGCACGACGCCGAAGGTCGTCTTGTAGCCGACGAGGCCGGTGATGGATGCGGGTATGCGGATCGACCCGCCACCGTCAGAGCCCGTCGCGAAGGGCACCATGCCGCTCGCCACAGCCGAAGCCGAGCCGCCGCTCGAGCCGCCGGGGGTGAGCGCGGGGTTCCACGGGTTGCGCGTGGTGCCGGTCGCGTCGCTCTCGGTGAGCAGGCCGCTCGCGAACTCGGGTGTCGCGGTTTTGCCGATCGGGATGGCGCCGGCGGCGCGAAGCCGCGCGACATAGGGTTCGTCGGTAACGGCTGCGGCAGCATCCGCGTGCAGGAGGCTTCCGTACTTCGTCGGCATGCCGGCGCAGTCCTGTGTGTCTTTCACCGCGAACGGCACGCCCGCGAGCGGGCCGACCTCGTCGCCGCGCGCGATGGCGGAGTCGACGGCCTCCGCGGCGGCGAGGGCCGCGCGCCAGTCGAGGTAGACGAAGGCGACGAGCTCGTCGTTGCGAGCCTCGACCCGGCGGCGGCTGACCGCGAGCAGGTCGACGGCGCTGATGCGTCCGGCGCGGATGTCGGCGGCGAGGGTGAAGGCGGAGGTGCGTTGGATCAGGTCGTCGGCGAGTGCCACGGTGCTCATTTCGAAGTTCGAGATTCGGATGCTGGGAAGGATCAGTAGCCGGCGGTGCGTTCGAAGACCCGCTGCAGCGGCGCACCGTCGAGGTAGCGGCGCAGGTTGTCGACGAAGATGTCGGTGATCAGGCCGTTCTCGGCGTCGACCGTCGACGCGGAGTGCGGGGAGACGATGACGTTGTCGAGCTCCCAGAACGGCGAATCGGCGGGCAGCGGTTCGGTCGCGAACACGTCGAGCGCGGCCCCGCCGAGCTGGCCGTTCTGCAGTGCCTCGAGCATGGCGGGCTCGTCGATGACACCGCCGCGGGCGATGTTGACGAGGATCGCGCCCTGAGGCAGCAGGTTGATGCGCTCGCGGGTGATCATGTCGCGGGTCTCGTCGGTGAGCGGCATGCAGAGCACGATCGCGTCGACGGTGGGCAGCAGGGCGTCCATGTCGGAGACGCTCGCCAGGGTGCCGGCTTCGGGCAGCTCGTAGCCGCGACCGTCGCGGCCGATCGCGACCGTGTCGACGCCGAGCGCGGCGAGGCTGCGCACCGTGCGCTTGCCGACGTGGCCGAGGCCGACGACCATGACGCGCTTGCCGGCGAGCTGGCGGGTCGTGTAGCGCTGCCAGTGGTGCTTCGCCTTGGTGGCGGCGAGCAGCGGCAGCTCTTTGATGAAGTAGAAGATGCCGGTGATGGCGAACTCGGCGAGCGGGATCTCGTGCACGCCCGACGCGGTCGTGAACTCGATGTCGCTGGCACCCAGACCGGTCTTGGTGATGAACTGGCCGATGCCCGAGCTGGTGCCCTGCACCCACTTCAGCCCGGGGGCGTTCTCGGCGAGCTTCGTCGGTTCGAACCAGTCGAAGTCGAAGCTCACCTCGGCCTCGGCGAGCATGCCGCGCCAGCGCGCCTCGGCCGCGGCGTCGAGCACGGGGTGCTTGCCCTTGTGGTCGGCGACGTATTGCGACGCGGGGATGAGCGACGGGTCGTGCAGCACGCGCACACGCGGGTCGACGGCGGCGATACGCGCGACGTGCTGCGGCTCGAGCGGCGATGCGATGAGGACGTTGACGGTGTCTTGCGAAGTCACGGTGGTTCCTTGGGGTCTAGCGGGCGACGGAGGTGCGGAGCTCTCCGCCCGACATCACCATCCGGATGTTGCGCAGGGCGCGCAGGTCGGTGAGCGGGTCGCCGTCGACCGCGATGAGGTCGGCGGCGAGGCCGGCGCGCACGGTGCCGATCTCGTCGCCGAGGTTGTACAGGGCGGCGGTGCGGCTCGTCGTCGCGACGATGGTCTCCATCGCCGACGGACCGCACTCGGAGATGAGCGCCATCTCCTCGGCGATGCCGTCGAACGGGGTGCGGTGCCAGCCGGCGTCGGTGCCGGTGACGAAGTTCACACCGGCCGCGTACAGCCGGCGGAACTGCTCCATGCCGTTGTCGAATCGGCGCTGCCAGGCCGCGATCTGGTCGGGGGAGCCGTCGGTCGCGACGAGGTGGTCCATGATGAACTTGCGCACCGAGACGGTGGGGCTCATGTAGATGCCCGACTCGGCCATGCGGTCGGCCATCTGCTCGTCGTACGCGCTGCCGCCGCGGCCGTCGCGGGCGAATCCGGCGTGCTCGATCTGGTCGGCACCGGCGGTGATGGCCATGCCGATCGCGAGCGAGCTGAGGCAGTGCACGGTCACTTTGCGCTCGCGCGAGTGTGCCTCGTCGACGATCGCGTTCAGCTCGTCTTGTGTGTACGCGGGCAGCCACGGGCGGGTGTTCGGCGTGCCGCCTCCCGTGCCCATGACCTTGATCCAGTCGGCTCCGGCCTTCACGAGCTCGCGCACGCGGCGGCGCACGCCGTCGACGCCGTCGGCTTCGCCCCCGAAGAACCAGCAGTGCCCGCCGGTGATGGTGACGGGCGGGCCGCAGAGCAGCAACCGCGGGGCCGTGGCCCAGCCGCGTTCGACCGCGCGCCGCAGCTCGAACGTGGTGCCGAGGTACGAGCCGGTGTCGCGCACGGTGGTGATGCCGCCGGCCAGGGCGATGCCGGCCGCCGTCGTCGCCGCGGCGACGAGCGCCCCGGCGGGCTCGAGCACGGCCTGCTCGGCCGGTGTCGCGTCTGCCGCCAGGTTGAGGTGCACGTGCGAGTCGATGAGTCCCGGCAGCACCGTGCGGTCGCGGTGATCGATGACGGATGCGCCGGACTCGAGCAGGTCGCGCGCTGCGTCGCCCGTGAGCACGTTCTCGATGCGCGAGCCGCGCACCAGGACGGTCGCATCGAGCAGGGGAGCGGCGCCCGAACCGTCGATGAGACGGCCGGCGCGGATCAGGGTGAGGCCGGCGGTCGCGGCCGACTCGGGGCTCATTCGGCGCGGGCGGGGGCTGCGGTCTCGTCGTCGAGAGTGGGGAAGGTCGCGCGGTCGGCGATCGGATAGGTGAGCACAAGACGGTCGTAGGCGCCCGAGGCGTGCGCCGCGATTTCGGCGACGGCGTTCTTCACGTCGCCCGCGCGGATGTAGTCGAGCAGCTGCGAGTGCTCCGCGACCGCGATGGTCAGGTAGTCGCGGTTGGCGGCGGCCCGGGTGAGCAGGAAGAGCAGCATCTGCGAGCGGATGCTGTTCCACGCGTTGGTGAGCCGCGCGTGCTTGGCGGCCTGGTAGATGCCGTCGTGGAACTTGATGTCGAGCTGGGTCAGCTTGTGCTCGTCGTCGGCGGCGACGGCCTGCTCCATCTCGCGGATGACGGCCTCGAGCCCGGCGAGGTCTTCGGGCGTCGCGTGGGTCGCGGCGCGCTCGATCGCGAAGGTCTCGAGGGTGGTGCGCAGGGTGGTCAGTTCGAGCAGGTCGTTGATCGAGAGCTGCACGACGGATGCTCCGCGGTGCAGTTCGGTCGAGACGAGACCCTCTTGGCGTAGCAGTACGAGTGCCTCACGCACCGGTCCGCGGCTGACATCGAGCTGGTGCGCGATCTCGGCCTCGCCGAGGCGGTCGCCGACCTTGAAGACACCGTCGAAGATGGCTTGGCGGATGCTCGCCACGACCTCGTCGGAGAGTCCCGCGCGTTTGGCGGGGCGGAATCCGGGCATTACGTTCGACACATTTCCTCCGCGGGTCTTTTGTTAACAGTTTGCAACTTATCAGCAGATGGGTGTGACCGTCCATTCGGGCGCGCGGAATAGCTCGGAAGGATCTGCTATCGAGCTCGTCGGAATACGACACGCTCACTCCGCGAAACGGCGCGGCTAGCTCGGTTGGATCGGGATGGGCGCCGTGTCGGGCAGCGACGTGAGTTCGCGCCCGCGCAGGTCGGGGTGCCAGCCGCGCAGCAGAAGGGGCACGAGGAAGCCGACGAACGCGAATGCGGCCGCGATGATGAACCCGCCGACCGGTCCGTTGGCGTCGATGAGGAACCCGGCGATGGCCGACCCGATGGCCGCGCCGATGAGTTGCCCGGTGCCGACCCAGCCGTAGGCCTCGGCGGTGTCGCTGAACTTCACGGTGGCCGACACGATCGCGAACATCACGGCGAGGGCCGGAGCGATTCCGATGCCGGCGACGAGCAGTGCGATGGCGAGCCACCAGAACTGTAGGCTTGCGAGCGCGAGCGCCATCCCGACGAATACGGCGAACATGCGTCGGGCCATGGCCCACGGTCCCACGGGCAGGTGACCGAGCGAGAGTCCGCCGACGAGCGAGCCGAGGGCGAAGATCGCGAGGATGATGCCCGACTCGGCCCCGTGGTCGCCGAAGGTGGCGACCACGCTGGCCTCGACCGCCGAGCACGCGCCGATGAGCAGGAAGCCCGTGATGGTGGAGAGCAGCACGGCCGGCTTCTTCAGCACGACGCCGAACCGGCGCTTGCTGCGCGGGATGCGCACGCGGCCGACCTCGGGGGAGAGGATGAACCAGAGCCCTCCGCCGATGAGCAGGACGCCCGCGAGCACGATGGCCGTGGTGGTCGAGATCTGCACGGCCACGAAGGTCGTGATCACGGGGCCGGCGACCCAGATGATCTCCTGCGCCGAGGCGTCGAGCGAGAAGAGCGGGGTGAGCTGCTTCGAGTTGACCATCTTCGGGTAGATGGTGCGCACGGCCGGCTGGATCGGCGGCGTCGACAGCCCGCCGATGAGCGCGATGATCATGTAGCCCCACACCGGCAGCACGAGGAAGGCCATGCTCGCGATCGAGCACGCGCAGACGATCATCGTGAGCACGAGAACCTTGCGCATGCTCCACACGCCCATCCAGCGGCTGGTGAGCGGGCCGGCCACAGCCTGGCCGACACTGGCGGCCGCGAGCACGAGCCCGGCGGCGCCGTACGAGTCGAGGATGCGCTCGACGTGCAGCAGGTAGGCGAGCGAGAGCATGCCCGAGGGGAAGCGTGCGGTCAGCTGCGCAGCGATGATCCGGGCTACCCCCGGCGTTTTCAACAGATTTGCGTAGCTACTCACTTCCCCAGTCTAGGGAGTAGCCGCGACATCCGGCCCGCTTGGGGGCTTGCAAAAAAGGACGTCGGATGCTGCCCCCAGCCTGTGGACAAGTCGGGGAAGTTATCCACACCTGTGGATGACACGCCCACTACATGTAGGGATCGCTTTCTGTCGGAACCCCGATATATAGTGGTGGAACACCCGGACGGCGAACCTGAAATCGCTGTCTTTCTGGGCCTTTTGAGGGAGCATTCGTGGGAATCACAGTAGTAAAGCGCAACGGTGAGCGGGAGCCGTACGACGCCAACAAAATCAACCTCGCCATCGAGCACGCCACCTATGGCCTCGACGACAACATCACCTGGGTGACGCAGATCGCTTCAGAGCTCGAACTGACGCTCTTCGACGGCATCACCACCCAGCAGCTCGACGAAGCCGTCATCCAGGTCGCCCTGCAGAACGTGAAAGACGACCCGGCGTTCGACGTCGTGGCCGCCCGCCTGCTGCTCAAGACCATCTACAAGCGCGTGCTCGGCGACTACTCCGGCGCCGACGAGCTCAAGTCGCTGCACGCCAGCCACTTCGAGGCAAACGTGCGCCGCGGCGTCGAAGAGGGACTCCTCGACAGCCGCCTCGTCGAACTCTTCGACTTCTCCGTGCTCTCCGCAGCGCTCGAGCCCGCCCACGACGAGCTGCTCAAGTACATCGGCGTCGTCACGCTGAACAACCGCTACGGCATCAAGGGCCGCAACGGCGACGCCCTCGAGGTTCCCCAGTACTTCTGGATGCGCATCGCGATGGGCCTCTCGCTCAACGAGCAGAACCCCACCGAGCACGCCATCGCCTTCTACGAGAAGATGTCGAAGCTCGAGTACCTCGCCGCCGGCTCCACGCTCGTCAACGCGGGTACCGTCTACCCCCAGCTCGCGAACTGCTTCGTTATGGAGATGCAGGACGACATGGAGCACATCGCGAAGACCACGCGCGACGTCATGTGGCTCACGAAGGGCACCGGCGGAATCGGCCTCTCGGTCACCAAGCTGCGCGCCCAAGGCTCGCCCATCCGCTCGAACAACACCACGTCGACCGGCCCGATCCCGTTTATGCACACGATCGACTCCATCCTGCGGGCGGTGAGCCGAGGCGGAAAGAAGTTCGGCGCCCTCGCGTTCTACATGGAGAACTGGCACCTCGACTTCCCCGAGTTCCTCGACCTGCGCCAGAACTCGGGCGACCCGTACCGCCGCACCCGCACCGCCAACACCGCGGTATGGATCAGCGACGAGTTCATGAAGCGCGTGCAGAACGACGACTTCTGGTACCTCTTCGACCCGCTGGAGGTCGCCGACCTCAACGAGCTCTACGGCCAGGCGTTCTCGACCCGCTACAACGAATACGTTGCGAAGGCCGAAGCCGGCGAGATGCGCATGTTCAAGAAGATGGGCGCCCGCGAGCAGTTCAAGTCGATCTTGCTGTCGCTGCAGAGCACCGCTCACCCGTGGCTCACCTGGAAAGACACGATCAACAACCGTGCGCTCAACAACAACACGGGAACGATCCACCTCTCCAACCTCTGCACCGAGATCACGCTGCCGCAGGACGAAGACAATGTCTCCGTCTGCAACCTGGCGTCGATCAACCTGTCGCGTCACCTCGACGACGCGTCGAAGCTCGACTTCTCGAAGATCGAAGAGAGCGCCCGCCTCGCGGTGCGCCAGCTCGACAACCTGATCGACATCACGCGTTCCAGCGTGAAGGAGGCGGACTTCTCGAACGAGCAGAACCGCGCCGTCGGCCTGGGTGTTATGGGCTTCACCGACATCATCGAGCGCATGGGCATCAGCTACGAGAGCGAAGAGGCCTACGACCTGATCGACGAGATCATGGAGCACGTCTCCTACGCGGCGATCGACGAGAGCGCCAACCTCGCCCAGGAGCGCGGCGCCTACAAGAACTTCGAAGGTTCGCGTTGGGCCCAGGGGCTCGTGCCGATCGACTCGATCGCGCTCACCGAGGCCGACCGCGGCCAGGAGATCAAGGTCAACCGCAAGACCCGCCTCGACTGGGACGCCCTGCGCCTCAAGGTCAAGGGTGGAATGCGCAACGCGACGCTCATGGCGATCGCGCCCACCGCATCCATTGGTCTCGTCGCCGGCACCACGCCCGGCCTCGACCCGCAGTTCTCGCAGATCTTCAGCCGCGCCACCTCGAACGGCAAGTTCCTCGAGGTCAACCGCAACCTGGTCACCACCCTGCAGGGCCTCGGCCTCTGGGAATCGACCAAGGAGACCATCCTGCGCAGCCAGGGCGACATCCAGAACATCGACTCGATCCCCGACTCGGTCAAGGCCACCTACAAGACGAGCTTCCAGCTCTCGCCCTACTCGTTCCTCGAGGTCGCGGCGCGTGCCCAGAAGTGGATCGACCAGGCGATCAGCCGCAACATGTACCTCGAGACGCGCGACATCGGCGACATGATGGACATCTACATGGGTGCCTGGGAGCGCGGCGTCAAGACGACGTACTACCTGCACATGAAGCCCCGCCACACCGCCGAGCAGTCCACCGTCAAGGTGAACAAGAGCGAGGAAATCGGCGACGGGGCGAAGAAGGGCTTCGGTGCCCCCAAGGCCACCGTGGGCGCTTCGGATGCTGCGGCTCCCGCCGCGCCCCGCAAGGGCTTCGGCTTCGGAGGTAGCAAGTAATGGGACCCGACGACTACTACGTGCCCGTCGACCCGATGGACGAACTGCAGTGCGACAGCTGCCAGTAAAGGAACTGAACTAATGGGAATTCTCGGAACCGGCCTGCAAGACGGCCTCCTCCTCAAACCGATCAAGTACCAGTGGGCGATGGACCTGTACGACCAGGCCGTCGCGAACACCTGGTTCCCCAACGAGATCCAGCTCGGCGAAGACATCGCCGACTTCAAGAAGATGAGCGAAGAAGAGCGTCACGCAGTGACCTTCCTCATGAGCTACTTCAACCCGAACGAGCTGCTCGTCAACAAGGCCCTGGCCTTCGGCGTGTACCCGTACGTCTCGGCCGCGGAGTGCAGCATCTACCTCGCGAAGCAGATGTGGGAAGAAGCCAACCACTGCATGAGCTTCGAGTACGTGCTCGAGACCTTCCCGATCGACCGGGAGGCCGCGTACAACTCGCACGTCGACATCCCGTCGATGGCGCGCAAAGAAGAGTTCGAGATGAAGTACATCCGTCGCATGACGGAGCAGACGCTCGACATCTCGACCGTCGAGGGCAAGCAGGACTTCGTGCGCAACCTCGTGGCGTACAACGTCATCCTCGAGGGTGTCTGGTTCTACTCGGGCTTTATGGTCGCCCTGTCGTTCCGCCAGCGCAACCTGCTGCGCAACTTCGGCTCGCTTATGGACTGGGTGGTGCGCGACGAGAGCCTGCACCTCAAGTTCGGCATCAACCTCATCCTGACCGTGCTCGAGGAGAACCCCGAGGTCGGCACCGAGGAGTTCGCCAACGAGATCAAGCAGATGATCCTCGACGCCGTGGAGATGGAAGAGGAGTACAACCGCGACCTCCTCCCCAACGGAATCCTTGGCCTCAACGCCACGTACATCAACCAGTACGTGAAGTACCTCGCCGACCGCCGCCTGGAAGAGCTCGGCTTCGACGCGCACTACAACGTGTCGAACCCCGCCAAGTGGATGGCCGCCGCGAACGACACCCTGCAGCTGGTGAACTTCTTCGAGTCGACGAACACGTCGTACGAGTCGAACGCTTCGGCCACCGCGAAGGCACCGTCGAACGCGTAAGCAGCAGTAGTACCGGTACGCCGGTTGAGCGGGTCGCATGCGGCCTGCTCGACCGGCGTTTCTGCGTTAAGAGACGCGACGGCAGGATTCGAACCTGCGAATGACGGGTTATGAGTCCGTTCCCTTTGACCACTTGGGCACGCCGCGATGTGTTTCCACGATAGGCAAACGCAAGCCCTCGCGCCGGAATGTGACCGATGCCTACGCTAAGTGACGCCGAAATCGCGAATGTCTCAGAGAGTTGCCTCGTCGCAGGCAGCAGCGTAGCGTTCGTGAGAAGTATTCGGTCGATGCCGACAGGAGATTTTCCATGAGCCCGACGTATCAGACGCTCTCCGTAGCAGCGATCCTCAGGGAGTCCGCACTCCGCAGTCCAGACAGCGTCGCCATCGCCGTCGGAGACGACGAGATCAGCTACTCGCAACTCTGGGACGAGACCCGCGCGTACGCCGGTGCACTGCGCAGCAGGGGTGTCAAGCCGGGTGACGCCGTGGGTGTGCTCATCCCGAACGTGGCCGATTTCCCCCGCGTGTACTACGCGGTGCTCAGCCTCGGTGCCATCGTCGTACCGGTGCACGCGCTGCTCAAGGCGGACGAGATCGAGTACGTTCTGCGCGACTCGGGTGCCAGCATCCTGATCTGCGCCGCTCCGCTGCTCGGCGAGGGCGCCTGGGGAGGGGCGCTCGCCGGGGTCCCCGTGTTCTCGGTGCTGTCGCCCGAGCCCATCGAGGGCGTGCCGCAGCTCGAGGTTCTCGCCGAAGCCGCCGAACCGCTCGACACCTACGTGCCGCGCGAACCGTACGACACGGCCACGATCCTCTACACGAGCGGCACCACCGGCAAGCCGAAGGGTGCCCTCGGGTCGCACCTCGCCCTCGTCGAACAGGCCAACGTGCTGCTGCTGAACACGTTCGACATGACCTCTGCCGACACAGTGCTCGGCTGCCTGCCGCTATTCCACACCTTCGGCCAGACCTGCGCGCTCAACACCGGGCTGCGCGCCGGCGCGAAGATCGTGCTGTTGCCCAAGTTCAGCGGCGAGGCCGCACTGCGCGCGCTCATCGACAGCGAGTGCACGATCATGATGGGCGTGCCGACGATGTACATCGCCCTGCTCGAGGCGGCGAAGCACACCGACGAGCGCCCGAACCTGCGGTACGCGGTGTCGGGAGGCGCATCCCTGCCGCTGGCGGTTCTCGAGAAGTTCAAAGAGGTCTTCGGCGTCGAGATCTACGAGGGCTACGGTCTCACCGAGACGTCGCCGGTCGCGAGCTTCAACCACGTCGGCCGCGAGCCCCGCGCCGGCAGTGTCGGCCAGCCCATCTGGGGCGTCGACGTCGAGATCGCGAAGAGCGACCTCGACGACAGCGTCGAACTGTTGCCGCGCGGCGAACTGGGCGAGATCGTGATCCGTGGTCACAACCTGATGTCGGGCTACCTCAACCAGCCCGACGAGTCGGCGAAGGCGGTGGTCGACGGCTGGTTCCGCACCGGCGACCTCGGCACGAAAGACGCCGACGGCTACATCTGGATCGTCGACCGCAAGAAAGACATGGTCGTGCGCAACGGGTACAACGTCTACCCGCGCGAGGTCGAAGAGGTGCTGAGCGCCCACCCCGCCGTGTCGAGCGTCGCCGTGTTCGGGGTCGCCGACGAGACGCGCGGTCAAGAAGTGATGGCCTGCGTCGTTCTGTCGCCCGACAGCGAGGTCGAGACGGATGCCTTGCTCGAGTTCGCGAAAGAAAAGCTCGCCGCCTACAAATACCCGCGTCGCATCGAGATCGTCGAGAGCCTGCCGCTCGGACCGAGCGGCAAGGTACTCAAGCGCGAACTGGTGCTGCAATACGAGGCCGAACCGGCGACCGAAGTGCGCGAGGGATCCGACGCGCGAATGTGACGCCCCGTGTCGCCCGCCGTCACAGAGGGCAATACGAGTTTGCGCGGCCCGTGAGTGGTTCTAGTGTCGTCGGATGACCATTATCGGAGATACCACAGGGGTGCGACCGGCTTACAAAGCCGGCATCCTTTCCTCCGTGACCGACCTGATCGGCAATACCCCGATCGTCGAGTTGCACAATCTCACGACCGGTCTGAACTGTCGCGTGCTGGTCAAGCTCGAGAGCCGCAACCCCGGTGGCTCGTCGAAAGACCGCATCGCGCTCAATCTCATCCGCACGGCCGAGGCCGACGGATCGCTGCTTCCCGGCGCCACGATCGTCGAGTCGAGCTCGGGCAACACCGGAATCGGTCTCGCCCTCGTCGGGCGGCTGACGGGTCATCCGGTCATCATCATCCACAGCGCGTTCATCTCGGATGAGAAGCGCGCCCTGCTCACCGCGTACGGCGCCGAGCTGGTCGAGGCTGACTGGGAGGCCGGCCCCGAGAACCCGCAGAACGCGCGGGCCATCGCCGACCGTATCGCCGCGGAGATCCCGAACGCCTGGCGCTCGGCCCAGTACGTGAACGAGGCGAACCCGCAGGCGCACTTCCAGACCACCGGCCCCGAGATCTGGGACCAGACCGACGGCACCGTCACCCACTTCGTCGCGGGCATCGGAACCGGCGGCACCGTGACCGGCACCGGGCGCTTCCTCAAGCAGGTGAGCGAGGGCACCGTGCAGGTCATCGGCGCCAACCCCGTCGGCTCGACCTACGGCGGCGACGCGGCATCGACGATCATCGTCGACGGCGTGGGCACCCGCTGGCCGGAGTCGAACTGGCCGTCGATCTTCGACAAGAGCGTCACCGACGAGATCCTCACCATCCCCGACGCGGTCGTCTACGACACCGTGCGCCGCCTCGCCGTGGAGGAATCGCTGCTGCTCGGACCGTCGTCCGGCCTCGCGGTCGCCGCCGCCCTGCAGGTCGCCGCCACTGCGCACGAGGGAAGCGTGATCGTGGTGATCGCGCCCGACGGCGGAAGCAACTACCTGAGCAAGGCATACAACAACAACTGGCTCGAGACCGCGGGCGTCAACGCCGACGGCTTCGCCGACGGATCGGGCGACTGATGGCACTGCAGCACTTCGGATGGTTCTTGGGCGCCGGCTTCGGCGTGCAGGGCTGGGGCGACCCCACCTACGGCATCGGCTACGACTGGAAGCAGCCGCCGGTCTACCAGGACGCCGCGCGCGTCTTCGAGGCGGCCGGCCTCGACCTGTTCATCATCGAAGACGGTGTGACGGTGCCCGACACCTACGGCGGAACCGCCGAGGTGAACCTGCGCGACGCCCGCTTCGTGCCCAAGCACGACCCGCTGCCTCTCGTGCCGTACCTGCTGTCGGCGACCGAACGCATCGGCATCGTGCCGACCCTCAGCGCCAGCTTCTACGAGCCGTTCACCGCCGCGCGCCTGCTCGCCACGCTGCAGCACTTCGCAGGCGGGCGCCTCGGCTTCAACGTCGTCACGAGCGGCAGCGACATCGCCGCCCAGAACTACGGCCTCGACAAGCAGATCGACCACGACCTGCGCTACGACCGCGCCCAGGAGTGGGTCGACGTCGTGCGCAAGCTCTGGCGTTCGTGGGAGCCCGACGCGATCCTCGAGGACACCGCGAACGGGGTGTTCGCCGACTTCGAGAAGGTGCACACGATCGACCACAAGGGCGAGTTCTTCCAGGTGCGCGGGCCGTTGAACACGGCGCCGCTCGCCTCCGAACCGGTCATGGTGCAGGCGGGGGCGTCGGGCCGCGGGCAGGAGTTCGCGGGGCAGAACTCCGACGTGATCCTGCAGCTGTCGTCGACGCCCGAGCGGATGAAGGCCTACCGCCAGTCGATCCGCGACGTGGCATCCGCCGCCGGACGCAACCCTGACGACCTGAAGGTGCTCTTCGTCGTCAACCCGATCGTCACCGCCAACGACGAAGAGAGCGCCGCCGTGCGCGGCCGCCGCGCCGAGCTCACCCAGGCCGCGATCGACGAGGCGCTGCAGGGCGTCTCCTACCTCTCGGGGGTCGACTTCAAAAAGTTCGACCTCGACGCGCCCCTGCCCGAGCTGACGACCAACAGCAACCAGGGCACGCTCGACAACTTCGTGAAGTCGGCGCCCGCCGGCTCGACCCTGCGCGAGATCCTGCAGACGCGCGCCAACAAAGACGGTCTCGCCGTGATCGGAACGGCCGACCAGATCGCCGACCACCTCGGAGAGCTCGCCGACGAGGTCGGCGGAGACGGCTTCCTGTTCACCGGACAGATACACCCGGCGCACGTGCACCGCACGCTCGACCCGCTGGTTCCCGCCCTGCGCCGTCGCGGCCTGCTGCGCGACGAGCTCGGCGACGGAGGGCTGCGCGCCAACCTGACAGACTTCTAGCCGTGCCCATACTCTCGAGACAGTCCGTCGGCATCGCGGATGTCGTCGCCATCGCCCGTGCGAACGAGCGGGTCGGCTTCGCCGCGATCCTCGAACGCGACCTGCAGGCGTCGCGCGACGTCGTGGAGGGCGTGCTCGCGGTCGGGAAACCGGTCTACGGGTTGAACACCGAGCTCGGCGCGGGGCGCAACGTCGTCGTCTCTTCCGAGGTGTTGGAGGAGTACCAGCGCCGCACCATCCGCAACTCGGGCGGCGGCATCGGCGAACCACTGTCGTTCGAGCAGGCGCGTGCGGTCATCGCGGCCCGCCTCATCGGTTTCAGCCGCGGGGGAGCGGGGATCACCGTCGCGCTCGCCGCGCAGTACCGCGAGTTGCTGAACCGCGACGTGTATCCGCTCGTGCCGCGCACCGGCTCGGTGGGCGCTGCCGATCTGACCCACCTCGCGGCGATCGCGGCGGTGGCGACGGGCGGCGGGTACGCGTTCCTCGACGGTGCCGTGGTCTCCGGAGCCGCCGCACTCGAGGCCGTGGGTCTCGCGCCCGTGACGCTGCAGCCGCACGAGGCGATCGCGTCGCTCAGCGCCAACAGCTACAGCATCGGGGTCGGCTCGCTCGTCGTGACCGACCTGCGCGCCCTCGCCCGCGTCGCCGACCTGACGACGGCCGTGTCGCTCGTGGCGCTCGCCGCGCACGGCGCCGGCGGAAACCTCTCGCCGTTCGACGAGCGTGTGCAGGCCGCCCACGCGGTCGGCCCCCAGGCGGTGTCGGCGGGGCGCATCCGGTCGCTGCTCGAATCGTCGTCTCTCGCGGCTGGCGTCTCGTCGACCCAGGACGCGATCTCGTTCCGTTCGGTGCCGCAGGTGCACGGGTCGCTCGGCGTCGCGATCGCACGGCTCGCGACGGCGCTCGAACTGGAGCTCAACTCGCGCACCGAGAACCCGCTCGTCGACGTGGCATCCGGCTCGCTCGTGTCGGGCGGCAACTTCTTCGCGCTCGAGCTCGCGCTCGCCTTCGAGAACCTGCGCGTCGTCATCGCGCACGTCGCGGCCATGAGCGAGCGGCGCATCTCGCAGCTGTCGACGCTCGGGGTGGCGCTGCGGCGCTCGGGCGGCGCGGTCGTGCCCGGCCTGCTCTGGTACTCGGCGGCGGCCCAGCTGGCCGAACTGCGGCACCTCGCCGCGCCGATCTCGCTCGCCGGCTCGTCGCTCTCGGAGGGTGTCGAAGACCACTCGTCGAACGCCGCCCTCGCGCTGCAGGCGCTCGAGAGGTCGGTCGAGCTGCTGGGGTCGATCCTGACGGTCGAGGCCGTGTGCGCGGTCGAGCTGGTCGAGGTCGGCGGGGCGGATGCGGGCAGCCTGTTGACGCCGCTCGTCGTGGCCGTCGGCGAGTCGATCCGATCCGACGACCCGCTCGACGCGCGGGTGCGCACGGTGCTGGCGCTGCTGCGGGGGTTCGGCGGCTGAATCGCGGTTGCCGGGCCCGTCGACGCGTGCGTTCGACAGGCCTGGCAAAGCGCGGGGCCCTGTACCGGTTAGATCAGTTCGAAGCCGCCGCCGACGTGCAGGGTGGTGCCGTGCACGTAGGACGCGAGGTCGCTCGCCATCCACAGCGTGCCCTGGGCGACCTCGCGCGGCTGGCCGATGCGGCCGATGAGGCTCATCATCGGGGTGATGTCGTCGATGGTGAGGCCCTGGTCGATGAGCGCCGCGTCGAGCATCGGCGTCTGGATCGCTCCGGGCGCGATGGCGTTGATGCGGATGCCCTTCTTGCCGTACTCGAACGCGGCGGCCTTGGTGAGGCCGACGACGCCGTGCTTGGCGGAGATGTAGCCCGAGCTGTTCATGGTCGGCTTGAATCCGTTGATCGACGAGATGTTGACGATCGTGCCCGCGCCCTGCTTGAGGAACTGGCGGATCTCGTACTTCATGCAGAGCGCGGTTCCCTTGAGGTCGACGGAGTGCAGGCGGTCCCAGTACTCCTCGTCGAAGTCTTCGAAGGGCTTGGTGTCGGGCTTCAGCGCCGCGTTGTTGACCGCGATGTCGAGGCGGCCGTACTCGGCCACGGTTGCGTCGACGAGCGCCTCGACCTGGTCGCCCTTCGAGATGTCGACCTTGTGGAACATGGCGGTTCCGCCGGCGGCGACGATGTCTGTCACCGTCTGGTTGCCGAGCTCTTCGTTGAAGTCGGCGACGACCACCTTTGCGCCGGACTCGGCGAACAGCAGGGCGGTCTCGCGGCCCATTCCCATTGCGGCACCGGTGATGATGCTGACCTTGTCTTCGACCATTCTGTACGTCATTTTTCTTGCCTTTCGCATTACGGACCCGCGCGGCATCTACGCCGTCCGGGGGCTGGAGCCGGATGGCGTGTATCGGGCCACCCGGAAGTTCGGTGGCTACGTGCGGAGCGATGCCCGGGAGTGCTCGAAGAGCTTCGAGCCGAGAACCTCCATGCGCTCGGCCAGCAGCGGTGCCGGCATCTCGCCCGTGCGGATCATCGCGGCGAGGGCGAGTTCCATCAGCGAGAGGAAGAGTGTGGAGGCCACTTCGGCCGCGACGTCGTCGGGGTCGCAGTCGAGACGGCGGGCCACGGCCGCGCGCAGCAGCGGTCGGTGCTGGTGCAGTTCTTGCGACCAGACGGCGGTGAAGGGTGCGCTGCCGAACACGACGGGAAGAAGGCGGCGGGTGCGCTCGGTGTAGGCGCCCTCGGCAGCCGAGGCGAAGCCGGCGACGAGCGCCTCGCCGAGCGTCGAGTCGTGCGGCTGGGCCTCGACGGCGCGGGCGATGTCGTCTTGCGAGTCGCGCATCGCCGGTCGCAGGATGTCTTCCCTCGACGGGAAATACCGGTAGAACGTGCGCTCCGAGAGTCCGGCGGCGGCGGCGAGTTCGCGGACGGTGACCCCCGCGCCATTGAGGGCAAGATAGCCGACGGCCGCCCACGAGGCGTCGACCCGTGCAGCAGCGACGTCGGATGTCATGCATCCAGCGTAACCCCGCGATGGCAGATACTGCCATTCTGCTCAGCTGGCGGTCAGGGACTTCGTGAAGCTCAGGTAGCCGATCGCCTCGAGGTCGCCGTCGAGGTCGAACTGCGGCTGGTAGCCGAGGCTCAGGTAGAGCGCGACGGCCTCGGGCTGCCGGGCGCCGGTGGTCAGCTCGGCGGTCTCGTATCCGCGGGCGGCGGCTTCGCGCTCCAGCTCGGCCATGACCGTGCGCGCGAGCCCCTGGCGGCGGTGCAACGAGCTCGTCCAGACCCGCTTGATCTCGATCGTCGTGTCGTCTTCGCGCTTGAACGCGCCGCCGGCGACGACCTCGTCGCCGCGCAGCACCAGGAGGAACGCGCCGCCCGTCTCTGGGGCGAAGCGCTCTGCCGGGTAGCGGCTCAGCTCGGCCGACGAGGGGATGCCGTCGTTCAGCCCATAGCGTTCGTCGTATTCACGCGAGAGCTCGTCGACAAGCGGGCGGGCGCGCGGGTCGTCGGAGCGCGTGTAGACGAAGCGGGTCTTCGGTTGTGCGTCGGGCATCTGCGGTTCTCTCTGGGTACGCGGGTTGAGTAGCTCGCTCTGGCGAGCGTATCGAAACCTCGGTCGCGATTGCCTTGTGCCACCTCAGGGTGGCATAGGGCTCAGCCGCCGCCGAGCACCTTCGTGATGCGCTGCAGCGAAACCGGCTCGGCCGTGGGCAGGTGCTGGGCGAAGAGCGAGACGCGCAGCTCCTCGAGCATCCAGCGGGCGTGCCGCAGGTGCGCGGGCGCGTCGGGCTGCAGCGGCAGGTCGCCGCCGGCAGAGACGTAGCGCTGCGTGGCTTCCTGAACCTCCGACAGCCAGACGCGGTCGCGTCCGGCGTTGTCGGCGAGACGCTCGATGCGGTGCGCGAGCGCGGCCAAGTAGACGGGGATGCGCCGCAGCTGCACCCCGCCGGTCGCGGCGACGAAGCCCGGGTACACCAGGTCGCTCAACTGTTCGCGGGCGTCGGCGAGCGGGGCGAGCAGCGCCATGCTCGACGTCTTCGAAATGAGCTTCTCGGCGGCGCGCGCCGCGAGCAGGATCGCGCTCACCTGCGCCACCGTCTGGAACATCGCGTCGACGATGGTCGCTGAGACCCGGTCTCGCGCCGCCTCGAACTCGGCCTTCGTGAAGATCTGGGTGTCGCCGAGCACGTCGTCGATACAGGCCGCCATGCAGTCGGCGAACAGGTCGCCGGTCGACTTGTAGGGACTCGTCGCGAGCGACAGCTTCTCCGCCGAGGTCAGGTGCTGTTGCACGTAGGCGGTCGGTGCGGGGATCACGAGCTGCAGCATCCGTCTCACGCCCGCCTTCATGGCGCGAGCCTGGTCTTCGGGCGTCGACTGCAGGCGGATCGCCACCGACTTGCCCTCGTCGACGAGCGACGGATAGGCCCGGATGACACCGCTGCCGTGTTTGGTATCGAGCGTCATCGGCAGCTCGTCGAAGTCCCACGTGGTGAGGCCGGTGCGCTCGAGGTCGCTCTTCGGGGTGACCGAGGCCTTCGCGACGCTCGCGCGCACGGTGGCTTTGAGCTGCAGTTGCAGCGAGCTGAGCACCTTCGACGAGGCGGTGACTTTTCCGCGCTCGTCGATCGCGGCGAAGGTGACGCGCAGGTGGGCCGGCACGCGGTCGACGTCGAAGTTCGACGGGTCGACGGGGGTGTAGGTCTGGCGGCGGATCTCGTCGGCGAGGTACTGGGCGAGCGCGGTCGCTGAGCCTGTCGAAGCGGGCCCTTCGACAAGCTCAGGCACGGCGCCCGCGAGCAGCTTGCGCGCCCAGTCGCCCGCCGGCACCACGTTTCGGCGGATCTCTTTCGGCAGGCTCTTGATCAGCGCGGTCACGAGTTCTTCACGGAAGCCCGGCACCTGCCAGTCGAAGCCCTCGGGCTTGAGCGACGCGAGCAGCGCAATCGGGATGTTCACGGTCACGCCGTCGTCCTCGGCGCCGGGCTCGAAGCGGTAGGTGAGCGCAAGGCGCTGGTCGCCCTGGTGCCAGATGCTCGGGAAGGCGTCTTCGTCGACCGTGGCCTCGGGCTCGTCGACGAGGTTCTCGGCGGTCATGATGAGCAGCTGCGGGTTGGTCGCGCGCTCCTTTTTCCACCAGCCCTCGAAGCTCTTGGTGCTCGCGATCTCGGGCGGGATGCGCCGGTTGTAGAACTCGAAGATCGCCTCGTCGTCGAACAGGATGTCGCGGCGCCGGGTGCGCTCTTCGAGCTCGGCGAGCTCTGTGCGCAGCGCGCGGTTGGCACGGTCGAAGTCCCAGTCGCGGCCCTTGAGGGTCTCGGCGACGAGGTCGCCCTCGACGAGCGCGTGCCGGATGAACAGTTCGCGCGCGTACGCGGGGTCGATGCGCGAGAACTGCACGCGTCGCTTGAGTACGATCGGCACGCCGTAGAGCGTGACCCGCTCGTAGGCGACGATGGCGCCCTGACGCTTCTCCCAGTGTGGCTCGGAGTAGCTGCGCTTCACCAGGTCGCCGGCGATCTGCTCGGCCCAGGCCGGGTCGATCGCGCCGTTGACGCGGGCGAACAGCCGGCTGGTCTCGACGAGCTCGGCGCTCATGATGGCGGCGGGCTGCTTTTTCGCGAGCGCCGACCCGGGGAAGATCACAAAGCGCGACTGCCGGGCGCCGACGTAGTCCTTCTTCGCGACATCCTTCAGCCCGATCTGGCTGAGCAGTCCGGCGAGCAGCGAACGGTGGATACCGTCGGGGTTGCTGTGCGGCTCGCCGATGTGCAGCCCGAGCTGCTTCGACAGGCGGGTGAGCTGTTTGTAGACGTCTTCCCACTCGCGGATGCGCAGGTAGTTGAGGTACTCGCTGCGGCACATCCGCCGGAACTGGTTGCCGCTGAGTTCTTTCTGCTTCTCTTTGAGGTAGTCCCAGAGCTTCAGCAGGCTGAGGAAGTCGCTCGTCGGATCGGTGAAGCGGGCGTGGGCCTGGTCGGCCTGCGGGCGCTTTTCGAGCGGACGTTCGCGCGGGTCTTGGATGGAGAGCCCGGCCACGATCGCCATGACCTCGCGGGTGGTGCCGTGTTTCTTCGACTCGATGATCATGCGTGCGAGACGCGGGTCGATCGGCAGCTGCGAGAGCTGCTTGCCGACCTGGGTGAGGCGCGGGGTGTCGCCGGCGCCGTCGACCGCGCCCAGCTCGCGCAGCAGGTCGAGGCCGTCCTTGATGCCGCGGCTGTCGGGCGCCTGCAAGAATGGGAAGTTCGCGATGTCGCCGAGGCCGAGCGAGATCATCTGCAGGATGACGGCGGCCAGGTTGGTGCGCAGGATCTCGGGTTCGGTGAACTCGGGACGCTTGAGGAAGTCTTCTTCGCTGTAGAGCCGGATGGCGATGCCGTTGCTCGTGCGGCCGCTGCGGCCGCTGCGCTGGTTCGCCGACGCCTGAGAGATCGCCTCGATCGGCAACCGCTGGATCTTCGAGCGCACGCTGTAGCGCGAGATGCGCGCGGTGCCGGCGTCGATGACGTACTTGATGCCGGGCACTGTGAGGCTGGTCTCGGCGACGTTGGTGGCGAGCACGATGCGGCGACGGGTGCCGGCCTGCGTCGACGGCTGGAACACCTTGTGCTGGTCGGCGCTCGACAGCCGTCCGTAGAGGGGCAGCACCTCGGTGTTCGGCAGGTTGCGGCCGCGGATGGCGTCTTCGGCGTCGCGGATCTCGGCCTCGCCGCTGAGGAACACGAGCACGTCGCCGGTCCCTTCGCGGGCGAGCTCGTCGAGCGCGGCGTTAATGCCCTCGATGGGGTCGCGGTCGACCATATCCGCAGGTTGAGTAGGTCGCTCAGCGACCGTATCGAAACCCTCGTCGTCGGGTTTCGATACGTCGCTGGCGCTCCTACTCAACCCGCTGGAGGCATCCGCCACCAACGGCCTGAACCGCACCTCGACCGGGTAGGTGCGCCCCGACACCTCGATGATGGGGGCGTCGTCGAAGTGCCGCGAGAAGCTGCCGGGGTCGATGGTCGCGCTGGTGATGATGATCTTGAGGTCGGGGCGGCGCGGCATCAGCTGCTTGAGGTAGCCGAGCAGGAAGTCGACGGTGAGGCTGCGCTCGTGCGCCTCGTCGATGATGATCGCGTCGTACTTCTTGAGATCGCGGTCGCGGTGGATCTGGTTGAGCAGGATCCCGTCGGTCATCAGTTTGATCTTGGTGTCGGCGCCGACCCGGTCGGTGAACCGCACCTGGTAGCCGACGAGCTCGCCGACCTCCTGGCCGAGTTCCTCGGCGATGCGCTCGGCGATCGTGCGCGCGGCGATGCGGCGCGGCTGCGTGTGGCCGATGCTCTCGTAGCCCATCGACAGCAGCATCTTCGGAATCTGCGTGGTCTTGCCCGAACCGGTGGCGCCCGCGATGATCACGACCTGGTTCTCGGCGATGGCGCGCTCGATGTCCTCCCGGCGCTGGCTCACGGGGAGGTCGGCGGGGAAGGAGATCACAAAGGGTTCGTCAGACATCGGCCCTCCAGCTTAAGGCTCAGCGCGACAAAGATCTGCGAAGTGATTGACTCTGCAGAGTACTTTGCGTTACAAAGTACACATGACAGATAACAGCGGCAGACCGGATGCCACGGGCTCGAGCGATTCCGACGCCGACGAGCCCCTCGACCCGGCCGCCATGTACGCGCTGCTGCAGAACCAGCAGCGCAGCGCGCAGATCCAGATGGGCGACTTCGTCTGGCTGATCACGTTCTCGTGGGGCGTGACCTGGCTGGTCGGATTCGGCGCGCTCTGGCTGATCGACGGCGTCGACGGTTTCGCGCTTCCCGTGCCGGTGGCCGTCGCCGTATTCATCGCGACACTCGTCGCGAGCGGGCTGCTGTCGGCCTGGCTCGGCTTCCGCAGCGGCCGCGGCATGCGCGGCAATGGGGCGGCCGCGTTCACCGGAACGGTCTACGGCATCACCTGGGCGGTGGGCAGCACGGCGATCGCGATCCTGGGCGGCGGGCTGCGCGCGCAGGGGATGACCGCCGACCTCGCGGCCTACTACTACCCGTGCGCGTACGTTCTGTTCGCGGGCATCATGTACGTACTCGCCGGCGCGATCTGGCAGGCGGTGCCGTCGTTGGTCGGCGGTCTCTGGCTGGTCGTCGTGGCGGTTGCCGCCGCGTTCGTCCCCTACCCGAACCACTACCTCTTCTTCTCGCTCGCCGGCGGCCTGGGCTTCCTCGCGCTCTCCGCCGTGTCGGTCATCCGTCTCCGCCGCGCGCGTGCCGCGACGAACGGCGGCAACCGTGGATGAGCTCGACCCCGTCATCCACGCCCAGGCGCGCCTGCGCATCATGGCGGCCCTCTCCACTCTCGAGGCGGACAGCAGCATCTCGTTCCCCCGCCTGCAGGAGCTGCTCGACATGACGGCCGGCAACCTGTCGACGCACCTGCGCAAGCTCGAAGACGCCAGCTACGTCGACATCACCAAGACCCACAAGGGTCGCACCCCGATCACCTACCTCGGCCTGAGCAAAAAGGGCCGTCGCGCGTTCGAGGACTACATGGACACCCTGCGCACCGTGTTAGGAGAACAGCCGTGAATACCCTCGCTTCCCTGAAAAACGTCACCCGACGCTTCGGCGACGTGACGGCCCTCGACGACGTGAGCCTCGACATCCGGTCGGGTCAGATCGTCGGCCTGCTCGGCCCCAACGGCGCCGGAAAGTCGACCCTGCTGTCGCTCGTGCAGGGGCTGCGGCGTGCGACCAGCGGAACCGTCGAACTGTTCGGCGGCTCGCCGCAGGTTGCCGCGAACCGCCGCCTGCTCGGCTGCACCCCGCAGGCGACGGCGCTGCCGGACACCCTCCGGGTGGGCGAGGTCATCGACTTCGTGGGTGCGCACTTCGCCCCTTCGACGGGGCTCAGGGACCGCACCGCAGAGATCGCCGAGGAGTTCGGGCTCACCGACCTGGTGCGCCGCCAGACCGGTGCGCTCTCGGGCGGTCAGAAGCGCCGCCTCAGCGTGGCACTCGCCTTTGTCGGGCGCCCGCAGCTCGTGCTGCTCGACGAGCCGACCACCGGCCTCGACGTCGACGCCCGCCGTACTCTCTGGGACGCGATCCGGCGCCAGCACGACGCGGGGGCGACGGTCGTGATCACGAGCCACTACCTCGAGGAGATCGAGGCGCTCGCCGAACGCGTCGTCGTGATCGACGGCGGGCGAGTGCTCGAAGACGACAGTCTCGGCACGGTGCTCTCGCGGGTCAGTCTGCGGCAGGTGACGCTCGATTCCGAGCGGCTCGACCTCGTCGCCGCGTTGCCGGGCGTCGTTCGTCAGAGAAAGGATGCTGCGGGAGCGACAACCTTCTACGCCCAGGATTCCGACGCTCTGATCATCGAACTGGTGCGCTCCGGCATCCCGTTCTCGAATCTCGCCGTGCGTGGAGCCACGCTCGAAGAGGCGTTTCTCACCCTGACCGACAAGGAGCTCGTCTGATGTCTGCCGCCACCGTTCCGGTCGTGAGGCTCACGCTGGCCCACGCCAAGTACTCGCTGCTCGAGACCGCGCGCGTGCCGATCGCCGTGATCGGGTCGCTCGTCTTCCCGGCCCTCTCGCTGCTCTTCTTCGTGGTGCCGCAGCGCGCGGTCGCCGAGAACGCGCAGTGGGCGACGCAGGCCGTCATCTCGCTCAGCGTCTTCGCCGTGCTGGCCAACGCGCTGTTCGGATTCGGGCTGAACATCGCGCAGAACCGCGATCAGCCGTGGGACCCGTACCTGCGCACTCTTCCCGCGCCCGGCATCGCCCGCGTGCTCGGCCACGTGTTCTCGACCGGCCTGATCGGCATCGCGGCGATCGTGCCCGTCGTCGTTCTCGGAGCGCTGCTCACGGCGGCAGAGGCGAGCTGGTGGCGCATCCTGTTGGGATTCGTGGCGATCGCAGCATCCGCTCTTCCCTTCGTCTTCATCGGCATCAGCGTGGGCTATTCGATGCCCGCGAAGGCCGCCATCGCCGTCGTGCAGGTGCTCATGTTCGGGCTGGCCTTCGGCGGCGGTCTGTTTCTGCCGCCCGCGGTCTTCCCCGACTGGCTCGACGCGATCTCGCGCTTCTTGCCGTCGCGCGACGCCCGCGAGATCGTGGTCTGGGCCGTGCAGGGCGGCGACCTCGCGCCGTGGGCGTGGATCGGCTGGCTCGCCTGGACGGCCGCGTCGCTCGCGCTGGCACTGCTGCTCTTCCGCCGCGACGAGGGGCGTCGCTTCCGCTAGGCCGGCAATGTGACGAACGTGGTCGGCTCGTTACCCCGTGTGACACCCTCGCTCGCCCCGGGCGCGATGCGTGCCTAGCGTCGAATGGTGACGATAAACGGGCAGCAGCTTCCGCCGCGCGAGGGACACCTCGTTCTCGGCGCGACCGTGCGCACCCTCGGGGCCTGGCCGTCGGGCTGGCGCTACCCCGGGGCGCACCGCGACCCCGCCGACGACCCCGCGATCCTGCGGCGCACCGCGCAGATCGCCGAGGCAGCCGGCCTCGACTTCCTGTTCTTCGGCGACTGGCTCGCGACCTCGGCCGAGTTCGAGCACACCGACCCCTACCTTCTCGCCCGCATCGAGCCGTTCGCCGCTGTGAGCTACCTCGCCGCGGTCACCGAGCGCATCGGCCTGGTCGCCACGGTCAGTTCGGCCCACTCCGAGCCGTACACGACCGCGCGCTCGTCGGCGTCGATCGATGTGCTCTCCGGCGGACGCGTCGCCCTCTGCGTCGCCACCGGCGCCGAGGCACGTTCGGCCAGCAACTTCGGCTGGGACACCGTGCACAGCGACGCCGACCGGTTCGCCGCCGCGGGCGAGTTCATCGACATCCTGCGCGGACTCTGGGACAGCTGGGAGGCCGACGCTTTTATAGCGGATGCTGCATCCGCCCGTCTCATCGACGCCACCAAGCTGCACCCGCTCAACTACGTCGGCGCCTACCGCGCCTCGGCCGGACCGCTCAACGTCATCCGCCCGCCGCAGGGGCACCCGCCCGTCGCCGTCGTCGGCGGTTCGGTCAACGCGCGCCGGCTCGCCGCCCGCGACGCCGACCTGCTCTTCGCCAGCCCGCGCACGTTCGACGAGGCCGTCGAGCAGTACGTCTCGTCGCGGCAGCAGGTGGCCCGCGAGGGCCGCAGCGCGCAGGACTTCCGCATCGTCACGCCGATCCTGCCGATCGTCGCCGAGACGCGCGAGGCGGCGTGGGAGGTCTACGACCGGCTGGTCGCGCTCGTGCCGTTGCCCGACGAACCGCTCTCCGACGTGCGCCTGCCGCTGCCCAGCAACCGCAGCTTCCGCACCCTCGCCAGCGTGTTGGGCGTGCCGCTCACGAGCGTCGCGATCGACGACTCCGTTCCCACCCGGGTCGCCGCCCGCTTCAGCTCGCTCGGAAAGCAGCTCGTCGAGGTCGTGCGCACGCGCGCCGGCCGGGTCGTCGGCAGCGACCGCCCGGTCACCTACCGGCACCTGCTCGTGGCGCACGCCGTCACCGCGC
>Ga0247811_1000146_pt1 | contig 24772 bp, 12 predicted proteins | sample UWRJL134311R1_FD_189018 | JGI IMG/M metagenome (GOLD analysis project Ga0247811, IMG submission 189018) | Plant litter microbial communities from Arlington Agricultural Research Station in Wisconsin, United States - UWRJ-L134-311R-1 | ecosystem: Environmental > Terrestrial > Plant litter >...
AAGTTTCAAAAGGTGTTATTGGGTATGAAGGCATCATTAAAAAATCAAATTTAACAGGATATGATCACATACAAGCGCCGGTTGCACAAGGCGACGGACCGCTTTGGGTATTGGGAGAAAATCCGAGAGAATCTCAATTCAGCATTTATGGAAGCGGACACGTTGGGATTTTTGGCAGCATCATCAGAAAAACAAATGTGGAAGGAATTTTGCAGTTGAATTTATTGGCAACCGATTTTTTTAGAGATAAAGCGTATCCCACTTATTTATATTATAACCCATTTGATGGCGTAAAAACAATTACAGTAAAAACGCCAAAAGGTAAAAAAGTCGATTTATACGATACCGTTTCCGGAAAATTCACTGCCAGAAATGTTGCAGCCTCTTCGCAAATCAAAATTTCAGGAGGGAATGCGGCTGTAATTGTTATCGTTCCTGCTAAGGCAAAAATTACCTATCACGACCATAAAATGCTGGCAGACGGAATTGTGGTGGATTATCATGCACAGCTTAAAATATAAATTGCAAGAAATGAAATTTACATTTAAAGTCATTTTAGTTATTGCATTTTTTTTGTTCAAAAGCAATTTTGCAAAAGGCCAAAACACAGATCAAAAATGGTGGAAAGAAGCTGTTTTTTATCAAATCTATATGCCAAGTTATGCAGACAGTAACGGCGACGGATATGGTGATTTTAAAGGAATGACAAGTAAATTAGATTATCTTCAGAATTTAGGCGTAAAAGGAATCTGGCTCACAACATTTCTGACTTCACCAAAAGTTGATAACGGTTATGATATTGCCAATTATTACGAAGTGGATCCCACGTATGGCAACAGGGCAGATTTCGATCTTTTTTTGAAAGAAGCCCACAAGCGCGGTATAAAAGTGATTATGGATATGGTTTTAAATCATTCCTCAACAGACTGTAAGTGGTTTCAGGAATCCAGAAAATCCAAAGAAAACAAGTATCGTGATTATTACATCTGGAAAGACAAACCCAATAATTGGGAATCTTTTTTTGGAGGATCGGCATGGGAAAAAGATCTTCTTACCAACCAATATTATTATCACAAATTTGATAAAAAAATGGCAGACCTTAATTGGTCCAGTCCTGTATTAGTTGCTGAGGTTCAAAAAATACTCCGTTTCTGGCTCGATGCCGGAATAGACGGATTTAGGCTTGACGTCATTAATTTTTTAAATACTGACGGAATTACGGCTGATAATCCAACGAAAGACGGGAAGCAGGAACATATAAATGATATTGATCAAAAAGGCGTAAAAAAGGCCATGCGAATTATAAAAGCTACGGTAAATGAATACGAAAACCGTTTTATTGTAGGCGAAATTGGAAGTGATAAAATTGAGGTTTTAAAACAATATCAATCAGAAGATTTACTAGATGTAGTTTTCAATTTTAATTTCGGAAGCATCAGGGATTTTTCAGTCAAACGCATTTTTGATGAAATGCAGAGCATGGAGAAAAACATGAACAGTTATCCCACTTTATTTTTTGGGAGTCATGATATGCCCCGTATAATGAATCGCCTTGCAGATAATAATCCTGATAAAGCTTTTGCACTTGCTGCCTTAACTTTAACAGCAAAAGGAATTCCGTTTATTTATTATGGAGAAGAAATCGGAATGCAGAATATTACCGCCAATACTTTTCAGGAGATAGTAGATGTGCAGGGAAAAACGCATTATGAACTCGCACTCGAAAAAGGAAAAAAAGCAACCGAAGCACTTCTGGAAGCCAACGAACACAATCGTGATAAATCCAGAAGTCCAATGCAATGGAGCGCAGAAGCGAATGGAGGATTTTCTGCCGGGAAAACATGGATTAAAATTAATCCTGATTATAAAAAAACAAATGTCAACACTCTGACGACTCAGAAAAAATCGATTCTCAACCAGTATAAAAAATTGATTGCATTACGCAACAATGAAAAAGTCCTGCAATATGGTAAATACGATCATCTTGAGTTGAAAGACGATCAAATTTTATTTACAAGATCTTTTGACGGAGATAAAGTTAATGTCATAATTAACTTTGGTACTAAAAGGAAATTAATTCTGCCGGCCAATGCCCAAATATTAATGGGAAGTAAAGAATTAGAAAGTAATGGTTTTATTATGTACAGGAACTGAAAACTAAATCTAATAAAAGAGGGAAAACTTTTATTAGATTTTCAATTTCCAAGAGCTAAAAAAATGGCGCAAAGTCAGAGACATTTGCGCAGCATTTCATAAATAATACTTCGTGGAGCTAGTGCTCGGTTAGAATTATTTTCAATCTCTTTCGATAAATCCATTACCATTTGGATGAACTGTAGAATAATCTAATGCACCAATACTGTAGCAGTTTTCACCCCTATAGTATTTAGGATTGGGAGTATCATTTTCATCTCGATACCAACTTGTTTTAATTTTATATTTTGTAGTATCTAACTCTACCTTTACGATTTTAGAATTGTCATTTACCAACTGCCACCCTGCATTTTTACCAAACCAGCATACACCAATTTCATCACCTAATTCTGTAACATTCGAAATATTTAATTTCACGTAACGGTCTTTAGGGGCAGTGTTTAATTTACCCTCAGCTATTATTCGTTCATTATTATAATAATCACTAAATATGGTGATGACCTGCGTTTTATCTCTTGAATATAAATAAATTCGACTGCTTCGTGGATTAGAATTGCAATTTATGAACAATAGCAGTAATAAAATATAAAAGATATTTTTTATTCTTTTTAGTAATCTCATAGTAATGTTTAATATTTTAAAAGAAACAATTCATTGTCTTTTATGTGGAGTGCTATTTTATCTCCTGCTTGTGCGAGCGTACCGCTTGTAAACGCAAATTTGTCCCGTCTTGAAAAATTTTATTTATAATGGTTTGAGAAATAAACTTTACTGCGCGCGCGCGCGACGCGCGAGCGAGCAGGGGTATTTTGCTAATAAGAAACATTAGGCAGCTTTTATAAAGAAAATAATTGTATTGATTTTTTACTCCTTCTTCAAATTCACAATTTCATCAGCAGAAACCTTAATCACTGTGCCATGACGTGTACCCAAAGGAAAACTAACTTGTTCTGAGATATCTTCCCAGCCTTTGGCGGTTTCTTTTACAGCGCCGTATTTCTTCAACGTGTATTTATCAAAATAAACCATCCAATTGTTGTCAATTTTAATTGCCGTGGGACCTTCTGCCCAATAATTTCCGGTAATTGGCGCACTGGCTTTGCTGTACGGACCTGTTAGGTTTTTGCTAAACGCCGTTTTTAGATTTTTCTGAACCGGATTACGAGTTTCATCTTTCAGATACATTACATATCCCTGATCTTGTTTTACAATAGAAGCGTCTATGACATTAAAACCAGGTTCATAAAGTAATTTTGTTTTGGCGAATTTTTTAAAATCTTTCGTTGTTGTGTAGTAAATTCGATGGTTGTAGCCTTTCTCTTCCTCTGATTTCGTTTCAGTAAACTTTCCGTCAATTGTCGACGCCCAATAAATCATATAGGTTTTCGATTTTTCATCGTAGGTAATTTCAGGGGCCCACGTATTTCTTGCTTGTTCTTCGTGTGCCATCACCGGAATAAATTCCTGCTTCGACCAATGAATTAAATCTTTTGAGGAGGCGTAGCCAATTCCCTTGTCTGTCCAGCTTACCGTCCAGACCATGTGATACAAGCCGTCGCCGCCTTTTATAACGCACGGATCACGCATCAGTTTATCTTTGCCAACTTCCGGCGTTAAAAACGAAGCATCATTTTTTAAGGTATTCCATGTATAGCCGTCTTCGCTGTAGGCTAAATGCAATCCGTCTTCGCCGTTTCCTTTAAAATAAGTAAAAACATAACCATCCGGCTTTACGGTATAATTGTTGGCATTCAGCCATTTTTCGCAGGTTTTTGGCCAGGACGCATTTGTTCCTTTTACGCCTAACCCAAAACCGTGTCCTCCGTTTTCATACAAATGCATTTCGGCTGAAACTTTTTCTTTTTTCAAAGCCAAATAATAATTAATGCTATTTTCAACAGGAACCGCTTTATCGTCTGTGGCATGCACCAAAAAGGCTTTTGGCGTTGCAGCTGTAATTTGTTTCTCGTTCGAATATTTTTCTGATGCCTCGCTGGAAGCATTTTTTCCTAACAAATTATCTTTAGAGCCCTGATGAGTAATGCCTTCCTGCATAGAAATAACAGGATAAATCAAGATCGAAAAATTAGGTTTTGCACTTATAGTGTCAGCAGGAATATAAATTTTATCATCATAATGTGTCGATAAGGTCGCTGCCAAATGACCGCCCGCAGAGAAACCCATAATACCAATTTTGCTTGGATTTAATTTCCATTTTACAGCATTTCTGCGCACCAATCGTACTGCTTCCTGAGCATCCTGCAATGGTCCGACAGTTTTATTTTTCATGATTAAATCGCTTGGTAAACGGTATTTCAGCACAAAAGCGTTTATGCCTATACTGTTGAGCCATTCTGCAACTTTATAACCTTCTTTATTGATGGCTAACATTCCGTAACCGCCTCCTGGACAAATGATAACAGCTGTTCCGTTTGACTTTGCAGCATCAGCGAAATAAGCGGTAAGAGTTGGTAAAGTTACTTTTCGGACTCCTTCAGAAATGTCGCCTTTGCGGTCTGTTACTTCTGAATAATCCTTCGACTGAATTTCATCAGGAATTTTATCCCATAACGGAATTTCCTTTTTTTGTGCAAACGCTGGAGTGCTGATACACAATGATATAAAAAATAATACGGCTTTTAAGTGTCTTAAGTTATTTGATTTTCTCATAAAATTCTATTTCAACAACATGTAATTGTCCGGCTGCAGCAACCGATGTTTTATCTTTTTATAAATCTAGTTCTTTTGTGGGATCTACCTCAATAATTTCGAAACTTTTTGATTTTTGATTCCTTAGACAGTGTAATTTTTTCCATGAATTATCATTAAAGGAAAAGATTCGGCGTTTTTGAAATCTTCGTTTTTCAATTTCCATTCCGTAATAAAATTGAATTTTGCTCTCTTAAATTCCTGAGAATATGAAGCGGAGCTTAAAATGAGTATTGCAATAAATCAGGCCTTCTGCATCTTTTGAATGGTTAGCGTAAAATTTGAATTTACCGTCTGAAAGAAATCCTGATTCATGCTCAGTAAATACTGAAACATTAATGTAAAAATAGGCGTGACACATTAAAATACCATCCTGCTGCATCCTGCTTGTTTTTGATTCTTTTTTTGTCAAATATTACCAATTTATTTTTTAATTCTTATTTTTTTACGAAAATAAATGGGAATAGTAAAAAAATAAATTAATAAAATTTTTGATATGATATTTTATTTTTTTTGAGTTTAGTATTGCTTGTAAATCAAGGCATTGAATGGTTTTTTGTTAAAATTAACATAAAAATTTTTATAATATATTGAAAGCTAACAGGATACTACAGGATACAGAGAAAACCCCTTCTGGATACATTTGGCTCAACTAATTAATTAACCAAATCTTAATTTTTATGAAAAACAAGCTTAATTTTTTGCTGATTTTTGCCATGTTTGCTCTACTGCATACAGCGGCTTATTCGCAGAACAAAGTGGTTAAAGGAACAATTACAGATGCAGCCGGATTACCTATTCCGGGAGCAAATGTGCTTCTTAAAGGAACAAGAACCGGATCGAGTACAGATTTTGATGGTAAATATTCTATCAGCGCTGCTCCGGGACAAGTATTGGTGTTTTCTTCAAGTGGTTCTAAAACACAAGAAATTACAGTTGGAACAAATTCAGAACTTAATGTAAAACTTACAGACGATGTCGCCCAGCTGAATGAGGTAGTTGTTGTAGGTTATAACACAGTAAAGAAATCTGATGTTACAGGAGCGGTTGCAAGTGTTACGGCAGCACAATTAATGAACAGACCTGTATCGAATGCGCTTGAAGCATTGCAGGGAAAAGCTGCGGGTGTTGACATTACGAGCAACGAGCGTCCAGGATCTCTTGGTACAGTTCGTATTCGTGGTACTCGTTCGTTAACAGCGAGTAATAATCCTCTTTACGTAGTAGATGGGGTTCCTTTGTTGTCTGAATCATCTATTGAAACGCTGAATCCTAGAGATATTGCTTCTATTGATGTGCTTAAAGATGCTTCTGCAACGGCAATCTACGGTTCTCGTGGAGCAAATGGAGTTATCATTGTTACAACAAAACAAGGTAAATCAGGAGTATTCACATTAAACTATGCAGGAACTTTAACAGCTTCTCAGGTAGTAGACAGATCGCCATCAATGAATGCAGCTGATTTTATTCAGTTCAGAAGATGGGCAGCCTACAATCTTAACTCAACAACTTACGCACATCCGGATTCTCCGACTCTTGCCAATGACAAATTAATTTTTGATAGTGCATTAGACGGTCAGACTTCAAGAGACAACGTTTTAAAAGGATGGGCAAGTGGTACTTGGGATGCATCTCAGGTAACCAATACGGATTGGGTTGATCTTGTAACGCAGGCAGGAATCACTAAAGAGCACGTTTTAAGTGCAAGTGGCGGATCTGACAAGGTAAATACTTACGCATCTATTGGATATTTAGATCAGGAAGGTACTCAAAAAGGACAATGGTACAAACGTTATACTGGAAAAATAAGTTCAAATATTAATCCTTCTGACTGGTTTAAAATGAGTGCATCTTTAAATGCTTCATGGAGCGAACAGGATTTTGGTATGTCTACTTTTCAGGCACGAAGCGGAACAGCGCCTAATGCAATTTTAGGAGTAGCAAAATCTATTTATAATATTGCAGTTCCTTATGATTCAACTGGTAAACTGATTATTAATCCAGGGGGTGAATCAAGTGTTTATACGATCATGAACGAGTGGGATAAAAGTACACAAAGATCTCAAACATTGCGTGTTTTGGGTAGTTTTGCAGCGACTCTTGATTTTGGTAAGCTATACGATCCTTTACAAGGTCTTACTTATAAAGTGAATTTTGGACCAGATTTCCGTCACTGGAGAGAAGGATCTTATATTGATGGAACTTCATCTCTTAAAGTGAATGCAAACGGAAGTGCTGGTATAAATTATGCCCGCTTGCAAAATCGCCGCGATCTTTCATGGACATTGGATAATATAATAAATTACGACCGCACTTTTGCGTTGAGACATAAAGTAGGAATGACGCTGCTTCAAACAGCCTCTTCATGGAATGTTGAAAATTCTGCTATGAGTGCCAACAATATTCTAAAGCCTTCTTTTTTATGGAATGCAATGGGAACTGTCGATCTTACCAATGCCTCTAATAATGGGCGTATGAGTTCAGGTCTTACAGAGCGTCAGTTAAGCTCTTATATGGTTCGTGCTAACTATGGTTTTGACAACCGTTATTTATTAACAATGTCAGGTCGTTGGGATGGTGCTTCACAATTAGCTGATGGATACAAATGGGATTTCTTTCCTTCAGCAGCTTTGGCATGGAGACTTAATAACGAAGAATTTCTAAAAGGGATAACCTGGCTTGAAAATTTAAAACTTCGTTTAGGTTTTGGTACAACAGGAAACTCATCAGTTGATCCTTATAAAACAAAAGGACTTGTTTCTTCGATATTTCTTCCTTTCAATGGTATGAGCAACCAAATAGGTTATACTACTAACGAGCCATATTATACAGATACACAATTATCATTGGCAAACAAAGCACTTGGCTGGGAAAAAACAACACAATACAATGTGGGTGTCGACTTTAGTTTCTTAAACAATAGAGTAAGTGGTAGTATAGATGCTTACAGATCATTTACAAACGATTTATTAATGGCGGTTAAAATACCAACATTAACAGGTTTTCCTTCGACTTTTTCAAATGTTGGAAAAACAAGTAACCGCGGTATTGAGGTAACGCTTAACTTAATTCCAATTCAGACTAAAGGAGGCTTTACATGGGAAACTAATTTAAATGGAGCTTATCAGCAAGATGAAATATTAGAATTAGCGTATGGTAAAGCTGATATGCCGGACAATACTTGGTTTATTGGAGAAAATCTAGCCGTTCGTTACGGTTATGACAATCTTGGTTTATGGCAAAACACACCAGAAGACCTTGCTGAAATGGCAAAATGGGGTGCAAGTTATAATTTTACTCCGGGTAATGTGCGTCCAAAAGATCAAAATGGAGATTACAAAATGGATGCGGCTGACCGTACAGTTCTGGGTAACAGCAGTCCAACCTGGACAATGGGATGGAACAACAACTTTGATTACAAAGGAATTGAATTTGGATTTAATATTTATGGACGTGCAGGATATTTAGCCGATACAGGAGGAGAAGCGCTTACTTCTCACGCCAATCAAAGAGAGGTTGATTACTGGAGACCGGACAATACAGGTGCTGAATTTCAAAAACCTATTTTAGGTCAGGCAACATCAGGATCAGCAGATAAATTCTCAGGACTTCTTGGATTTCCAAAAGCTTCTTTTGTAAAAATTCGTAACATTTCATTAGGGTATAATTTCTCTAAAGATTTAGCTAAAAGTGTTGGTTTATCAAACTTTAAAATTTATGCGCAGGCGGTAAATCCGGGTAATATCTATCAATCATTAGACTGGTATGATTTAGATACTAATTCATCATACTCTAACCGCAGTTTCGTTATGGGTCTTGAAGTTGGATTTTAAAAATAATGTGTTGTAACGAATTAAAGTATAACAAAAAAAAGTAAAAAAATGAACAATATAAAAAATATAGGAATTGGTCTTTTGGTAATGATAGGATTATCGATTTCCTCTTGTTCGAAAGACTTTCTAGACGAAGAACAGAACAGTCAGCTTTCGACAGATGATTTTCAAACCTCTGAAGGTCTTCAGGCTTTGACTGTATCACTTTACGGAAATATCCGCTGGCATTTTGGTTTTGAATGGGCTTATGCCACTACATTATACGGAACGGATGAGTTTACAAACGCAAACGATTTGACGAACCAAATGTGGAATAATTATGACAACCGTTTTGGTCCAATTGGTGCTACAGCAGCTACTGGAGCAGCGAATGGAAATGCGACTAGTCCTGCGGCGCTTTGGGATGAAATGTATTATGGAATTGCATCTTGTAATACCATCATTGCAAATGCTGATAAAATTGCAGATATAAAAATTCGTAACCGTTGTTTGGCGCATGCTTATTTTTTACGCGGTTACAACTATTACCGTCTAACAGCGCAATACGGTGGAGTTGTATTACAGACAACACCTGCAACGGGAGTGGTGCGTAACTTTACACGTTCTACAGACGAGCAGTGCTGGGAGCAGGTAATATCTGATTTACGTAACTCTTATAATCATTTTGAAGGTGAAGTTTTTACCTACGGAAAAGGAATGACGTGGACTAAAGCAACTGCAGCTCACTTTTTGGCGAAAGCATTATTATTCCGTTCTTCTGAACGTAACGATAAATGGAATGCAGCTTATAAAGCAGCCGATCTTGCAGAAGCAGTTCAGGCTTGCAGCTACGCAATTACGGCACGTGGACCATTGACAAATAATTATAGTGATCTTTATGCAAACTGGACAGGAATTGACTGTCCGAATGAGCAGTTAAGTGAAATATTAATGGCTGCCGGTCACAATGGAGATGCCGCGACAGTAGGTCGTTTTGGAAACCGTACATATAACTATTTTGCACCGCAATTTTCTAGTTTCGCAGGCGGATGGGTATTGCGTGGTGTATGGATTGGAAGTATGGATTTCCAACGTTGTCGTCCTACTGAATATGCATATTCTGTTTACGATCACGTGAATGATGCTCGTATGTGGAAAACTTTTAGAACTGTTTACGGAGCCAATACAGTAGTAAATGCAAATGTTGGAGTGAAAGCAGGAGATCCTGGTATCGTAATGATATTAAATACTAAAAACGATAACACTTATAACAGTGCTAAATTTGGTGCTGCTGTTCAGGCGCCAACATGGAGAGATGCTGCGGGTCGTTTACCGGAATGGGCTATAGGAAAAAGACAAACTGCAACAGCAGGAACTTTAACTGCCGTAACAGGGCAATTTGTTCCTAATTCATTGGTATTGTACCAAAACGGAACTTATGTAGCGCCTACATTCAAAAATCAGGCTGTTTGTAATTTCTTTGCAGGAATTAATAAAACAGATGATGGTTCTCGTAATGCAGAAAGAGGAGATGCGCACCGTGACGTAATTATGGCAAGACTTGCTGAAACTTATTTAGTGCGTGCAGAATGTTATGCTCGTTTACAGCAATATGGTAATGCAATGCAGGATATTAACGTAGTTAGAGCAAGAGCACAATGGAAAGCCGGTGAAAACAGATCATACTATAATGATGGTTCACAAGCATTTAAAGTTAATCCTTTGAATACAGGAAGTGCGGCAACAAACTTTGTGAATTCAAATTTAGATATGAATACCTATTATTTATCTAATCCGGCAACAGCTGTTACAACAGCTGCATCAGATTTAAGATTGACATCTTTTCCTGCTGGTTTACCAGCTGAAGATGAGGCTATTATTGCTAAAGTTGGAGCAGCAAGTGATTACGAGCGTGCCCTAAACTTTATCCTTAACGAATACAGCCGTGAATTATTAGGAGAATGGCAGCGTTGGGAAACTTTGTCTCGTACAGGACAATTGATCAAACGTGCAAAAGCATTTAATCCTGAAGCAGCAACTAATATTACTGCCAATAAACATGAGCTTCGTCCAATTCCGCAATCGTTTATCGATGGATTGCTGAACGATGATAATTCGAACCTGTCTGATGCTCAAAAGAAAGCATGGCAGAATCCTGGTTATTAAGTACATCATTTTTAAATATTTTGTTTTTTTTAAAGAACCGTCTCATAATTTTGAGACGGTTTTTTTTTATTCATAACAGCACCGGGTATGCTGTTGTTATGATTTTTTGCGCCAAATCCATTCCATCCTAAAGGTAAAAGCAGCGCTGCTTTTTCATTTATAAATTCTATAATATAAAATACTTATTAATTTTAGGTATATTTTCTTGATATGATATTTTTTTATGAACAAAAAAACGATAAACATAAAAAAAATATATTTTAATTTTGATATTAATAACTTTAGAAAACCCGTGTGTTTACTGTTGAAAATCAATCAGTTGAAGAATTTATTGGTTAAAAAAAACTTAAATAAATATTGTAAATTATTGAACAGTAGATGTGTTACGTTGGGTTTTACAGGATACTACAGGATACTGTGGCAGCTACTTCTAAATAAATTTGAAATACTAATTAATTAACCAAATTTAACTTTTATGAAAAACAAATTTAGTGTTCTGCTGCTCATAGCGATGCTGGCATTAGTGCATGCATCAGGCTATGCGCAGAACAAAGTAGTTAAGGGTACTGTTAAAGACGCTTTAGGACTGCCAGTTCCGGGTGTCAATGTGCTTGTTAAGGGAAGCCAGACTGGTGTAAGTACTGATCTGGATGGAAGTTATTCCATTAATGTTTCCACAGGCGCTGTTCTTACTTATAGTTTCATTGGATTTAAAACCCAGGAAGTAACTATAGGAACTTCAAACGCTTACAATGTTGTCCTGAAAGAAGACGATAATTCTCTTGAAGAAGTAGTTGTTGTAGGTTATGGAGTAAAGAAGAAAAAAGACCTAACCGGTTCAATCGTGAGTGTAGGAGCAGAAGAAATTGGTTCCAGACCAGTAGTAAATGCAGTTCAGGCCATGCAGGGTAAAGCTGCCGGTGTTGATGTTTCTACAAATGAGCGTCCGGGAACAGTAGGAAGTATTACCATTCGTGGAGCTCGTTCTATTTCCGCTTCAAATGCACCGCTTTATGTGGTTGATGGTATTCCTTTAAATTCGAGACTAGTTACAGACGCAACCACAGGAAAAATTAGTGTTGATGCCAATTCAGGAGGAATAGATTTTTTAAATCCAACTGATATCGAAACAATTGACGTTTTAAAAGACGCCTCTGCTACTGCTATTTATGGTTCTCGCGGTGCCAATGGAGTTATTATTGTAACTACGAAAAAAGGTAAAAACGGAAAATTTACTCTTAACTATGATAGTTCCATAATGATGGAAACAATTCACGAAAATGCACCAATGATGAGTGCGGGAGAGTACATAGAATTTCGCCGTTGGGGAAGATATTACTCTAATCAGTCTGCTTTTCCTAAAGGAGATGCTCCCAATATAGAAAATGATAAATTGATTTTCCTGGCTTCCGCCGATCCTGCTGCGTGGGCAAATATCGAAAAAGGCTGGAGAGATTCCAGCGGTAACCTGACTACTACTTGGGACGGCTCTAAAGTGGCAACAACAGATTGGACTAAATTTGTGACCCGTACCGGAATTACGCAGCAGCATACAATAAGTGTGAGCGGTGGTACAGAAAAAATGAAAGCCTATGGTTCTTTTGGATATTTAAATAATACCGGAACATTATATGGACAAAGTTTTCTTCGTTACAGCGGAACTGCGAATGTCGATATTACACCAACAAAATGGTTTTCAATGGGCGTAAGTCTTAATACCAGTTATGGAGTAAACGAATACGGACAGTCTAACGTGGGAAGAACTGCGGTAACAAGTTCCGGCGGTATTTATGCAACAGCCCGTACGAATCTTCCTTATGCTGTTCCTTACGACAGTAACGGAAACAGAATCGACAGCCCTGGAGGAGATTCTACGATCAGAACTCCGGTTGACGAGTATAAATTATCTCAGGATCAACGTGTAACATTGCGTGCTTTTGGTAGTTTGTATGCACAATTTGATCTGGGTTCTATTTCATCTGCACTTGACGGATTAAAATACCGTATCAATTTTGGTCCGGATATCACTTCTTACAGAGATGGAGTATATTTAGATGGAAAATCTGCGATTCGTTCAGGAACAAGTTTTGCTTCTTTGGCTAACGAAAAATCAATTTCATATACATTGGATCACTTGATTTTTTACAATAAAACATATGGTAATCATAATTTTGGAGCCACTTTATTAATGAGCCAGACGCAGTATCACAATGAAAACAGCTCAATGTCGGCCAATGACATAAAAAATCCAGCCAATAAATGGAATGCATTAAATCCAGCTAACGTAACACTTGCCGGATATTCTTCAGGACTTACGGATACAGGTTTATTATCTTACATGGGAAGGGTAAATTATGGCTATGCTGATAAATATTTACTAACAGCATCAGGTCGTTTTGATGGAGCTTCACAATTAGCATCAGATAACAGATGGGCATTTTTCCCTAGTGCTTCTGCTGCATGGGTAGTAAACAAAGAGAAATTTTTAGAAAATGTATTGTGGCTTAATCAGTTAAAAATGAGAGTAGGTTATGGGGTTACAGGAAATGCTGCAGTACCTGCTTACGCCACACAGCCTCCATTAATTGGTATCGTATATCCAAACGGATCGGGTGTAACAAACAATACTTCGTTAGGCAATGTGGCTTTAGGATGGGAGCAGACTTCTCAGTTTAACTATGGTATCGATTTCTCTATGTTTAGCAATAGAATTTCTGGTGCATTAGATTATTACACAAGTAAAACCACAGATCTGTTATTAAAAAGCAGTGTTCCTACCGTTATTGGGGTTAAAGATACCTACCAAAACGTAGGTGAAACAGAAGGAAACGGAGTAGAACTTACTTTAAATACTATAAACGTAACCACTAAAGATTTTGAGTGGTCTTCAAATTTTAGTGCTTCCTACCAGCAGAGTAAAATTGTTTCCCTTCAAAACGGAAAGTTTGACGATATCAACAACAACTTATTTATTGGAGATTCTCAAAACGTAATTTATGGTTTTGAATCAAACGGAATCTGGAAACCGGAAGATGCTGCAGAAATGGCAAAATTCAATGCTGCTGCAGGTTCTACTGTCTTTTCATTTGGTAATGCAAGACCGGTAGATCAAAATGGCGATTATAAAATTGATGCAAACAATGACCGTGTGATTATTGGTTCTAAAGATCCAAAATACATAGCAGGTCTAACGAATACTTTTATTTATAAAAATGTTGAATTTTCGTTCTTCGTTTACGGGCGCATGGGCTATTTATATGATACATTAGGAGAAAACGAAGGCGCGAAAGGCAGCCAGAGATCTATTAATTATTATACAGATAACAATACCAATTCAGAATATCAAAAACCAATTTATTCTGCAGGAACAGGAGATTCTTTTTATCCAATATTAGGATATCGTAATGGTTCATTCTTAAAAGTAAGAAACATTTCTTTGGGTTATCGCTTTGATAAGGATTTAGTGCAAAAACTAGGACTTTCTAAATTAAGGCTTTATTGTCAGGCAAGTAATCCGGGTATGATTTTCACGAAAGTAAAATGGACGGATTTGGACACACAAACAACTGCTTCAAACAGAGGGGTGACTTTAGGGTTAAATGTAGAATTCTAAATTAAATTAAAAATCATTATGAAAAATTATAATAAACGATATAGAAATTTGATACTGCTTGCCGTACTGGCATTAGGCAGTTCATGCAACAAAGATTTTCTCGACGAAGAACTGACAACTGCTTACAGTAAAGATTATTACAAAACCGAAGCCGGAATTCAAGCCTTGGCAATTGGTACTTATTATCAGGTATTTGCAGCAGAATTTGTGGGTGAAGTACCGCTTACTGCCACAGAATCAGGAACAGATGAATTTCATGCCGGGGGAGACCCGTCAAACTGGGTCTGGAACTCTTATTCTACAGGTTTTAATGCTTTTGTAACAGTTTCGAATGCCAATACAGTTGCCGCAAATACAAATTGGGACAATTTATATATTGGAATTGGAAATGCCAATCAATTAATTGAATCGGCTACAGCCATTGCTTCTACAAATGATGCTATCAAGAAAACAGCATTGGGAGAAGGGTATTTTCTGAGAGCTTTCAATTATTTAAAATTGGTAAGCCAGTACGGTGCTGTTCCTTTAAAAACAACAACTAGTACTACTGTTGAATTGGAATTTACAAGAACAGAGCCGCAAAAAGTACTGGAGCAGGTAATTGCCGATTTCACACAAGCATATAACTTGCTGAGTAATGCAGGAGCTCCTGCTAAAATCACAAAAGATGCCGCTGCACACTATTTGGCAAAAGCCTATCTGGCCCGTGCAAGCGAAATTAATGACGGCTGGAACACCACTACTAAAGCCGCCGATTTACAGCAGGTCGTAACATTATCTGATGAGGTAATTTCGCGTCATCCGCTGGCTTCAAATTTTGTTGAATTATGGAATTATACCACAGCAGACGGTGCCAACGAAAAACTGCCGGAATTAATTTTGTCAGCACAATTCAACGCCAGTACATTAACTACAGGTGGGAATCAGCAGCATTTGTATTTTCTGTCTACTTATGATCAGCTGCCGCAAATGCGAAGAAACCTGGCAGGAGGAAGACCTTTCAGCCGTTTGGCCCCTACTTATTTTGTGTACGATGTTTATGATCATGTAAACGATTCTCGTTTTTGGAAAAGCTTCCAGACAAAAAGTATCGTAAACAACCAATCAGGAGCTGTATATAAAAATGGTGATTTAGGAATTATGTATATTATGAATACTGCAGCAGATACACGATTTGCTAAAACTAAAAATACAGATGCCATCGTTTATTCTAAAACAGGAAAAACAATCCCAAGTGTTTACGTAGCGTATGCTGCCGATAAAATAGGCTTAATGGCCGATGTTAGATTCCCTTCTTTGAGCAAATACATGGATGGAAACAGAATCGATTTGAGTAACATCAAAGGATCGCGAGATATAATACTGGCTCGTTCAGCAGATACTTATTTAATGGCCGCCGAAGCAAAAGTACGCTTAGCAAAATTGGGAGGTGCCGCATTTGCTGATGCATTGCCTTACATTAATGCAGTTCGTACTCGTGCCGCATACAAAGCAGGAGAAAATCGTGCCGCTTATACAGACGGTTCAGCAGCATGGACAGTTGGAGGTCAGGCTGGAATTCCAATTTCATTTATGCCGGAGAACTCCTATTATGAATCTAATAATATGGCAGTTGCAACAACAGCAACAAGCTTGTCAATCAGCAGTATTAATGCATTGCCTGCAGAAGATATGGCTGTAATTTCTAAATTAGGATATGGAAGCGATTACGACAGAATGTTGTGTTTAGTATTGAACGAACGTACAAGAGAACTTTGTGGTGAATTTCATCGCTGGCAAGATCTCAGCAGAACCAAAACGCTGCTTGCCAGAGCAAAAGCCTATAATATTGAAGCTACAACCAATGTTTTGGAGCACCATAACCTGCGTCCAATTCCTCAAACTTTCTTAGATGGAGTTTACGCAAACGGAAAACCATTGACAGCAGAGCAAAAAGATGCCATGCAGAATCCTGGATACTAAGATATTTTTCATTTAAGTTTTTGTTTTTAAAACCGTCTCTTTTAAGAGGCGGTTTTTTTCAGTAAAAGCGTTTTTTTTAACCGTTAAAACATGTAAGCACAGGATACCGATAACGTTTTAGTACTTTATCTTTAAAATCTAATTCCAGCTATTTTACAAACGTAACTTGTTGTATATTGATGATTTATGAATAAAATGTGTTCCAGTCAATAATCCATTAGCTGAATGGTAACGAAACCCGAAAAAGCTGCTGAATCTGCTAAAATCAGCGAGAGAAATTAAAAAGCGTCAAATGTCAAAAAACAACCTGAAATATCTTTTTTTTAACCTTATACTCGTATTGTTTTGTGTTGCCGCGAAAGCGCAGCAAGGTGACGTAAAAGAGAAATCTCACATCGCCGGCAAACCCTTATATCGGGATCCTGTTTTTGACGGAGCCGCCGATCCTGCCATAATTTGGAATGAAAAAGCAAAAAAATGGTGGATGTTTTACACCAATCGCAGAGCAAAAGACACAACAGCAAAAGGAATAACCTGGGTACACGGAACCCGAATTGGGATTGCCGAATCGACAGATGGCGCAAACTGGGTGTATAAAGACACCTGTAATATCAATTATAAAATTAAAGATGTAACCCATTGGGCACCAGATGTAATCAGATACAAGAAGACATATCACATGTATTTAACCATTGTTCCCGGAATTTTTAACGACTGGTATCATCCACGATCAATCGTTCATTTAACAAGCAAAAATTTAATCGATTGGAAATTTGAATGTCAATTAAAATTAGCTTCTGAAAGATGTATTGATGCTTCGGTATTTAAATTGCCAAATGGTTCGTGGAGAATGTTTTATAACAATGAAAATGACGGAAAATCAATTTATTATGCAGACAGCAAAGACCTTTATAATTGGGTTGACGGCGGTAAAAAGATTGTAAAAGACAGAGGTGAAGGTCCAAAGGTATTTACCTGGAAAGGCAAAAACTGGATGATTTCGGATTCCTGGAGAGGCTTAAACGTGTATTCATCCGAAGATTTTCTGAATTGGAAAAAACAGGAAAAAAGCATTTTGCAAAATCCCGGAACCGGAGAAGATGACAAAGTAATCGGCGGACATCCCGATGTAATTGTAAACGGTGATAAAGCCTATATTTTTTACTTCACACATCCCGGCAGAATACCTGAAAATAAAGGAGTTGACAGCTACGAAGCAAAAAGAAGTTCGATACAGGTTGCCGAATTAGAATATGTAGATGGTGAGATAGTCTGCAGCCGAGACAAACAAGTTCAAATTAATTTAAAATATTAAAAATGGCAATTAATAATACAATTCGAAATGCTTTCAAAATGAAATTAAAACCAGGTTTTGAAGCCGAATACAAAAAACGACACGATGAAATCTGGCCTGAATTAGCAAGTTTACTTTCAGAAACAGGAATACAGGATTACAGCATTTTTTTAGACGAAGAAACATTGATACTCTTTGCCGTTCAAAAAATCAGTTCTGATTTTGATGAAAAATACCTGCCAAATCATCCCATCGTAAAAAAATGGTGGGCGTATATGGGCGATATTATGGAAACAAATCCTGATAATTCGCCTGTTGCCATTTCATTAAAAGAGGTTTTTCATTTAGATTAAATGATTAAAATTGAATTCAAACTTTAACTAAAACTACTAACCATGAACTATACATCAACCAAAATTATCACATTGTTCGCTTTCGGATTATGCACGGCTGTAAATGCCCAAAAAACCGATGCAACAGCACCTTTGCATTTAATGCAACCGGATTATCCAACGCCTTATGCTATTCCGCAAAAAGAAAATATAAAAGTAGTTTTAGACCGCGTTTATAATTTTTTAGATAAAAATTCAGCTTCAAAAATTATAAATGCAGAAACTAAAGCTGTTATTACCAATTATAAAAAAGGAAACGAAAATATCGTTTTTGAGCCCGGCGCTTTTAGGCTCACGAGTTATGAATGGGGAGTAACATATGCAGGAATGCTTTTGGCGGGTAAAGCGACAGGCGAGAAATATTTTGCAGATTATTCTAATAAAAGAATACAGTTAATCGCTGATATCGCCGCCAATTATGATGAAAAAAATATCAAAGACAAAGACATGCTCAAAACGCTTCATCCTGAAGCACTAGATTTTGCAGGTGCTCTTTGTGCCGCATTTATTAAAGCCAAAAAAGAAGGTTTAAAAGCCAACATTGACCCGTTGGTAAACAATTATATCGACTTTATCAGCAACAAACAATTTAGGCTAAAAGACGGAACCTTAGCCAGAAACAGACCACAGGACAATACGCTCTGGTTAGATGATATGTTTATGAGTGTACCCGCACTGGCACAAATGGGCAGTTATACCGGAGATGTAAAATACTTTGATGATGCTGTAAAACAAGTCAATCAGTTTTCTAAAAGAATGTTCAACGAGCAAAAAGGCATCTACATGCACGGCTGGGTCGAATCGATGGAAGTTCATCCACAGTTTCATTGGGCTAGAGCCAATGGCTGGGCTATCATGACAATGGTAGAACTGTTAGAAGTTTTACCTAAAAATCATCCGGGATATCCTCAGGTTTTGGCACAATTGCAAAAACACATTGCAGGATTAGTGCAATATCAGGACGGAACCGGTTTTTGGCATCAATTATTAGACAGAAACGATTCATATCTGGAAACTTCTGCAACTGCTATTTATGCGTATTCTATCGCCAGAGCCATCAATAGAGGTTATGTAGATAAAATGACGTACGCTCCCGCTGTTTTATTGGCGTGGAATGCCGTGGCTTCAAAAGTAAACGACAAAGGACAGGTTGAAGGAACCTGCGTTGGAACCGGAATGGGCTTTGATCCTGCATTTTATTACTATCGACCTGTTAATGTTTTCGCAGCCCACGGTTACGGCCCGGTTTTACTGGCTGGAGCCGAAGTGATTTTACTTTTAAAAGACAGTCAATTCCAAATAAACGATAGTGCAATACAACTGAAAATTGAAGGAAAAAATAATCTGCATAAGTAGAAAGAAGTTATAAGTCATGAGTTATAAGTTTTTTAAATACGCTTAAAAATAATCTCGCAAAGACGCAGAGACGCAAAGTTTTTTGCTTTGAGTTATAATTAGAATAAAGTCGATTACAGACTTTATTCTAACTCCAGCTAGAGCCTTAGGTTATTTAAGCTTATAAATAAAACTTTGCGTCTTTGCGAAATTAAAAGACAAGACAAATGAAAAAACTTGATCCTTAGTGTTGCAATTCCCCAAAACCCTAAAATATATGAAATCAACAATAAACATACTTTTCTTATTATTTACCATAACTACTTTCAGTCAGATAGGAACACGATTTCCATCTGAAAAAAAGATCATCAAAGATCCTGTTACAGGTCAGGAATTGATTTTTTTAACCACCACATCAAATGGCGATTCCAAAACTTATCCCACGCATCCGCAATGGACATCAGATGGTGAATGGCTGATTTTCAGAACAAAAAGAGCCAATGGCGAAGCCGTTGCTGTCAATGAAAAATCGGGAGTAATGGTTCAGGTTACCGAAGGCGGCTATACCGGAACGTTGTGCATGGCGCAAAAATCTATGAAATTGTATTTTATGCGAAAAGCCGAAGGCGATAAAATGCAAATTATTGAAGTGAATCTGGAAGAAGTTTTTAAAGACAGTCAAGCTGGAAAAATGAAACCCGTTTCGGCGTACGAACGTGTCTGCGCAACTGCAAATCCAGAAATTGGTGCTTCAGGAGATATGGCTTTAGATGCAGATGAAGAAAGAGTGTATTTTAGAATTGGAAAAGAAGAAGCTGCCAGGCATATCGATCCGAATATAAAAATTGAAAAAAGTTTTGGTCCCAGAAATATGGGAGCAGGACCGGGTGGCATCAGCAGTGTAAATATAAAAACAGGCGAATTCAGACACGTTATTTCAGTACCCTTTCAGGTAGGACACATTCAGTCGAATATTTGGAATCCGGGTGAATTGGTTTTTTGCTGGGAAACCGGAGGAAAATCGCCTCAAAGAACCTGGACAGTAATGGCAGACGGAACAGGTCTAAGGCCATTATATCCCGAATCAGATTTTGAATGGGTGACACACGAAGCCGTAATTTCTAAAGATGAGGTAGCGATGGCCATCATGGGACACCGAAAAATAGACATTCAAAAAGAAAAACCTGTTGAAGTTACAGAAAGCACCGAAGTAAGAAATCCTCAAAATCCCGGACAGGAAAGCAATTGGGGAAATTCTGGAACGCGCGAAAAACCAACTGGATTGGCAATAGTAAATTTAAGAACCAGAGAAATGATTATTGCCGGACAAACCAAAAGTGGCAGCGGCTTATGGCATGTTCATGGTTCTGCTGACGGAAGATGGGCTGTTGGTGATGATTTCTCCAGAAGCTTGTATTTGATCGACAGAAAAACAAACGAAATGATGATGCTGACAACGGGCCATAAAGAAACTGCTGCAGATCATATTCATCCCACTTTTAATAGGGACGGAACAAAAATTCAAATTCAGTCAGCGATGCTTTCTGCCGACAATCGTACAATGAATATTTGTATTGTAAATGTGCCGAAAGAATGGCTGAAGCGTAAATAAAATTAAAAATTCAAAAATTAAAATGTTCCATAATAACAGCTCCATTTTTAGGTACTTAAACAGACAAATAATTTGCTTATTTTTCGTAATTCAGACAACTTGTTCCTTTGCACAAGTTATCGGAAAGACGGATGCCATTTATTCAGGAACGCCTTGGTTTGATCAAAACGGGAATGTCGTAAGCGCCCACGGTGCCGGCATTATCAAAGAAAAAGACACATTTTATCTTTTTGGAGAGGCGCACAGCGATTCCAGCAGTGCCTTTTTCGGATTCAATTGTTACTCATCAGAAGATCTCTACAATTGGAAATTTGAAAGCGTGGCACTGCCTGTTCAAAAATCAGGAAAGTTAGGTCCAAGCCGAATTGGCGAAAGAGTAAAAGTGATGAAATGCCCAAAAACCGGAGAATTCGTCATGTACATGCACGCTGATACGCTAACATACAAAGATCAGTTTGTAGTCTACGCCGTTTCAAAACAAATAACGGGACCGTATGAATTTAAAGGACCAATTTTATTTCAGGGAAAACCCATCAAAAAATGGGATATGGGAACTTTTCAGGATCTCGATGGCTCTGGGTATATCTTAGTGCATGGCGGCGAAATCTATAAATTAAGTGATGATTACAAATCGGTTACAGAGAAAATAAATGAAAATATTACCACAGGATTTGAATCGCCAGCAATGCTGCTAAAAGACGGTCTTTATTATTTTATTGGTTCGCATCTGACAAGCTGGGAAAAAAATGATAATTATTACTACACATCCAATTCTCTAAAAGGACCGTGGGTTTCAAGAGGTTTAATTGCGCCAGAAGGAACCTTAACATGGAATTCGCAATCGACATTTGTATTGCCAATTCAAGGTTCAAAAGATACCACTTATATGTTTATGGGAGATCGCTGGTCTTTTCCTAAACAGGCATCTGCAGCGACTTATGTTTGGCAGCCGCTCAAAATAGCAGGAACTTCTATTGCAATACCCCATTATCAGGAAGCCTGGCAAATAGATGCTTTGACAGGATTAAGCCAAAATCTGGAAAACACAGATAAAACAATTGATAACCAGAATAAACAAATTCAATATACAGGAAATTGGAATCATGTTTTTAAAGCAAATATACCTTCTGAAAGTAAATCTGATGACAAAAAAGCTTCTTTTTCAATAACATTTAAAGGAAAACAAATTAGTTTTTCCAGTTTAACCGGCCCTGAAAACGGGTATGCCAAAGTTGTTTTGGCAGATAAAAAAGGAACTCAGCTGCTCACCACAACTGTCGATATGTACAGTAAATCCTCACTATTAACGCAGGTATTCAGGTCTCCAATTCTAAAAAAAGGAACTTATATTTTAACCGTTTCGAATACAGGAGAAAGACCCAACTGGTCAGATAAAAAAAAGACAAATTACGGAAGCACAGGAAATTATATTTCAGTTTGTCAAATAAGGATTAATTAAGTTCGAAGGTGCAAAACAGCAAAGAAGGAGTTCCAAAGGCGCAAATTTTTTGAATTGCCTTCGGAGGTAGGAAATCAATTCAAAAATATAGGATTAGCCAAATTATATGCTCACAGAGAGAGAAAAAAACTTTGCGCTTTCGCTATCAGTTGAAATAGTAAAAATAAAAATATGGCGCCTGTTATTTACCGGCAAAAAAATATTAAATATGAATAAATTATTAACGATAATCTTCACAATGCTGGCACTCAATTCTTATGGCCAGGATAAGAATGCAGTAGATTTTGCCATTGCAGACGCTAACCAAATAACTTCTATTTATATTGATAAAAATACGGATCCACTCATTATTTGGGCGGTAAACGAATTGGCAGATGATTTAAAAGATATCACAGGAAAACGACCTGAGATCATTCCGACAAGCACAATTTCAAAAAAAGGTATTTATATTGGGCAGGTTGTTGCAGCTCTTTTTCAATCAAAAACGCATAAAGAACTCCTTAATCAATGGGAGAAATTTTCCATCAAAAAAGAAAAAGACAATCTTTTAATTGCCGGATCAGATATCAGAGGAACCGTGTACGCCATTTTTGAACTGACAGAGCGATTAGGCGTTTCTCCATGGAAATGGTGGGCAGATGTTCATTCTCTAAAAAAAGAAAATGTAACGCTGCAACTTCCCCGAAAGGGCATTATTTCTTCACCGTCAGTGCAATACCGCGGTATTTTTTTAAATGATGAAGATTGGGCGTTACAGCCTTGGGCAGCCAAAACTTTCGAAAAAGAAACAGGAGATATCGGCCCAAAAACCTATGAGAAAATTTTTCAATTATTATTGCGATTAAAAGCAAACACAATCTGGCCGGCAATGCATCCGTCTACAAAAGGTTTTTTTACCCTTGCAGGAAATAAAGAAATGGCGCAGCAATACCACATGATTATTGGCTCTTCTCACGCTGAACCCATGCTGCGAAATAATGTTGACGAATGGAAACCAAAAATTTACGGCGATTACAATTATTTTACCAATAAAAATCAGGTCGACAAATATTGGCAGGATCGTTTAGATGAAATAAAAAACTCCAACAACGAAACCGTTATGACCTTAGGCATGCGCGGCGTTCACGACAGTAAAATGGAAGGCGCAAAAGATTTAAAAGAATCGATTGATATGGTCGAAAAAATCATTGTGAACCAGCGCGAAATGCTTTCGAATACTTTCAAAAAACCTCTGGCATCAATTCCTCAGGCGTTTGTCCCGTACAAAGAAGTATTGGAATTATACGATAACGGTCTTAAAATTCCAGATGATATTACCCTCGTTTGGCCCGATGATAATTACGGATACATTCGCCGTTTGAGCAATGCCGAAGAACAAAAAAGAACAGGAGGAAGCGGGGTTTATTACCATATCAGTTATTGGGGGCGCCCTCACGATTATCTTTGGCTGAGCACCACACAGCCCGGTTTAATTTGGTACGAAATGACAAAAGCGTATGAAAACGGAGCTAAAAAAATGTGGATTGTAAATGTAGGTGACATCAAACCTGCTGAATACGATACGGAACTTTTTCTGGATTTGGCCTGGGATATTAAAAGCATAAAATCGGATGGTATTAATCAATATTTGAAAGATTGGATTTCAAGAGAATTTACGCCTGAAATTGCCACCGATTTAAGTGTTGTTTTTGAGGAATATTACCGATTGGCTTCTCTGAGAAAACCGGAATATATGGGATGGAGCCAGACCGAACCGACAACACCAGTAAAACTTTCTGATTTTACTGCAGAAGAATCTCTAAACAGGATAAAAGCGTATGATAATTTGATTCAGAAAGTAGATCAATTAGCGGCTTTTGTTCCGGCAGAAAGAAAAGATGCATGGTTTCAGTTAGTGGTTTACCCCGTGAAAGGAGCCGCTTATATGAACCATAAATTTTTATATTGGAATTTAGAAGCCACAGCTTCTGATGCAAATCAAAAAGAAAAGTATGAAGTTTTAGCTGTTGCAGCATTCCAAAAAATCAAAGAACTGACGGATTTTTATAATACCAAATTAAGCAGCGGCAAATGGAATTATATGATGTCGATGCATCCGAGAAATCTGCCTGTTTTTGATTCTGTAAAAAAGAATACGTTTTCAAAAGAAATTACAACGAAAACGTCGAACAGCATTTACATTCAGGCGAATCAATTTACTGCTAAAAAAGAGACAAAAGAATATCAGTGGAAAACGATTAATGGTTTAGGTTACAGCAATAATG
>Ga0247811_1000147_pt1 | contig 24672 bp, 23 predicted proteins | sample UWRJL134311R1_FD_189018 | JGI IMG/M metagenome (GOLD analysis project Ga0247811, IMG submission 189018) | Plant litter microbial communities from Arlington Agricultural Research Station in Wisconsin, United States - UWRJ-L134-311R-1 | ecosystem: Environmental > Terrestrial > Plant litter >...
TTTTATTTAACATCAAAGGATGTGGTACATGGCTTTCACATTAATGATAAAGGTGTTAATATGATGGCTGTTCCCGGAACAATCAACAAAATTACTACCAAATTCGAAGAAGCGGGTACCTATAGATGTGTCTGTAATGAATTTTGTGGGGTAGGTCATCAAAATGATGGGAAAGATTATTGTCTGTAATCAAGGCTGATGATGTAAAGAAAGTCGGTTCATTCGAGTTTGTTAATCAAGATGGTAAATTGTTATCAGACAAGTTTGTTGAAGGCAAAATTTGGGTTGCCTGCTATTTCTTCACCTCTTGCCTTTCAATCTGTCCGAAAATGATTGCCGGAATGGGTAATGTCCAAGCGGCATTCCCCGCCGAAGAACAATTAAGAATGGTATCTTTTACTGTAGATCCTGATAAAGATAATCCAGAAGTACTGAAGAAATATGCAGAAATTAGAAATGCAAAGGAAGAAGATTGCCTTTCTGTACATAAGTAATTATAATTCATTATGGTCAATAACAAGTAAGTAGTACATATTTAATTAGAAAAATATTTAGAATTCTATCCAAAATGAACTAAATAAAAAACGATTACAATTTAATAAAAAAACAAGGTTAATCAACTTTTTGTTGTCATGAGACCTCAATTTTTTGAGGTTGAAATAAGGATTATTTACTTTATGGTATTTAATTTACTCACTAATTGCAGAAATAATGGAGATTACCTTTAACCAATAATGAGAGAAGACTTTTTTAAATACCAGGCTCAGACTACTTTAAACCCTTTAGCTTTAGAAGTGTCTTATGCCAAAGGCAGTTACATATACAGCACTGATGGAAAAAAGCATTTGGATTTTGTAGCTGGGGTATCTGCTTGTACACTTGGACATCAGCATCCCAGAATAGTTGATGCGATTAAGGATCAAGTAAATAAATATATGCATGTTATGGTCTATGGTGAATATATACAGAAACCTGCCGTAGAATTTTGTAAACTGCTTGCAGAACATCTTCCTTCGAATTTAAACAAGACGTATTTGGTCAATTCTGGTACTGAGGCAACCGAAGGTGCTTTAAAATTAGCCAAGCGTGTAACGGGAAGAACTGAAATAATTTCGTGTATTAATGGTTATCACGGAAATACGCAGGGATCACTGAGCGTGCTGGGTAATGAAGAACGCAAAGAAGGATTTCGGCCTTTGCTTCCAGAGGTTTCTTTTATAACTTTTAATAATGTTGCGGATCTGGAAAAGATTACAAATAAGACTGCTTGTGTTATTTTGGAGACTATTCAGGGAAGTGCTGGATTTATTACACCGGTGAACAATTATTTAAGGAAAGTCCGCAAACGATGTGACAAAGTAGGCGCCCTAATGATTTTAGATGAAATACAGCCCGGTTTTGGCAGAATAGGAAAGTTATTCGGTTTTCAACATTATAATGTTATTCCAGATATAGTAATAATGGGCAAAGGTATGGCTGGAGGAATGCCGGTGGGGGCATTTACTGCGGATTATAAACATATGGATTTACTGTCGCATGATCCAAAGTGCGGACATATCACGACTTTTGGCGGCCATCCAGTTATTGCGGCAGCATCTTTAGCCACACTACAGGAACTATTAGAATCTGATTTAATGGAGCAGGTATTGGTAAAAGAGCAAGCCATAAGAAAATTGTTAATTCACCCGTTGATACTTGAAATTAAGGGAATTGGTTTGATGCTGGCAATTGTAACACCATCTGAATCAATTACCAATAAGGTTATACTAATGTGTAAAGAAAAGGGATTGATTCTGTTTTGGCTGATGTTTGATGCCAAAGCTATTCGTATTACACCTCCTTTAACTATATCTTTAAAGGAAATAGAGCTGGGATGCGCTATTATTTTAGAAGCTTTAAACCAGGTTTGGGATGCTATTTAATAAAATTACCTATTGTGTAAAAATGCATAATAAATATTGGTCTTTAGTGTGATATAAATGAAGAAATTTTTCATGTTTTTGGAGTTTTTTATACATGGTAATGTCCTGTAGGTTTACCACCTATACCCATTTTTTGTCAGAGGGGCAAAACAAGACAGTATATTTTTTATTGGAAATGAAGCCGAAGAGCCATGTGCTATTTATTATGCGAGAAAAAAGTTGGTGGCCTTAACTATGCAGATCGCATAATGAATATGGCCAGCAAGGAAGTCTTAGAAGTAACCTGTGTTACGAAAAATTATAATAGAATAGGGTAACGGTCTCCTATTCTAAAAAGCATTGGGAAAACAATTCCGCTTTTCCCAATATTTTAAATATCAATATCTTTTAACACGTTAAAAATGAACAAACAAACTTTAAATATAAAAGAACAGTGGCTGTCCTACTCGGGAGCTTTTCTTTTTTTTCTGATCATTATTGGTCTTGCTAATTATTTTTCTGATGCTGAAATAATATTGCCCGAAGTAGCTGCGATGGCTGTGGGGCTGTTCGCATTTAGGGAACAATCGTGGATGAAACAGCCAGAGAAGATCTTTATTCTTCCTTCTATGACCGCAATAATGGGATTTGGGATAAATTGCTTGGAAATAGCGTTTCTTCTAAAACTAGGCATAGTATTAATTATTATGCTTTTATTGATATTTTTACTTAAATATAGTCTCGCTCCTGCATTGGCTACAGGATTTTTGCCTATCGTAACACATGCTCATTCTTTTTCTTTTATTGTTTCGATTTTGATTTCCACGTTCTTATTGATGCTAATTGTTTACCTATTTAAATTAAATAAAGGATCAAATCGCAAATCGTCTATTGATAAAAGTGCAATGCTTTTTTACTTTGGTATCATGTTTTGCTGGATGCTTATTACGTACCTTTTTGGATATGAGGGATTTGCTGTAATCCCGCCCATTGCAGTTGTAGTTTATGAATCATTACATATGAAAATGTATACGGTGAAAATGGCCTTTAAAACAACAGTCCTTTTATTTTTATCAGCGTGGATAGGCGTGTTTTTATTCTTAAATATTGAAAATTGGTTATTAGTAGGAACTTTGGATTTTGCCTGCATGTTTTTACTGCTAAAATTATTTAAAATGCATATTCCGGCAGTCTATGCTTTTCCATTTCTAGCATTTATTCTGCCAAAACATATCATTGGAGGACTGCCTCTGGCAGGGTTATGCATGAGTATATTTGCCTTAGGATTTATTTTGTTATCAAGGACTTATAGGATGAGGATGCAGCTAAAAACGAAAGTTTCATAATTGTTATAAACCAATGGATATTGTTTGTCCGAAAAAAAAATAAATGAATTGGAAATACTACTTTTTAAGGTTCTTATTGGAGGCCATGAAGATCTGCATTCTGTTTTTAAAATTTTCATAGCGATAATTATTTATCAGGTTGAGGTGGTACATGTTTCCTAGGTTATAATTATTTTATTTTCATAATTTATCCTGAGTAAATGAAATCGAAGCCTAGTGAGATAATGGATTTTGGTTTTATAATTTGGTTCAAGGGTAGGTTTATTTTAGCCTTGAATTAAAATTAAACTAAATATTGGAGTTCTTTAATTTTTTTCCGCCAGTTCTTCAAGTTGAAATGGAACCGGAAAATTCCAAAGAACAGATTATTTTAAATTGTATTTTCAAAGTCTTTCACAACTAAAAAAGGCCGTATCTTTAGATGAAAAAATTAAATTTACTGATTTCTGCGAAGACCTTTAAAGTAAAGGTTGGTATGTCTTGTAATCTTTATAGAATGGAATTTTTATATTTGTAATGATGGAAAAAACTTACCCTACTTTTGATATCTGTAATTTAGTAACTAATAAATTACCAAATGACTTGTTTAACGCTGACAGGTTTCAGGGCTATTTGTTAAATAATCCGCCAATCAAAAAAGTCCATAAGCATTCTTTTTATCATCTGGTCTATTTTACCTCCGGTATTGGACAGCATATTATTGATTTTAAAAATTATCCAATAGCGCCTGGATGCATTTATTTTATGCGCCCAGGACAGGTTCATAAGTTAGAATTTGAAAGTGATGTCGACGGGTATGTAATTAATTTTTCAGCTACTTTTTTTGATCAATTGGCCATTAGCTCTTCTATTATTGATCAATTTCCATTTTTCAATATATTTTCAAGTGGTCAGATGTTAAAATTGAGAGAAATTACAAGACCAAAAGTTGTGCTGATTTTTGAGGAAATCTTAAAAGAATTGGAAGATAACAGAGAGCAGGCAGCTATGATGATCGCAGCGAATATGCTAAAATTATTTTTACTTTCAAGCAGGGAAGTAAGTTCAGAAATCCCCGTTTTTAGTAAAACCAGTTATAACTCTGTTTTATTGAAACAATTTATGGATCTAATAGAGGAAAACTTCAAAGATATCAGACTTCCAAAAGATTATGCTGCTCTTCTTTATATAACCTCTAATCATTTGAATTTTATATGTAAAGATCAGATAAATATGTCTTCAGGAGAAGTAATACGTAACAGGGTTTTGCTTGAAGCACAAAGATTACTTGTGAATTTTGAAATATCGGTTGCGGCAATCGCAATCGAATTGAATTTCTTTGATACTTCTTATTTTATCAAATTTTTTAAAAAATATACCCAGCTTACCCCAGAAGCATTTCGCAAAAAGTATTATAATAAGTTATAAGCTGTACTAATCTTTAAATAATCATTTTACTTTAAGATCCTCCAGCAGTTTAAAATTCAAATACAGTTTTACTTTGCCACCTGTTTACTTTTTAAAAAATCCTCATTTCGAGTTCAAATAAAAGTAAAATTATTGTGCGAATCATTTCATATTATAAATTGATTATGCCCACTCTGTTAATCGATAACCAATACCATTAAACGATTAATAAACACCATTTTGATTCAAATTAGATATTACATTTGTAAAGGAAAAACAAACAATATTGTCTGTTTTATATCTGGCCAGAAAATGAAACACAATAAGGTTAAAGCAAGACAACGAATATTAAATACTGCATAAAGATTATTTAGCCATTTTAGTTCCTGTTGTATAGCGTGAATAAAAGCATTATCTATAATGCGTATTTATCAATAACTGTTTAAGAGATACTTGAGCAAAAGATCGTGCACTGTGTTATTAATAAAAAAAGGATCGGCCGAAACTTCTCTTAGTCACTATTATTTATCCAGACCACCTAATACCTTCTGTTTGAAAGAGGAAAGATCCAAAGCAAACTTTATAGAAGCCAGTGGCTTGTTAATCCAGTAAAATCACTAATTAATTAAATTTTATTATCATGGAACAAAAATTGACATTGCTGCCTTTCACATTAGAAACTGCCTTGCAGAAAGTTCAACTTGCAGAAGATGCATGGAATAGTCAGTATCCTGAAAGAGTTTCGTTAGGATACACAATTGACACTGAATGGCGTAATCGTTCAAAATCTATAAATGGCCGTATGGAATGTTGTTAAATTTCTATCTGGAAAATGGAATAAAGAACTTGACTACAAATTTAAAAAGAACTGTGGCGTTTACAGATAATCGTATAGCTGTTACATTTGAATATGAATTCCGCAATCTCGCCGGTCAATGGATCAGAGCATACGGTAATGAAAACTGGGAATTTAATGAATATCGCTTAATGCAAAGAAGGTTTGCCCAGATCACGATGTTGAAATTAGCGAAAGTGAGCGTCGCCTATAAAAGAATTCTGAATAGAGCGGGTTACCAAACCACTCTATTAAATTAGATCATCCAGTAAAAATATCCGATCGTGTTTAGGGTATTAAAGATAAAAAATTCAAAGCATTCAACCTTAGTAAAAAATGCGGTTAAGGCAGTGAGGACAATCAAATTATTAATTGAGTCTGACAAAAAAATGCACTGTTAGCCCTTGACAGTCAGTATAAGATCTTATATCCACAAAATTCTGCAGTTATTTATCTAGTAATCCTATAGGCAAATCTATTTTAATCTATAAGTACTATTTTATCCTTAAATACTACTATGTGTTAAATTATGTATGGAGTTATTTTTGCAATAACAAACATTTACAAGATGAACAGTAGCCTAGAGATTCCTGAAGGAATAGACAAAAAAGCATTACGCGACATTTTAGAGCTTGATGAAAAAATCCGCCTTTTTCAAAAGGGAGAAATAAATAACGAAAGTTTTCGCGCCTATAGGCTGGCCAGAGGTATCTACGGACAGCGGCAGGATGGAGTGAACATGATTCGTATAAAACTTCCATTTGGTCGAGTTACGCCCGAACAGCTGGAAAGAATTGCAGATATAGCACAGACCTACGGCAGTGGGAATCTTCATGCTACAACTCGTCAGGATGTTCAGCTGCATTATGTGCAGCTTAGCAGTGCACCGCAACTTTGGGCAGATCTAGAAGAAAAAGGTATTACGTTAAGAGAAGCATGTGGAAATACGATCCGGAATTTAACCGCTTCGCCTTATGCCGGAATTGATCCGGAGGAATTATTTGATGTTTCACCTTATGCGAATGCTGTTTTTAATTATTTTCTTAGAAATCCGGTGTGTCAAAATTTAGGAAGAAAATTTAAGATTGCATTTTCTTCTTCAGATAGGGATTCTGCATTTACATTTATTCATGATTTAGGATTCATACCGAGTCAAAAGGAAATAGAAGGAAAACTTCATCGTGGTTTCAGGGTAGTTGTTGCAGGCGGTTTAGGGGCACAGCCTTTTATTGCCCACAGGATCACTGATTTTATGGAAGAAGACAGAATCATTCCTTTCGCAGAGGCTTGTTTAAGAATTTTTGATCGATACGGTGAGCGTGCAAAAAGACATAAAGCACGATTGAAGTATTTGATTCAGAGTATGGGATTGGATCCGTTCCTTGCCCTTGTGGAGGAAGAATGGGAAAATTTACCGGCAAAAACTTTTTCTATTGACCTCAATGATTATATACAGTCGGAAATTCCACAGCTTTTGGGATGGGACATAGCCGAGCCTGTAAATACCAAAAAGTATGAAAGATGGTTAAGACTAAATACTTATGAGCAGAAACAAAAAGGATATTATGCTGTTCAGATTAAGCTTCCAGCAGGAAACATCAATAGTACAAATGCGAGGTTGTTGGCCCAGATAGCAAAAGATCATGCTTCCTCTGATATGCGTATAACTGTTAATCAGGGCATGCTGCTAAAATATGTAAAACCTGAAGCGCTGCATTCACTTTTTATAGCCTTGGATACCATATATCTGGCCGAACCAGGCTTTGATTCACTCTATGATGTTACTGCATGTCCCGGTACTGATACCTGTAATTTAGGGATTGCCAGTTCTGTTGGTCTGGCACATGAACTTGAAACTGTGATGACTAAAGAGTATGGAGATATTCGTTTTGAAAGGGACATCAAGGTAAAGATCTCCGGCTGTATGAATGGATGTGCACACCACGCAATAGCATCGATTGGTTTTCACGGAATGTCCATGAAAGTCGGCCCTTATGTTTTGCCTGCCATGCAGGTACTACTCGGTGGAGGTTTAGACAGCAAAGGTAATGGTGCAATTGCAGAGAAAATAATAAAACTTCCTTCTAAATATATTCCTGACGCTGTCAGGTCATTACTAGATAGTTATCAGGATAATATGGAAGAAGAGGAAAACTTCAATGATTATTTTTACCGTATGGGTAAAAATTATTTTTACAATCTTTTAAAACCGCTTGGTGAACTTAAAGAAGTTGATCAGTTTCTTTTAATGGATTGGGGAAATGAAAAGATTTACGAAACAAAGATCGGGATTGGAGAATGTGCTGTACCGATGATGGATATGGTAGGAGTTGTTTTTGAAGAGGTAAGAGAAACTTTAAACAGGGCTAAAGATGCGATAGACCAACAAGAGTGGGTTGAAGGGATTTATTATTGCTATACGGCATTACTAAATACAGGAAAAGCATTGTTACTGACCAAGGAGATGCCTTGCAATACGCATATGAGTGTTATAAAAAATTTCGATGCCAGTTTTACTTCAGACAATGAGTTTAATTGGGACGGGTCTTTTGGGGATCTTGTCTATCAGATTAATTCGAACAATTCTTCGTTCGAATTTGCAGAGACTTATCATGCTGTGGTCGAGGATTTTTACAGCAAAGCTTTAAAATATCGTGAAGCTCAAATCCAGAATAACTGACCATACTGAAATGTAAGGTGATAATTATATTATTGCAAAGAAAAATACTATTTATTATGTGTTTGATACCGAGTTAGAGCGTTGTAATAGGAGTAAATTCGCTTTCTTTAAATAAACGAGTATTTGTGAATGAAAGAACAAAGATTGATACATCAGGAGATTATACTGCCTGATGAAGTCGATATAAAAGAATTTAGATTATTTTATAGAGACATAGATTTACTAAGATTATCAAAGGAATATGGAACTCCCTTAAGGGTTACTTTTCTTCCTTCAATTTTAGAGAAGATAGAACTTATGAAGGCCTGTTTTAAAGAGGCGATAGAAAAAATTGGTTATCAGGGTAAATACACCTACTACTATTGTACTAAAAGTTCCCATTTTCAGCATATCGTTAAAAAAGCTGTTGAATCAAATGTCGGTATTGAAATCTCATCTGCTTATGATGTTGAATTAATTAAATCATTGATGGAAGATGGAATTATAAAGCAGGGCACCAAGATTATTTGTAACGGATATAAGACACCGGAATATCAAGATGGGATCATTTCTTTAATCTATAAAAACTTTTGTTCTGTTCTGCCTGTGATAGACAGTAAGTCTGAACTTCAGTATTACTTAAAGGAATTCAGAGGTGTAAATGCCATAAAAATCGGAATAAGACTTAACTTAAGTTTTCTATCTTCCTACACCAGTGAATCAAGATTTGGCTTTTCTCCTGAGGACATTTTGAGGTTGCATGAAAATGATATAAAAAAAAATGAGAAGATAGAATTTACCACATTACATTTTTTTAATGAAAAAGGAATGTCACAATACAATGATTATTGGAATGTGCTGGAAGAAATTGTTAGGTTTTATTGTAAACTTAAGAGGTTAAACCCATTATTAACTACACTGGACATTGGCGGGGGAATGCCTTTTCGCAATAAAGCAGATGTTGCTTTTGATATTCCTTTTTTGGTTCGGCGAATTGTTTCGACTATTCAGAATATTTGTTATGACGAGTTTGTTCAGGAACCAGATATTGTTACTGAATTTGGTAAATACACGGTAGCTGAAGCAACAACAACTATTTTTAAAATACATGAAAAAAAACAAGGAAGTATAAGTGACTGGGCAATCATTGATGGTTCTTTTATTACGCATCTTCCAGATACCTGGGCAATCCAGCAGGAGTATCCTGTTGTAGCGGTTAATAATTTACAAGAGGATTTAGTCCCTTATATTCTTGGGGGATTGACCTGCGACAGTGCTGATATCTATCCAAATTCTAAACCTACGCAAGCTGTACTTCTGCCAAAGAGTGAAGAGGAGCAATATATTGCATTTCTTCATACTGGAGCCTATCAGGAAGCATTAAGTGGTTTTGGAGGTGTCAATCACTGTTTGATCCCTTCTCCTAAACATATTGTTATAGATAGGGATATAAACGATAATTTGCAATTTTCTGTTTTTTCTGAAAAACAGACAAGTGACAACCTTCTAAAAATTTTAGGTTACCATTAAAAGAGTGCTTACTATTAAGGGTATTGAATCGTTTTTTCAATACCCATCATTCACTTTTTACACTATCATTTTGTATCAGGTATATAAACTGGTTGGGCGTAATTAGTTTTGATGATAATTTTCGTCAATTCGAGTTATCTTCGACAGAAAATTATATCGAGAACTAGAAAATTATTATTAAAAATGGCTCTTCATTTTTTGTTCCGTTTTACTATACAATAACAAACTGACGTTTTGAATAATTGCACCCAAGGGGTTAGTACTACAATTTAAAAACTAAAAAAGCAGTCTAAAAAAAACATTAGACTGCTTTTTTATAGCAATAAATAAATCATAATATATTACATTACATTTTGAACTGACTATTTCTAAACTGTTCTGGAGTTTGCAGCGTTATTTTTTTAAAAATTCGAATAAAATAAGAATCATCATTAAAATTCAAATTGTTAGCAATTGAAGAAATAGATAAATCCGAATGTATAATAAGTCTTTTAGCTTCTAAAATAATTCGATCAGTAAGAATTTCAGTAGGTTTCTTATTTACTGTTTTTTTACATAAATAACTCAGTTGCCTATCTGTTATATTCATCTTCTTAGAATAACAAGTGATGGGTCTGTGCATCCTAAAGTATTTATCTACTAAAGCTTCAAAACGATTTAACTGCGATAAATCGTAATTATAAATATGTTCTTTTTCTAAGTTTTCTGCATATATTCTTGATAATTCTATAAACATAGCATTTAGATAGATGCGAATCATTTCTGGGTAACCAAAAGATCGCTGCTTGTATTCCTTAAAAATAAGTAGATACTTTGATGTTATATCTTCTTGAACTTCTTCACTTAAGTTCATAAACGGCACACTAAAAGTGGAATTAAAAAAAGGGAACCGAGTAAGTTTATCGGTATTAAAGTCCAATAAGAAAAAATCTTTTGTAAAAAATAAAATGTATCCATCAATATCTTTGGACAAATGCCAGTGATGAATTTGACCAGGAGAAATTATATACATGGCACCAGGGAAAACATCATACTCTAAAAAGTCAATGGTATGTAACCCACTTCCTTTTGTAATTAATAATATCAGATAAAAATTATGTCCATGTGGCTTTTCAATAAATAAGTTCTCATTTACATGCTCACAAAATTTTCTGATATAAAAATTACTTTCAAATTTCAAACTTTCATTGTAGTCATCAAAATTTGAAATATCATAAACAGGCAATTTATTTTTAGATTCGGTACACATAACATAAACGTTTTAAATAAGTAAATCAATAATTAGCGATACGCATAAATGAGAATCAAATAAAATACTTAGTTAGTTTTTAAGAATTATATCAAAACAGTATAAAAAAGGACAGAAATCATTTTAAATACTTATTTTCAAATATAATGTTATTATCAATAAAAAAGAATTTTTATTGAATTATAAATTGACTTTTTTAATTATCACAAAATAATTTTCATTAAAAACATAGTATTAATGAATAAAGTATAATATGTACTGTTTTTTGTTGTTTTTGTGCTACGTATGAAATACTTAGCTATTCTACATTTGTAAAATAAATCTAAAAAATTAAAATTATGCCAAAAGTAGAGCAAGAAATGCACAAAGACGGAGACTTTTTTGTGGATTATGAAGACAAAGTATTTGAAGATGTAAAAGCAAAATCGGGAGAAAAAGCTTTAGTAACATTTCATACTGTAGCCTTTGAAGGTTCAATAGGATTAGTAAATATTTTAACAGCAACAAGATTGCAGAGAAAAGGTTTCGAAACTTCCATTTTATTATATGGTCCCGGAGTGACTTTAGGAATCCAAAGAGGGTTTCCAACACTAGGAAGCGAAGCTTTTCCAGGACATTTAAACTATGGAGTTCGTCTAAGTAAATTTATGGAAGAAGGGGGTAAAGTCTATGCCTGTCGTTTTGCTTTACAAGCATTATACGGACAAGGTGAGCCATCATTACTTCCAGGTATTATCCCGATCAATCCATTGGATGTTTTGGATATTCAATTGGTTCATCGCAATGAAAATGCTTTTATAGTTCACACTTGGACGATGTAAAATAAAAACAATTATGATGTATAAAAAATCTATTGTAAGAGCCGCGGCAGTTCAAATTTCGCCCGTACTAGAAAGCAAATCAGGGACCTTAGCTAAGGTAGGAGATGCTATTGTTAAAGCTAGTGCTAATAATGCTGATATTATTGTTTTTCCAGAAACTTTAGTGCCCAATTATCCTTATTTCTCTTTTATAAAACCTGCGGTAAGTATAAAAAAAGATCATCTAAAATTATATGAAGAAGCAGTAGTTGTTCCTAGTGAAGAAACAGATTTTATTGGGAGTTTAGCAAAAAAGCACAATATAGTAGTTGTTTTGGGGGTTAACGAACGTGATGGAGGGACCCTGTACAATACTCAACTTGTATTTGATACAACTGGAGAACTTGTCTTGAAACGTCGAAAAATAACACCTACTTATCACGAACGAATGATCTGGGGGCAAGGAGATGGCAGCGGATTGAAAGCAGTACATACATCAATTGGTAAAATTGGTGCCCTAGCTTGTTGGGAACATTACAATCCACTGGCTAGGTTCGCACTAATGAATGATCATGAAGAAATTCACTGCAGCCAATTTCCTGGGTCAATGGTCGGGCAAATTTTTGCAGACCAAATGGAAGTAACTATGAGACATCATGCGCTAGAATCAGGATGTTTTGTAATCAATTCTACAGGCTATTTGTATCCAGAGCAAGTTCAAGAAATAACAGGAGATCCAACCATGCAAAAAGTACTTGAGAAAGGATGTTTTACTGCTGTTATTTCACCAGAAGGCGTAATTATTTCGGATGTTTTGACGGATGGGGAAGGAATTGTCTATGCAGATATGGACATGAGCCTCATTACTAAAAGAAAACGGATGATGGATTCGGTAGGACATTATTCAAGACCCGAATTATTATCGCTCAAAATCGATAAAAATCCGAAAAACTTAATGCATGAATCAAAATTACTATTAAACGAAAAAGATCATGAACAGCGCACTAACACTAGAGAGCAACTATACTTTACTGAATGAAATTCAAACAGAAGGTATTCGAATAGAAAATACAGGTGATTTGACCATTCGTAAAGGAGGAGCAGGACCTACAGATCATAAAGCGATTACTATTTTTAATACTACGTTAATGATTCCTGTATTTAGTTCTGCAGCAAAAAAATCTTGTTTTGAAGCGACTACACCAACAAAAATGGGAATGGCTTCATTAATGAAAAACGGTAAAATTATCACCACAATTCGCTTTGTTGGAGAACCAAAATTTTACAAAGAACAAACCTCTGATGGTATTCCTTTTTGGAAAATTGCACGTTTGCATAGTAAGGATGTATTAGCAACAACCGTACTTCAAAATTGTATTCGCTATAAGGAAAAAGAAACTTCATGCCAATTTTACGCCATTGGCGAGTCATTAAAATATGATACGACAATCGCTTATAAAAAGCCGCAGCATTTAGCAGAAGTTGCTAAACGAGCAGTAGAATTGGACGGAATTTCTCAATTTATAATGACAACTGGTACGCCAGCAAGCTCAGATCGTGGTGCTAAAATATTGTATGAAAGTGTTTCCGCAGTTGCAGAAGCAGTAACCATACCCATTCAAGTTCAATGTGAACCTCCCGATGATTTTGAGTGGTTTAGCAAACTAAAAAATGCCGGCGCAAGTTCAATAGGAATGCATTTAGAAGCCGTTTCTAATCGGGTTCGAAATAAAATTATGCCTGGTAAAGCAGAAGTCTCTATCGCTTTTTACTTTAAAGCTTTTGAAGCTGCAGTAAAAGTATTTGGAAAAGGAAACGTAAGCACATATATACTTGCAGGATTAGGTGATACCCAAGAGGAAATTTTAGAAATGTCTAAAGAATTAATTGCTATTGGAGTATATCCTTTTGTTGTTCCTTTTGTTCCAGTAGGAAACACTCCTTTGCAAAATCATTCTTCACCCAATAAGGATTTTATGCATGAAATATTAGATCCTTTAGCTCGTGAATTAGTCCGTGCAGGAATGACTTCTGATACCTTAGAATCGGGTTGCGCCAAGTGTGGGGCTTGTTCTACACTCTCTTCATTTGAAAAAAAATATGCGCTATGATTTACTTTGAAAAAGACAAAAAATATACTGGATTACATTTTATAGATATCAATATCCCTAGTGATAATACACAATTAACAGCATACTTCGAAACTCGAAAATCAATTTTTTGTAAGGAACAAGGTCTTTTTCAAGTTTCAGATTATGATGATAAAGATGTACATGCTATACCTATAATTGCTGTCAACCATTATCTAGGAACTCCTGATAGTGTGGTAGGTGTTGTTCGAATTTATGAAGAAAATAATAGAGAATGGGTTGGCGGTCGATTAGGAGTAATAAAGGAATACCGTTCTTTTTCAAAATATATTTGCCCCAATTTATTTAAAGAAAAAGATGTTTCTGCTTTGTACCAAATGTCAGTTGCTGCAGGTTTAATATACAGAGCTGTTTCATTAGCTAATTATATGGGTTGCGATAAATTTTCGGCCTATGTTCAGGAACAAAATGTAAAACTTTTTTAACGCTTGCATTGGTATATCGAAGCGGAAATTGATTTATATGGAGTAAAACACTATCTAATGAAGGCTAATCTGGAAGCATATCCAGCTGTACCGGTCTATGCGAGTTCAGATTCGATTGTATCATTTTCTAAAGTAGCTTAAAATGGAAGAATGCACAGATGACATAATTGCAAGTATTGCTAGTTTGAGAAATCACACCGATATCATAGACAAAAGAACGATTCAGCAAACCTATAAAGCTATTGGTAATGAAACAAAAAGCAGTGTCTTTTTTCCAGATGATAGTGCAGCCATTTTACTTGGTGATGATACAGCTGCCATACGTCAAAAAGATGGAAGTTATCTATTATTAGCTGCAGAAGGAATTGTAAGTCATTTTTTAAAATCAGATCCTTGGTTTGCGGGTTATTCTGCTGTAATGGTGAACATAAGTGACATTTGCGCTATGGGAGGCTTGCCTGTTGCTGTTACAAATACGCTTTATTCATTTGAAGCAAAAGATAATGAAGCTATTTGGGAAGGAATGTTAGCTGCTTCAAAAGCCTATGGCGTTCCTATTGTTGGCGGACATAGCTGTTACCATTCCGCTATCAATGCACTGAGCGTTTCCATTTTAGGAAAGGCAACACATAATATCTTAAGCAGTTTTGATGCTCAACCAAATGATGCTTTGTTATTGGCAATCGATTTAAGCGGAAGCTACTATAAAGAATATCCTTTTTGGAATGCAAGCACGACAAATAGCAGTGAAAAATTACAAAAAATGGCGCAATTGCCCTATGAAATAGCAAATAAAAAATGGAGTAAAGCCGCCAAAGATATTAGTATGGGAGGAATTATTGGTACTTTATTAATGCTTCTAAATACTTCAAAAGTAGGAGCCGAAATTAATATCGAATCGATTACAAAACCCGAAGGTACTACTTGGAAAAAATGGCTTTCCAGTTTTCCTAGCTATGGTTTTTTGCTTAGCTGTCCTCCAGAGCACATAAAAAATATTCAAACCTTATTTACAGATAACGGTATCAACTGTGATCATATTGGGAGTATAAATAAACAACCCGATTTATTTATAAATTATAAAGAACATCAACTTAAATTTTAAAATCATGCCTATAACATACGTCCACATCGAATGGCCCGATAATCAAACCGATCAGGTTTATTCCCCATCCAGTGTAATTGAAGACTATTTTAAAGTGGGAGAAACACTTAGAATAGATACTTTTTTAGAGCGATGCAACAGTAGTTTAAATGAAGCTAGTGAAAGAGTGCGAAAAAAATTTGGCTACGCTTGTACCTCTGCAGAAGCGGAATCCTATAGAATAAAATTGAAATGTGAAGATTATGATGTTTCAAAAAACGTAAAGATAATGTCAATAAAATAAAAGAATATGAATCACTATCAAGTTATTATTGTTGGAGGAGGTCAAGCAGGTCTTTCCGCAAGTTATTGTTTAAAAGAAGATAATATAAATCATTTAATTTTTGACCGAGGCGAAATTGGAGATACATGGAAAAATCACCGTTGGGATTCTTTCTGTTTAGTGACACCCAACTGGCAATGCAGACTACCTGGTTTTGATTATGATGGAAATGATCCTAAAGGTTTTATGTTGAAAGATGAAATTGTGGACTATGTAAAACGCTATGCAGAATCCTTCAACCCTCCCATAAAAGGAAATGTTGAAGTATATAATGTTTACAAGAATGAAAATAAATCTATTTTCAGCATCGAAACCTCAATAGGCAACTACACTGCCGATAAAGTTATCATAGCAACAGGTGCATATCATATTCCGAATATGTTACCAATATCTAAGGATTTCCCTAATCATGTTATCCAGATACACTCCGATGATTATAAAAATCCGGAGCAAGTTCCAGACGGAATAACCTTGGTGGTTGGATCAGGTCAGTCGGGTGCACAAATTGCTGAGGATTTACACCTTGCTGGAAAGAAAGTTATTCTTAGTGTTGGAACGGCTCCAAGAGCACCAAGAGTATATCGAGGAAAAGATGCTGTAGAATGGTTAGAAGAAATGGGGTATTATGACCAACCAATTGAATTGCATCCTGACCCAGAAGAAGCTAGACATAAAACCAATCATTATTTGACAGGAAGAGATGGTGGGCGTGATATTGATTTGCGAAAATTAGCTTCCGAAGGCATTATTCTGCGTGGTCAAATTAATCAGGTCAAAGATACTGCTATAATTTTTGAAGATGATTTAGGATACAATCTTGATGAAGCTGACAAAACCTATAACAGGATTCTATACAATATTGACAATTATATAAATAAACACAATATTGTTGCTCCCGAAGGTCATCGATACGAAGCTTTGTGGAAACCTACAGCAGAAAATAAAACCGATTTAGATTGTATAAAAGACTCTATTACATCTGTTATTTGGAGTACCGGTTATAAAGTGAAATATGACTGGATTGATTTTCCTGCTGTATTTGACCAAAGAGGCTTTCCTACTTATGAACGTGGTATTACCGAAGAACCAGGTTTGTACTTTTTAGGTTTACCTTGGTTGCATACTTGGGGCTCGGGTAGATTTTCTCACGTAGCACAAGATGCTAAATATATTGCCGAGCATATTGCTAACTGCTATGAAGAAGTAGAAACTTGTTTGAATAGAAAATAAATTAAAAATCTATATGAAAATTTAAAATAAAATAAGCCGCAAATTCAAGAATTAATATAATTCTTTGAATTTGTGGTTTTTAAACTTAGAAATCCTTTTATATCTGTGTTAACCTGGCTAAATACTAGCCTAGCTATATTTCAACACTCCAGCATCAATATCAGAATGCGAAATAAAAAAAAACAGTGCTTCAAGTTCTTTTCTGCTATAAAGCTACCTGTTTGATTATTTGTTAAGAAAACATAAAAAGCTTTGTTCTGGAATTTATGCTGCTTTCAAGTATATTTAGGCCTAATTTGAAGCCATTTTCCTCTTTGGATGTAATGTAGATGGGATTTCCTCCTGCGAGTTTCACCATTTCAGAATATAATCCCCAGAAAGGTGTTGGAATTAAAACTTCATCACCCGGGTTTACAAGACACAAAATAGCATTCATTAGTGCTTGTTTTGCACCGGTGGAAAACAACAATTTGTTCGGGATTATAATCCCAGGCTGCTTTCTTCTTTTAATTTTTTGCATATGGCATTTCTCAGGTTGATTATCCTTTGGACTGACGTGGTTAATTCTCTTGCCAGTTTGGACATTTTTATCGTTTAGGATTCAGCGATGAAACTAACACGATCAGCCAATAGGTTTTCAATATTTATCATTTCCTTTCTTGTTTTTACTGCACGGATTCCTCCCTGAATTGATTCATTAAACTTACCAGATGCTCTACATGTCCCAAAGGAATAGCATTATAGAGTGAAACACGAAAGCCCCCGAAACTGCGATGTCCCTGTATTCCGATTATATCGAAGAGTTCTGCAGCTTTTAGGAATTTTTTTTCCATTTCCGGATTGGTCATTTGAAATACTACATTCATCAGGCTTCGGTCTTCTAATACAGCATGGCCTTTATAAAGCGGGTTACTATCAATTTCATTATACAATAAGGCCGCTTTTTGTCTATTTAATTTTTCTATCTCTGAAACACCACCCATTTTTTTAATCCATCTCAAGGTTAATAACATGACATAAATGGCGTACGTTGCCGGGGTATTGTACAGTGATTTTGCTTTGGCGTGCTGCTGATAATCAAAAATCTTTGGTATTACCCTTTTGGAGCGTCCCAGCAAATCTTTTTTAATGATTACCACTGTAACCCCTGCTGTACCTAAATTCTTTTGGGCACCAGCATAGATAAGGTCATAATCAGCAACATTTATTTCCTGACAAAGGATATCTGATGAAGCATCTGCAATCAAAGGGCAGTTTATTTTAGGGGCGTTAAACCATTGGGTTCCATAAATGGTATTATTTGTGGTCAGATGTAAATAAGCTGCATCTTGTGGTACAGAAAATTCCTTTGGGATACTGTTATAAGAATTTTTTTCTGATGATACTAAAATCGCTGATCTTCCGATTGTCTCTGATTCTTCGAAGGCCTTCTTTGCCCATATACCTGAATCTATATAATAAGCTGTTTTGTCGTCCGGTAATAGATTTAGCGGTATCATTGCAAACTGCTGGCTTCCCCCTCCTTGTAAAAAGAGCACTTCATAGTGATCAGGAATCTGCATCAAACTTCGAATCAGGGTTTCTGCTTCGAGCATAATATCCATGAATAAATTTGATCTGTGGGAAATTTCTAATATGGAAAGCCCGGAAGACTGGTAATTTTTGACTGCTTGGGCTGCTTCAGCAAAAACCTCTTGGGGCAGTGCTGAGGGACCTGCGCCGAAATTGTAAACTTTTCTTTCAGTAATCATATATGGTTTTTATTTAGTTGCGTATTGTGTTTATTTGCTCCACTGTTTCCAGAAGTTTGTTTTTCATATATTTGAAAACCCCGCCTGAAAGAATGTCTTCTGTAAAAAAGCCATTCCCAATAGCTATTGCATCAGCCCCTGCATTGATCCAATTTGGAATACTATCCCCTTTTAGGCGAATTCCACCGCTTGCTATTACTTTTGTTTCAGGCAGCAGGGTTTTGACGATATTTACTATATCAGGGGAAACTAAATTTGCAGGGAATAGTTTAAAACCGGTTGCACCTATTGATTTTGCTTTATAAAATTCTGAAATTGTGAATACGCCCGGAAGCCATTCAATATTATTTTCGATACATAATCTGCCTACTTCCTCGTTTAAATTTGGCGCTATTATCATCGATGCGCCGGCATCAATAAATTTTTTTGCTGTTTTTACGTCTGTAATAGTGCCTGCACTAAGCATAAATCCCGGGATATTTTTATCGACAAAATCTTTTAGTTCAATAAAAATTTCCAGCGCATCAGGGACGCGGTTTAATACCTCAAGGGTTTTCAGGCCTGCTTCAGAGCAAAGTAAAGCAGTTTGTTTCATAACTTCCAGATCGCTGTTTATATACATGGGAAGTATTCCCTGAACTGCAATTTGATCAATGATTTTATCTTTTATCATTTCAATTATTTTGTTTATCAAAATTATCGAACACAGGTAATTTAATGTGGTAGTATATCTACATTAAATAGTAATAAATTCATTATATGAATCATTAAATAGGGCTATTTTTTCTATGAATAATACCGTATTAAAGAGCGAGACTTCTATAAATTTGGTTTGTATTGTTTAGCATTCACTGATTATTCACAAAAAAAATAATAATATTATGACTTTACATTTAGGCGATGATGCCCCCAATTTTCAAGCGAGCACAACTCAGGGAGTAATAAATTTTTATAATTTTCTGGGAGACAGCTGGGGACTTTTACTTTCGCATCCGGCAGATTATACACCGGTTTGTACTACAGAACTTGGCCGCACCGCACAGTTAAGCAGTGAGTTTAAAAAGCGAAATGTCAAGGCTATTGCTGTGAGTGTTGATGGTATCGATGATCATTACCTTTGGGTAAAGGATATTAATGAGGTAAAAGAGACAGAGGTTGATTTTCCGTTAATTGCGGATGTAGACAGGATGGTTTCTACTTTGTACGATATGATACATCCCAATGCTTCGGGAACACAAACGGTTCGTTCAGTGTTTATTATTGATCCCAAAAAGAAGATCCGTCTGACGCTGACCTATCCTGCATCAACAGGCAGGAATTTCAATGAAATTTTAAGGGTGATAGACTCTCTGCAACTGACTGATAATTACAAGGTAGCTACTCCTGCTGACTGGAACCGTGGAGATGATGTTATTATTTCAAATGCAATTTTGACTGAAGATGCTCTTAAGCTGTTTCCAAAAGGAGTGGAAGAAGTGAAACCTTACCTGCGATACACCCCGCAGCCGGATTTGGAAAAATAAGAAAAAGAGGGTATGAATGATATAGCTTTTACGGTTTCTTATGAAATTCGGAGTCCGAAAAGGGGGAGTCTGCTAAAGGATGCCATAATTTCTTTAACCCCTTTACTATCATTCTGCCCAACTTTTATCAGTATAGCAAATCATCAGCCCGAAGAAAAATATTTGAAAGGAGCTAAAGGTGAATTACGAAAAGTTATTGCTGATAAATATCCTGCCACCTATTTTTTTGCGATAGCCTTACAACGGGCCACGGGAGTTGAAGTTGTACCGCACCTTTTGTGCAATGAACTCGAACCGGATCTTATAGATGATCTATTACTAGGCTTTCAATATTCAGGAATTAAAAGGGTCATGGCTCTACGTGGAGATAGAATTTCGAACACTGTCAAATTTTCGAACCGATATACCCATTCAAGTGAGTTAATTAGACATATTACAGATTTTAATAATTTTTACTGTACTAAATTTAAAATCGGTGTTGCAGGCTATCCGGATATTCATCCGACAGCAATTTCCTCTGAGCATGACCTTTTTTTTCTAAAATCCAAGACTTCTCTTGGAGCATCCTTTGTAACGACACAAATGTTTTTGGATAATCAGCGGTTTTATGATTTCTTAACCAGATGCAGTGGACAAGATATTTCTGCCACTATTTATCCAGGTCTTAAATTAATTGTTGATTCATCAAATCTAATACAATACAAGAAGAGGTTCAATTTAGAAATTCCTAAAGAATTGGAATTGCTGTTTTTTAACATTCAGAAAAATGATTGTAATATAATTGGAGAACAATGGCTGTTTCACCAGTGCGATGACCTGATTAAAAATGGGCAGGGTCACCTGCATTTTTACATTTTTTCAGACGAAGATATAAATGGGGTCTTTACAGTATTAAAAAAACTAAAGGAACAATATCCCCGATAAGCTATACTTTTAATCTTGTTAACGTTAGCCAGGTACATTGTTATTTATCTGGGTTTAGCCTGCAGGGATTCCACAGATATGAAAAATGTTTCTATAATTATCTGTGGTAATCCATACATCCAACAATCAATTGTAATGTTATTTAAGTTCTTTTTCTACAGCTGTCAAGAAGATATCGGCGTGTTCTTTTGTTATGTTCATGGGAGGAAGCAGTCTAATGACATTTTCTCCGGCATGTCCAGTTAGAATATGGTGTTTAGTAATTAGATTGTTCCTAAGGTTTTTATGCTGATCAAAAAGTTCAATACCTATCATAAGTCCCTTACCTCGTACTTCTTTTATTTGAGTAAATTTGTTTAATTCTTTTATAAGATAAGTTCCTGCACTGTTCGCATTTTCTATTAAATTTTCATTTTCATAAACTTCTAATACTGCTAAAGCTGCGGCACATGCCAACGGGTTTCCACCAAAAGTAGAGCCAAGCATTCCTGAGGTTCCTTTAAATTTTGGACTTATTATCAGGCCTCCGATTGGAAAACCGTTACCCATTCCTTTTGCAAGGGTATAGATGTCGGCATCAATATCTGCATAATCATGGGAGAAAAATTTACCTGTTCTTCCATATCCACATTGTACAGCATCTGCAATTAGAAATGCACCATGCTTATCACATAATTCCCTTATTCTTTTAAGAAACAGAAGATCGGTGGTGTGTATTCCGCTTACCCCTTGGATTCCCTCGATAATAACCGATGAAATTTCAGAGCCCATCAATGCAAAAGTTTCTTCCAGGGCCGTGATATCATTATGGGGAAGGAAAATTATATTTTGCGTATCATTGACCGGTGCTACTATAGATGGATTATCTGTTAGGGCGACTGCTAAAGAGGTTCGGCCATGAAAAGCGCCGGTGAAAGTGATAATTTTTTTTCTGCCGTTTTCAAAAGATGCTATTTTAAAAGCATTCTCATTTGCTTCAGCACCTGAGTTACATAAAAATAATTGATACTCTTGCTTACCTGAAATCTTCCCCAGTTTTTCTGCTAACCTTTCCTGAATCGATAACCTGACACTGTTGGAGTAAAACCCTAATTCCTTTAACTGTCTGGTTACTTCCTGTAAATAATAGGGATGAGAATGTCCAATTGATATTACTGCATGCCCGCCAAACAAATCAAGGTAGCCATCTCCTTTATCATCCCATACATACAGGCCTTCACCCCTTACGATTTCCAGGTCTATTCTCTTGTAGACATCAAATAATTTCATGTTCTTTTATTGTATATATTGTAAGAAAATCTTTTTGTAAAAATCTATAACCAGCAATTTTTAAGGTGTTTACTGACAAGTTGAATAAATCAAAAATGCTGTTTTTTATAGTTTTTATACCGCAAAAGTATGTTATAGTAGAGTGATCTTTGTCGTCCAGATATAAGTAACTACGTAGACCAGAATGTTTCCATTTGACCACATTATTGCAATAGATAAAGAAAGTAAGGTTTCGGTATATAAGCAGATCGCATCTGCAATTATATATGCAATAGGAACAGGTACTTTAAAAGCGGGAACCCATCTTCCAGGCAGCAGGGAACTGGCCAAAAGCCTGGGGGTACACCGTAAGACGGTAGGTGCGGCCTATGAAGAACTTAATGCGCAGGATTGGGTTACTATTCTGCCAAGAAAGCATGTATCAGTATCAGGGGCAATAATCCCAACACTTAAAGCCAAGAGATGGAATGATCCTGATATTGGAAATTCTTTTGGAATAAAATTTGGGCTTCCATTTCAGGTTATTGATGCGGATCTAAAAAAGGCGAATAAAGACTGTGCCCAAAGAGCAGTTATTGATGACGGGCATCCAGATAGAAGGCTCTCGCCAATAGATGAATTATTAAAAAATTATCGATCATTTACATCCAGAAAGTCTATTGTTAAATACACCCATACCATTGATGAAAAAGGTACGCTGTTATTAAGAAAGGAACTTGTTAAATATTTATCTCTAACAAGAGGAATGAATATAGATGAAGATAATCTTTTAATTACCCATGGTGCACAAATGAGTATTTATCTTGCATCTTGCCTTCTATTGAAAGCAGGTACAAATATTGTTGTGGGAAAACCTAATTATCCTGCCGCTAATAAGACCTTTATAGAGAGCGGTGCAAATTTAATTGAGGTGAGTGTAGATAAAAATGGCATACAAACAGATCAAGTTGAAGCTTTATGTAAAACCAATAAGATCACGGCGGTGTATGTTATTCCCCATCATCATTATCCTACTACAGCGGTGTTAAGTATTGAGCGCAGAATGAAACTGCTGGAGTTATCCAAGCAATATGAATTTGCTATTATTGAGGACGACTACGATTATGATTACCACTATACATCATCTGCTTTTTTACCTTTAGCCAGTGCAAATCATAGTGGGAATGTTATTTATGTCGGATCATTTTCTAATATATTGGATCGTTCTTTTCGAATAGGGTTTATGGTAGCGCCAAAAAATTTTATAGAACAGTCGTGCTCGCTGAGGAAATTAATTGACAGGGCAGGGGACAGTTATATGCAGGATGCATTAGCCATTTTAATCAGGGATGGAGAATTGAATCGGCATCTTAAAAAAACAAAGAAAATTTATCATCAGCGCAGAAATTTCGTTGACTCTCTGCTGAAGGAAAAATTGAGTGAATATGTTATATATACTTTAGCTCCTGGGGGCATGTCGATATGGATAAAATTAAAATACAGTTATAAAATAGACAGGCTCGCGGCGCATCCACTGCTTGATATCTTACAATTTGATATTGAAGAGAATGCTTTTCGTTTTGGTTTCGCATCTATGAATGAGCAGGAACTGGTGATACTCGTGGAATTGCTAGAAAGTATTTTTATTAATTTTTAAGCTCGGCCTGTTCTTAAAGGGAGGTGTCGTCGGTATTAAAGATTTGAACGAAATACAATATGATATAATTGAAGATGATGCAAGTATAGACATTGCAAATATTAATTTACCTATTATATATAGAATTCTCCATTTTTAAAACTGGTAAAATTACATCATAACATGCTCAAAAGACTCAGCTAAAATCTTTAAATCTTTAAAAGGTTCGTGTTCACTCCTTCCAAGTCACTTGAGGAGACAACTACTTTGTAGTTGTCTTTTTTTTTATGCTTATAAATATTTGTTTATCAAGCTTTTATCACCTGGTATTTTACGGTTCGATTTTTTTTATGCAGAATCCTTAGTCTGTTTGAAATAAACAGTCTAAAAGCAGGTTATTCGGTATTTAACAGAGACTATGGGTGGTTCGAAGTCCCATTAAGGATATGATATTTTTTTCTCTCTTGGTTTATCGTAATTTTTTGATACTAAATAAAGTAATTCTAATATGATTTTGGCTTCTTTCTAATCTACCTGAATGCCGTTCTTGGAAAGAATAATAACGGCTTTTTCTACTGAAATATTCTTTTCAATGAAATTCATTTTTTTTAGTTTTTCGGTTATTTTTTTTTGATAAAATTTTTAAAAATGC
>Ga0247811_1000148_pt1 | contig 24639 bp, 24 predicted proteins | sample UWRJL134311R1_FD_189018 | JGI IMG/M metagenome (GOLD analysis project Ga0247811, IMG submission 189018) | Plant litter microbial communities from Arlington Agricultural Research Station in Wisconsin, United States - UWRJ-L134-311R-1 | ecosystem: Environmental > Terrestrial > Plant litter >...
TGTAATTTCGGTCAGAATATTGGTATTCAATATTGATTCGCATTTCAGAAGTAATTGTAAAAAGTGAGGTAAAAACAATTTCCCCGGCATTATAATCGATCACATAATCGTTGTTTTCGCCGCGTTTCAGCAGTACACCATTCACATAAACGCGCTCAGAACCTGAAATGACCAAAACATATAATTCGCCGTTTTGACCTTTCAGTTTATACGGCCCCTGATTGCCTTCCTGACCAATAAAAGTACTTTTTGCATATTGGCCTTTTACAAAGGCGACTGACGCAAAAACATTGGTTTTACTTTTTTCAGTATCAAAATTAAAACTCGTTGCAAGTCCCTGCACCTTTTTATTGAAACTTAGAAATTGGGTTTTCCTATTTTCCAGAAACACATCGCCTGCGCGAATGTTCCAGTCATCGCTGAAAAGCTCCATAAAAATATTATCAAACTGATCCAGTTTTTGTGAGTAGCCGCCGTCTTGCAGCGGAATATTACTGTCTTGAAGTGAAGCCCGCAAGCTTACTTTATCAGAGATTTTTCCCGTAATCTGAAGATCTAAATTGGAGTTCAAAACCGTATTCTGATTATTACCCACCGTAACGCCTCTTGTAATACTTCCGGAAGTATTCAGGCCGTCAAACGGAGTAACTTTTTTGGCATTTGTATTGTCTATTTTGTATAATTTTTCAGAACCAATATCATTTGTAACCACCTGATTCGATTTGTAAAGGCTGTATTCTTTGGTAATAAAATCAGGATATTTTAAATAATTGACAATTAAGGTATCTGATTTTGAAGTGAATTTTTCATTTAAAACCAGAGTTCCTTTTTGGAAATCAATTCTATAAAAAGTCGAATCAACAGGTTCGTTTTTAGTGTTCAAAATCTGAAAAAAACTCGGATTGATACTGAATTCTTCGAGATGAATTGTATCGCGGGCTGCAATTACTTTTTTAGTTTTGTACGATGATTCCGTTTCCTGTGCCTGAAGACCAGAAAACCAGATAAAAACCGTCAAAAACAGTAATTTTTTCAACATAAATACTTTAACTCTAAAAAGTCAAAAGTAGTATTTATAATTGGGAAATGCTGTCGCGGCTATTTTAGTTTTATTGGTCAAAACGAAGCATTAAGTCAGGTGTCTTCCTATCGCTATAAGTATTGCCATTAAAACGAGCAGTGCAAAAACAGAATTTGGATTGGCAAAATTAGTAGTGTAGCCAAACTCTTTTATTTTCTTTGGAGGAAACAGCCTTTTATCTTTCGGATTGTAGTAAAAAATACCCCAAATCCAGTTATCCGGATCATTAATCCATTTGTTTTTAGTTTCTTCGCTTGGTTCGTTGTCGTTTTCCATGATGCCGGATCATTTGATTGTTTGACTGCTGCTTTACGGATAATAAAATTAGTTAAATATTTTTAACTTAAGAATAATCTTATTTATTTATTAAAGTTAAAAAGACGGTCAACCGAAATCATTTTTTTTAGCTTTGTCAGGATCAAACAAATTTAAATAATGGATACTGGTAAAGAACTTTTATTCTTTTTTAGTGCTTTAGGAGCTTTCAACGGAATTATTCTGGGCGTTTATTTTTTCTTCTTTACCAGGAAAAAATATTTGACTAATTATTTCCTTGGTGCGCTTTTGTTTGCACTTAGCATACGAATAGGGAAATCGGTATTTATTTATTTTGATCCGGAATTGCCTAAAATGTATTTGCAGTTGGGGCTTACAGCTTGTTTTTTTATTGGTCCGTGTTTGTATTACTTTTTAAGAGCAGCAGTGGAAGAAATCAAGGTAATGCCAAAGTCATGGAAATTGACTCTTATATTTTGGGGAATTCTCATTTGTAGTGTCGGAATAATGTATCCGTACCAAACTTATCCAAAACTTTGGAGCTGTTATTTTATAAGAATTATTTACCTGCAATGGTTTGTTTATATTGTGTTTTCAGGTTTTGCGATCAAAGAACTGCTAAAAAAAATAGTCAGCAGAAAACACGAGGCCAGTCCGGCCCAAATGTGGTTTGGAATGCTTTTTCTTGGAAATTTTTTGCTTTTCCTTTTCTACTTTTTAGCGATTATGGGTGCGCCGGGAGCGACTTATATTAGCGGTGCCGTTGTTTTTTCGTTTATTTTATATTTGATTATTTCGATTCTTTTATACCGAAAAAAGACAGATGATTTGTTTTTACTGAATGTGCAAAAATTGCCGGCAAAAAAAATTGAACAAACCGAAGCTGCCATTTTATCTGAAAAACTTCAAAATATAATGAATGAGAAAGCTTTGTATAAAAATGCAAACCTGACTTTGCAGGATTTATCAAAAGAAATGAATATTGCAGCGCATCAATTATCGCAGTTTTTAAATAGTAATCTGGGGAAAAACTTTACGAGTTATGTCAATGAACTGAGAATAAATGAAGCCTGCAGCATTATTAAATCGAGTGATAAGCTGACTTTAGAAGCTGTCGGTTACGATGTAGGTTTTAATTCAAAATCAACGTTTTTTGCGGCCTTTAAAAAACATACCGGAACAACACCATTAAATTATCAGCTTCAGGCTTTACAAACTTAATATGAATATTGGTAAAGAAATATTGTTCTTTTTTGGCGTTTTGGGCGCTTTCAACGGATTTATTCTGAGTCTGTATTTTTTGTTTTTCACCAGGAAAAAATACCTCAGTAATCTTTTTCTGGGAGCCCTGCTTTTTGTTTTAAGCACCAGAATTGCTGTAACTGTATTGGTATATTTTAATCATAATCTGCACAAAACATATCTTCAGGCTGGTCTTTCGGCTTGTTTATTAATCGGGCCGCTGCTGTATTATGCGTTGAAAAGCGGAATTCAGAAAACCAACAGGATTCCCCTTAAATGGAAATGGCATTTGGGAATTTGGCTGTTTGGCATTTTGATGATAGGATTGCCGCTGCCTTATCACAATTATCCCATTTTATGGAATGATTATTTCGTTGCTTTAATTTTCTTGCAATGGTTTGTTTATCTGGTATTTTCAGGTTTTGAGAGCCGAAAGTTACTTCAGGAAATAATACAGCATTACAATACTGCTAGTCCGGCAGTAAAGTGGCTGGGAATGATTTTTCTCGGAAATGCTCTGATCTTTTTATTCTATTTCCTCGGATTTGCAAGAGTTCCGTTTGTTTCCTGCATTACCGGAGCACTGGCATTTACCTTTATTTTGTATTTGATCATTTCGATTCTTTTGTACCGAAAAAGAACCGATGATTTATTTCTGCTCAACATTCAAAAAGAGAAAAAACTGAATCAGAACGAAACGATCATTTTAACTCAAAAGTTAGAGAAAGTAATGAATGAAAAAGCATTGTTTAAGAATCCGAATTTGAGTTTAAAAGAATTGTCTGCTGAAATAAATATGCCCAGTCATCAATTGTCTCAGTTCCTGAATAATAATCTTGGAAAGAATTTTACAAGTTTTGTCAACGAATTCAGAATAAACGAAGCCTGCAAAATTATAACAGCAACAGATAAACTGACTTTAGAATCTATTGGTTACGATGTGGGTTTTAACTCTAAATCGACATTCTTCGCAGCCTTTAAAAAACATACCGGAACAACGCCCTTCAATTATCAGCAGCGGGCATTCCTGGCCTGAAAATGAAGTGTGAATTTATAAATTCGTACTCCTGATTTCTATTTCGAAGACTTCATTTTGCGATTTACGACTGATTTTTGTCTCTACAAAAAGTCAAATCTTAATCGCTAAAATTTATGAAGTTTCTAATTCTGGTTTTCACCTACATTTATTGTTTCCTTTTTATTTCTTTTGATTCAAAAGCACAATCTCTTCAAAAAATTTCCGGCAAAGTTATCGATCAGAATATGGAATTGATGATGGGAAATGCCGCAGTCTTATCAGTTCACGATTCAATCATCATCAAACAGCAGGATTTTTTAGATGGTGTTTTTCAATTGTCAGATATTAATCAAAAAGAAGTAATTATAAAATTGACCGCTACTGCATTTAACACTATGTTTTTATATGTAAAATATGAAGGCACAGAAAATATAGATTTAGGTGCTGTAGTAATTTCTGAAAATAAAAATCAGCTGAATGAAGTGGTTGTAAAAAGGCAGCCATCATTACTAAAATATGGTGCAAACGGAACAATCGATGTCAATGTAAACGGAACTGTGCTGGCAGCGAGCAGTTCTGTAAATGAATTATTAGGCAGAGTGCCAAATATTGTGGTCGCCGAAGGGCAGATCAGCGTTTTAGGAAAAGGAGAAGCCATTATTTACTTGAATGGAATTTTGATTAATTACGAAAGGTTTGCTGCAATTCCGGTTTCGCAGATTGCAAAAATTGAAGTGATTTCGAATCCATCTTCAAAATATGATGCCGAAGGAAAAGCAGTTATCAACATTATTACCAGACAAAATATCGAAAACGGAATAATGGGAACAGCGAGCCAGCACGTAACAGTTTCGAAGTTTGCAGGCACAAGCACCAATTCTCTGGTAGATTTTAATTATACCAAAGGAAAATTTTCGTTTATAACTAATTACGGGCTCCAATTGGGAAAAGGAAGAGAATTGCTGTTTACCACCAGAACAAGACCAAATCCTGAGGAATATATGAGATCTGAATTAACGACAGACTGGAAAAGACAATTTAATAATTATTCCAATTTCGGATTTGGGCTTCAATACACGTTTGCTGCAAAGAGCTACCTTTCTTTGGCGTACAGCGGCAATATAGAAGATTTAGGCGGCAGTGTAGCAAGTAGAAATGCCATAAAGAATAACTCAGGAAATAGTTTTTATGCCACAGATATTGCCAAAAATGATGTTCTGTTGAATCAGTTTGTGAATTTAAATTACAATGTAATTACAGATCCTAAAGGTTCATCATTATTTATAGGTTCGCAATATTCTAATTATAACAGCACTATACAGGATTTTATTGAAGAAAATAGCTTGATTGATGAAATAACAGGTACAAGATATTTAAAAAATAATGTTGGAAACACCATAAATATTGTTGCCGCTCAAGCGGATTATTCGAGGAAAACCGGCGAAAATACAAAGTTCGAAGCGGGCGCAAAATATAGTTATGCAACTATAAAATCAGGAACAGATTTTTTAATTGCCACTGCAATCGACCTGGATTTTGAACCTGATGAAGCACTTTCGAGCGATTTTAAATACAATGAAAAAATAGGCGCGGCTTATTTTAATTATGGAAGCAAAATTGGTAAAAAACTCAATTTTTCTATTGGAGCGAGAGCAGAAACTACCAGTTATGATTTATTTACAAACGCAGACGGAATTCAGAAATTCAGTAAAAGCTACCAAAATTTTTTCCCGAATCTACTTTTGAATATGGATTTTTCCGAAGATTGGAAAGGACATTTTTCTTATGTCTCAAGAATAACCAGACCGAGATATCAGGCGCTGAACCCGTATGTTATTTATCAGGACCCTTTTACAACGATAGAAGGAAATCCCAATCTGCTTCCGGAAAAAGTGCATGCTTTTGAAGTTGGCGCGATGTACAAAAAGTTTGATTTTAAAATGGGCTATGCTTATAAAATCGATCCCATTAGCGGCGCGGCTTTACGCGGAGATACACCAAACAGTTATATTTTAAGATCTTTGAATTTAGAAAAAGAGCATAGTATTTTTATGTCACTTTCAAGATCTTTTAATGTCAAATGGTGGAATTCGACCAATACTGTGAGTATGAGTGCCGCGAAGGCCATTGATAATTTTTATTCGTATGCTTTAGGACCGGTAAAACCTCAGGTTTATTTGTATTCAAATAATACCTTTACCATTCCGAATCTTTTTAAAATTCAGTTGCTTGCCTGGTATTTGGGAGATAAAAGCTACGGCCTGCGCCATGATAACAGCCGCTCGACAGTTACGTTTGGAATTGAAAGGAACTTTTTTAAAGACGCATTAAAACTGAATTTTACAGCAAATGATATCTTTCATGATTTCATGGTTTCCGGCGATTACGAAGTAGGGCAGACGGAAATTTATTACCACAGAACCTACACTACAAATTATTTTAAACTGATCGCATCCTATACTTTTGGGAATTCAAAAAAAACATCTTATAAAAAATCTGAAATTGAGCAGACGGAGAACAGTAGGGCGCGGTAAATGAAAAACGTTCCTAATTTTTGATGGAAATGAATCCACTCAAGATTTTTGCCATTGCAATATTGTACGAAAAAACTTATGCAAAAAACGGTTATTTTAAATTAAAACTTTATAATTTGTAAATTATTTCTTATGTTTATATTTATAAAAAATGTTAATTATGAATAAAATCGTAGGAAATAAGCTTAAACAGCTGCGTAAAAGTAAAAACCTGTCACAAGAGCAAGTTGCAGATTACCTATGTATATCTCAATCTGCATACGCGAGGATGGAGCGGGGAGAAAGTACCTCGTGGGCAGGTCATTTTAATAGAATTTGTGAAGTTTTTGAAATAAGTCCTGAAGAATTGGTGACAAAAAAAACGGAAATATTTTTAGAATCAAGTGAAGTAAATGAAATTGCGATGTTTCTTGTTTACAGACAAATAATAAAAGAATATGAGCTGCAAATTGAGGATCTCAAAACCATAATTAAACATTTAAACAGGGGTAAAAACTAAAATAGGCTTCATCGGAAAGATGAAGCCTATACTATTGTGAATTGAATAATTACCTTTTTATAAAGAATTAATTGAGCTCTTTAGTTACAATCTGCATGGTTTCGCGGCTCACTTGTTTCAATAAAACTTCTTTGTTTTCTTCAACAGTTTGTGCTGCATTTTCTGTAAAGTGGCGAATGGTATATAAAGTTACATTTTCGTTATAATCTACCTTGAATTTTTTCGAAAGAATCGCATTCAATTCATTGAAATTTCCAAATTTATCTTCCACGCAAACAGAAAAACTAATAGCTGAATTCTGAATCAAGTTTACTTTTAATTTGAATTCATGAAATAAACCAAAAATCTCGCTGATGTTTTCTTCCATTATAAAAGAAAAATCTATCGAAGAAAGCGAAATCAAAAGCTGGTTTCTTTTGACGATAAAACATGGATATTGCGGTTCCAAATCAACACCTTTAGAAACACAGGTTCCTTTTAACAAGGGATTGATAAAAGATTTTACGTAAAGTGGAATTTCTTTTTTCTGTAACGGCTGTAATGTTTTTGGGTGAATGACCGTTGCGCCGTAAAAAGCCAGCTCAATCGCTTCACGGTACGAAATCTGGTTTAGCAGACTTGCGTTTTCAAAATAACGCGGATCTGCATTCATCACTCCCGGAACGTCTTTCCAGATTGTTACACTTTCGGCATTTAGGCAGTAAGCAAAAATTCCGGCAGTATAATCTGAACCTTCACGGCCCAAGGTAGTAGTAAAATTGTTTTCGTCTGCACCTAAAAATCCCTGCGTAATATTCAGGATTTTTCTTGGTACATTTTTACTGATAAGCTGTTGAGTGGTTTCCCAATCTACTTCAGCATCTCTATAATTCGCATCAGTTTTAATAAAATTACGAACATCAAGCCATTGCGTCTTGATTCCTCTGAAATTCATAAAATGACTTAAAATCGTAGTCGAAATCAATTCTCCGAAACTCACGATCTGGTCGTAAACAAAATTGTAATTAGGCGATTTATTGTGCGCTAAAAAATATTCTAATTCTGAAAACTGATCACTTACGGCTGTAAAAACAGCATGTTTTTCATCATCAAATAAATCTAATAATATTTGATTGTGATATTTTTTTATTTCCTCTACAGATGAATTGAGCGCCGCCGATTTATCGAAATAATTTTTAATGACAACTTCAAGAGCATTTGTGGTTTTTCCCATTGCCGAAACGACCAAAATTACATCTTCATAACCTACTTTTTGTAAAACGTCGTATACGTTTTTTATTCCGTCAGCATCTTTTACAGATGCACCACCAAATTTAAATACTCTCATTTTTAATTTTAGATTTTTAATTTTTTAGATTTCAGATTGAAATGAAATCTGGTATTTTTATTTTCTGCCGCAGCTTATAATGATTTCACAGATAATTTATCTTAGTTCATGATTCGCAACGAACTGACACAAATTTTAAAATCACTTTAATCTTAATAATCTGAGGCAGGCATTTTTTATAATTTTTCCAGGAAAGAATTAATTCCGGCTTCATCCATTTGAACTACCTGCCAGCCGTCAAGAATTTTAGCGCCTGAGTTCTTGTAAAAATTAACTGCAGGTGTATTCCAGTCGAGAACATTCCATTCTACTCTTCTCACATGGTCTCTTTTTCCCTGTTTCATGATTTCTGCATAAAGCGCAGATCCTAAACCAGTGCCACGCATTTTTTCCTTCACGATTAAATCCTCAAGATGGATCGTTTTTCCTTTCCAGGTCGAATAACGGTAGTAGTATAGTGCAATTCCAACAATTTCTTCTTCAACCTCTGCTACAAAAACATGAAATAGTGGTTTTTCGCCAAAGCCGTCGCGCACTAAATCCTCTTCGGTTATTACAACTGCTTCCGGTTCTTTTTCGAATATTGCCAGCTCCTGTATTAATCCTAAAACCGATTTCATGTCTTCAGGATTTCCTTTTCTAATATTCATATAATATGGTAATTTGTTTTTTATTTTTCCTTGGCTTTCCGTTTACAAAGTGTCTCTTTAACACACAACCATAACTTAAAGGCAATTTTCTATATTCGTATTATTAGTTAGTTATTAGCTAAATATGTATTTTTTTATACGATACTTTTTCGTTTTAATTAGCAAATATACAATAGTAGCAAACTAACAAAATAATTTTTAAATCATTCTCACAAAATAAGCGATATTTGTGACTTAAAATTAAAACTATAACGATATAGCAATGGAAGAACGCAATAAAACACTGGGAGAGTTTATTATTGAGAACCAAAAAGCATTTCAGTATTCGTCGGGGGAGCTTTCCCGAATTATCAACTCTATACGTTTGGCGGCAAAGGTCGTCAACTATAAAGTAAACAAGGCCGGATTAGTGGATATTATTGGCGCTGCAGGCGAACAAAATATTCAGGGAGAAGATCAGCAAAAATTAGATGTGTATGCCAACGAAGTATTTATTCAGACGTTAATTAACCGTGAGATTGTCTGTGGAATTGCTTCAGAAGAAAACGACGAATTTATTACTGTCAAGGGGAGCGACAACAGTAATAATAATAAGTACGTGATCTTGATGGATCCGCTTGACGGATCATCTAATATTGATGTGAATGTTTCACTGGGAACAATTTTTTCTGTTTTTAGAAGAATTACACCAATCGGAACTCCGGTAACGAGTGAGGATTTTTTACAACCGGGAACCAATCAGGTGGCGGCAGGTTACGTAATTTACGGAACTTCGACAATGTTAGTGTATACAACCGGACATGGTGTCAATGGATTTACATTAAATCCAGCTATCGGAACATTTTACCTTTCGCATCCTAATATGCAGTTTCCAAAAGACGGTCATATTTATTCGGTAAACGAAGGAAATTATGTCCATTTTCCGCAGGGAGTAAAAAATTACATCAAATATTGCCAGCGTGAAGAAGAGGATAGGCCGTACACTTCGAGATACATCGGAAGTTTGGTTTCTGATTTTCATCGAAATATGATCAAAGGCGGTATTTATTTATACCCGACAAGTTCAAAAGCGCCAAAAGGAAAATTACGTTTATTATATGAATGTAACCCAATGGCCTTTATTGCCGAGCAGGCAGGAGGAAAAGCAACAGACGGTTTTGGCAGAATTATGGAAATCCAGCCGACCGAACTGCACGAAAGAGTGCCTTTTTTCTGCGGCAGTTATAATATGGTAGAAAAAGCAGAACAGTTTATGGCAGAAGCACAATAGTAGTCAGTGTTTAGTCACAGTTTACAACCCGACAGGTTTTCAAAACCTGTCGGGTTTATTTTTTTAAAAAATTTCAATTTCAGTTTTGACTATAATAAGCAAACCCGACAGGTTTTGAAAACCTGTCGGGTTTATATTTGGTAATCGTTTCAGTTTAAACTGTAATCTGCGACTGAAAAACCGCAACTGAATAGTGAATACTATTTATGCATATGCTGCATTTCGTAAACGAAAGTATCAGCGTCCACTTTTTTGTCTACTAATGACAATGCTTTTGCAATGATATAATTTACGTTGCTTGGAGTAAATCCTAAAGCAATTCCTAATTTTCTTAACATAACCTCTTGCTGGTCTTCAAGATGATGATCAACATGTACCATTCTTGTCAAATCATATAAACGCTCTAAACGCTGTACATGCAAATAAGGTGGGTTGATTGGGTATTTTAATGGGTCGTTCAGAATCTCTTCGTATTCAGTTTCTGAAATTTCTAAACGAGAAGCTAATTTATCCAAAAAATTCTTTTCTTCAGGATGAACAATTCCATCCGCTAAAGCTACACGAACAATAGCTGAAAAATGACCTTTATTTCTTTGTTTGAATTCGCTATCAAATAAATCTGAAAATGACATAAATATTTTTTTTATGCTGCAAAGATAATTTTTATTTTAAATTAATAAATTTAAAGTTCTCATAAAATTTAACTTTTTATCCGGATTTAATCTGCGGCTTCTTTAATTTTCAAAATTAATCGTAAGTTTACAGCCCCTAATCATTTAATATTTTTACCCCTATGTCAGAATTTTGGATCTATTTTCAAATAGGATTAAAACACGTTTTAGATATCCACGCTTACGATCACGTTCTTTTTTTAATCGCCTTAACAGTTCCTTATTTGTTTAAGGACTGGAAACGAATTTTGCTTTTGGTATCGGTTTTTACAATCGGTCACACCCTGGCATTGCTCCTTTCAGTTTACGGAATTATTGCGATTAAAGTGAATATTGTAGAATTTTTAATTCCGATTACAATATTAATAACAGCAGTGTATCATTTGTTTACAGCGGGTAAAACATCAAAAAATGATGGTATAAATTTGATATTCTTTGTGACCTTGTTTTTTGGAATTATACATGGTCTTGGATTTTCGAACTATTTTAAAACAATTTTAGGTGGGTCACCTAATTCAAAATTACTACCTTTAGGGGAGTTTGCTTTAGGGATTGAAGCAGCACAATTAGTGGTTGTGTTTGTAGTATTGGTGCTATCATATATTGTACAGACCGTTTTCCGTTTTTCAAAACGCGATTGGGCACTTGTAATGTCGGCTTTCATTATCGGAGTTGTGATTCCGATGATTATTGAAAGTCCAATTTGGAACAGATAAATTAAATGGATATAAAATTAAATAAGTACGATAAAGCATACCTGAGAATTGCCAAAGAATGGGGTGCTCTCTCGTATTGCAAGCGTAAGCAGGTGGGCGCAATTATCGTAAAAGACAGGATGATTATTTCTGATGGTTACAATGGTACGCCGTCAGGATTTGAAAATTGCTGCGAAGATGAAGACGGATTGACCCGCTGGGATGTTTTGCACGCTGAGGCAAATGCAATTCTAAAAGTTGCCCGCTCAACGCAGTCTTGCGAGGGCGCGACCTTATATATTACGCTTTCGCCGTGCAAAGAATGCAGTAAATTAATACATCAGTCAGGAATTAAGAGAGTGGTATATCAAAACGGATATCGTGATGATTCCGGAATTCAATTTTTAATAAAAGCAGGGGTCGAAGTCGAACATATTCCTGTCTTAGAAGAGTAAATGAAATTCAATCTAAAATATTTGCCCGTTGTTATAGGAGCTGTTTTTGCTCTTGGCATAGTCGTCGGAAGCGTAATGAATGCTCCCGTTGATGACCAGCTTTTGGCCAAAAATTACTCTAAAACCAAGCTGAACAAACTGATTGATTTTATCAATAACGAATATGTTGACAGTATTAATACAGACTCAATAGTAAATCTTACAGTCGATAATATTTTGTCGAAATTAGATCCGCATTCGGTTTATATTCCGCCAAGCGAACAAGCAGAAGTGGCTGAAAGCATGAAAGGTGATTTTGTGGGTATCGGAATCAATTTTTACATGTACAAAGATTCTGTTGCCATCATTAAACCTATTGAAAACGGGCCTTCGGCGAAAGCCGGATTAAAATCTGGAGACCGAATTTTATTTGCAGGTAAAACAAGGTTATTTGGCAGAAAATTACCTTCAGACAGCTTATTCTCTAAATTAAAAGGAATTCAGGGAACTGAAATAGAACTGACGGTTTTTAGAAAATCAGAACAAAAGAAACTTAAGTTTAAAGTAAAAAGAGATGTTATTCCGATAAAAAGTGTTGATGCCTCCTTATTATTAGGCAATAAAACCGGTTACATAAAAATCAATCGTTTTGCCGAAACGACTTACAGTGAGTTCAAAACAGGTTTAGCGAGATTGAAGCAAAATGGTATGCAGTCGCTAGTAATCGATCTTCGTGATAATGGAGGTGGTTATATGGAAGAAGCGGTGGCAATTGCCGATGAGTTTTTGAAAGACAAGCAATTAATCGTTTTTACTAAGAATAAAAATGGCAGTACAGAAAAAACATTTGCGACAAAAAACGGCAGTTTTGAAACCGGAAAAGTCTATATTTTAATTAATGAAAATAGTGCTTCTGCAAGCGAAATTCTGGCTGGTGCTTTACAGGATAATGATCGCGGTACTATTGTAGGACGCCGTTCTTTTGGAAAAGGTTTAGTGCAGCGCGAAATGGATTTTAACGACGGATCGGCCGTTCGTTTAACCGTGGCGAGATATTATACGCCAACCGGAAGATCTATCCAAAAACCTTATAAAAAAGGAATTGAAGAATACTACAAAGAGTCAGAATCTCGTGTAAAATCAGGAGAACTTTATGCAAAAGACAGTATAAAAGTAGCTGACTCGTTGAAATTTAAAACCCCGAAAGGAAAGATTGTTTACGGCGGCGGCGGTATCGTGCCCGATGTTTTTGTTCCGATGGAAGCAGAACACGGAAATGAAAATGTTGCGTATTTACTGCAAACAGGAATCGTAGGCCATTTTGTTTTTGAAGAATTGGATAAAAACAGAAATACTTTTGCAGGACTTCATTTTAATGAGTTTTTGGCTAAAATGAAAAGCTCTGATTTGTTTTTTAAAGAATTTAAAAAATACATTTTGATCACCGGATTAGATTTAAAATTGGATAAAACCAAAGCTTTGGTAAATCGTTATATTACGGCTGAATTTGCCAGACAATTGTACGGCGAATTGTATTATTACGATGTGATTTTGAAAGAAGACGCAATGATTAAGACGGTTTTAAACCTGAAAAAATAACAGCTAAATTCTATTACGATGAAAATAGAACAAATTGTAAATGCCGAAATCGAACTTCTAACAGCGATTAAAAACGCGAACGTTACGGCTTTAGAAGAATTGCTTCACGATGATTTGCTTTTTAACCTTCCTGACGGGCAAACCATTACCAAAGAATTTGATTTAGAAGCGTATCGCTCCGGGAAAATGAAAATTGATGCACTTGAAGCCTCAGATCAGTTAATTAATATAATTCATGATACGGCCGTTGTAAGTGTTGCAATTTTATTGAAAGGAACTTACAATCAGGAACCAATAAAGGGAAACTTCCGATATATCAGAGTGTGGAAACAATGTGATGAAAAACTGAAAGTCATTGCAGGCAGTTGTTCACCCTTGCAGTAAATAATAATAATTTTTTAAAGGATAGTGTAACAAATCTCACGAAAAATTGTTAGAGATTTGTCTTCAATTAAATATATAATATGAAAAATCTAAAAAAATTAAGTCTGCTTGTTGTTCTAATGACTTTTGTAATTTCGTGTGCTTCTATGAAAGGTAAAAACACAATTTCAGGTAAAGTGGAGTCAATAGAAAACGGAAAGGACGGGTATACTGCTAAAATCAATACAGACAAAAATGAAGTTTATTTTGCTATAGTTAGTATTGTAAATGTTGGCGGACCTGAAAACTATAAAAGATTTAAAGAAGGTGAAGTAGTTTCGGTACAAGGAGAAATCTGGAAAGCTGCAAATGAAAACCATATTAAGGTTACAAAGATTGTATCTGTAAAATAGAACAATTTTCAAAAGGATTTACTAATTTGCATCGATTTATCGGTGCATTTTTTTTTGAATTAAACAGTTATCTTTTGAAGTTAGTAAATACTTTTTTCCTGATTATTATCGTTGGAATTGTTGCTTTTTTTAGTCTGTTTTGGATAGGAAGTTATGAGCAGAAAATGGAATTAGACAAACAGCTTCCTTTTTCGTTTATTTTTCGATTTCTCGGTTTGGCAGCGATTGGCTTAATGGGAGTTGGATTTCTTCTTGTCTTTAATTATTTCATGGAGAAATTAATTTTGAAGGAAGTTGATAGCGCCGGTTTAAAAAAAATAGCAATTGATGGTAGTATTGCGGTAGTTATCGTTGCTTTAATAGGAACTATGTTATTCTTTCTTTAAAAATTATCGAATGCTATCGTGAGCGTGAGTTTGTATACCGTTATTCCATAAAGTAAGAATATCGGTGGCAACAGCGGCGCCGCTTCCGGCTGCAATAGCCAACTGGCTTCTCCAGCCTGCTAAAGTTCCAATGACATAAATTCCGTCGGCTACTTTATGATCGTTGTTTTTAAGCTGAATGCGTTGTTTTTCAGGGAGTGCTTTTTTATGAGGTTCAATATACTGCATCAAACCTTCGATGTCAAAAGTATTGGCCGAACCAATTCCGATGACTACAGATCTTGTTTTATATGAGTTTTTATTGGTAGTAACTGTAAATTCGGGATAAACTCCTTCAATTTTAATTACTTTCTCATTTGGTATTTGAGTAATATGCGGATAACTTTCGGCTAAATGCTCCGTACTTGATATGAGTAATTCTGAACCTAATTTACCTGCTGTAATGCCATAAGCATTGTAGAAAATGGCTTCCTGAAGAGAAGAATTTTTCTGATGGGTAAGAATGCCAATCTTTTTATCGGTTACAAAAGGTTTGTTTTTGGCTGAGCCTAAAACAAGAGCACAAGACATGCCTGAAACCCCTCCGCCGATAAGTAAAACGTCGAACATATTATCTGCCGTTTGTTTTTTCTTCAATTCTTTTAGAAATTCTAAAAATCAAAAGAATCAATACGGCACAAAATGAAGCTGCGATTCCAATAAATGCCACTATACTATCTCCCTGGAAAGGATTTTTGAAGTCTAGCAACGTTATATTAAAAACGATTAAAGCTAATGCTAAAAGCACTAATATTGAAGTAAAAATTTTCATAAGGCTGTTTTGTTTTGTCTAAAATAATAAAGTAAAACTTCAAAATGTAAAATTATCATAAAGTTGAATTTTAGAAATTTTATGGGGTAAATTTATAAAAATAAATGTTAGACAAACAAACCTTTAACATTAGCGGCAAATAATTTAACAGCAATCGCTAAAAGTATGACTCCAAATGTCTTGCGAACCACGCCAAGTCCGTTTTCTCCTAATAAATTTTCGATTTTTTTAGATGATTTCAATACTACGTATACTAATATAATATTCAATAAAATAGCAATAATGATATTGACGGTATGAAATTGAGATCGAAGTGACAATAAAGTCGTCATAGTTCCCGCTCCGGCAATCAACGGAAAGGCCAACGGTACGATAGAGGCAGAACCCGGCTCTTCGTCACGATAAATTCGGATGCCGAGAATCATCTCTAAAGCCAGAAAAAACAATACAAAAGAACCTGCAACGGCAAACGAGTGCACATCGATACCAATAAGGTTCAGCAGTCCTTCTCCAATAAAAAGGAATACAATCATGATAGTTCCCGCTACGATCGAAGCTTTCTCAGATTCGATGTGTCCGACTTTTGCCCGCAAGTTTACAATAATCGGGATAGAACCTACAATATCAATTACGGCAAAAAGCACCATTCCTACAGTAATAATTTCTTTAAAGTCGATTTCTAACATATTACTTTGATTTTAAGGATTTAAAAACTGCTGCAAAAGTAGATAATAAAGATAAGTGTTTTTTTAAGAAGATGTATTTTTGTTATAAAAATATGGTTTACAGATTAAAAAAGTGATATTTGTAACAAAAAAAGGTTTTGCCACAAAGATTCGCAAAGATTTACGCAAAGGTTCGCAAAGAAAAATTGGATAAAACTTTGCAAACCGTTGCGTAAATCCCTGCGTGCTTTGCGGTTAATATTTTAGAGTGTTTTATCTGCTTTGTTTGACTATCTTTGCGCTTTATAAATTTCAGTATTTTAATATCATGTTTCAATTAGGTAAAACCATTATTTCAGAAGATATTCTTGAAAAAGAATTTGTGTGCAACTTGTCAGCTTGTAAAGGAGCCTGCTGTGTTGACGGAGATGCCGGAGCACCTTTAAGCGAAGCAGAAACTAAAATCATGGAAGAAATTTATCCTAAAGTGAAACCCTTTTTGCGTAAGGAAGGAATCGCTGCAATCGAGGCGCAGGGAACTTGGGTAAAAGGAACCGACGGTGATCTTGAAACTCCGTTAATTGATGAAAAAGATTGTGCCTACGTTATTTTTGACGGGAAAACTGCACTTTGCGGTATCGAGCAAGCGTATAATCAGGGAATCGTCGATTGGAAAAAACCGGTTTCTTGTCATTTATATCCAATTCGTGTAAAAGATTTTACAGAGTTTGCCGCTGTAAATTATGATAAATGGGATATTTGCGATGATGCATGCTCATTAGGAAAAGAATTGGAAGTTCCTGTTTATAAATTTGTCAAGGAAGCTTTGATTCGCCGTTTTGGCCAGGACTGGTATTTAGAGCTGGAAAAAGTGGCAGAAGAACTCAAAAAATCCTAAAACCCACCTGCCTTATTTACCACTTTTTTAGGATATATTTTAACTCAAAAAATAAAGTTTTAACTCAAAAAAAAACTTTTTAAAACAATTAAAAATTCCTTGCTTTTTATTTTAAAAAGTCTATATTTTACAGGCTTCTCGGCGTTATTATTGTTTTTAAAGTACTCATTTACAATAAATTAATTATTGTCTGAAAAATATCCCATTTTTGCTGCGTTGTTAAAAACTAGATCAAATTGTGAATAAGTTTGGCTTTCATTTTTAGCGATAATTGACAATCTTTGTAGTCTATTGAATTAGTAGAAATTCAATACAAAAATTAAACAAAAATTGTCATGTCACAAGTCGAACCAATATTACAAGAAAATAAAAATCGTTTCGTTATTTTTCCAATCAAACACCATGATATTTGGGAATGGTACAAGAAAATGGAAGCTAGTTTCTGGACTGCTGAAGAAATTGATTTACACCAGGATTTGACTGACTGGAACAATAAGTTAAGTGATGAAGAAAGATATTTCATTAAACATATTTTAGCATTCTTTGCCGCATCTGACGGAATCGTAAATGAAAACCTTGCTGAGAACTTTGTAAACGAGGTTCAATATGCTGAAGCAAAATTCTTCTATGGTTTTCAGATCATGATGGAAAACATTCATAGCGAAACGTATTCTCTGTTAATTGACACTTACGTGAAAGATGAAGCAGAAAAAGCAGAATTATTCAATGCTTTGGAAGTTTTTCCTGCGATCAGAAAAAAAGCAGACTGGGCTTTGAAGTGGATCGAATCTGATTCGTTTGCTGAAAGACTGATTGCTTTTGCTGCCGTTGAAGGAATTTTCTTTTCTGGTGCTTTTTGCTCTATTTATTGGTTGAAAAAACGTGGTTTAATGCCAGGTTTAACTTTCTCTAACGAATTAATTTCGCGTGACGAAGGCGTACATTGTGATTTCGCGGTGCACTTACACAATCACCACTTAATTAATAAAGTGCCAAAAGACAGAATTAAAGAAATTATTGTTGATGCATTAGATATTGAGAGAGAGTTTGTTACAGAATCTCTTCCGGTAAGTTTAATAGGTATGAATGCGACTCTAATGACACAATACCTGGAATTTGTAGCCGATAGATTATTGGTAGAATTAGGCTGCGAGCGTGTGTATGGATCAGCGAATCCGTTTGACTTCATGGATATGATTTCGCTTCAGGGAAAAACTAATTTCTTTGAAAAACGTGTTGGTGAATATCAAAAATCTGGTGTGATGAACACAGATGGTGATGCTCAGAAAATTTCATTTGATGCAGATTTTTAGACAACAAAGCACTTTAGTGGTTTACCCCAAATAAGCACTAAAAAAGATTAAATATTTTACAATAAAACATTTTATGAATCTTGATCCCAAATCGAAGATTCAACAATTTTTGACACAATTTCAATCTGATTTCAGATTTGAAGAGGGCAGCTATTGAGAATGCTGTAATTCTCAAATAATAATTTAAAAACACGCAATGTTTAAGCACTGGAATTCGTTTTCTAGTGTCTTTCATTTTTTCAATAACTAATTAATAGTAAGCTTATGTATGTAGTAAAAAGAGATGGCCACAAAGAGCCCGTAATGTTTGATAAGATTACAGAAAGAATCAAAAAATTGTGTTACGGCTTGAATGAGCTCGTAGATCCTGTTAAGGTAGCCATGAGAGTTATCGAAGGATTGTATGATGGGGTTTCTACTTCTGAACTGGATAATCTTGCGGCAGAAACGGCAGCTTCTATGACAATTGCGCATCCTGATTATGCTCAATTAGCAGCGCGTGTGGCGATTTCAAACCTACACTCTAATACAAAAAAATCTTTCTCAGAAACGATGAAGGATATGTATCACTACGTAAATCCAAGAAATGGTCAGGACGCACCATTGCTTTCAGATGAGGTATACAAAGTAATTCAGGAAAACTCAGCTTTCCTTGATTCACACATCATTTATACAAGAGATTTCAATTACGATTATTTCGGATTTAAAACTTTAGAGCGTTCTTACCTGCTTAAAATAAACGGAAAAATCGTCGAAAGACCACAGCATATGTTAATGCGTGTTTCGGTTGGTATTCACTTAGACGATTTAAAATCGGTTATTGAAACATACGATTTAATGTCTAAAAAGTTCTTTACGCATGCAACACCAACATTGTTTAATGCAGGAACTCCAAAAGCGCAAATGTCTTCTTGTTTCCTTTTGGCAATGCAGGACGATAGTATTGATGGTATTTACGATACTTTAAAACAAACGGCTAAAATCTCGCAGTCAGCGGGAGGAATTGGTCTTTCTATTCATAACGTTCGTGCAACCGGATCTTACATTCGTGGTACAAACGGAACTTCAAACGGAATTGTTCCGATGTTGAGAGTTTTTAACGATACCGCTCGTTACGTAGATCAGGGTGGTGGAAAACGTAAAGGAAGTTTTGCGATTTACATCGAAACCTGGCATGCGGATATCTTCGACTTCTTGGATTTAAAGAAAAATACAGGAAAAGAAGAAATGCGTGCAAGAGATTTATTCTTCGCCATGTGGACCTCTGATTTATTCATGAAACGTGTTCAGGAAGACACAACATGGACTTTAATGTGCCCTAACGAATGCCCTGGATTATACGATGTGTACGGAGAAGAATTCGAAGCAATGTACCTTGATTATGAATTTAGAGGAAAAGGAAGAAAAACCATTCGTGCACGTGAATTATGGGAGAAAATCCTTGAATCACAAATCGAAACAGGAACTCCGTATATGTTGTACAAAGATGCAGCAAACCGTAAATCGAACCACAAGAATTTAGGAACCATTCGTTCTTCTAACTTGTGTACTGAGATTATGGAGTACACTTCTAAAGATGAAATTGCAGTTTGTAACCTGGCTTCTATTTCATTGCCAATGTTTATTGATAACGGAAAATTTGATCACGAAGCACTTTACAATGTTACAAAACGTGTAACTCGTAATTTGAACAAAGTAATTGACAGAAACTACTATCCGGTAAAAGAAGCTGAAAACTCAAACTTACGGCACCGTCCTGTTGGATTAGGAGTGCAAGGTTTGGCAGATGCTTTCATTATGTTGCGTTTGCCTTTTACAAGTGATGAGGCCAAAGCTTTGAATCAGGAAATTTTCGAAACTTTATACTTCGCTGCTGTAACCGCTTCTATGGAAATGGCAAAAGAAGAAGGACCGTATTCTACATTTGAAGGTTCTCCAATGTCTAAAGGAGAATTCCAATACAACATGTGGGGAATGAAAGATGAAGAATTATCTGGTCGTTGGGACTGGGCATCCTTAAGAAAAGAAGTAATGGAACACGGAGTTCGTAACTCATTATTAGTTGCTCCAATGCCAACTGCTTCTACGTCACAAATTCTTGGAAACAACGAAGCTTTCGAACCATATACATCAAACATTTACACACGTCGTGTATTATCTGGAGAATTCATCGTAGTAAACAAACACTTGCTTCATGATTTAGTAGAAAGAGGTTTATGGAATGAGACTTTGAAACAAGAAATCATGCGTCACAACGGATCTGTTCAAAATATTGATGTGATTCCGGCAGATTTAAAAGAACTATACAAAACGGTTTGGGAAATGTCGATGAAAGATATTATCGATATGTCTCGTCAAAGAGGTTATTTCATTGACCAATCTCAATCACTAAACTTGTTTATGCAGGATGCAAACTATTCTAAACTAACGTCAATGCACTTCTACGCTTGGCAGTCTGGTTTAAAAACAGGAATGTACTACCTGAGAACGAAATCTGCAGTTGATGCGATTAAATTCACATTAAACAACGATAAAAAAGAAGAAACAGCTCCAGCTTTAGTTGCAGAAACTGAAGAAATCAATATTGAGGATTATAAAGCGATGTTGCTTAAAGCACAAGCTGCAGGTCCTGAGGATTGTGAGATGTGTGGAAGTTAATTTACTTATTATCAGAAAAATATATAGAGTTAAGCTTTTTTCGTAAGATAATTTGAGAAAAGCTTAACTAATTTAAAATTTAGTTCTTTGAATTAATTTGGTTGACTTTAGATTGTCTCTTCAATCTTTCGTCAGGATTGCCCAAGAACACCTTTCCAAAGTGTTAGTTCGAACTTCATTCGTTGTTTGGCTATTCATTTCATTAAAGGGTTCTGTGTCTATCTCGTTTGATGCCACTGTGTATGACAGACAGAAACCTATAGAAACATTGGTACCAAGCTATTTATTTAGTGAGGCGGACAGGCAGAAAGCTGCGGATTTAAAAAAACATGCGAAATTTCGAAAAAACTTGCGTATGTCAGAAAAAACCTTAATTTTGAATACTATGACTAAACTATCAAGTTCAAAACTGGAGAAAACCCAGCAAACCAAAAAAATGCGGTCTTCAACGCCCAAGAGTTTCAACTTAGATTTCGATTTAAGTTAGCGTTTGACTTTAGATTGTCTCTTCAATCTTTCGTCAGGATTGCCCAAGAACACCTTTCCAAAGTGTTAGTTCGAACTTCATTCGTTGTTTGGCTATTCATTTCATTAAAGGGTTCTGTGTCTATTTTGTGGAGTCTGTCATACTGACTAAATGTTATTCTAAGGGTCTTTACAACACAATAAACCGACATGTCAAAAACATTATTAGAAAAAATATCTTCAGTTGAATCTTTAAAAAAAGCTTGGGATAATTTAAATAAAACTAATAAATCTTCTTATGGAATTTCAGGAGAAACGATAGGAGATTTCGAAAAAAATAAAGATGATAAAATTACCTCAATGTCATCTTCTTTATCTAGTAAAAAATATTTCTTTTCACCTAACAGGGCATTTTTGATTCCTAAAAGTAATGGTAAATTTAGGCCATTACAAATTCCAGAAGTTCAAGATAGAGTTGTTTTAAAGTCTATTGCAATTGAACTAGAAGAAATTTTTAAACCTGTTATTGATAAAAGTGAAGGATTTAGTTTTGCTTATCAAAAAGGAATTGGCAGTAAAGATGCTATATTGAAAATTATTGAGCATTATAATAATGGCTACAAATTTTCTTTAGAAGCTGATTTAATAAATTTCTTTGGAACGGTTAATAAAGAGGAAATTTTAACTAATTATATATTTCCATTTCTTCCTGATGATTCTATTAATAAATTATTAGAAAAAGCATTAAATTTAAAATTAGAAGGTGTAGAGATATACGATGAGGAGAAAAGGATATATTTCGAAAATGCTGACAAAGGAATACCTCAAGGAAATCCTTTATCCCCATTGCTTTCTAATATTTATCTTTCTCCCTTTGATCAATATCTAATTGAAAAAGATTACAAACTAGTACGCTATGCAGATGATTTTGTCATTCTTTGCAAAACAAAGGAAGAATGTGAAGAAGCTTACAAGGACTGTTGTGAAATTCTTCAAAAATTGAAACTAGATATTCATAGTTTGAAAGATGGTAAAAAAACTAAAATTTTAGAGATAGATGTAGATTTTCTAACTTTCTTATCTGTAACTTTTGATGGAAAAGATATATATCCGTCAAGTGAAAATTTCGAAAGATTAAAATCCAAAATAATAGAAGTCTGCATTGGAAAAATTGACCATACCGTTTTAGTATTATTAAAAAAGACTTCAAATATATTAGATGGGTGGATTTCAGCATTCATTTACACTAATTTAAGCAAATATTCTGAGGAGTTAGATTTTTTTATAAGTAGAAATCTGTTTTTAGCATTAAGAAGAAAAGAATGGAACTTGTCTAAAAATAGTTTAGGAAAAATACCATATAAATATTTGAAGAAGGGAGAGAGTCGAGATTGCTTGTCTAATGTTCAAAGATTGAATTCGGGAGTTCCTTTTTCAGTAAAATTAATTGAGGATAAAACTAAAAATTTAGCGTTAATTTCTGAACCACAGCAATTTAATCCGTCAGAATTCCCGCCAAATTAAACCTTTCTAAAAAAACAAAGTCTTATTTCTAAACAAATTCCTGCGTTATGAAAAAAAGCAATCTTTGGTCGTTACGATTGGGTTTTTCCGGTAAAGAAGCCGAGAAAATTGAAAAACTAGGATTAGAAAAATTTCTAAAACATTCCTATGATTCAAAATTCGACAAACAACTTCCTGCTTTTTTAAATGACGATCCCAAAACACTTCTCGAACTTAAAGCATTGCGAGAATCCATAAAAAATGCCGATTCTGAATTTAAAAAGAAGATTCTGAAAAAAGAAATCTATTCGAATGTAGAATTAAAAAAATGGTGGATTGGTAAAATGCGAAATGATGAATTTCCGTTACGCGAAAATATGGTTTGCTTTTGGCACAATCATTTCGTTTCTACAACCCAAAAAGTAAAAGTTAATTATTGGATTTACCAGCACAATATGATTTTGCGTGAACATGCTTTTGGTAATTTCAAGGAATTAACCAAGCAGATTGTAAAGTCGGATGCCATGATAAAGTATTTAGACAATGTCGACAATAAAAAAGGCAAATACAACGAAAATCTAAGTCGGGAGTTACTGGAATTATTCACTATCGGAATTGGAAATTATTCTGAAAGCGACATCAAAGAAGGCGCAAAAGCATTAGCAGGATTAAATTACGGAGATGAAGGCGCAGTTTACAGAAAGAACATTGAAGATAACACCGATAAAACCTATTTCGGAAAAACAGGAAACTGGAAAGTTGATGATTTGGTAGATATTATTTTTGAACAGAAAAACATTCCGTATTTAATTACACGCAAAATCCTGAAGTGGTTTATTTATGATAATCCGCCGGAAGATTTAGTGGTTTATTACGGAGATTATTTTCGAAAGCAAAAGTTTGAAATGGAACCTTTGCTGACTAAAATTTTTACTGAAGAATACAAAAAAGAGAATTCCGGAACCAAAATTAAAAATCCGCTGGTGTATATTTTACAGCTCAGTAATGAATTGCAGATTGAGTCAATTGATGATGCTGCGATTGTTGCGTTTTTAAAACAACAGGGAATGGATTTGTATAATCAGGTAAATGTAAAAGGCTGGGATAGCGGTAATTCGTGGCTGACTTCTCAAATTTATCTTCAAAGAAATAATACCGCAGATTTACTTTGCAGTGGAAAAAGTCTGAACAGAAAGGTTTTAAAAACCATGAATAATGGAGTTGAACAAGAAAAATCGGATTATGAAAAAGCACAGGTAAAAGTTGCTTTTGATGCTAACGGAGATTACAAAACCATTATCTCTGATGTATCAAACAGATTATTATTCAAAGTAAATGATGCAGCGCAAAAAGACATGGAGAATTTGCTGAAATATGATTTTGACCCGAAAGAAGAACATGCCAATTTTGCGGTAGTCCGACTTTTTAATTACATCACAAAACTACCAGAATATCAATTAATTTAGAAAACTACGCTATGAACAGAAGAAATTTTCTACAGTTAACAGGAACATTTACAGGCGGATTACTTGTGCTTCCTGATTTTTTACACGCTTTTGGATCGCAGCATAATCTGGTAATTGGTGAGCAATGTGTAGTATTTGTGCAGCTAAATGGCGGTAATGACGGACTGAATACTTTTATTCCGTTTGATGATCCATTATATTATGATCTGAGAACCAAAATTGCTTTAAATAAAGATGTTGTTGTGGGGAAAAATAAAGGAATGGCATTTCATCCTTCCTTAAAAGATTTTGCCCAAATGCAGCAAAACGGAGATTTAACCGTAATTCAGAATGTGGGATATCCTGAACCTATACGTTCCCATTTCAGAAGTCAGGAAATTTGGCAGACCGCTGTAGATTCTG
>Ga0247811_1000149_pt1 | contig 24521 bp, 5 predicted proteins | sample UWRJL134311R1_FD_189018 | JGI IMG/M metagenome (GOLD analysis project Ga0247811, IMG submission 189018) | Plant litter microbial communities from Arlington Agricultural Research Station in Wisconsin, United States - UWRJ-L134-311R-1 | ecosystem: Environmental > Terrestrial > Plant litter >...
AGGCAAATGGCTATCTTTTTGGATATGGGTTAACAGTTCAAAAAGAGATAAACCTTCAGCCAATTGTGAGTCTAATGGGCTCTTTTTTAAGGTGGCAAACTCATATAGCTAAGGAGAATCTATACAAAGATGGTGTTGCAAATTCTAAATTTAAATCTTACCATAGGGATGAAGTATACCCTTTTTCAATTAGATTTACTTTAGACGGGGGTTACACAACAGCGAATTTGCCTTTTATTGGCAGACCTGCATTAGGTAATGAAAGAGACGTATTGCCTTCTAATCAAGATGTCTCATCTATTCAGTACATAAATGACTCATGTGTAGATACTGGCATAACTGAAAGATGGCAGTTATATAATACAGCAGAAGCTCTGGGAGTTTGCCAGGCAGGTTTTGATGTGCCTACTACAACTGTTACGGAAGAAGTTACTAAGACTTGCTACATACCAGCAGTTGCTACAGCACCTTCTAATCAATTTTCTTTAACTTTAGACCAAGCAGAACAATACACAAATTTATATGACTTTATAGCTCTCAATAAGGATAATTGTGCGGGTTATCCATTCTGCTCTTATCTTAATCCTGCAAGTTATTCAGAGACTTGCACGCCTGATTTTGATAATTGCACGTCTCCTACACTACAGAGTCAAGATATATTGGTCGGCTCCGTAGAAGGAGAGGTTGTGGAACGAGTAGAAAAAAGTTTTGCCTCTGAATATTCTTCTATGAAACCTCCTATAGGTTGTAGTATATATACACCTGATACATCAGTAAGTTCTACAGGAGATTATTTGAGGGACACTAATTTTGAAAAAAGGTACATGCCATTTGTATATGATTCAGTATCCAAAACCTTTACATTCAATAAAGTATACAAAAGAAATTACAACTTTAACAATGAAACTTGTAATAACTCTGAAACATTAGTAAATATAAACAATACCGATATTAATTTATCTTCTTATTTTAATAATTACTTAGGAGCAGATACACAAGCGGGGTTACAAACTGATAAAAACTCTTCTGTAACATCTGGAGGATTTTACAACAAAGTATCTAAAAGTGCCTTATGGTTTAAAGGTAACACATTAGGAAGGGATACATTCATCATAGAAGTTTCAAAACAGCTCGACCCAATAGGGGATGATGATATAGCAATGGCTCAGAACGTAAGGTTAGACATTTTTAATAACTGTACTGCAACTTCTTCTATATATGGAGATGTTATAAATCTAAGCGTAGGTATAAAATATTATGTAACTGTTATCTCTACAGGTCTTTTAATTAAAAATTCTGTTACAGGTACAGTTACTACTATATCTACTGTTTTAACAGCAGGAGATTTCTTTTTATCTATAGATATACCAATGAAGAGCGAGACTGTTCTTCTTGACCCAGATGCCAACCCATTAGTGAACACAACAACTACAAGATGGCATACTGCTCCTACAGACGGATGTTTTTCAATAGCAACAAGAAATGTAGAGTACAAACAAATTAATGTGTCCTATGACAGTATAATTTTTGACAAAAAAATGGTGTTCTCATCTACTTGTAGTTTTGAAGTTCCACAGGTTCAAGGATGTAATGCTTTGCCTTATCAATACGGGAAATTTGCTTATGTAGAAAGCACGGAAATATACCCTGACAATGCTGAACTTTATGACTCATCAGGTTTAGTTATAGAGGAAGATGATATACCTGTAGAGTACCAGGATGAATTTAGAGACTACTTTGCTAATTCAGTAGTCGATGGAGTGTATACTTTGAAAAGTAGTACTAACTTTGCATGTCAACCGATAAGGCACTTTAAGTTCCCAGATAATAAGGTGTCTCCTTTTATGTGGGAAACCAAACAAGCACCATTCGTAGATAGTATAATATATCCTATAGGAGTGACTATTGATGAAAACCTTGTAAATAAATTTTTAGATGTTGCTGTAAAAAATGAATTAATAACTCAGGAAGTTAGAGATAAAATAGTAGGATACGAGATACTTAGGGGAGACCGTACATTGGATAAAGGTATAGTTGCCAAGGGGTTGATGTATGATATGCTAAGATATAAAGAAAAAGCATCATCTAATGATTCCGATTATATATACTATTCAAATTACCCTTATAACGACTTAGGTTCAGACAAACTTAATCTATTGCCTGGGCGAGATAATGCTATACCTCACCCCTTTGACGGAGAAGAGAACTATAATTTTACATTTCATTCTCCCGAGACAGATTACAATAAATTAACTTTGCCTAACATGGTGAAAGTGGAAGGTTATATGTTTGGTCAGTCAAGAGGATTTTTTAATGATGTGAAGAATCACCCTAAATGGGTTATATTAGGAAGCAAAGCAAAAAAGCTTGCTACTACTTTAGCTATATTAGAGGTGGCTTCTGAAATAGCAATAGAGGCAGCACAAGCAGCTTCTAACGCTCAGGTTTGGTTCCAGGCAGGTTATCCATTTGTTGGTACAAGTCTTGGTATTCCAGCTTATGTGGCTTCAGGTCTAATATTGACATTAGGATTAGCCGAAGGTATTACATCTAAGGCAGGCAGATACAGGTATCAGTGGTTACAGACATTTAGAGATTTGGGTACTCCTCGGAATTTTGCAAGCTACTATGCTTCAGAGGGTCATTATAATTATTTACGACCTATTCAGGTTGAAGGAAATCTTGTCAGAAATCTTCAGATAGCCAAGAACATTAAACCAGCTTTAAGACTAATAGTCACTAATGAGGTAGAGGGAAGTAGACTACAGGTAAATAATGCAGACCGAGAATCTTCTGTATTAATATCTACTGGTAAAGATTTTCCATTTGTGTATCCTTCTGAATATATGAACTACGATAATGGGGACATAGATTTTAATACTTCAAGCAGAACTTATGAGTCTCTTAGTGATGCGTGTGCTTCAGGAAAAAGTGATGAGCTAAGGAAGAATATAGCTTCTATGTATGTGTCCCTTAAAAACTATAGCCCTACTCAATATGGAACTTTAGGTTCAGTTAAATGGCTTACTACAGGTTATCGAGGGGACTTAAAAAATCCAAAACAAAGTTGCTTACCTATATTTGGAGGGGACGTATTTATATCTCGCCATACATTGAAGAGAAAAATACCTATGTTTGTCACTACAGAGATGGGTCAAGCTGACTTAACTCCTTATGAATATAAGTTCTATTCTAACATAGGAAAAGAACCTAAGTTTTATGTGAACTACGAGATAGATAATGATGGAGGAGATGTAAGCGGAACTTTATTTCCTGATTTTGATAGTGAATATCAAGTTGATTGCCCTACAGGAATTAATGGCTTTTATATAAAAAATCCAAGCAAATTTTATTTATATTATTACGGAATACCAAACTTCTTAGTAGAGACTGAGATTAACACTAACTATAGGAGAGCTAAAGCGGAGCCTTGGGATAATTTCTACCCTAATGTTGGTGATTTCATGGACTGGACTCAAGAAAGCGTTGTATCTATTAAAAGAGATAATAAGTTTTACTACGACCAAGTGTTCTCTAAAAATGTTACTCCTGTAGCTTCGAGGCTTTTACCTGTAAATTATTCAAGGGAAAGTTTTGATAGAAGATATGATTCTCCTAACGGAGTTATGTACTCTCTTGCAGACAATAGTGAAAATGATAGTTATGACCCTTGGTTAATATATAGACCTTTAGACTTTTATCAATTCCCTACAGCGTATGGAAAGCTTAAAGAACTAAGGGGAATTGAAACAGGGCAAGTATTAGGACGATTTGAAAATCAGGCTGTTATATTTAATGCTGTAGATGTTTTAGTAGATGGTATAACTTCTGAGCAGAAAAATTTAGGAAGTGGGGGTATATTTGCAAGAAGACCCGTAACTTTTTCTCAAACTGATTTAGGTTATGCAGGGTCTCAAAGTACTGAAATGGTGTCTTGTGAGTTTGGGCACTTCTATGTGGATGCAAAAAGGGGTCAAGTTTTCTTTGCTCAGCCTGGAGGCAAAGGAATAGAAGAAATATCATCCACAATAGATGGAAAACCTTCTGGAATGAGTAATTGGTTTAAAGAGCAGTTACCTTTTAAAATATTGAAAACTGTTCCTAATGCTGATGTTGATAATGCTTATAATGGAATAGGTATTGTAATGGGGTGGGATTCCAGATATAAAAGAATTTTTATCACTAAAAAAGATTATATAACTTTAGTAGAGGGTATTACTTACTCTGAAGGAGTGTGGAAAGCCATTGATGACACAGAAATTAATTTAGAAGATGAACAGTACTTCAAAGAAGTGTCCTGGACTATAGCTTATTCTCCTGTCTACCATTCTTGGATTTCTTATTATGATTTTTATCCTAATTACTATATTTCTCATAATAATTATTTCCAGACAGGCATAAATGCGATGGGAACAAAATTTGGTCTATGGTCTCACTTATTGACAAACAAATCTTATCAGGTTTTTTATGGCACTAAGTATTCATTTGATATAGAATACCCTATTAAGAGTGATGCTGTTACTAAAACTCTTAACAATATTGAGTTATGGACAGAGGCAAAAAGAAACCATCGAGAATTCGACTATGCAGTTTCTCCTGAAATTACGTTTAACAAAGCCACTGTGTATAATTCAGTAGTAAACTCAGGAAATTTAAACCTTGTCCCTCAGAAAAATAATCTCGCATTTACAAGATTATATCCTAAAACTAATAATAATAATACTCAGGATATTCTTATATCTAACGTGGATAATTTTAAATGGAGTTTCGATTATATATTTAACAGGGTTAAAAATAGTACGGTAAATCAGCCTAATTGGATATGGGACAAAAACCAAATAGACAAGATAATAAATCCACATGCTGTAGTATTTGGTGGGAAGAGAGTTCTACAACATTTATATGGTGACTACTTCATAAATAGATTGAGGTATGATAAGGATTCAAGATACAACCTTGTCTTTAAGTGGGGTGTAGCTGAGACACAAGTTTAAGCAATTTGCTAATCTCAGTATATTGTGTTACTTTTGTAAATTAAAATTGAAAGATGCCAGGAACTAAATTTAGACAAGTAAAAGATAAAGACCCAAGTACGGAAACTTACTTAGCTAAGGTATCTAAAGTAGAGTCAGGAAATAACCCCAATGCACAAAATCCTAATGGAAGTGCAACGGGGCTTTTCCAGTTTACTTCGGGAACGTGGGAAGGACTTAATAAAAAATATAATTTAGGCTACACGTTAGAGGATAGAAAAAATCCTGAGAAAGCTGCGAATGTTATGAGGCTTTTCACTGAAGAAAACGAATCGAGATTAAAACCTGTTTTAGGGAGAAGTCTAACTGACGGTGAAAAATATATGGCACATTTTTTAGGTGCGGGAGGAGCCACAAAGTTTTACACTGTCTATAAAACAAATCCAAATGCTCCTATATCTACCGTATTATCCCCTGATGCTTTAAAAGCAAACAAAGGTGTAGTATACAATAAAGACGGTTCTTTAAAAACAGTAGCTGATATACAGGGGTGGGCTAATAACAAAATGAATGTTAAAGCCGAGCCCAAGATATATACTCCAACAACTGAAGAAAAAACAATAGCTTACCAACCAACTAAAGTATTTATTCAGGGTCAACCGACTGCTCTGCAAACTTCTATAACTGAGTACCAAGAACCTGAAGAACCAAAAGAGACACAGGAAGTATCTGAAGCAAAACAAGAAATAAATGAGAAAAGTTTTTTGCAGGATTTAGGGAATGTATTTAACCAACCTATTGTTCAGGAGCAACAACCCGTAGCTGAAGAAATGCCAAGTAATGACGAAGCTTATAATTATATAAATATTGAAGAATATCAAAAAGGAGGTAAGTATATTACACATAATCCTTCTGACCCTCGTTTTCAAGTGTACAAAGATAGTTTAGCACTGTACCAAAACCAGCTTACTCCTGAGTTCATGCAAGCTAAGAATATATCGGACTGGCAAAGAATATTGACAACACCTGGGGTACAAAGCAAAGGAACTAAAGGACAAGAAGCTTGGGAGAGATTGGCTGTATTTAATGGAAAAGAGCCTCAACCAATTAGAGAGTTGAGTAGACTTGTCCCTACAGGAGTAGGGAATTATAAGACTCCAATTAGAGTTGATGAGTATAAAAAACCAACTCAAGAAGTTGTATATCAACCATTACCATTAGTAACACCTCCAAAACCACGAGTTAAAGTTCAGAGCATATCAGGAAAGCTAAGACCGTCAGAAATAAATATAGAGGAAGAACCTCTGACAGCCACGCCTCTACCTTCCTATCCTACCGCAAATTTACCTGAATATTATACTATAGAAGATACTGTTCATGGAGCTATGGGAGATAGTTCAACTTCTTATAGGTACTATCCTGGAGAAAGTTCTGAACCTCAAAAAATTGCACCTGAACCCTACAATAGTAGAAAAGTAACATCACATTACAAAAAACGTTTCAAATAAAATGAAAAGAAGAATCAATAAACAAATAGTAGATAACTCAGGATATAAAGCCAGCAATGAAAAAAATTTCACTGACTATAAAGTTATTCCTTCAAATAAAATTACAATGGATGATGTAAAAAGCACCATTTTAGGAATAATGCTTGATGGGAAAGGTAAGCCTCAAGGTTTTGAATTCATGGAACCTGGCAATGATTACACATTTCCTGACAGTGAAGCTATAGTAGAAATACCTAAATATCAATCCGCTGGTACATTTAAAGGAGGGACTTATGACCAGTTCCAAGAGTATATTAATAAGCTACAAGGAGGTAGTGAGGGCTACTTTGATTTTGAAAATAGTTATCCAGGGGGAAATACTGCCGTAAGTAACCCCCCCGTAGCTACTTCTCCTCAACCTAATTTTAATCCTACAGTTCAAAATAGGAACCCCGACCCTAATTTCACCCCAGACTTAGGAACGAACGCACCTGCATCTTATAACCCTTGGAGTAACCCAGATTACGCTACAGCAGAAAATAACAAGATAACTGAAGGAGCTGTTGATAATATGACACCCACAGGAGCTGTAGATGGTGAACAGAATGACCAATGGTCAACTGACCAACCTTATCAGTTTTTTAATCCTTATGGAGGAGTTGATATGCCTACGGCAGCTGTGACTTTAGGGTCTTCAATTCAAGAAGGTAACGCTTTAGGTATAGCGGGTTCAGCCCTTAAGCTTACAGCTGGTATAGCCAGAAACGCATTTTCAGGAGCAGGGTTAGCTAAAAGACAACAATCGGTATTAAGAGGTTATAAAGACAAACAAAGGCAATATGTAACAGGAGAGAATCGCCCCCAATACATGGCTAAAGGAGGGGAGATAGAACAAGCTTTAACGGGAGAGTACATGTTTGGGATGAATGAAATTAATCCTATGGTACAACCTAATGCTGAGATAGAAACTGGAGAGTATGTGCAACATCCAACGTCAGAAATTCAAAGAGCTGAAGGAGATACTCACGAAAAGGGTGGGATGGATGTAAAACTTGACCCAGGTACTAAAATCTTATCTGACCATTTAAAAATAGGAGGAGACAAAGCTAAACATTTCAGAAATAAATTTGACCTGGATTTAAAAGCTACAGACACATTTGCGAGAGTACTTGATAAATTTAACCATAAGTCAGGGCTACAAAAAATAGTGGATGAGCAGGAAGACCTTTATAAACAACTTAAAAAACAACAAGAGACTACTGAAGATGAAGCATCTTTAGGTTTAAATACACAATATCTAACTGGCAAGTTAAATGAGTTGAGTGATAAAAAGAAACCTTTGGAAGAAGCGAGAAAAGTGCTCTTCAATGAAATTTTTGATGCTCAGGAAGAAGCTAAACCCACAGAAAAAGAGAATGATTCAGAGGACGACGATACTTACGCTTTTGGAGGAGAAATAAAAACTCTTGCTGAAAAGTATGGTATTCCTGAAGACAAGGTACAAGAGCTTATCAAAGACCTTCCAAAATATCAAAATGGAGCCTATACACCTCAGCAGAGAAAAGATAGATTTAAGGACTTCTATAACCAAGCTGAAAGATTAGGGTATAAAGGAGATGCTAATCCTGATGCAGAAGACCTAAACTCTGAAGCTGGAAAGTTGCAAGCGTGGATGGTTCAAAACTACCCTCAAGTAATTACAGATTATGCTAAGGGTGTAGATATTACAGCAAAAGGAGTTGATATTCTGAAGAAAAATAATCCAGGTATCTTTACAGATTTAGGGTTGCCTTTAAACAAGGCTTCGGCAAGTTACACTCCCGAAGAAAAAAAGGCTTTAGTCGATGCTGCTTCTAAACAAGGTGCAATTACAGATGATTTTTATAAAGAGCAGTTTCAAGATAATAAATGGACTTACAGATTTCCTCAAGTTCCTCTTGGCACACCAAAAGTACCATCTGACTCTACACCTATAGCAGCAAGCGTAGTGGGTAATTTGGATAACACTCAGCAGCCCACACAACAAACTACAGAGCAACCTGTACAGAACTCAACAGAGGAAGACTACAGAAGAATGGGGGCATTTCTAATGCCTGAACAGAACCCTCTTCCTCCCACTTCTCTTATGCCCAACTTAAAGGTAAACAGAAGGTTTGATAGAATAGACCCAGCTCTTATATCTTCAGACCAAAATTTACAGGAAATTAGAAGACAAGAAGCATCGGCTACAGACCAAATAAACAATCTTCCAGATAGCCAGAGAATAGCAGCTCTTTCAAATTTGAGCTCTAACACTCAACAGAATATAAATAAAGTTGTATCAGAAACTAATAGAATAAATAGTCAAATTATTACAAATGCTGATTTGCAGAATGCTAATACTCAGAAGATGGAAGAGAATGCAGCAGCTTCTGATGCTTTAAGTTATGAACAAAGGCAATACATGGGGTTAGCTAAGACACAAAATGATTATGCTAATTACTATAATACATTAACAGCTAATAATGTCCGTAATTTCAATACAATCAACGACTTGAATTTAACTAATGCAATGTACGATGACTATCAGTTTACAGGCAATGGAATCGAAAGAGTTACACCTGATGCTCGGTTTGTAAATCCTCTGACTATACCTCAAACTTCTACTAAGACAGTTGAGAAAAAGAAAACTCCTAAGAAAAAATTAGGAGGAAGATTTAAAAAATAATTAATAAGTTTTGATAATCCACAAGATTTTCGTAATTTTGTAAAAATTTATAATATCATGGCTAACAGTTTCAGTGTGCCTCAGTCAATGGGTACATGGGTTCCACCTATAAATATCAATTTAGTTAATACTGCCCTTGCAACACAGCAGGGGAAGTATGACTATCACGTAGCTAAAATAGATTCTCTTATAAAGGAATTTAGTAGCATTGATTTAATTCGTCCAGAAGACAAAAAATATTTGTCGGACAGGATTGACGGTGTCTTAGGGGTGGTTAACCAGACTCAAAAGAAAAATATGGCGAGTGGCAGTGTATCCAGAGATATTGAACAATACATTGGAACGGCTATAGATGAAGAGGTTTTAAACCAGGCATCTAACTCAGCCAGGATAAGAGGATTTGAACAGACAGTAGCTCAGAAAAGGGAAAAACAACCTGAACTTTATAGTGATATAAACTACAGTTACGCTTTAAAACAAGCGGGAGTTGAGGACTATCTAAACGGTAAAGATAAATCAGGTAAAAAAGTAGATACAGTAGGTAAGCTTAATTATCAGGATTACTATGATGTTGATAAAAATTTAACAGGAGAGTTAGAAAAATGGGCAAAAGATTATGGATTTACTAAATATTTTGATGAAGACAAAACTAATCCTTATTATATAAAAACAACTACAGGAGAGAGACTTACACCTGATGCTATTGAAAATTTTTATAGTTCAAAGTTATTGTCAGACCCTAAGTTAGTTTCTCAAATGAGAATGAATGCCGATTATTCGTATTCAGGTATGAGTGATGAAGTTTTTAAATCAAACTACACTACAGAAGTAAACAATAAAAAAACAGAGCTATCATCAGTTATAGCTAAACTTCAAGAACAGAAGAAAAATCTATCACCTGGAGATGAGAGTATAAAACAAATAGATGATAGAATAGCTGGATATAATGAGATAGTAGCCACGTATGATAAAGATTTATCTAACCCTAATTTTAATAGAGAACAAAAGCAGCTTGAAATATACAGTAATGGATTATTAAGTTCGTATCAGAAAAACTTTGCCCAGGACAAAGTTACTGCTATTGATTATGATGACACTCCAATGAAAGTGGCTGAGTTTCAAATGAAAGTAGATGAGTATAACAAGAAAAAATTAGCACAAACTACTGGGGTGGGTGTTGGAAATGAGTACAATGCTGGGATACCTACTCCACCAGACGAGCTACCAGATGTATTCACACAACAAGAACAAGAATTTACAAAGTCCTTTAAGGATATTGATAGTTATTTAAAAGAGAATAATGAAGCTTATGCCAAAGGAACGGATGATGAGAAGAAAGCAATCCGAAATGAAATTACTAAAAATGTACTTAAAGAAAATGTAGGAGCTCAAGGTTATTCTTCGGAGTTATCAACGTTAGCTGATAACTATTGGCAGCAATCTCAAACTTACACAAAAGCTTTAAGCACCATGAATAACGCTGTGTCCACAGAGATTGAGAAAGATTTCAATGGAATGTTAAGTAGTAAACAAAATATTAATCTTGAAAATCTTTCTGATACTTTACCCGTAACTGCTAAACTACTTGCAGATAATCATACTAAGGATTTTAGGTCTTTGACAAAAGAACAGCAGAATAGAGTAAGGTTAGAAATGGCTTCAAATTTAAAAGAGTATGTTGCTAAAGACGATATTGAGAAAAAACATCTACAAAATTACATAACGACTATTGATAAGGACTACAAAGCTCCTCAAGCTCCAAGTATAAGTGGCAGTCTTTGGACAGGATTAAAGAGTCAAGGACAGAATGTGTTAAATACTACAAGAAATATAGGTGAAGCTTTTTTTGTTGACCCTTTTAGAAATGCCGAAGATTATAAGCTTTCAAATGAAAACGCAGCCAATAGAAGAGAAGCTCAGATGAACCAGTTTAATAATGGAGCTAAAGAATTTACAAAAGCTATAAACAGTTATTTCACAAACGACCAAAACTTAAGCAATATCCAGTCTGATGAAATTTCATTAAGCCAAGGAAAAACTCTTACTGACAGTTGGAGTCGCAGGTATGAGGTAGCAAAGAAGCTTGTGACAGAATCGTTACAAGATAATCAGACAGACTTAGTTCCAAATACAGGTATAGCTTTTAGCCCTGATGTAGACCTTGATAAACCCATAACTAAAGCCTTACAAGCTCTGGTAACAGCCAGAGGAGGAAGACCTGAGAAAGGAACTACTTTTAAAGTGGAGCCCTCTAAAACACCTGGAAAAGTTAATATAATATATACTAATGAAGACCTTTCTACTCCTGATGATAAAGGGGTTCAACATAAAACTTTGTCTGCCAACACTACTGTGGAAGTAGAGAGTCAGTTTTTGCCTTCTAACATAACTAATAAAATAGGTAATAATAGTAAGTGGGTTTATGATTATAAAAACCCAGCTCCATTTAAAAAAACTCAAGAGTATACACCGCCTAAAACTTCAGAAGATAGGGATAATATGGTTCAGAAAATGAGAGAGAATCATCCTGGATTAATAACAGATAGTGATTATTATACCATGATGTCAAACCCTCAAGGTTCCATGTTTAGAAGTTCTCAAGATTATGATGGAATACTTAATACTTATAAAGGAGCTTATGGTTTAAGTAACGAGGATGTTGCAACAATTAAAGGAAATATCGTTGATGCTAAATATAGCGTAGAGTATGAAAAAGTACCAAATCAAGGATACATAGCTAAAGTTAAAAAAACTACAAAAAACGGTAGTGAGCAGATTACAAACTTAAATATGGGACGTATAAACTATGACCCATCTTATTTTAGTGCTAAAACAATAGAGTTAGTGAACTCGGTAATAGAAAACCAAATACAAAAATATGTCATTGAACGCCCTTAACTCAGAACTTGGTAGTAATCAGAAACAAATCCAATTTGTAGCTGACACTATTAAAAGTAAATACACTCCCGATATTCTTAAGATGAATCCTACTTCACCCTTGTTAGGTGGTTCTGTGGATAACAGCATATTAAAAAATTTGGAATATAAAGTAAAGCCCTCGAATTTCGGGGGCATTCGTTCTCAGGACTATTACCAAACCCTTAGTTCTGGAGAACAAATAGCTAAATTTGATGGTATACCTAAAGGAGTAACATCGTACCCAGAACTCGAAGAGTATTCCGCAAATAATCAAAGCACGGCTAATAAGTGGGGTAATGGGGTAACAAAATTTTTAGGTAAGACAAGTACGGCTGTATTAGGAGGTACGTTAGGAACAGTAAACGGAGTAATACAAGGAATAAAAGACGGAAGCTTTCAATCTACTTATGACAATAACTTTAATGATTACCTGGATGACCTTAATACTAAAATGGATTATAATCTCCCTAACTACTATACACAGCAGGAGAAAGAGCTTAACTTTGGAAAGAGCTTAGGCACAGCGAATTTCTGGGCAAACGATTTTTTAGGGGGATTATCATTTACAGCTGGTGCTATTGTATCCGAAGGGATATGGGCATACGTTACTGGAGGAGGGTCTTTATCTACTACCTTAGCAAGGCAAGGAACCCGAGTAGGTAAATTTTTTGGAGAAGGAGCATATTTGACACGTGCTCTTAATGCCGCTTCAGAGATAGCTAAAACACCTGTGCTTAGAACTTTTGCTACTCCTAATTTGCCTGTCGCTTTAGCTACTCGTCTTGGAAAAGCAGGAGAATTACTAAATACAGCCCGTTTTGCCTATACTTCAGCTGGATTTGAATCAGGCGTAGAAGCAAGAAATTATTTAAAAGAAGAAAGGAATAGTTATATAGACTCTTTCAAAACTCTTAACGGCAGAGACCCTTCAGTAGAAGAGGCTACTATGCATGAAGATAATTTAGCTAAGTCAGCAAATGCTCTGTACAGTTTTAATATGGCGATTGTCGGGTCATCTAACTTAGCAATATTTGGTAAGACTCTGGGTATAAAATCACCCATTAAAGCTCCTACACGATGGGCTAATAAAACTTTATTTGGGATAGGAATACAGAAAGGGGCTGAAGGAGAATTAGAAGCCATAGCTGCAAGTAAACTTCAAAAAATATTTTCTAAAGCTTACGCTTTGGGAAAAGCTCCTGTGGTAGAAGGTCTATGGGAAGAAGGTATGCAGTCGGCTGGTAAAAACACAGCATCCAATTGGATTAAATCAAGTTATGACCCAAAATATTCGGGTAATACAGTCGATTTAGGGACAGCTTTCACGGAGGGGATTGCGGAAACTTATGGTTCAAAGGAAGGTTGGAAAGAAATTGGTATAGGTATGCTTATAGGAGCTGGTGTTACTGTAGCTACAACCAAAGGTAATGTGTTCAGAGAAGTTAATAAACTTAGAGATGCGAACGAGAAAGAAGTTGAGCTAAGAAATACTTATTCGGCTTCTAAGTTGGTAGACCGTATTCATACTGCAAACCGTATTCAGAGCTTCACAGAAGCAGAAGAAGATGCAGATAAAGCTGGAGATATAACAGGAGCAGAATTGTCCCGTAAATCAGCTCAGATTGCTCATGCTACTCACGCCTTTAATTATGATTATGTTGACCAATCTTTAGCAGAGTACAAGACTGCTATAGAAGCTATGGATAACCAGACCATAATGAAGCAGTACAACTTAGAAACTGAAGATGAAGCTAAGGAATTTAAAAAAACTATGTACCAGGACTTCAAAGATGTTTCCGATTCTTATGGAAAACATAGAGAGTTTGTAGAACAGTATATTAATCCTAATTCTAAAGAATTTGAAAGCCGTGAAGAAGCTCAACACATGAAAGAGGCTATTGCTTATGAGTTGACTTTAGGAGAGCACGCTAACAATTTTTCTAATGACCTTCTGCAAGAAATTAAAAAAGAGGTGGCAGGTAACTATACTCAGAATGGACAGGCAATATCAAATGCTCTGGATGTTCAACATATTTTATCGTCTGCAACTCGTACTGTTCAAAGGGATTTTACAGCAAAACAGAAGGAGTTAAAAGCAGCAAAGCGTGAAAGAGCTAATCTTGAGAAAGAAAGACTTTCTCTTGAAAGAAACAAAAATAGTCAAGAAGATAATAAGTCCACATTAAATAGATTAAATCAAGTTACTGTTGACATACAGTCTAAGGACGAGCAGACTCAGAAGCTTAGTGCTGAACTTCAAGGAGTTATTTCTACAGCTCAATTGCAAAATCCTTATAACAATGATACTCAGCCTTTTATAACAGAGACTGACCTTGAGAATGTAGACATAAGTTTGAGTCAACTCTCTGACATGGTAGAGGTATTTAAGCAGAGCAGTCCTCAAAGAGGATACAAGCTCCAGAACTTAATAGCTGAGTATGGGAAGTCTAAAAAAGCTTTTACTCGCTACGCTGATTTATCTCGTCAATTGTCTGACCCAAAATTGGGACTTAGAGGTAGAAGAAATATATTTGCAGAGTTAGGGAAAGATAAAAATCCTACTGAAATAACTACTGAGTTCCTCCAAAATTTAAGGTCAAGAATGCCAGAAGTAAGTGGAGAAATTGCTCTTGAAACTATAGAAAATAATGAGGGGGTTGTTAATGGAATACAAAAGGCAAGAATGACTCGTAAGGATACAACTCCTAAAGCTAAAGTATCCACTGTAGAAGATATTATAAAAAATAATCCCTATCTTGTAGACTACATAGGACAAGGTGAAGGTATAAGTCACCCAACTTCCGAAGAAGTGGCAGAGTATAAAGAGCTTGTAAAAAGAGTTAGAAGAGCTCGAAATATTAACAACGAAGCTGCTACCACTATAAATCCTAATTACTACGAGAAGAAAGGTATCACAACCAGATTAAAACCTACCGATATTGAGAGATTCCAAGAATTAAACCAGAAAATGAGCGACTGGAGATTATATGAGGGAGCTCTTAATGACGAAGGGATTTCAATTGCTGACCTTATAGACCAGGAAATTTCTATGGAACAAGTTTCCGAAGAATTAACAATTAAAGATGAGTTGACTACAGATGATATTATAGCTGTGTCTACTCCCTCAGAAGCTTTGCCTTCTAATGGAAATACTCAGTTCAGGGATGCTTCTATTATACAAACATACGAGAATATAAAAGTTAAAGTAGTGGGAGAAAACTTTGAATTTTCCCACATAAATTTGAGCACTCTTATTAGTAAAATGCCAGTCTTCACAAATCTGATTATGAAGTCCCCTACTGAGTTTGACGAGAATGGTTATGCAACTAAATGGGGTAAGCCTAAAGAAATAGATGTACTTGAAGCTATAGACAATCAAAAAATTCCAGGGACAGAATTTAAATTCAAAACTGAGGCGGGAGAAGTTACAGTTCATATAGTTCCCCAGGCAAAGATACAAATAAGTATAAATAGTTTTAATGCAATAAAAGAAAGTATGGGTTTAGATATTTTCAATCAACTGGCTACAAAAAACTCATACTCTGATTTATATTCTAAGAATGACGAAGGTAAGTTTGTGCAGATGGAGTCAGATTTTGATGAAGATAATATTTATACACCCGAAGAGCTATATCAATTAGAATATAACTCCAATACATTTTTTAAGGTAAATATAAATGACTCTTATAATATGCAGCTTAGAGAGGATTACGAAGCTGGTAAAATAACTTACGAGGCTTTAATTGACCTTGTTAAAGTATACAATGTATCAGGTAACAATAAAGTTATAGGAGATTTAAAATCTAATCAAAACATAACAGATGCGGATGCCACATTTCTGCTAATTAGAAAAAGAGCTGCTGACATACTTTTAAAAGACCAGATTGCTGAGGGAATGATTACAGTTCCCTATACAGCTAAAGTTCAACATGTACTGTTAGGAACTCCTAATATAAATATGGTTCAGACAGTTCAGGGAGTAGTTCCCGAAGCAATCCCAATAACTGAAGAAGCTGTAGAAGCCATTACTGATTTTGGGTACATGGAAAATGGAGTTTTGAAATTAAGAGGTGAAGCTAAAGGAGTTAGGACTGATTTTGTAGATAAGTTAGGGAAGAAAGCTAATATCCCTGTAGTTGTATTTAAACAAGGGGAGTTTTTAGTAGCTTATCCTGTGTCGCTCGTAAAAAGAGCTGGAGATAGAGGTGTAGAGGTGGCTAAAATATTGTCCAACAGGAGAATAAATAATGCTAAAAAAGCCACTCAGATTAACAATTATCTTACCCAGAATAAGTTGAATCCAAAGGACTATGGGCTATTCTATATATCTGAAGATAATCAGAATATGTTTAATGGTACTGAGTTATCAGATAAACTTAACGAGGCTTTAACCTTATTGGGAGGTATTCAAGATTTTGTCAATGTAGAAGAGTGGCTAAAACCTGGCTATAATAAAGACAACCTGGTTAATGATGCTCAGATAACAATTGACCTGGCTAATCGTCCTCTTCGCTCTCCTAAAGTTATTGTTAATTTTAATGAGGCAGCCTCTACTGAGAGCCCACTGTCATGGTATGAAGAATGGGTAAATACGGGGGCTATATCCGAAGAAAAAATAAATGAGATAGCTAACAAAATAGTAGCTGAAAGCTTGACAGCAGATGGACTTAATGCTTTAACAGCTCAGGAGAATGAAGTTGTTTTTGCAGAGACAGATAAAATAAATTCCACCATTGAGAGTATTTATAAATTGACAGCCGAAAAACAGAAACAGTCAGCAGATGAAAAAGCAAAAAAATGTTAATGAATTTGGTTATTCAGGATATTATTTGTAATTTTGCTTAAATTAAAAAATGTGCAATGGCATTAAATTGTAGAATAATAAGAGGAGCCGATGGAAGCATCGACCACATAATAACAGAGGGGGGCACACGTAGTGCCCTCTTTGACAGTTTAGTGAGAGTATCAAATAAGGAGGTAGCTTTAGATTTGTATGCTTTAACAGAAACAGAGGAGTTTAAAGAACTCAGACCATCAAAATCTGGGGAACCTTCTGTAAAGGAAGTTTTAACTTACGCAGCTCAACGTAATTCTAATCTTGACGACCAGCAGGTAAGGGATGTTGAAAATACTATAGTAGGCTCTGGCTTAAGAAACTATGGAGAATTATTAAATGTTCTTAAAAAAATATTTTTAAAGCGAGGAGTTATTGTATTCGACAGGAATTCTATGCAGAATAGTGGATTTTATAATAAGTTTGAAGTAGAAAGTATTTTATCAGATGTAAATCTTCAAGAGAGAATAAAATCTACAATAATAGGTCTCACTAACTCTGCCGTGAACTCTATACCATCTTATAATCAATTATTTGTTGTTTCAAATACAAGCAGGTTGAATTCACTTGGTAAACAAGAAGTATCTAACCCGTATGTAACTGAACAGCAAATAACTGAAGAAATAGCAGGAACTGATATAACTGACTCTATAGATACAATCTCTTTTGAAGCTATAAAAAATAAGTATTATTCTGACCCAGAAGTTAAAGGCACTCTTAGAAGAATTGCTTCAAAAAGTAAGATAATAGGAGAGAAAGAAATAGTAGATGGAATTTTAACCGATAAGTCAACCAATCGAGTAAAAGAGACATTAGTAGAAGTATTAGATTTAGAAGATAGAGTAGTACTCAGTTCTAAAGTAGATTATTTAAATACTATACTCCCTGGAGTTTGGGACATATCTACAAATGCTGTTTACTCTTTACTAAAAGACTTAAAAATATCAGCTATTAACTCAGGAGTAGATTTCTTGACTTTAGAGGATTCAGTCTATACTAAAAATAGAGAGGAAATATTAAACCTCTTACAAAGTTATCAGGATGTGCTTAACACTCCAACTGATGCAACATTAAATGCTTTTGTAGAAAATTACTCCAATTTTTTTCAGATAGCTTCTAATAATGCCACACGTGTTGCTGAGACCGATGATTCCAGTGATGTATATATAGATTCTAATATAAGTGAATATGAAGCTTTCACTAAATTTGGTTTGATAAAGAAAAGTGAGAATATTTATAAACAAGTGGATGTAATAGATGACCTGGATGAAGTATATTCTGTAATGGCAACAAACACTGATTTATTACCCGCTGCTGTTTCTAATGAGGAAGAGTTAAGAGACTATATACAGAGTAGGTTGTCGGATACAGATATTTCTGATTTCCAAGTTGATTCTGACCAATTACAAAAAATGCTGTTGTACAAGCTCTTTTTTTCTTCTCCTGTGCAGTTTAATTCTCCTCCAGTGATAAGAGATAACTATTTACAATTTAAAGGAGACTACAGTTACTTAACACAAGAATATCCATCTGATTTTTATAAACAGTGGCTTAGAGAGAAGAATAAAAATAGTGAGCTATTTAAAAATTTTTATAGTAACTTTGTAGTAACTAAGAATGGAATAGAATTAGTAAATTCTGACCCTATTACAGTACAGAATGTTATGAGGTATGCAACGGATGAGCTTAAAGAATATAACCTGTTGAGTAAAAGGCTTAACTTACCTATTGACCAGGCAGATGAAGATGTTATAGATTTTAATGAAATGATTTACAATAGGCAGCAAGCTATAAGCAATCCAGAGTCTATTGGAAAACTGACAAAACCTTACACAGTAATATCACCTATTACATTGGCAGTTAAGAATGAAACTACTAATTTTGTAAGGACTCCAATAGGAGTTTATGAAATAGACTACCAAATTGGTAATGTAAGTTTTTATAATTTATTACCTACCTCGGATTCAAGATATAATAGTATCGGGCAGTATAGAACTAAAACCCAGTCAGACGTAAATCTTGATGAATATCGCTATCTACAAGATACTCCAGAGGCTTTTACTGAAGCTCAGAATTATTACAGCTCTGCGGAACTTAGCCGAATAAATAAGAAATACTTTGGTTGTTTATGATGACTGATAAATCAAATAAATTTTGGAACTGGGTACTGGTAATTTTAACTATATTTTTACTCCTTTGGAGAATTTTAACATATTAACGAATAAACAAAAATAATGGCTTGTAAAGTAACGCTAATTGACAACAAAATTTCTAAAGTTTTAGATGCTTCGGGTAACGAGAGTAGACTGTTTAAACAGATAGCTTCGTTACCTTTTGTAGCTACGTTAGAATCTGCTTTGGATATATACAAGAATATCTTTACGAAAGAGGTTGGTCAAGGAATAGAAACTAATAATACAGGGAAAACCCAAAAATTCTTTGCTACAGTGGTGGCAGGAACCGATGCCCAATATAAAGCTAAAAACACATGGAAGTCTATACTACCTTTTACAAAAGCACAGTTAGACTTTAAATCGGTGTATGATAAATTTATGGGTAACTTTGATACCCATATAGCAACGTCTATACCAACATTTAGAGAAACACAGATAAAAGTAGGTAATGCTATTGTTGAAACATTAGACACAGACTTGGATACCCTTGTTTACGATATAGGAGGCTCTGAAGGAGGTTTTGTAAAATCTATAACAGAAGCATCCGAAGGGAGGATAAAGTCCTTTAATTTGGACGTAAATGAAACTATGGGTAGTTTTCACGAGGCAACACCTGTGGTAGGAAGTGATTTCATTAATGAAGCGTTCTATGAAGACTATACAGATGAGGATACTGGCAAGACTTACAATAAGCACATACCAGCACAAAAAGCTGATGTAGTGCATGAAAGTATGGTATTCCAGTTTATAACTCCAGAGAGGGCACAGTTTATAAAAGAAGTTGCAGACAACTACCTGAAAGATGATGGTTTACTGCTGCTTGAAGAAAAATTATTACCAGAAACTAATGAAGTATGGCTTTCTAATGAAGCTAAAAAAGACTCGTATAAAAGGAATTTCTATTCTCAGGAAGAGATGACAGCTAAGTCTGACCAGGTATTGTCAGGCATGAAAAAAAACCAGACAATGGAGTCTGACCTTGTTAATATACTTAGAAGTAATTTTAAGTATGTTGAAGAGTATTGGGATGCAGGTAACTTTAAAGGCTACCTTGCTACTAATTCTGAAACTAAAAAAGACACATTTCTTAGAAACTTAGGAGGGAAAATTGAATCTGAATACTCTTCTTCAGAGGATACAAATATCCAGGAGCCTAATCTTGAATTTATATCTGACCGAGGAGAAGTATTTGGTAATTATTATGATGCCCTTGTAAATTCTACAGGAGGAGACATTCGTGTGGGCATAAATGCAGGAGAATTTATTAATCTAATGACTGTAAGCTCTAACACCAACCCTCAAACATTAGGAGGTTTTATTAATCATTATATAAAATCGGATATTTTATCAGATACTAAAATAGTAGAAGAAGGTGAATCTTATTTTAAAGCTAAAGGTCAGCAAGAAAACACTCAGGTAGTTAATGAATTCATAGCTCAGGAGGATGCTAAGTTGTTTTTAGGAACTAAAAATGTTACTCTTTATAAAGATGGTAGAATATCTCTACAAGAAAGCAAAGGGCAAATAGCGTTAGATGGAAAGGTAGTTCCTATTGCCAGCCTTTTTGAGGTATCTACTCAAGAATTAGTTCAACAGTATACAGACGGAGATGTAGTTGCTGCATCGAACGCTATAAAAGACTCTATTCTCGATAGAACTTTTGGTAATAAGACTGAAGAACCTTACAATGCACCACAAAGTGAGTCAGATTTGAAAATAAAGTTACTTACTTTACTTGAGAAAATGAATGTCTCAACAATGAGTATTTCTGAGTATGTAACAGGATATGGGAGAAGAAATGGAGCTGAGCCTTCAGCAAATGCTCTTTCTGATATGGCTAACCAAATAATAGCTTTTAAAAATGGAGAGATTGAAATAGGAGCTTTAACAGAAGAAACTGCTCACTTTATAGTAGAAGCCTGGAACCAAGAGGATATTTCTAATTTGCTTGCCAGTGTGGATAGAACTCCTGAGTGGGCTGAGTTTTCTGGTATATACAGAGAATTGTACAGAAATGATAATAAAGGGATTTCTGAAGATGACCTCGATACACTTATCAGAAAAGAAATTTTAGGTAAAGTTCTTGCTAATTCGTTAACTTCAAATTTTACATCTTCTAATACAAACTCAAATATTTTAGAGTATATTCGTAACTTATTTAATAACTTTATAAATACAGTTGCCCGAGTATTCTCTCCTCAAAGCGAACAAGACTTACAAAGATTTACTGACCAGGTTCATACCTTACTTCTTAACCAGGATATTGATAATTACCTAAATTTACAAAATTTTAGTAATAAAAAATTTGTAATGTACCAAGTTGCTGCATCAAGCGGTAGTGAAAGTATAGATTCTATTAGAAGAAAATCAAAAGGACTGTTGCAAATTCTTCAAGAACAGGAAAAAAATTTGCTCAAAGCAGACAGAGGTTTAAGGTCAAATGTTAAAAAATTAAAAGAGCTTGAACAGAGGATAGATAGCTCTGTATTAAGAGATTCAGTATTAGACCTTTTAAATACTGCAAATAGGCAAGCCAAATATATATCTCAGGCTGCTGACAAAGCCAACCAGGAAAATGCATTTCTTTCTAATGAAGAAGGTATTGTATACCACTCACTTAGTAATGTTATGGCTCCCATGTTGGCTGAAATTAAAGCGTACTATGTAAAAGAAAACAATTCAGACAATAAAGATATAATCTCTCAGATTGACATTATTACAGGGCAGGTTTCTGATATTGTGGGTAAAGTGAGGACTCAGGATAATAAAATACTTGAGAAAATAGTTGACCGAATGATAGTTAGGCATAATTTACAAGATGTAGTAACTAAAGTAGGCACAGATAATAAGACAATTAAAGAGATGCTTACTGATGCCACTAAAACAGCGATGAGTGATACAACAGCCTTCTATGCAACATTTGGTCAGTTATCTCACGCTAAAGACCCTCTATTAAACCTTGCAGGTTCTATTATACATGATATTACTATGGACTCTAACATGGATTTCTTAAGCAATGCTAAGGGATTCCAAAAAAGAATGAAAGAGTTAGGTTATACTGAAAAAGATTTAGCTCAGTTCTATGATAATGGATACCTTATGGATATTAGAGATTGGGGAGCTTTCAATAAAAAAGAATCTGAAATTGATGCTCAACTAATGAAGGAATTATCAGGAACAACAATGTCGGTTCAGGAATTAATTGATATGAAACGTGACCCTAAAAAATTTAAGGGAAAGGAATACCCTGAGCTAACTATAGACCAAAATAGAGAATATAATAAGAGGTACAGAGAAGCTATGTCTCCTTACCTTGAAACTGTATTTACTGAACAGTACTATAAAGATGAACAGGCTAAGTATGATAACCATAAAATATCAGATGCAACTATAAGGGAGCGTAAGGACTTATCAACTGACAGAGGTGTTTTATTTGCCAGGGTTAGAGATATAAATGGTAAAATAAGGTTTACCAATCAGGATAGAATTGACCTCAATGCTTTGAATTTAAAAAGGAGAAAGCTAAAATCATTCTATAAAGAACTGGGAGATACAAAACCAGGGTTAAGGATTACTAAGGGAACTTTAGATAACAAAATTCAAGATGATAAGATTGAAGTAAATGGGTATATAGTTGAATTAGACCGAAATACAACTAACACGGAAGCTATTGTAGCCTTTGATTTAAATAAATTAGATTTACTTTATCAGCAAGAGGTCGATAAAGGTGATAGAAAAACTCCTACCAGTCTATCAGATGAATTTATAGCTGAGCTTAGAAGAATAGAGGAGGAAGAAGGTAGAGAAGCAGCTCTTGACTTCTTTAATTTAAACACTTTTACAACGTTCTCTGAATCTTATTGGGATTCTATAGGTACAACTAAAAATTTTCTTGACTCTGTGAATGGTATCGTAGGGATGGAAGCAGTAGCTTTTCAATTAGAAGACCTACAAAGGAAAAGAAAACAAATCCTTCGTCAATACCAGTCTCAAACAAATGCATCCGAGACTTTAGTAGAAGATATGCCTGAAAATGTAAAGCAAGAGGTATTACTGTTATCAGAACAAATAGACAGTAAAATACTTGAGGCAAGTCGTGCCCTGGGGGATAGAAGAGATGAAGAATCAATCGTAACTTCAGAAAATACTCCCAACCAAGCTTATTACGATGCAATACAGGATTTAAATTTTAAAACTGCTAAAGAAAAAATAGATTTTATATTAAAAAACGTTACGCCTTCAAATAGAAGGAAAATAATAGAGCTTCAGAACGCAATGGAGGATGCTAAAATTTCAGGAAGACCTTTATCAAGTTCTAAACAAATTGTAGCTGACCGATTTGACAGAGGAGACCTTGATGCTACTTTACTGAACTATGCAGAGTCTAAACTGGCTCCATATTATAAAAGGTTTGCTCCTGAAGGTTTCAATGAAATTCAAAGAAAGTTACAAGATTCTAACAGCTCTGTATCCTCTGTAGTAGAGGAGATGAGTGAAAATCCTAACCTTCAAATAACAAATAACTTTTCTTATTATAAAGCGGAAGACCAGGCTTACAGAAATAAAAATTATAAATCTGATTTTGAAGGAGGGTACTTCCAACCTAAAATATCTGAGTTTAGAAATACAAGGTTTGATGAGTTGTTTAACCCTACAATAGAGGATGGAGAAGTGACATCAGTAGGAAAAAATAATAATCTTTACGAATTGTATACAACGATGCTGGATTTTCAGAGAAATAACTTAAAAGCTATGGGAGAACTTGGCTCGCATAACTTATGGAAAGCTCCTCAGATAAGTAAATCTGGTATGAACAAGTTCTTTGACTTTATGAAGAAGGATAATAAAAGAGAAACTGCAATAGAGTCTCTTAAAGATGCTTTATTTTATAGAGTGGATGACCAGGCTTACGGAGCAGAAATAAACGGTGAGAGTGTCATTAAAACGACTGGAGTTAGGTACATACCTAAATATTACTTAAGAGACCTTGAGAATCCAGAGGATGTATCTGAGGACTTGTTTTATTCGATGACTGCATTTGCTCAACAAGCTTACCTGTATCAGGCAAGAAAAAATCATTTCTCTGATATGATGGCTGTCCAGGATTCTCTGCTACAAAGGTCTTACCCAGATGGTAAAGCTGCCGAGGCTTCTGCTACAGTGAAAATGTTCCGAAGCCACATGGATGCTTATCTTTTTGGAGTTAAAGAGTCTAAACAGTTGAGAGTGACACTTCCAATAATCGGGCAAGTTGACCTTACAAAAAATATAAGATTCTTACATAAATGGGTTATAAATAGAAACTTAGGATTTAATGCTGTAGTACCATTCACATCTTGGGTTACAGCAGAAGCTTCTACAGTTATGGAAAAATATATTAAAGAGTACTTAAATCCTTACTCATCTTCTTTAGCTCGAAATGAATTT
>Ga0247811_1000150_pt1 | contig 24520 bp, 24 predicted proteins | sample UWRJL134311R1_FD_189018 | JGI IMG/M metagenome (GOLD analysis project Ga0247811, IMG submission 189018) | Plant litter microbial communities from Arlington Agricultural Research Station in Wisconsin, United States - UWRJ-L134-311R-1 | ecosystem: Environmental > Terrestrial > Plant litter >...
ACAAGATAAAGATGAGAACCTATAAAAGAAAAACACCTGAAATAAAAATATCACAGGTGTTTAATTAAATATATTTGTCTAATAATCTGTATCGTTTATTTAGGACTAGTCATTATTTTTCAATAGAATTTTGTACTGCGTTAAATATTCTTTGCAGAACACTTCTCTTCTTAGTATAATATTCAACTTGACCTGGCATGTTGTAAGAGAAATCAATACTTTTATCATGGTTCGTCTTTAATCCATTTGGAAGTTTAATATTAAGATAATAAATAGTGTCATGATAGACTTTTGATTTGTTAGCGACAACTCCTTTTAGCTCTCCGTATTCTACATATGGGTAATCTTTTAGTTTAATAAAAACTGTATCTTTTAGTTTGATTTTGCCATATCCATTTGCAGACATGATTCCTTTTACAAATAAATTTTCAGCTTTTGGCAATATAATAAATAGAGGACTATCCTTTTTTACATATTGATCAGAATTAAAAAAAGGTTGATAAAATTCTATTTTTCCAGAGACAGGAGCTTTAATAGTAAAATTATGTTCCCAAAAATCGATAGCTGTTTTAAGTTCAAAATAAGTTTTTTTTAAATTAAAATAACTGGATGCTATATTTTTTTCTTTTTCTTTTTTCAATATATAAGTTTCATCATTTAATTCTTCATTATAATGAATGAGATCTTGTTTGGTTTTGTTTATTGTTAATTCATTTTCTTTTGAACTTAAAATGTTTAATTTTGAATTTTCAACTTTCTCTTTTATAATTGCATTAGAAACAAATAAAGAAGAATCTAATTCGAATGATTTTTTTAGAATTTCAGACTTTTCCGTGAATAGGTCTTTTCCTGCCAGCACTATTTTTAGTTTTTCATTATTACGTTTTCTTTTTTCTTTTATATTGGATATTTTTTGTTTTGTTAAATCGATTCTTAATATATTATCGCACTCTACTATGGATAATAAAAAATTATAGTAATATTTTTCTATTTCTCCTAATTGTAATGTGTTGTCGAACTTAAAATTATTTGGGGAGTTTTCAAGATTATTGATATTTATAACTTGTAGCTGGTTTTTTAATTTAATTACGTCATTATAATTTGTGGGACTATTAATTAGAGCAAGTAAATCTCCTTTTTCTACATTTGTATTTTCTTTTATTTTTAAAGTTATTTCTCCACTATTTGGTGAATAAATGTTGTTTATTTGATTTTCTGAAACGATAAAAGCTTTTCCAATAATTTTTTCTGGGTAAGATATAAAAGCACTTAATAAAACAGCAAGAGTTATAAATGTGAAAATAAAAATAATTGTAGCTTTATATCCGTGAATATTATCAGCCAAATTGATTTCTTTAAGCTCTTCAGACTCGTACTTATTTGTATATTTATCCATTTTCATTAGTTATTTGGTCTTTAAAGAGATTGTAGAAAAATGATTTTTTTTCAATCAATTGTTCGTATGTTCCGCCATCAACAATATATCCTTTGTCTATCATGATAACTACATCTGCACACTTTATAGTGGATAGTTTGTGCGAAACCAAAATTGTAGTTTGATCGAGAAGTTTTTTTGTCAGGATATCTAAAATTTTGTTTTCACTAATAGAATCAATTGCATTAGTTGCCTCATCTAATATTAAAAGTTTTGGTTTTTTGTATAATGCCCGTGCTAATAATAATCTTTGTTTTTGTCCGTGGCTAAGACCTTTTCCTCCCTCATTTAAATGTGTGTTTATCGACTCCGGCAATGTAAGAAGTTCTGTTTTTAAGTTTACCCAAGTCAATATTTCATCAACTAGCCTAGCATTATATTCCTGCTCATCAGATAGAATAATATTGTTCAGTATGGAATCTTTGTATAATGTACTTTCTTGGAAAACTACTCCAGTTTGTTTTCTTAAAAAATCGTTATCTAAGTTTCTCAAATTATTTTGACCTATATAAATCTCTCCTTGATATTCATTATAAACTTTTGTTAGTAATTTGAGCAGTGTACTTTTTCCGCACCCGCTTATACCAACAATTGCCGTTATTTTTTTATCAGGGATGCTAAAAGTTACATTGTTTAATGTGGTTTTATTTGCTCCTTTATACCTAAAAGATACGTTTCTGAAAACAATATCATTATTTTCATAATCAAATTCAGTAATTAATGATTTAGATTTTAATTGTTCTTCTTGCATATTATTAATATCATTAACTCTCAGAAAACTAATAAATGCAGATTGCGCCATTCTAATAAATGTTATTAATTCTGAAACTGGATTGTTTAATTGACTGATAATAAATTGAATTGAAATAAATGTGCCAAGTGTTAATTCACCTTGAACTACCAAATAGGCCCCCAAAAAAGTTAAACTAATGTCTTTAATTCCATTAATGAATTCAGCACCAAGTTGTTGAGTTCGATCAATATTTAGTAATTTAATTTCAGTTTTGTACAATAATCCCTGAATTTTTTCCCATTTCCATCTTCTGTTCAGAGAGTAATTATTTAGTTTAATATCTTCGAAGTTTTTCAAAATTTCAATCCAAGAGCTTTGATTTTCTCCCATAAGTTGGAAATATTTAATGTCCATCTTTTTTCTTATTTCATAAAAAAACATAACCCATAAGATATAGAGTATAGTTGCTACAAAAAATATTAAAAATAAAAGCTTATTAAAGACAAAAAGGATACAACTATATATTGTTATAATAAAAATGGACATTACAATAGAAATGGCAGAATTAGAAACAAATTGTTGAATTCTTTCTTGATCTTTAGATCTTTGCATAATATCTCCCATAAGCATGCCCTCAATAAACCCTACAGGTAATGAGAAAACTTTAATTAGATAATCAGTTACAATTGATATTTTGATTCTACTTGCAATTTGTAACGATATTGATGCTCTAATCCATTCACCAATACTTTTAAATAATAATAAACAAACATTAGCTATTAAAACAATTGTGATAAAATTAAAATCATTCCCCTCAATACCAACATCGATTATTGATCGAGTTATAAATGGTAGGCATGCATAAACTATTGAAATAATAATCATTACTAATAATAGTTGTAACATTTTATTTTTGTACGGAGATAAATGTCTAGATAAAAATTCAAGAGCAGATAAATAATTTCCTTTACTGTTTTTTTGATCTGAAAATTTTTCTGAAATTTCAAGAACAATGACTTTACCACTATTTTCGTTGGAAAGCCAGTTTTTAGTGAAATCATTTAAATTGTATTTTAATAGTCCTTTTGCGGGATCTGAAATATAAAATACATCTTTCTTTATTTTATACAATACAACATAGTGATTATCATTCCAATGTATTATTATTGGTTTCTGTATTGATTTTATATCTTCCAAAGCAATATTGTAAGCGTGTGCTCTAAAGCCAATATCTTCTGCAATTTTACATATATCGTAGATGGAGAGCCCTTTTGGGCTCAGATTTTTGTAATAGGTTGAAATGTCTATGATTTTTTTATTGTGTTTAGCAATAATTTTTATACAAGTTAGTCCGCAAGTCAGGGAGTTTTGCTGGGGATAATGGGGGAAAGATTTAGTCATTTAATTCTATTTTTTTTATAATAAACGGGATGTATGAAATAAATCTATTATCTATAAGTGCTACAGAGAACATTGTAAATAGTGTTTCTCTATATAAGCTCCATTGTTTTGTGTTTATCTTTTTTAGATTGGTTGCTGTTAAATATGTTTTATAAGCAGGGATATGATCAATATCTGAAATTTTGCTTATGCTTTTTAAAGAATGTAAGAGTGATTTTTCCATAATTACTGCACTCTTGTAATTCTCTATCAATTCTTTTTTTTGGCTATGATACATATTCTCAAATTTCATTAATGTGGTTTCTTTACTCTTTATCAGTTCAGCAGTTTTAAAATTTGATCCATCATCATAAGTTACAGGAAACCAGCAATTCATTATGTATTCATTAAATGCACAAAAAACATTTGAGTTGTTTTTAAACCATATTTTTTTTATTTCTTTCATGAGTTTAAGTGAAAACGCTATTTGAAATGAAACATTAAAAATGCTGTTTGGCTTCTCTATAATTAAATCAGAGAGTTTTTGAAACAGTAAACTTGATATAAAATAAATGTCTTTTGTTGAAAATCGAGAAACGGGATCAAATTGAAACGGAAATGATAGTTTTGAAATTTCGTTTCTGTTTTTAATTAGAAAATTAAAATGCTCAATTAAGTAATCATTAATAAAGTTTTTATCTGTTTCTATGACCAGGTATACATTTTGATCTACTTGGTCTATTGCTATAGATTTAGATAAAAGAAAATAAGAATTAATTTTTTGAAGTTGAATTTGTTTTATAGACTCATTTAAAAAGAGAATAGTCTTTTTTGTTTTTTCTTGATTTACATTATTTATTTCAATGATTAAATAGTCGTCAGATACTTTTGAAAGAGAATTAGCTTTAGAATAATATGGAAGTATGCCGCCGTATTGGTCTAAAAGATTTGTAGTTAAATTGATTAATGGGATTTTATTTTTATTTCCGTAAATTTCTTTGACCGATTCTAATAAATTAGATTGAAACTTTCTGTCTAATTCTCCAAGACTTTTTATTTTGTATTTACCACACCAAATTCGATTAGTTTTAAGCTTAAATTCTGTAATGAGTTCTAGTAACTCAGTTATCGCGAAAAGCAGTTGGTCAAGATCTCTATCTCCCATAATATCAAATAGTAAAGATGTTATTTTTACTCGAGACATATAAATTTCGTGATCAGTTAAGGGCTTACAGCCAATTGCTTTTAATTCTTTTGTATGTAGAATTAAATTTTTAAGAAAATCTGATTGATCAAAAATAATTACACCTTTTGATAACATATCTATAAAAGCGCCTATCGAACTTATGTAATCAATCCATAAATTTTCCTGAATGTTCTGTACAGGAATAACAATGATTTGAAATTTAAATTTCTTGTAGGATAATGTCTCATTAAATACAGTAATTCTATCTGTAGTAAAAACTATAATATCGATATCTGAATATTCATTATTTCGACCTTCTGCATAACTGCCGGATAGTAAACAAGCAAATTGATTGCTATAATATGTACTAACATACAGCTTTATTTCACTTAAAACAGTTTGATTGATTTTCATATTGTAAGTTTTATTGTCAAAAATTAAAAATTATTTAAATATTTTTCTTACATTAGCAAATGTAAAAATTTAATATTAAAAAACTATTTTCAAATGTTAAAACAGTAAATAATATTTGAATGTGTTTTTTTAGGTTAAAAAAAAGAGAATTTACAACATGAAGATTTATTCAAGATAAAAAAAATCATGTTCAGAATTTTGAAAGTAAAAACAGGTTATAAATATTAATTTAAACAGATTTATTATGAGAAATTTAAAATTCCCAGAGATTGAAAAAAAAATGCAGCAAAGTGTCTATGGAGCTTGGGGGGGCTCCAGTTCTAATGAACCAACATATTGGGGAGGCGAATTAGGAGTAACTGTTACCGGAGGTGGTCATGGGTGGGGTAGTGACAGTTTTGGCAGCGGAGGCGACCGTGATTATGATTATGGACCAGATTACGGAGGTGGCCACAGTGGCAGTGGCGGCGGCGATTTTTTTGGTGATAATTTCATTGATTCTAATAATATGCTGGTTTTTGCTCAAGGTCTTGCTAACTCTCAAGATCATGAGGTTGAAGATAAAATAAGAAGTGCTGTGAATGCTACTGGTTTAGCAGCAGGATTTACCGGATCGGCTATGAGTGGATTGGAAGCTATTACTAAAGAAATTGGTTTTACAGTAAAAACATTTGGAAAGGCTACTACTGGAATTGGGGCAGTTAGTGTAGTGATTGGAGGGCATGAAGTTTATATTGCTGCTCAAGAAGCAATGTCAGGAAAAGATCCTTGGGACCAACTTGACTCATTAAATCTAGTTTCTACTATATTGGGGGGTGCAGCTTTGATTCCGGGGCCACATTCCATAATATGTGGTGGATTATCCATTGCAATAGGGCTTGTAGGTACAGCATACTCTCAAAACTAAAAGATAATTAAAATGAAATCAAGATTGCTTTTATTTTACGAGATGTTTCTTCATTCATATTATCACAATCAAAGTAGAGATGAAGAAACATCGAGGGAATATGCTTATGTTGCAATTAGAAATATTTTGGGAGCTATAATTTTCATGTCATCAGTAGTAATTCTTACGGTTACTACATGTATTTTCGAATTAAAAATACACCTCTTAAAAGGACCGAGGTTTTTCGTAATTACTGGTTTGTCCTTGTACATTTATCTATTGCTTACCAAAAAGTTTTTTAAACCTTTATTTAATAATATAGAACTTAAAAAAGAAAAGCCACCAAAGAATTACTTTTTTGTAATTGCAGTTATTTCAACTGGCTTATTTTGTGGTGGAATGTATGTTTTAGGAATATTGCTAACTATTTATTTGTGTGGATAAAAATAGTTAGACAGATTTGAACAACTAATATTTAACCCGTTGGTGTTATAACATCCAACGGGTTTTAAACAAAAATAATTATGAAAGATAGATTATTTCATTCTAAGAGATGTTCTTTAATACTTATTATTTCGTCATTAATTATGATGAAAAAAATCCAGAAGATATGCATATTATGCTATTAGAAATATGATTGGTGCTGTAATTTTTATGTTTTATGTAGTGTTTTATGTAGTTATTACTTGCATTTATAATATTAATATAGACTTAAAAGCAAATAGACCTCTAAGGTATACCTTTTATGATTATTGTTGGGTTTTCTTATTTTTCAATTGCTAAAAAATACTTAAGACCATTGTTTGATAATATAAAATTTGAAAAAGAAAAAGCTTCTAAAAAGTATCATATTATTTCAATTATTGCAGTGGGTTTATTTGGCGGAGGGGTATATGCTATTCCAAGATTATTGCATATTTATTTATGTGGTTAATCTAAAAAAATAAGATTTCAACCCGTTGATATTAGTAATCTCAGCGGGTTTTCTAAAAAGAGTAAGCTATGAAATCAAAATTGCGTCTGTTTTATGGTATGTTTCTGAATGCCTATTATAATAATCAGAACAAGGATAAAGAAATATCTCGAAGACATGCTTACATCGCCGTAAGGAATATTATTTGAGTTGTAGTTTTTATGTTTGGGCTAGTTGCTTTAGTAATTAGTTCTTGTTCTTTCATTATTAATTTAAAAGGGAACAGACTTTCATTATATTTTGTCATGTTCGTTTTGGTATTTCTATTTAGTTTAATTTCTAAAAAATACTTAAAGCCAATTTTTAGCAATGTAAAATTGAAAAAAAAAGCCACCCAAAAATAATCATTTTTGGTATGCAGTAATTTTTCTTGGTTTATTTGGAGGAGTGATGTTTGCTATCGCGAGATTGTTAAATTTTCACTTGTGTAGATAGTAAATTCGCAACTAGATAGGTATTATATATAATAGCAACCTTATTTAAACTTAAATTTAAAACAGGATAGTAATATCCTCTTTTTTATAATGTATAATTATGTTAAAAATACGTTTTACTATTTTATTATGTTCTTTGAGTTCGATTGTTTTTTCTCAGAAAATATTTGAAATTGAAGATTTTATTTATAGTGCATCAAATTCAATAGAAAATTCTAAAAAAGCAAAATATGCAATAATTAATAAAAAGGAGGATGATTTATTTAATAAAGGTTTTTTACCAGATGTTGGATTAAATTTTACACTTCCAAGTTATAATCGATCAATATCAGAAATTGCACAGCCAGATGGATCTTATGCTTTTAAAGAATCTAATTCAGCTAATTCAAGAGTTAATTTATCCTTATCACAAAAAATTCCTTTCACCGGAGGGAAATTAACAATTTCAAACTCCTTTAATCGGTTAGATTTATTTGGAGATGCCCAGAATTCTACCTCTTATTCTGCTTCTTGGCTGGGTGTTAATTTGTCTCAGCCATTGAATTTTTTTAACGCAATGAAATGGGATAAAAAAATTCAAGAAGCAAGATTTGAATATAATAATATTGCTAATGTCAGAAATGCTATTGGCATTAAAAAAAAGGCAATTAAAAATTACTTTGACTTATTAAAAATCAAAAATGAAAAAGATTTAATTGCTCGAAGAATTGATGCTGGTGGTAAATATAAAAAATATGTTATAAGTCTGGTGAAAGCAGGAAGAGCACTACCATATGATTCAATAGATGTGGAATTAAAATTGCTCAATGAGCAAAAAAAGATAAGATTTATAGATAAATCGGAAAATTTAAAAATTCAAAGCATTAATAGTTTTTTCAAAAATGAGCTCTTTAAAAAGGGAGATTCATTAGTTTGCCCCGTACTTGATATAAGCCTTAATAATCTAGATTTTTATGTAAATAAATATATTGATCTTTATTATATAATAGAACGAAACAAGTTATTGAGTTTTGAAAAAAACATAAAACAGCTTGAGAAAAGCAGGTTTTATGCCGCGAATTTATCTATCGGAGTGGGATTTAATAATTCATCTGATAAATATGTTAATATTTTTCAAAACCCAAATGAAAGCCAAAATTTTTCTATCTCATTAAATGTTCCTCTTTTAGATTTTGGAAAAAAACGTGCTGAGTTAGAAGTTCTCAAAACAGAATATGATATTGAGGTATTGAATTTAGAGCAGGAAAAAAGTTCCAACATAGAGCATATTTCATTTTTGTATGAAGAAATAAAGGACTTACTATACAGCTTAATAATTGAAAAATCGGCAACTAATCTTTTGCAAGTTAAATTAAGTAGAATGGAGATGTTGCTCTATGCCCAAAAAATTCTGTTTCATGATTATTCGGAAACAGAAGATCTATTGTTTAGATCTCAAATTGAAAAAATAAATATAACCCAGAGTATTTATAATAAAATGATTGAACTTGAAGAAATAACTTTAATAGAAATTATAAAAAAATGAAAATTAGATTAGCAAATACAGATGACATTGATCAAGTTTTACCACTTTTTGTAGATTTGGATACTAAGCATAGTTTAAATAATAAAGATATAAGAAGTATTATTCCAGATGATCGCTATAAAAGAATATTTCAAGACGTTTTTAAACGAGAAAGTATTCTTATACTAACCGTAGTTGAAATAGAGCAAAAAATAATTGGATTTAGTTTGGCGAAAATTTCAAAAATTCATAATAATCTGATATTAAAAAATCAAATTATTGGTGAAATTCTTTATATTGCTATAGATGAAAGTTCGAAGAAAAAAGGTATTGGTCGAGCTCTAATGAATGATATAGAGGATAGACTTACAAAACGTGGTGCTACTAAGTTAGAGCTTCGTGTGTTTAATTTTAATGAAGAGACTTTGCCGGAAAAGCTCAATTATCAGCCCAAGTACACAGTTTATGAGAAATATTTTGACTAAAGAAGTTTGTTTTTTTTATAATTAATCTGAAACGTAGTTCCTTTTCCAATTTCGGAATGTAGTACTTTAATCTTTCCGTTGTGATACTCTTCCACTATTCTTTTAGTTAAAGAAAGTCCCAGTCCCCAGCCCCGCTTTTTGGTCGTAAAACCAGGTTCAAAGATCGTTTTGAATTGTTTTTTCGAGATTCCGGTTCCTGAATCCTTGATATTGATTTTTGCATGATGTGCATCTTGAATAATATCAAGTTCTAAAGTTCCTTTTCCTTTCATGGCATCAATTGCATTTTTTACCAGATTTTCAATTGTCCAGCTGTGAAGCGTCGGATTTATGAGTACTAAAACCGGGTCTTTTGGGCCATGATATGAAAAAGTGACTTGTTTAGAAAAACGCGATTGCAGGTATTCGTAAGTGTTTAAAGTCTCTGCAATAATATCCTTTTCTTCTAAAACCGGAACAGAGCCAATTTTAGAAAAACGATCTGTAATCGTCTGCAGCCGTTCCACATCTTTTTCAATTTCAGTTGTAATCGATTGGTCAATTTCTTCTGTTTTTAATATTTCGACCCAGCCAATTAAAGACGATAAAGGCGTGCCAATTTGATGTGCCGTTTCTTTTGCCATTCCGGCCCATAATTTATTCTGCGTTGCCATTTTGGTGCTTTTGTAGAAATTATAAATCAAAGCACCAAATAAGAAGATAATCAATAATAAAGCGATGGGATAATATTTGAGCTTGTTGATCAATTCAGAATTTCCGTAGTATAATTTCTGAAATTTTCCCGGTGCATATTCAATTACAATCGGATCATTTTCGCGTTTTAAATTATTTAAGAACGAAATGGATTCTTTTTCATCCTCAAGAATATGATCAGGTACATTCACAGAACTTATAATTTTGTCTCCATACATTGTCAGCATGACCGGAACCGAATGATTATTGTTTAAAATTTCAAGCGGAAGATCTAAATCTGTGTTTTCATCTGCATTAACAAGTGTTTTTTGGGCATTGGCCCAAAGATTCATTTTTAGGCGTTCCTCATTTTTAAAAATTTGGAAAAAAGTATAAGTATTCCAAAGAATCAGAGAAATGATTAAAAAGGAAATAAAAATAATAATCCAGCGGGTTGTATTTCTGCTTTCGGAAAAAGACATAAATTTTTTTTTGAGGTATAAATATAACGAAATAAACACATTTAATATTTTGTAGGCCTTTAAAGATTTTTTGTTTTTAAGTCGCAAACTATTTCTTTGGCTAAAACGATTTCTATACTTTTGCAGTTATCGAAAAGAGATTCGGTTAAAAATAAAAATGTATGATTAGCATCGATCCAAAAGAGGTTTCAACAGCAAAACTGCACGGATATCTGCAAAGTGCTGTAGGGCCAAGGCCTATTGCTTTTGCCAGTACAATCAGTGCAAAAGGCATCCCGAATTTGTCGCCTTTTAGTTTCTTTAATGTGTTCAGTGCCAATCCTCCAGTTTTAGTTTTTTCGCCGGCAAGACGTGTGCGCGACAATACGGTAAAACATACTTTGGTTAATGTTGAGGCAACTCGCGAGGTTGTAATAAATGTAGTCAATTATGATATGGTTCATCAAACCTCATTATCCAGCACAGAATATGGCGAGGGTGTAAATGAATTTATAAAAGCCGGATTCACTCAGATTCCGTCAGAGCTTGTAAAACCCTATCGCGTAAAAGAATCTCCGGTGCAGTTTGAATGCAAAGTCACGCAGATCATTCCGTTAGGAACTGAAGGAGGAGCAGGAAACCTGATTTTGTGTGAAGTGGTTAAAATGCACATTCACGAATCGATTTTAGATGAAAACGGAGCCATCGATCAGCATAAAATTGATCTGGTTTCAAGATTAGGAAAAGATTGGTATTCAAGATCGAATCAGGGACTTTTTGAAGTGCCAAAACCGCTTACGACTTTGGGAGTTGGGGTAGATGTGATTCCGAATTTTATCAAGGAAAGCCCTGTATTTAATGGAAATGATCTCGGAAAACTAGGAAATATAGAAGCCTTGCCCACAACAGAAGAAGTTAGTATATTTGTGAAAGAAAATTTTTCAGTCAAAGGAGTTTTAAGCTCAGATGATCAGGAAAAAATTCATTTAGAAGCCAAAAAATATCTAAATAATGATGATGTTGAGTCGGCTTGGAAAGTGCTTTTGGCCAAAAAATAAGAATAGAAACAATAATTAATATAGACGAAGATGGAAGTTACAGGAAAAGTAAAAGTGGTTAACCCAGAGCAGCAAGTTAGTGCAGCATTCAAAAAAAGAGAATTGGTTGTTACTACAGACGAGCAATATCCTCAACACATTTTGATTGAATTTACTCAAGACAAATGCGATTTATTGAGCAGCTACAAACAAGGTGAAGCGGTAAAAGTTTCTATCAATTTAAGAGGAAGAGAATGGGTTAATCCACAAGGAGAAACTAGATATTTCAATAGTATTCAAGGTTGGAGAATCGAAAGATTAGCTCCGGAAGGACCTGGACAAACAGCGCCAATGCCTGCAGCAGAAGCATTTGCTCCGGCAACCAATTTAAACGAAGACGAGCCGGACGATTTACCTTTCTAATCGTAAACGTTTAAATTCCAATAATAAAATTCCAAATTCCAAATCATGAAGGTGTATTTGGGGTTTGGGATTTTTTTATATTGATCTCATTTTTGTCATTTCGACTTTAGGAGAAATCACACAAGTAATTCCGCAAACAAAATTGCCAATCTTTGTAGAGTTTCGAGTGTGATTTCTCCTTCGTCGAAATGACAAAATTGTGCACTTTACAATTCGGAATTTAGAATTTAAAATTTGAAATTTTACTTAGTTGAAATTTAAAAAAATGTATTACCTATTTGAAGATTTATTTTTTCCTCCAGTTTCAGAAGCCGACGAAGAAGGTATTCTGGCAATTGGCGGTGACTTAAATCCGGAACGATTAAAATTAGCTTACAAAAGCGGTATTTTTCCATGGTTTAATGAAGGCGAACCTATTATTTGGTGGTCGCCGGATCCTCGAATGGTTTTGTTTTTGGATGAATTGATTGTATCCAAAAGCATGCGCAATATTTTGAACCGAAATCAATTTAAAATAACATTCAATCAAAGTTTTAAAGAAGTAATATCAAATTGCCAGCAGATCAAACGTGACGGCCAGGACGGAACCTGGATTTCGAATGAAATGATCGAAGCGTATTGTAAATTGAATGATCAGGGAATTGCAAAATCCGTTGAGGTTTGGCAGGATGAGGTTTTAGTGGGAGGTTTATACGGAATTGATCTGGGTGATGTTTTTTGCGGAGAAAGTATGTTTTCTAAAGTGTCTAATGCCTCAAAAGCAGCATTTATAACTTTGGTAAATCAATTAAAAAAAGAAAATTACAAACTTCTGGATTGTCAGGTTTATAATCCGCATTTAGAGAGTTTGGGCTGTCGTGAAATTGATCGCGGCGAATTTATGTCTATTCTAAAAAAGTAAATAAATATGAGTGCAGTTCATGTTGTAAAGGAAATTTATATTTATCCGATAAAAAGTTTGGCGGGAATAAGTCTTCAATCTGCAGCAGCAGAAGAAATGGGTTTTGAAAATGACCGCCGATGGATGTTAATTGATGCATCAAATCAATTGATAACCCAAAGAGAATATCCTATTATGAGCCAGTTTTATCCACAAATCATTGATGGAAAAATCAGTCTGGTTTTTGAAGACCAGCAGCATGAATTTTTTATTGATGAATGTGTAGAACCAAAAATTGAAACCACTGTCTGGGATGACAAAAGCGAAGTTTTTGAAGTAAATAAAAACACTTCAAACTGGTTTAGTGATCGTCTGGGTTTTGAATGTAAACTTGTGAAGATCAATAATCTTGGAGATCGTAAACATGAAAGTTCAAAACTCAAAGAAACTTTTAATGTTAGTCTGGCCGATGGATACCCATATTTATTAATCGGAACAGAAAGTATGCAGGTTTTAAACGATAAATTAGAACATAAAATCACCGTAAAAAGATTTCGTCCCAATATTGTGATAAGTACCCAAAATGCTCATGAAGAAGATGATTTTGGTGCTTTTAAAATAGGAGAAGTCCAGTTTAAAAACATAAAAACCTGCGAAAGATGTATTATGGTTAATAATGATCCGCAGAAAGGAATTGTAAAAAAAGAACCGCTAAAAACGTTAAGTAAATATAGAAAAATAGGAAACGCGGTTTATTTTGGAACCAATATTGTGAGTTTAAATTCTGGAATTATTAATGTTGGAGATGCTGTTATTTTCTAGAAATTTAGTTTAGTAAAATTCCAATTTAGCGTATTAAAAATTAGTAGTTCATTTTTTAAAGAAGGAAGTCCGATAATTAATTTCAGCGTTTCATGCGCCATCATTGTACCTATGATTCCTGGTAAAGTCCCTAAAACTCCATTCAGATTACAATTAGGAACGTCTTTTGGATCAGGCATTTCCGGAAATAAATCACGCAGATTTTTACTTCCATTATGATTAAAAACCGCAATTTGGCCTTCAAATTTTAAAATGCTTCCATAAACCAAAGTTTTGTCTAAACAAACGCAAGTATCATTAACCAAATAACGAGTAGTAAAATTATCTGAACCATCAACAATTATATCGTATTGCTCTATAATTTGAGATGCATTTTCGACAGTTAGCTTTTCCTGTATTGCTACTGCTTTTATTAACGGATTTAGTTTTGAAACCACTTCCTGAGCGACAATTGCCTTGTGTTTTCCAATTTCATTTTCGGTATACAAAATCTGCCTGTGAAGATTGTGAATTTCGATAGTATCAAAATCCATAATGCCAATAAAACCAACTCCTGCAGTAGCAATATATTGTAAAATCGGGCAGCCTAATCCGCCCGCGCCAATAACTAAAATACGCGCATTTTTTAGTTTTTCCTGACCTTCGTCGCCAATTTCCGGAAGAATAGTTTGTCTGTTATAACGCAGAAATTCTTGAATAATATTCATTTTAATTTAGTCTTAAAGTTTAAAAGTCTTAACGTCGAAAGTCGAAAGTCAAAAGTCGCAAGTCAAAAGTCGCAAGTCTTAAAGTCGCAAGTCAAAAGTCGAATATTATAGCCAAACTATGTGAGTAAGTTATAGACTTTATAACTTTCTACTTTAAGACTTTCTACTAAATGTTCTATCCCAATCTTTCCAAATAGGTTCGTAACCTTTACTTTTTATGATTTTTGAAATTTCATCTGCGGAGCGTTCGTCACTGATTTCAAATTGTTCCAAAGACTGCGGATCAACCACATAGCCACCCGGATTTGTTTTAGAACCCGCACTCATACTTGTAACCCCGATTGGAATTATATTGTTTCTGAATTTTTCGTTTTCGCGTGTTGAAATCGAAATTTCCAAATCTTCATTCCATAATCTATAAGCGCAGATTAATTGCGTCAGATCTTTATCGTCCATAATAAAATTAGGTTCAATAATGCCTTCAGCAGGGCGGAGGCGGGGAAACGAAACGGAATATTTGGTCTGCCAATATTTTTTTTGAAGATAATCTAAATGCAAAGCGTTGAAAAAACTATCAGTTCGCCAATCTTCCAGCCCTAATAAAACGCCTAAACCAATTTTGTGAATTCCGGCAGTCCCAATTCGATCAGGCGTTTCCAGACGATAATCAAAGTTTGATTTTTTGCCTTTCGTATGATATTTTTTATAAACTTCCTGATGATACGTTTCCTGATATACCAAAACGGAGTAAACTCCAGCGTCATGCAAACGTTCGTAATCTTCTGTAGAAAGTGGCTGTACCTCAACAGAAATAATCGAAAATTCTTCCCGAATTAAAGCTATGGCATTCAGGAAATAGTTGATATTAACCGTATAATTGGCTTCGCCGGTAACTAATAAAACATGATCGAAACCTGTGTTTTTTAGTGCTTCAACTTCTAGCTTTATTTCGGCATCAGAAAGTGTTTTGCGTTTGATCTTATTGTCTAAACTAAAACCGCAGTAGGTACAAATATTCTGGCATTCGTTGCTTAAATAAAGCGGCGCATACATTTGAATGGTTTTTCCAAACCGTTTTTTGGTCAAATCGTGGCATTTTTGCGCCATTTCTTCTAAATAATTTTGAGCGACAGGAGAGATCAAAACCAAAAAATCATCGAGATTAAGTTTGGTTTTTGCCAAAGTTCGTTCGACATCTTTTGATGTGGTTTTATATATTCTGGATTGAATAATATCCCAATTGTATTGGTCAAAAATAGATTTGAATGTTGTCATTGGTTTGTATTTTATTTTTACCGCAGAGTACGCTAAGTTTTTTCGCAAAGTTCACTAAGCTTTGCGTTTCTTTTATTTGTTTAAAAGTTCGCTAAGCTTTGCCTTATGTTCATCGTATAACTTGTAAACTTTGTGCTCTTTGCGAAAAAACTTAGCGTACTCTGCGGTAAAATCTATTCGTAAAGAAAAGATGTCAAAGGACTAGAAGCCACAGCATAATTTTGCTGATTGGCAATTTTAGCTTCAAAAGCTTTTCTTCCTGCGATAACAGCTTCCCTAAAAGCTGCTGCCATTAATTTTGGATTTCCTGCAACGGCAATTGCTGTATTTACCAAAACAGCATCGGCACCAATTTCCATTGCTTTTGCAGCATCAGAAGGTGAGCCAATTCCAGCATCAACAATAACAGGAACATTGCTTTGTTCGATTATAATTTCAAGGAAATCAATAGTTTTTAAGCCTTTATTACTGCCAATTGGAGAACCTAAAGGCATCACTGCTGTTGTTCCGGCTTGTTCTAAATATTTGCATAAAACCGGATCAGCATGAATATAGGGCAACACAAAAAAGCCCAATTTTGCCAATTCCTCTGTTGCTTTTAGAGTTTCTATCGGATCCGGCATTAAATATTTTGGATCAGGATGAATTTCTAATTTTACCCAATTCGTTTCGAGTGCTTCACGGGCCAATTGTGCCGCAAAAACAGCCTCCTTTGCATTTCTTGCACCAGAAGTGTTTGGCAATAAGTTAATATTTGGATGTTTTAAGTGTGATAAAATAGCATCCGTATCAGTTTCAAGATCGATGCGTTTTAAAGCAACCGTTACCAATTCGCTTTCCGAAGCTAAAATAGATTCTTCCATTTCCTGATTAGAACCAAATTTCCCTGTCCCTAAAAACAAACGGGATTTGAAGCTTTTATCTCCGATATTAAATAATGACGTTTGCATATAATTTTTCATTTAATTGTTGCATTAATTTTTCTTTTTCATCACTATTTGTGATCAATCCGGAAACGGCAATTCCGTGAATTCCAGTTTCCATCAATGGGCTGATATCTTTTACTGTAATCCCGCCAATGGCATAAACTGGAATTTCGATTTTGCTTTGTTTTAGTTTTTTCAGAATTTCAAAATAGCCTGATAAACCTAAAATCGGACTTAGTTTTTCTTTTGTTTCTGTAAATCTAAAGGGTCCCAAACCAATATAATCGCAGCCATTTTTTACGTGATTTTCAATATCCTCGAAAGTGTTAGCTGTTCCTCCGATAATTTTTGTCGGGCCCAGAATTGCTCTTGCTTCGTCTATTTTCATATCAGATAAACCCAGATGCACGCCGTCGGCATCAATTTGATGGGTGAGGTACAAATTGTCGTTTACAATAAAACTCGCCAGATATTCTTCGCATAAAAATTTAACCGATGACGCTAAAGTAAAAGTGTCTTTTTCGGTTTGGTTTTTGAAACGCAGCTGTATCCAATCACATCCGGAGTCAAGAGCCTGATGAATATTATACAATTGATCTTCAATTGTTTTTCCTTGCGATATGTATTGCAGTTTAGGGTACATAATGATATCCGATTAAAGTTGATGTTGAACTCAGGTATTTTTCTATGTACGTTTTTGCATTTTTACAAGCTTCTTTCATTGTTTGATCTAATGCTAAATTTGATGCGATTGCGGCTGCTAAAACACAACCGGAGCCATGTTTTTCGAAGCATTTTTTTTCTAAAGGCAATAAGTTGACAATTTCATTTTTAAGATAAAGCCGGTCCCTGCCAATGTTTGCTGTATTATGTCCTCCTTTTAATAAAATAGAAGTTTCGATTTCGTTTTCTAACAAAAAAGTGTCTTGAAGAAAACTGGGAAATAACCTTTCCATTTCATTGTAATTTGGTGTAACCAAATCTATTTTGGATAGAATTTTATTTAAAATTTTTGAATCTTCAACAGCCATAAATTCGAAACTCGTTGTTGACTTTAAAACAGGATCCCAAACAATTTTAGTTGATGGTGATAGTAATTTTATAGTCGAAAGAATTCGGTTTAAATAATGCAGGGAGGGAACAATCCCAATTTTGACCGCACTGATTTTATAACTTAGAAAAAGGGTTTCAATTGACCGGATAACAAAACTCAAATTAGTCCATTCGATTTCGTAAAATTTATTTTCGGTCTGAATTGTATTCGCAGTCATAATGGCAAAGCCATTGACCTGATGCTGTTCGAAGGTTTTGATGTCGGCGATAATACCCGCACCTCCAGAAGGATCTAAACCTGCGATTGTAAGTGCGAAAGGGCGATTTGCTGGCATAATTTAAATTGTTTTAATGGATTTTCACTGTTCCAGATACTTCCTAAGAGCGCCGCGTTATCAAAACTATTTTCGAGTGTTTTTTGAATGTTTTCAGAATTAATTCCTCCTAAAGCGATCAATTTTGTAGTGTAATTTGTTCTGAATTTTATTTCACTAAAAAGATCTTTTTTCGGATGATAATTTTCTTTAGAAATACTTTTAAAAACGGGACTTAAAAAAGCATATTGAAAATCACTTTCCAAAGCATTGAAATCTTCCATCGAATGCGTTGATGTTGAATTATAGCTACAAGGTTTTGAAGAAGCTGCAGGAGAAACAGTTTTGCACTTTCTTTCTTTTTCAGAAAAATGAATTCGGCTGATGCCAAAATCTTCCGCCAGATTATGATGACTATGCAAAACCACGTTGGCTCGAAAATCCAATTTTATCCGATGAATGAACTGCGCCATTTCCAATTCAGAAAAATCAGGTTTCCGAATATGGAGCAAAGGCAGACCTTCTTCAAATAAAGAATGAAGAATGTCTATTTCATCTTCAATTGCAGAAGGATTTGTAATCACAATCATATCTTTTCTTTTTCTTCTTGACTCTTAATTTTTTCTATACTCTTTATTCTTGGCTCTATTTTCTTTTAGATATAAATCTCTTTTCCCTGCTCAATAAACTCTTCTGATTTCTCCTGCATGCCTTTTTCCGCAGCAGCGACATCCCTGATTTCCTGAGATATTTTCATAGAGCAGAATTTTGGGCCGCACATCGAGCAGAAGTGGGCCACTTTGGCACCGTCAGCCGGAAGCGTTTCATCGTGAAATTCCCTCGCAGTATCCGGATCTAAAGACAAATTGAACTGATCTTCCCAGCGGAATTCAAAACGGGCTTTGCTCAAAGCATTGTCCCGATATTGCGCACCCGGATGGCCTTTTGCCAAATCGGCCGCATGTGCCGAAATTTTATAGGTTATTACCCCGTCTTTAACATCTTTTTTATTGGGCAGGCCAAGATGTTCTTTTGGGGTTACATAACAAAGCATCGCACAGCCGTACCAGCCAATCATCGCAGCTCCAATTGCGGAGGTGATATGATCATAACCCGGCGCAATATCAGTGGTTAAAGGGCCCAAAGTATAAAACGGAGCTTCATGACAATGCTCTAATTGTTTGTCCATATTTTCTTTGATCATATGCATCGGTACGTGACCAGGACCTTCAATAAAAACCTGCACATCATGTTTCCAGGCAATTTTGGTTAATTCGCCTAAAGTTTCCAATTCGGCAAATTGAGCAGCATCGTTGGCATCTGCAATTGAACCCGGACGCAGACCATCTCCTAAAGAAAAAGCGACATCATATTGTTTCATGATTTCGCAGATTTCTTCAAAATGCGTGTACAAAAAGTTTTCTTTATGATGAAATAAACACCATTTTGCCATAATAGATCCGCCTCGGGAAACGATACCGGTGACACGATCAGCAGTTAAATGAATGTAACGAAGTAAAACTCCGGCATGAATCGTGAAATACGAAACGCCTTGTTCTGCCTGTTCGATTAAAGTATCACGGAAAACTTCCCAGGTTAAATCTTCTGCAATTCCTTTTACTTTTTCTAAGGCCTGATAAATCGGAACGGTGCCAATTGGAACTGGAGAATTGCGTATAATCCATTCTCTCGTTTCATGAATATTTTTTCCTGTTGATAAATCCATAATCGTGTCGGCACCCCAGCGGCAAGCCCAGACTGCTTTTTCCACTTCTTCTTCAATGCTCGAAGTCACAGCACTGTTTCCAATATTAGCGTTGATTTTTACTAAAAAATTACGCCCGACAATCATCGGCTCACTTTCGGGATGATTAATATTATTCGGAATTATAGCTCGTCCACTGGCAACTTCAGACCGGACAAATTCGGGTGTAATTTTAGTTTTTGGCGTATTGGCTCCAAAACTATGTCCTTCGTGCTGGCATCGCATCGCTTTGGTCTGCTCGTTTAAAAGTTCTATTCGCTGGTTTTCGCGAATCGCGATATATTCCATTTCAGGAGTAATAATACCCTGTTTGGCGTAATACAATTGGGTAACGTTTGCACCTTTTTTGGCTCTTTTTGGCTGGTGCAGATATTCAAATCGAAGATACCTCAGGCTTTCGTCTTGCAATCGGCTCTGACCGTAATCAGAAGTTATTTCGTTTAGAATCTCAACATCATTTCGATCTAGAATCCAGTTTTCGCGTAAGCGTGGCAATCCTTTGCGGATATCAATTTCTATGTTCGGGTCTGTATAAGGGCCAGAAGTGTCGTAAACTGTAACAGGTGGGTTTTTTTCTATGCCTCCATTTGAAAGTTTAGTATCGCTAAGATGAATTTCGCGCATCGCCACTTTTATAGGATGAATTTTGCCGTCAATATAGACTTTATGAGAATTTGGAAATGGAGTTCTGGAAATTTGTTCTTCTGTAGTCATAGCTTTTTGTTTCAGGTTTCAAGTTGATGCAGATTGCGGTTTATTGTAGAGGCGTACAGCAGTGCGTCTTCGTTAGGTATTTGTAAATTAGAATTTGATCCCGAAGCTTCGGGATTGAATTGGAGTTTAATTTTAGCCTCCCTGCGTAGCAGAAATAATGAGAATTTCGTCAGTTTCCTGTACGAAGAATTCGTTCCATCTGATTTTTGGAACAACGGTACTGTTGATGGCAACGGCGATTCCGTTTTGTTTGTTTGGAATTTCGAGATCGAGCAATGATTGAACGCTTAGCGATTCAGCATTGAATTGTTTAATTTGTTGGTTGATTTTTAGCTCCATTCCTTCTTGAATTTAGTATATAGTTATACTTTAGGAATGGCTGCAGAAACGCATAAAAATGCGCACAGAAGTCATCTTACTTTTCCCTACGCTAGTATGAACTAGATCAGGTTCAGAGGGTAAAATCTCAGCCTGCAAAATTGCAGACACCCCTAAAGTGTGAAGCAAATGTAATAATTTTTTGTTTGTTTGTTTAAAAAAGTTTCAAATTTCAGGTTTTAAGTTTTTAAAAAACTAAAAATTGTATTGAAAACAGTGGCTGTTTACTGTGGCTTTTTCCAGCAGTTTTCGGCGTGGTCATTGACCATTCCGGTGGCTTGCATATGTGCATAAATTACGGTGGAGCCGACAAATTTAAAACCTCTTTTTTTTAAATCTTTGCTTATTTCATCAGAAAGCGGTGTCGTCGCAGGAACATCTTTTGACGTTTTCGGATTGTTTAGGATCGGTTTTCCGTTAGTAAATTTCCAAATGTAATCTGAAAAACTTCCAAATTCTTCCTGCACTTTCATAAAAGCCTGAGCGCTAGAAACTGCTGCTTTTATTTTGAGTTTGTTGCGGACAATTCCGGTATTCTGCATTAATTCTTCGATTTTGTCTTCAGAATAATCCGCTATTTTTTTGTAGTCAAAATGATCGAATGCATTTCTAAAGTTTTCCCTTTTGTTGAGAATTGTAATCCAGCTCAGGCCGGCCTGAAAAGTCTCCAAGATTAAAAATTCGAATAAAGCAGGGTCATCATAAACGGGAACACCCCATTCTTCGTCATGGTATTTTTTGTATAAATCGCTGGAAGTGCACCAGCCGCATCGAATTAAAGTGTCGTTTTTCATTACCTTCCAATCTGCCATTTATAGCCTTTTACTCCCGGAATATAAGCAGACCGGCCAATTATAATCAATTCGTTATGGATTTTTTTGTCGTATTTAATTCCAATTGCTGTTCCTGAAGTATATAATTTATTGGCTTTAAAGGTAATTTTCATCAAGCCGTCTTTGAATTTTGCATCTGAAATTTTTTCTACCAGCCAGGTCTTATGCCATTTTACGGCAATTTCGTCATCGGCAGTTTTGGTAATGCTTTTTACTAATTTTAATGCTTCTTCCGGAATTTCAAAATTTTGAGTCAATTGCTTTTGCGTCAAAGTCTCCCCAATTCTGCTTCTTGTCAATATTTTATGCAGGTTAACAAAACTCATTAAACTTTTATTGGCATCGCTGCTTTCATCTAATGGTTTGCTTTTTGCTGTCTCCTCAGAATCATTAAGTACAGGTTTGATCTCGATTTCTTTTTTGACATAAAAAGCAGTTTTTCTACCTTTATTTGTGTTTTTCTGCAGCTCTTTTGTAATTTCTATGGTATCTACCGAGGATTTTTTGAAGATTTTTTCAGAAACAGGTTTTAATTTATTTACAGGATAAATTACTTCTTTTTCAGGCTGTTTTTTGTCGTCATTACCGCAGCTGATAAAGAATAAATTTATTAAAAATAATAATATGACGTTACCCCATTTCTTCATGATATTAAGGTAATCATTAATTTTTAATCGAAGGGTCTTCGTTTAAATATTTTTTAATCAAATGATGCCCCAAATAAATCAATGGAGTTAAGACAATTGCAACAGAAAGTTTGAAGATATATCCTGTTAATCCCGATGAAATAAAAGTCTTAAAATCAATTTTTCCCGGAAGCCAAAAAGCAATTCCGAGTACAATAAATGAATCGAATAATTGCGAAATAACCGTTGAACCCGTTGTTCTCAGCCATATTTTTTTTTCGCCTGTTCGTTTTTTAAAAAACCAAAAAATCCAGACGTCAATTAATTGAGAGGCCATAAAGGCGATTAAACTCCCCACAATGATCCACATGCTCTGCCCAAAAACCGCCTGAAATTGATCGTCGTTTACAGGACTAATTCCCTTTGCTGCCGGAATTACGATCGCCATGAATAAAATTAAAAAGGCGTACGCAATCAAACAAGCTGTAATAAAAGAAAGTTTTTTTACTCCTTTTTCACCAAAATATTCGTTGATTAAATCAGTAGTCAGGAAAACAATTGGCCAGGGTAAAATTCCGATACTCATTACAAAAGGTCCAATCTGAATTAATTTTCCTCCAATGAGCTCTGCCACAACGGCATTTGTTATAAAAATTCCGGCTAGAATTACAAAAACAATCTCTTTTCTGGTTTTAAACATAGTGATTTGGTAAATAATGATCCAAATTTAAGATATTTCTATTTAACTTAAATTTAAATTAAAAGTTTGTTTTTAGTTCCTTCTGATACTTGAAATTTACTTACGATTGGTTACTTTTGAGATAAAGCTATTTTCGTTCCTTCAGAAAATAGGAAGAGGAGAGAGATTAATTTATGAAGATTTTATTATGAGTACAACCATTTCGAATACCAATTCTGAACCCATTTTAAATAATCCGTTACTAAAAGACTGGTCCGGATCATACGGCGGCGTTCCCGATTTTAATGCCTGTAAAGTATCTGATTTTAAACCAGCCATTGAGTTCGCAATTCAGGAAAAACTAAATGAAATTGATGCCGTGGCAAATAACACAGCAGTACCAACTTTTGATAACACGATTGCGGCCTTAGAACTTTCAGGCAAAACCATTGCGCGCGTTCATACGGTTTATGATATTTACAGGTCTAATTTGAGCAGTGAAGAGTTTAATGCTGTCGACGTTGAAATGTCACCAAAATTATCAGCACTAAGTGATAAATTATATCAAAACGAGAAAGTTTTTTCCCGTATTGAACTTTTATATCAATCTGAAGAAAGCAAAAAACTAACTGGCGAACAACAGCGCTTAATTTGGTTGTATTATACTGATTTTGTAAAGGAAGGTGCTGAATTAGGCGAAATTGATAAGGCTAGAGTAGCAGCGATAAATCAGGAATTGGCATCGCTTTTTACTCGTTTCAGTCAAAATTTACTAGCCGAAGAAAGTACACAGTATTTACCATTAACGGCAGAAAATCATTTTGACGGTTTACCCGAAGAATTAAAAAATGCGGCTATAGCGGAAGCAAAAGAAAGAAATATTAATATTTTAGGATGCATAGCCAATACGAGATCTTCCATTGAACCCTTTTTGACTTTTTCAAGCCGAAGAGATCTAAGAGAAAAAGCGTTTGATATTTTTGTGAAAAGAGGCGATAATGGAAACGAAAATGATACGAATTCAACTTTAGTCAGAATTTTAGAGTTGCGTACTGAAAAAGCCAAAATCCTGGGGTTTGCTAATTTTGCAGAGTGGAGCTTATCTGATAAAATGGCCAATGATCCTCAAAAAACTTTAGATTTAATGCATTCTGTCTGGGCTCCGGCTGTAAACAAAGTGCATCAGGATGTGACTGAAATGCAAAAATTAGTAGATGCTGAGAAGGGTAATTTTAAAATACAGCCTTGGGATTATCGCTATTATGCGGAGAAAGTAAGAAAAGCAAAATACGATTTAGATCAAAATGAAGTAAAACAGTATTTGCAGTTAGAAAATCTTCGCGAAGGGATGTTTTGGACGGCAGGAGAATTATTTGATTTAGGTTTTAAACAAATTTTCGACGTTCCGGTTTATCATCCGGACGTTCGTGTTTGGGAAGTCAATAATAAAAACACAGGTACTCCAATCGGTTTATGGTATTTTGATCCTTACGCGCGCGTGGGGAAACGTTCAGGTGCCTGGATG
>Ga0247811_1000151_pt1 | contig 24241 bp, 29 predicted proteins | sample UWRJL134311R1_FD_189018 | JGI IMG/M metagenome (GOLD analysis project Ga0247811, IMG submission 189018) | Plant litter microbial communities from Arlington Agricultural Research Station in Wisconsin, United States - UWRJ-L134-311R-1 | ecosystem: Environmental > Terrestrial > Plant litter >...
TTTTATTTAACATCAAAGGATGTGGTACATGGCTTTCACATTAATGATAAAGGTGTTAATATGATGGCTGTTCCCGGAACAATCAACAAAATTACTACCAAATTCGAAGAAGCGGGTACCTATAGATTTGTCTGTAATGAATTTTGTGGGGCAGGCCATCAGGAAATGATGGGAAAGATTATTGTAAAATAAATTTTTAGAAAAGAAATGAAAGTCAGCAAACAATTCAAAAGAACATTACTGATCGGTTTAACGATGCCGATGAGTTTGTTTATACTGGGCGTATATAACGGGGTAATGCAGACACTTTACCGATCCGGTGTACTTCAGCAGCCTGCCACGGCGGGCATTAATTACTATCAGGGATTAACAATGCACGGGGTTATTAACGCTATCGTAGTAACAACTTTTTTTGCTGTGGTTTTCGGACATTATACAGTGGCGCATTATCTTAAAAAAGAGCCGTCGAAATGGTCGTATATGTTATCTATGTTCCTAATGGTATTAGGATCTACAATTGATCTTATTGTAATGGCTTTGGGAAAAGCATCTGCTTTATATACATTTTATGCTCCATTGCAGGCGTCACCTTTATTCTATATAGGTACGGCTTTAATTATTATTGGCAGCTGGATTGCATTTGCAGGCTGGGTAAAAATTTGGTATAGATGGAAAAGTGAAAACCCGAACAGTAAAATGCCTATTGCTATCCTAGGAACATTTGTAAACTTTACTATGTGGTTTATGGCGAGTATTCCGGTGATCTATGAACTATTGGGATTATTGACACCTTGGGCTTTAGGTATTACCGATAAGGTAAATGTTCCAATGACAAGAACGCTTTTTTGGATGTTTGGTCATCCACTGGTGTACTTTTGGATTCTGCCTGCGTATGTTGGCTTTTATACTATACTGCCTAAGATAGCAGGAGGTAAACTATATTCAGGTAATGCTGCGAGACTTGCATTATTATTGTTTTTAATTTTATCCACCCCGGTTGGTGTGCATCACCAGTTCAGTGAGGGAGGAATTTCTCCTAGTATCAAACTTTGGGTGAGTATCCTGACCTTTGCCGTTTCGATACCCAGCTTTATGACAGCTTTTACAGTTGGTGCTTCATTGGAGTATGCTGGCAGGCAAAGAGGTGCTACGGGTCTTTTCCAGTGGATGTCAAAGCTGCCTTGGTTAAGATCAGATAATTATCTGTTTGGATATTTTATCTGCGGCCTGATTCTTTTTATTTTCGGTGGACTCTCAGGTATAGTAAATGGTTCCTATACACTGAATCAAATCGTTCACAATACAGGATGGGTGCCAGGACATTTTCATATGACAGTTGCAGGTCCTTCCATTCTTTTTATACTTGGTCTTACTTTGTTTATGTTCCACCACGTTTCAGGGAAACCATTGACCTCTAAATTCACAGTGACCATTATTCCTTACTTATGGACTGTTGGCGTGGCGTTGCTTGCTCATGGACTAATGGCTGGAGGTTTAATGGGTGAACCCAGACGTACGAATATGGGACTTAGCTACACCAACCCAGATAGTCCTTTATTTAATAGCCGATGGGTTCCTTCTTCTACAGTTACAATGATCGGAGGTTTGATAATGGGTACTGCAGCATTGCTCTATTTTATCTGTTTTTTCAAAATGGTATTTAGTAAAGCTGTTGAGGAACCTACTATCACCTTACCGGAATCGGAAGAACTGCATCTTGAGAAGGACATTCCTTTGTTACTTAACATGAGACCTTGGATAATATTGTCATTTATCCTCATTGCAAGTACTTACATTCCGTCGTTTAAAAATGTTTTTAAATATGGAAAAGCAGTAGAGAACAAATACCAAATGGATAATCCTTCAAATCTGATCAATAATGATAAAAAGTAAAGGGAAAATATACCTGTTGTTTATAGGCTTGGTTCTTTTTGTACCACTGTTAGCATTTACTGTAGTGCGTTATTTTGAATCGCACGAAACACTGCCTTTTTATGGTGAAAATTTCTCTGTAATCAAGGCTGATGATGCAAAGAAAGTCGGTTCATTCGAGTTTGTTAATCAAGATGGTAAATTGTTATCAGGCAAGTTTGTTGAAGGCAAAATTTGGGTTGCCTGCTATTTCTTCACCTCTTGCCCTTCAATCTGTCCGAAAATTATTGCCGGAATCGGTAATGTCCAAGCGGCATTCCCCGTCGAAGAACAATTAAGAATGGTATCTTTTACTGTAGATCCTGATAAAGATAATCCAGAAGTACTGAAGAAATATGCAGAAATTAGAAATATAAATACGCAGCAATGGAATCTTGTTACTGGAACAAAAAAAGATTTGTATAGATACGCGCGTAAGGAATTAAAATTACTTGCCACCGATGGAGATGGGGGTCCCCAGGACTTTATACACAGTGATCGTCTGGTACTTATTGATGGAGATAACCATATTAGAGGGTATTACGATGGAACGGAACCTTCTGAAGTGAAACAGCTAATTATGGATATCAAAAAACTAATTAAATAATTGAAAAAAATGAAATTTATCGCTGTCACCTTAACCTTTTTATTTGCTTCAATATCTTTTGTTTATTCGCAGGAAAGTGTTGAAGCAGGAAAAACCATATTCAATAGCAGATGTACTTCCTGTCATGCGATAGACAGACGTGTTATTGGTCCGGCATTAAAAGATGTTCATAACAGGCATGATGAAAAGTGGATAGTTAATTTTATTCATTCTTCTCAAAAAGTTATTAAAGGGGGAGATGCAGTTGCAGTAAAACTTTTTCAGGAATATAATCAGACCGTTATGCCTGATCATAAAGATCTTTCTCAGGCGCAGATTAAGAATATCATCGCCTATATTAAAGATGAGAGTCTAAAAGAGCCTAAGGCACCTGCTGCTGCATATGTACCGGCTTTCACCAAACCTTATAAAGATAAAAATGGCATTATTGACAGGATTGTTTATTTAAATTTTGATGAGGCCCAAAAACCTTTAAAATTTAGTGACACAACATCCTGGCTTATTATTGCTATTCTAATACTTACGTTAATTACCTTTTTTTATGTAATGACCTATTTGAACCATATTCTTGATAATTATACCGCTAAAAAGAATAAGACAAGTGAAATTATCGAAGAAGAAATTATTGAAGATCAATTAAATAGTGTTGCTTTGAAAGTAGAAATTGATGCAGCGTATGCAAAGGAAGAAGATTGCCTTTCTGCACATAAGTAATTATAATTCATTATGGTCAATAACAAGTAAGTAGTACAGATTTGATAGCATAATGTTTAGAACTTTTGTCTAGAAAAACTAAATAAAAAGACCACTAAAATTTATAAAAAAAAGATTCAAATATTTTTTATTCTCAGAAGATCTTAATTATTTGAGATTGAAATCAGGAAATATTATAGTACTTAATTTACTCAATGATTCATGATAAGAGATATTTGAAGAATAGTAGGAGCAGACTCTAGATAAAATTATTATAGTTTTTAAGATGGAAAAAACATATCCCACTTTTTATATCTTTAATTTGGTAACTAATAAATTATCCAATGAGCTGTTTAACGCTGACAGGTTTCGGGGTTATTTATTAAATAATCCGCCAATTAAAAAGCGTCCACAAGCATTCTTTTTATCATTTGGTCTATTTTACCTCAGGTAATGGACAGCACATTATTGATTTTAAAAATTATCTAATCGCGCCGGGATGTATTTATTTTATGCGCTCTGGACAGGTTCATAAGTTAGAATTTGAAAGTGATGTTGACGGTTATGTAATTAATTTTCAGTTGCTTTTTTTGACCAATTATCTATTAGTTATTCAATTATTGATCAATTTATTTTTTAATATATTTTCTAGTGGTCAGATGTTAAAATTGAGAGAAATTATAAGACCAAAGCTTGTGCTGATTTTTGAGTAGATCTTAGAAGAATTGGAAGATAACAGCTATGATGACAGCGTCAAATATGCTCAAATTATTTTTGATATCAAGTAGAGAAGTAAGTTCAGAAATTCCTGTTTTCAGTAAAACCAGTTATAACTCTGTATTATTGAAACAATTTATAGATTTAATCGAGGAAAACTTCCAAAATATCACACTTCCAAAAAATTATACAGGGCTTCTCTGTATAACCTCGAATCATTTGAATTTTATATGTAAAGACCAGATAAATATATCTTCGGGGGAATTAATACGTAACAGGGTTTTATTTGAAGCGCAAAGATTACTTGTGAATTTTGAAATATCCGTTGCGGCAATTGCAATGGAATTGAATTTCTTTGATACTTCTTATTTTATTAAATTTTTTAAAAAATATACCCAGCTAACCCCAGAAGCATTTCGCAAAAAGTATTATAATAAGTTGTAAGACGATATTTTTCGAAGATTTTAGCAGTTCTTTCTTTAATTGGCTTAACTATTATTTTCTATCACAACCTATGTGATAGCCGTAAAAGTTATTGCACTTTCGTCGATTGAAATCAAAGACATTTTAATGCCGGATCTGACATAGCCCATTTTTCTCTAACATATTTTCTCTAAAAAAGGTCTCAAAATAATGAAAATATAAGGGACAATCAAAGCTATAAATAGCGGCTAAAATTAGTATAATTTTTGAAGGAATATTCTTTGCAGGCTGTTTTAAAAAAAATATCCCTTGCTTGAATTTATTAAAATTACAAGCAAAGGACAATAATCAGCTTAAATTAGTTAGCAATAAGTTATTAAATTAAAATAGATTACATTTAAAATATTTATATCGCACCCTTATAGACTAGATAAGTAAAGACATCACCTTTAATTACAAATCCCCCCCATTTTGCATCGTAAGCAGATGTTGGTTTTGTAGCAATTACTTCTTCCAATGTTTTACCCTGTTTTTTTAGTGCAGCAACTTTTTGATAGATATCGACAAGCATGTCTTTGAATTCAATCAATTGCTGTTTGTTGCCCACAGGGCCATGACCTGGAACAATTATAGTTTTATTAGTTACTCTTGCTATATTTTGTTTAGCTGCTTTAATCATACCTGTGATACTTCCTCCTGTGTTGTAATCTATAAATGGATAATGACCATTCCACCAGGTATCAGCAACGACGAGTACGTCTGCTTTCGGAAAATATACTGAAATATCACTATCTGTATGGGCCGGGTCATAATGTTTCATTTCTATTTTCTCTCCGTTTAAAATAAGTGAATTATTGTCCTTAAATGTTTTTGAAGGTAGTGCTAACGTAGGTGCTGCAGGGAAAGTATAATCCCAGTCATCAACTCTGGTGCTCACGGCAAGATGCTTACGGGTATTTTCTTGGGCTATTATTGTAGCGCCCTGTTCTTTAATCCATAAGTTTCCATCTGCATGATCAAAGTGCCAGTGTGTATTGATGAGGTATTTTATCTTCTTATTGCTTATGTTTTTAAGTGCGGCAGAAAGATTAGGTTTAGAAACTCCAATACCAGCGTCGACCATCAATATTCCGTCAGGACCATTTAAAACAGATATATTTCCCCCTGAGCCTTCTAAAACAGTTATATTTCCTCTTAGTTTAGTGGGAATTACCTGTGCTGTCTCTGCTGCTCTCATAATGGTAATTACGGGACTTTCCTGAAATGCCTCAAAAAGCATGTTCTTTTTTTGTGACAGCATTAATTGAGGTGCTATTGCAAGCCCAACGGCTAAAATACTCGCAGCTCCAAGAAATCTGCGACGGCTTACTGTAAAATTATTTTCCATAATACATTTATTTAAATTAATTATTATCAAGGCAAAATTGCGATAGATAGCGTCAACAGAGCTAGTCACTTTTTACTTATCTATTAACTATTTTTCCTGTTCTACTTTAAAGCCAACATTTAATTTCATAAAAGATTATTCGAGAGTTTAAATAATTAATAACTTCAGAAAATTGAACCAGGAATAGTAGCTAAGTACAAGGATGGATATATAGTTCAGTATATGTTTCTTTTTCAGTAAAGGCACTGAAGATATTCTGCAAGATGTCTTAAAGGTGAAAAGCCTTAAAGACATCTTAAAAGATATAACTAAGAAAAAACGTTAAGAGATAAAGAAAATTAGCCAAACTCAAAGCCTTATTGATTTACTAGTTTTGTAAATGAATCGATAAAGAATGGATTGTTTAGCTCCTTCGTACTATCGTATATATAACTTTAAAAATAAAATTATGAATCCTAAAATTGGAATCAGAGAAGAAGATCTTGCAGGTGTAGCTCAAGCTATGTGTAAAATTCTTGCAGATGAATTTGTACTTTATACCAAAACAAAAAAAGCACATTGGAACGTAGAAGGTGCCAATTTTCACAGTATGCATTTATTTTTTGAGACGCAGTATCAAGTGCTGGATGAAATCGTAGACAGTGTAGCAGAACGAATTAGAACTTTAGGACATTATGCGCCGGGTTCTTTAAAAGAGTTTTTGTCACTCACACAGCTTTCTGAACAGTCGAGAGAAAAAAATGATAGTATGGGCTATATACGTGAACTATTGGCCGACCATGAAAGCATACTAATTCTGCTTCGTGAAAATATCAAAAAATTTGATTCGGTCTGGAGTGATCTTGGAACCAGCGATTATATTACCGGACTTTTAGAAACACATGAAAAAATGGCTTGGATGCTTCGTTCTCATTTAAAATAAAGTGAAAGGATAGATACTGTACAGATGAAAAAAAATATAGGTTATTTAACAGTATTGCTTTCTGCTGTAGCAGGATATTGTGATACCGTAACCTTTACTGTTGCCGATAATATTTTCTCTGCCCATGTTACCGGTAATTTTATAGTATTTGCCTATCAAATAATGAATAGCGATAATCTTAATGCACAGCTCAGGCTCCTGACACTCCCAATTTTTATGCTTTCTATATTAACTGCGGGATGGATTGCCAAAAATTCTGGCAACAGGAGGCATGAGCTAATTTATTGGGAAGGTCTAATACTAACTTTGACTGGTGTTTTTGCCTACATGTTAAAAATTGTAAATATGCTTTCAGGACAGCTGACATTTATTTTAGCTATGTTTTTTGTCATAGCTATGGGATTTCAAAATGCTTTTGGAAAAATATACAGTAGTGAAACTTTTGGCCCCACAACTGTGATGACAGGGAACGTAACACAATTATCACTGGAGTTAGGATATAACTATAAACATTTTTTTAATAACTATAAGTTAAGTGTCAGGTTTATAGAGCAGCTCATTACTGTCACGGGATTTCTTATTGGATGTTTTATGGGAGCAATTGCCGGAAAGTATTTTAATCTGGGAGCGGCTATTTTACCAGGTATAGTATTGATGTTTTATTATTTCAATAATCTTAATAAAAAGAACAAGGAAACTATTCCACAAGAGAATAAAAAGTAAAATTAAATTTAATTTAAATGGCAGAAATTATATTAGAACTCGATCACAAAAATGATGGAGTTTTTTTAATATCAGAGAATGGGAATAAATTAGGAGAGATGGCAGTGGGCAAGAAAGGAAATATTCTAACAATTTATCATACTGAAATCAAACCAGGGCAGAAGGGTAAAGGATTTGGAGAGCAGCTTTTTGAAAATATGCTAGATTATGCTGCTAAAGATGGCTCAATGATCAGACCTCTTTGTCCATTTGTTTACTATCAGTTTGAAAAAGACCCGCAGCGATATAGCCGCGTTTGGTTAAAAGCAGAACCTCAAATGACAAAATAATAAAAACATGCACAAAAAACATATAGAACATTCGGTCAGATCTACTGATACTAAAGCATTAATTTTAATTCATGGCAGAGGTAGTACAGCAAAAGATATACTTGGAATCACTACGCACTTGACGGTGGATAATTTTGCCTTTTATGCGCCTCAGGCAACCAACAGAACATGGTATCCTGTATCTTTTCTCTCAAAACCAGAACTTAATGAGCCATGGTTAGAATCTGCTGTCAACTTAATATCATTGACTGTTGACCAAATTTTAGAGGAAGGAATACCACGAGAACGAATTTACTTCCTCGGGTTTTCACAAGGAGCATGTCTGGCTGTAGAATTTATGGCTCGTAATGCCAACAAATATGGAGGTGCAGCAATTTTTACAGGAGGACTTATCGGAGACAGGATTTATAGTAATAGATATAACGGAAATTTTGAGGGTACGCCTATCTTTATAGCGACCAGTGATCCAGATATACATGTTCCCGTTGAAAGAGTAAATCAAACGGCAGATATTTTAAAAGAAAAGGGTGCTAAAGTATTCAAAAAGATTTATCACAACATGGGTCATACTATTACTCAGGAGGAGATAAATCTTGCAAATGAGTTGATTTTTAATATATAATTTTTTAAATGTTTCTAAAACAAAAGGTTTATGATCGCTTTATAATAGTTTTGAAGTAAAGCAATCATTTATAAATTAGAAACATTTTAAGAAGTACTACTATATAAATTCAGACCTCCATCAATAGTAAAAGTTGCACCGGTTATATAATTTCCTTTTTTACTTGCGAGATAAGAAACAATATTGCCTACATCTTGAGGTTTTCCAAAACGTTTTAGTGCAATTTTATCAATTAGTCCTTCTTGAGTATTGTGGATATTGCCAGTACCAATCAGTCCAGGCTGAACAATGTTGACAGTTATATTCTTTTTGGCCAATTTTTTGGACCAGAATCGGGTGTAAATTCCTAAGTTTTCCTTAGCTGCTGCATAATTTCCAGTCATCACAAAATCCGAATTCTGTTCGGCAAAATTGCCAATTGTAATTATTCTGCCTTCCTCTTCAAGATGTGGAGTTAGCTGGCTTACCATTTGAGCAGCATCGAATAGACTTTTCTTCCATATTTTTTCTAAATCTTTTTTACTTGAATTGGGAGGCATTTTTCTTGGAATAAGCGATCCGGCACAATTTACCAGAATATCAATTCTGCCATATTTAGTAATTATGTGTTCTATTACAGTTTTGATTTCTTCGCTTTCTGAAGTATTGATTTTAATGGCAATTGCCTCTCCGCGACTTTCAATAATTTCAGCTTCAAGAACTTTAGCTTTAGCATCTCCTTTATGATAAGTAAAAACAACTATAGCCCCACTATCGGCTAGTTTTCTGACTATTCCGCGTCCTATACCTTTATTTCCTCCTGTAACTAAAGCTACTTTTGTGACAAGTGATTTCATATTTTGAGTTATTAGAATTATGAGTAATTAAAATTATCTTCTGTCGCTGTTGGCTGACAAATAAGTTTTTATAATCTTTTCTAATGACAAAGATGCGAGATATAGAAGGAGTAGAAATAGGCTGCATTTCTTATTGTATTAACTATTTTTCCCTTATTGCAGTTGTTTTTTTAAAGGCCGACTTAGTATTAAATTGAGATTAGTCTCAATTCGTTAAAGTATAATATTCCTTCTTTATATAAACAATCAATGTTGAATTAAAATTGAAGAAACACTTCATTAGTACAAAATACATATGGCTTTAATAGTAAATGTTTGGCAAAGGGTAAATACGCTATGCATTAGGGAAGTTTATCCATTTTGAGTTTTTCTTTTCTATTACATCTTTGCATAGTCAATAAGACATAATTTTTAAAATAATTAAAATGAAAATTCAAACCAAAAAAGCATCTAAAGCTACAAGTATTGCAGCGGGAGTGATTTTAACAGTAGCAGGTACTTCGAGTGCAAATGCCCAAGTCAAGGATTATGTAACAGATCCACATCTCGCTCCGGAAGTCCGTATATTTTTGAAAGCTATTCATGATATTCCTGGTCTTGAAACATTGTCTGCAGCTGATTCCCGCAAAGTTTTAGAGGGAGCACAAGCAAGTGTTCAATATGACTATTCAAAAATTACCGAATCTGAAAAAACTATTAAAGCAGATGGATTAACGGTTAAGCTTAACATTATGCGACCTAAAAAAGGTACTGGTGTTTTACCGGTATTCGTTTTTGTTCATGGGGGAGGATGGATACTTGGTGATTATCCAACCCACAAACGCATGATGAGAGATCTTGTTGAAGGATCTGGAGCTGTAGGGGTATTTGTAGAATATACACGTACACCTGAAGCACAATATCCAACGGCGCTAAATGAAGTATATGCAGCTACGAAATGGGTAGCAGAACACGGTTCTGAAATCAATGTAGATGGAAAAAGACTAGCAATTGTTGGCAATAGTGCTGGTGGAAATCTCGCTGCAGTAGTATCAATTCTGGCTAAAGAACGAAAAGGACCAAAAATTAGAACGGCAATATTAATGTGGCCTACTACTGACACTGATTTTACAACAGAATCGTTTAAAGCTTTTGGAGCAGATCGCTTTTTAGCTATTCCGTTCATGGAGTACTTATATGACCTTTATGTACCAGATCATAGTAAACGTAAAGATATTCATGTTGCACCATTACTAGCAACTATTGATCAATTAAAAGGCTTGCCGCCAACACTGATACAAGTAGCAGAAAATGATGTTTTGCGAGATGAAGGCGAAGCTTATGGGCGCAAATTACTCGAAGCAGGTGTTAAGGCTACGACAATACGATATAACGGAGTTATTCATGATTTCGGATTGTTAAATCCGCTATCGGAATTACCACAATCTAAAGATCTATTTATCCAAGCTTCTGCACAGCTTAAGGAATATCTTAAATAAGAATCTTAAAGGACTGTGTTCTATATGCTCTTGATGTATATAAAGAAAATGCCAGATGCGCTCGATTATATGGATATTGCAAAAGCATGACATGCAGTGAGAATAATTATTACTACTAAAAATAGACCACAGTCCTTATTTTAAATTTTAAAATAATATTATGAAAATTACTAGACTGTCATGGGCAGGGTTAATGATAGAAAGCAAATCGACAACTATTTATATTGACCCTTTACAAAATGTGATTAATATGTCTCCCTTTATTGGAGATCCTAAATTTCCAATATTCACTGTTCCTTTTCCAAAAACGGAGAAAGCAAATGTTCTGATCACACATATCCACCAGGATCACTTTGATATACCTCTTTTGCATAAACTTGTTGCCAATACAGGACAGCTTTGGGGGCCTGAACCTGTATATCAAGTAGCTGTAGAAAATGGACTTGATGCAAATATGGTTACACTTTATGAAACATTTAATATTGGTGATTTTGAAATTACACCTGTATCAGCTGTTGACTGGATTGGAGATGATCAGGTATCTTATGTGATCAAGCATGAACAAAAGACAATATATCATGGAGGAGATACCAACTGGCATGGATACTGGTGGAAAGTGGCTACTAAATACGGCCCCTTTGATATTGCATTTTTACCTGTAAATGGTGTTGTAGGAGCGATACCGAGAATAAGTCCAGTCAGCAGAATGCTCGGAACAATGAGTCCTATGCAGGCAGTAACCGCTGCACGTATACTAGGATCCCCATTTTTAGTGCCTATGCATTACGGACAATTCATTAATCCACCATTATACACCCAGTATCCTGATCTGGAAAATGTTTTAGATCAGGAAGGCATCGACCAGAATATAATTATTCGCCGTTTAAAAGATGGAGAAACTATAATGATCTAATATAATTTTTTCTAAGAGTTGCGGTATTTTTGAAATGATGATAATAAACAGTCTCTTGTTTTCAAAAAAATAAAATCTTGTTGAATGTCTTTTGACTTTAAAAAATCATTAGTATTCAACGAGATTTTTACTTTAATAAACTTTTCATCCCCAGTACTGTACTATATTGATTATATTAATGGGTTGCTATCGAAACTGTTATTGGCAATTCGGAAATTCGAAGGACATTGATTAGTTGCATTTTTAAAAAATCGACTGAAATGTGCAGCATCATTAAAACCCAGTTCGTAAGCAATTTCCTTGTCAGATTTATTGGTATAGTAAAATAATCGCTTAGCTTCATTAATTATTCGGTCGTGTATTATTAATGAAGGTTTTTTGTAGTTATATTGTGCAAATAAATTACAAAGTGTTTTCGGAGATTTATTCAATAATGAGGCATAATATTTTACCTTGTGTTCTTGTTTGTAATATTTATCAACTAATATATTATATTGCTTTATTAGGTCAAATTTTTCCCCTTCATAAACTTTTTCATTAATGTATTTTTCTTTGGCAAGTTTAGTAATAACCAATAGTTGGTTTATTAAAATGTGAAGTACCTCTTTCTCCAGAATTTCCATGGTATTAAGTTTTTCAATAAATATATCTTGTAAAGTCATTAATTTATTTCTTTCTCTTTCGTCAAGGTAAAGAAGTAAATTGTCAAACTTATAAAATTTATTTAGGTAGGAATGGCTTATAGATTGAGACCTCTCATTTATATTGCTGACACTATTGTCCGTTGAGTAATTATTATTTATGTTGTCGCTCATGACAGTTAATATGCAATAGAAATGCCATTATTTAACTTGTTGATTATAAGTTACTTGCTTTTATTTTTGATAAAATTACGAAACGACATATCGCGGGACAACGAAACGAAAATGAAATATCGCAGTGCAATTAAATTCAAGTTTACAAAGTTAAATAGTGTGTTCTCTTTTAATTCCTAACCGTTTTATTTTTGAGTTAAGTGTGGATGCGGGAACGCCAAGAATTTCAGCGGCACCTCCGTCACCAGCAATTCTCCCTTTGCAATATTTCAAAATTTGATAAATATGATTCTTTTCATTTTCGTTAATAGTTTGAAGATTAATTTCTGGAGTTATTGCTTTGGAATCTATTACTTGATTTTGAGATGGTAGATGAATGTCCTTAATCATTGTACCATTTGTAAGAAGTACACTTCTTTCAATCATGTGTTCAAGTTCTCTAATGTTTCCAGGCCATTGATACTCTCTAAGCTTTTGCAATGCCTTGGTGCCAAGTGAATTTATAGGCTTACCAGTTTTTTTTGAGAATTTTTTGATAAAGTGTGTGGCAAGTACTTCGATATCATCTTTTCTTTCACGTAGGGGAGGTAAGATTATTGGAAAAATATTAAGTCGGTAGTAAAGGTCACTTCTAAAGCGGCCGGCTAGAACCTCTTTTTCAAGATTCCGATTTGTAGCTGCAATTATTCTTATATCAACTTTAATTGTAGTTCGTCCACCCAAGCGCTCAATTTCTCTTTCTTGCAGCGCTCTTAATAATTTCATCTGTAAATCCAACGGCAGTTCACCTATTTCATCTAAAAAAAGTGTACCGCCGTTAGCAAGTTCAAATTTACCTAGCCTACGATCAGTTGCACCTGTAAAACTTCCCCTTTCATGTCCAAAAAGTTCACTTTCAATAAGATTTGCTGGTAAGGTAGCACAATTTACCTTAATCATTAGTTTGTTTTTTCTCAATGAATTATTGTGGATAGCTCTTGCGATAAGTTCTTTTCCAGTTCCAGTTTCACCAAGAACAAGCACAGTGCTGTCTGATTCTGAAACCTGGGATATAAGTTTGAAAGTGTCATGCAGTGAACGGCTTGCACCAATAATTTCTGTGTAGTTGTGTATTGATTGAATTTCTTCTGTTAAGTACATTTTTTCATCTTCAAGCTGCTCTTTATATTGTTCAATTTCCTTCAGCTGACTTTCGACTTTCTGATTTGCCAATATATTAGAAAGAATAATTGCTAATTGTGAACATATGCTATTAAATAACTGAGGTTGATTAGACACGGGAAGAAGACTGTCTTGTTTAAATACTAGAAATCCTATCGCCTCTCCTCCAAACCTAATAGTGGTACCAATCATATTATCTATTCCGTAATTTGGGATAAGCTTTGCATATACAGGTGGAGATTTCAAATCTGCCCATTTTCTTGTATCAAATAACACTGGTCCTTCACTATTTAATAGTACTCCGAAAATTTCTTTGTGCAATTCGACGTAGTTATTCGTCACGTGTAATAAATATGGATCGCTTGATATTGGAGCATCTGGATCATATAATATAACTTTGTGAGATTTTTTATCTGAACTTAAGGCTGTAACTACAAGGAAATCCCCAATAGAAAAAAGTTCTTTAAATTGGTTTTTTAATATCTTGCACAAAATTAATATATCCCTTTCTGAAGCCAGCTCATTACTGAATTTAAGTAATTTTGATTTTTCCTGCTCACTTTGTATTATAGATTGATGAACAAGAATATTATATACCGCTACAGAAATCTGTTTGTTTAAATCATTAATCAATTCTAGCTCAATTTGATTATAATTTGAGTTGTTCCAGCCATCAAGCGCAATTACGCCTATGCTATTATAATCTGATAAAACTCTGTTGCTTTTAAAACCAATAACTAATACTCCACTGAGATCATTCGATGTATTAAGAGCAATAAACATAAGTTGCTTATAATCGGAATTTATATGGCGATCCTTGCTAATTTCTATCTTGCCAGAAGTAAATATAAGAGGCAGATCATTTTGTTTTTTTGTTTCAGCCAATGTTTTTATACCTTCTACAAATTCATTTGGAGGAGATTTAAATTTTGAGCAATGATAATTATTTTCTTTATGACTACTATTATCTTTGTTAAATGTGAACTGAATAAAATCAGCACCAGTCAATTCAATTAATTCTTTTAATATTCCTGTCATTTTTGATTCAGAAATATTTTCTCTTGACAAAAAGTCGTTTAAGCAGTTAATCATAATAAATTTATTTTAAAATTACCTGATTTAAAACTTTTAATCAGGTAGTATTGTTAAAGAATCATTTTTTGATTTAGTATAGATGAATCAAGCACTTTTTAAATAAGCTATGCAAATCTATATCTCTATTTATTTCTAAACTAAAGAATAAGAATAGATATCTCAGTTTGATTATATCTATATTTTACTTAGAAATCAGAAATTTGGGGCCTGATAAAAGAATAAGTTTATTAAGTTAAATGGTTATAAAGATTAATTCTTACAGAGTAGTAGTATTTTTAAAAATTAATTTTTATGCATAATATTAGAATTTGCATAAATATATATTAAAATTTTTAAATGCTTATATACACCTTTATTAATTAGATAACTTTTGCGAAAAAGGTTTTTTTGAATATTTAAAAGCATTAAATAACAAGTATTTAATTCTCCAATTAAAAAAAAGCAAAAACTAAATTTATGTAATGTACCTCTGATTGAATAGGTTAAATTATAAAACGTTGGCTGGTGGAAAGTCCACTGGAATTTTGGTAATAGCAAATACATAATTCGCAAAACTTCTTAGTGTAATTAATGCAATTAATTCTACTAACGCTTTTTCGTCATAACCGGCCGCAAAGAACCCGTCTAGAACAGCCTGCTCAGCATTTCCTTTATTAGCGGTTATAGATTGCGCAAGTAAAATAACAGCATTTAATTTCGCTTCACTAAATTGAGCATTTCGTATCAAAATAGTTTCTTGTTCAGTATATCCTCTCATTTTGCCGATCATGGTATGAGCAGCGAGACAATAATCACAATTATTTACTTGCGAGACTATGAGGTTAATTGCTTCTCTTTCTTTTGCTGAAAAAGACGAATCAGTAGCAAGTGTTGTCTCAGTATCCAACATCGCTTTTAGAGAAGAGGAAGAATATCCAATTGTGGCATAAAGATTTGGAATTTTTCCCATTTTTGATTGTACAACTTCCAAAATTGATTGTGAAGTTGGATTTAAATTTTCCTTATGAGGAACTAAAATTGTTTTCATGATAGTATATTTAATTATTATGTTTCATTAATAATCTTCTTGCAGAGTCAGATGCAGCAACTAGGCCGGCAGCCATCATAATTAAATCCTTAACTACTAACCGACCACCAACAGAAAGAAAAGGAAATCCATAATGCACTGTGTCAAAGTCACCTTTTAAATTTGGGACATATGCCTCGGGTGTAGTGATTAGAAATGAGAGTGTTACCATTGACATTACAAAAGTTAAGAGCCCTCCAACGAGCCCTATTTTATAGTAATACATACCTATAAGGTTCATTAATCCAATAGAGACAATAACAATTCCAAGGGCAATCGAAAAAGTATAAGTTCCATTTTCTTTATTCCATGCAATATTTTTTACCACTTCTTGTCCTTCCGGGTTTTTGTATTGCTGATATTCAGGAGCTTTCTTACTATAGAAGAAACTCATCAAAGGACTGTTTGCAACTAAAGGCACAAGTCCATCAGCTTCGTAATGAAAGGCTTTAAGTCCTCCGATCCAGATCATTACAATTGCTATTGCAATCCTAATGAAATTTATAAATTGTTGTTGGGTGTTTGCTAGAAAATATAACATTTGTTTAATTTTTAAAAATTATATGCCTTGAACTTTGGTGATTTATTGTATGACAGGCGGTTTTTTAAAAATTTTATTACTAACATTTTTAATGATTAAAGCGCCTAAATTTTCTTAAATTGGTATTTTTTTATAATGAAGCGTTCGATTAATACTATGTTTTTAAATCCTTACATAAATTCCACAAGATGAAGATTATGAGCATAGATTTAGCACCATACTATTAAGAAGTACTTTTTTTAATTTCATTTTTTCTTGATTTGAGGAAGAAACAGACAAATTTGTTTGTGGACTAAATACTTTATGTATGTCTCTTGAGAACATTTTACAAAAGGTTTAGTGATTCCTTTCTAACTTATCTTTTAATTAGATTTATCTCTTTAACCGGTTTTATTTTTAAATCCGGTTATGGGCAATTTTGTCTTTACAGATTGAAAGCTAATTGAAAATAGCCCTGCTAAAAAATGTTTCATAAAAAATGGTTTTAATTATTTTGATGAAGCAAAGTTAGAGCAGGTAGTGATCTTATGAAATGGACGAAAAAGGATATTACTTGGACAAATATGCAAGTTGTGCAATGCCTCCCCTGTTTCTAAATGCCTGAGGAGATATTTTTGTATATTTTTTAAAGTAACGGCTAAAATAATACTCGTCATTAAATTTTAGTAGATATGAAATTTCTTTAATACTTAATGTAGTAAGATGGAGCTTTTTTTTAGCTTCTAGAATTAATCTGTCCTGTATTAATTGTGAAGGGTTTTTTCCAAAATATTTGATGCTGTTTTTTGTGAGGGTATTAGAGGAGATAGCAAGTAATACAGCATAATCGCTGGGTTTATGAAGCGTTAAAAAGTTTTGATCTAACAAAAGCCTAAATTGTTCCATTTTTCCATTTTTTGGTAAGCATAGTACATCATCTTGCATTATTCTCAACTTAACAGTGCTGGATTTTGCTAGAACGACCTGTAAATAAGATTTAAGAATCATATCAGAAGAATTAGGGTCACTAAGCTCTTCTTCAAATTGGTTTAATAATTGGCAAAAATAGCTATGCTGTAACTCTGAAAGTACAAGTGAAGGTTCTAAATAGATATTATTAAAAAGTAATCCGTTACAAGCGACTTCTTCTCTGTGGGCTTCAATACAATAAAAGTCACTGTGAAATTTTATGATAGTATATTCTACATTACCCGCATAATTTATGAAAATAGTTTGCAAAGGAGTCGAAAAAAGAATTGTTGGGCCTGAAAAGTTGAAAGAACCAAAATCTGCATTAAAAATACCTTCCCCATTATGAATTAAAATTATGGAATATTCAGATAACTGAATGGGTTTTTCTAGTGAGTAATTTATACTTTTTTCTATGCCAATAAGACACTCGCCATTTTTTCCAAAAATAATATTCATAGTTAATGTTTTTAATGTTACTTAACAAAACGAATCTAAATTTTAGATACTTTCTATGGGAGTTATTTGCTTAAAAAGCAAAATTTTAAAGATAATTAATACGGTATCAATATAAGATTTTTTTAGAAAGTTTAAAAAAAAAAAGGTTTTAATATTTAAATTAATTTTTATTATTCTCTTCATTTTATTAAAACAATCATTTACCCAATAAGAAGTAGCTGTAAAGTTAATATGAAGGATCTATAATGCTTGGTTATTTGAAAAATACTTTACAAGACTATAGAGTGGAAATATAGTTAACTTAAAAGGAAAATATGCTTACTATATTGTTTTTCAGGTATTGCATCTTTGTAAAAGCTTTTAATCTATGAGAAATATTTAGAAACAAAGAGTTTTCAATAAAATATAAATTAAACACATTATTTATGAAGAGAATTGCGATCAATGGTTTTGGACGAATAGGAAGAGCCGCTTTGAAAATTATTACAGATACACCTGATCAGGAAATAGTGGGAATTAATGATCTTATGAGTATAGAAAACGCCGTTTTTCTTTTACAAAGGGATACTATTTACGGCAAATATGAAAAAAATGTTTCTTTTAGGGAAGATATTATTTTTATAGAAGGTAAGGAGATAAAATATACATCAATAAAGAACCCGTCAGATCTGCCTTGGAAATCATTAAATGTTGATGTTGTCATAGAAAGCACTGGTTTATTTACGAATAAAGCGGATGCAGAAAAACATCTGCATGCTGGGGCAAAATTCGTAGTGATTTCAGGACCAACAAAAGATACACCCACAATAGTACATGGTGTTAACACAGATGAAGGTAAAAAAGAAATCTTTTCTTGTGGAAGCTGTACTACTAACAATATTGGTCCAATAATTGAAATTTTAGGCCGACGCGTAGGTATAAAAAAAGCAATTCTAAACACAACGCATGCCTATACCGCTTCTCAGACTTTAGTTGACGCTCCTTCTAAAAAGGAACCAAGAATGGGACGTGCCGCTGGATTAAATTCAGCACCTGCAGCCACTGGTGCCGCGGTAGCTGTTACAAAGGCATTACCGGAATTTGTTGGAAAATTTGATGGCATTGCGGTGCGTGTTCCAGTACCAATTGGATCAATATCAGATATTACATTTGTAACAAAGAGAGCAACTACAGTTGAGGAAATTAATGCAATCTTAACAGAAGAAGCCCAAACGCCTCGTTACAAAAAAGTGATTGAAGTTACCAATGAACAGCTGGTTTCATCCGACATCATTAAAAGTACTTATGCTGCAACAGTTGACCTCGAAATGACAAGGGTGGTAGATGGAGATCTGGTTAAGGTAATGGCTTGGTATGATAACGAATGGGGATTTACAAATCAAATGGTCAGACAGATTCAGGAGTTATAACTTGCTGAGAGTCTTTTTTACCTTACTAGCTTTTCTAAACACGGATGGAGTACTTCCTCTGTGTTTTTTAAAAATTTTATTTAGATGACTTTCGTCATTAAAACCCAATTCTTCAGCGATTTCACCTATACGTAAATCACTATAAATAAGTCTGTTCTCTACTAGTTTAATTCTGTACTTAGAAATATAGTCCTGCAAGGTTTCGTTAGCTTGTTTTTTGAAATATCTACCCAGATACGTTTCTGATATTCCAAATTTTTCACTCATTACTGAAACACTTAATTTTTCAGGCTCATATATGTGAGATTGAATGTATTCCAGTAGCACATGTGCTTTGGCATCGGATTGCTTGTCAATATTTTCAGGTAAATACTCTGAAATGTTTCTAGCTATAATTACAATTAAGGTATTGATTAATAGATGAATAAGTTCTGTATTGTAAAGAGTTGGGTTATAATATTCATTGCGTATAGCTTCTATAATTGGATGTACAAGATTTTTGTCAGTTACTCTTTTTAATATACATCCTGGCTGATGGTTTGCATGTCGCAATATGTACTCTAACTTATAAAGATTATTTGAGGAGAAAGGTCCATTTTTGATATAAATATTACTAAAACGCAAAAGGAAAATTGTGGTGGGGCTTTCTGTTTTTAAGGTATGATTATCTTCAGGTGTTATCAGAAAAAGGTGGCCTGGGTTATATGGTAATTTGTTATCATTTATTGTTTGTATACCAGTTCCAGAAGAAATATATAACAACTCAAAGAAATTATTTTCTCCATCGGTTTCCAATGTTTGGTTAATATCTTTAAAAATAACTTCGTAAGGTTGATAAAGATTGTTTTTTGCCATATCGGGATATTACTGTATTAGTGTATTTTATTACTGATTGTATTTTAATAAATCGGTATAATTTTGCACAAAAATAATTTAAAATTTTTAATAATGAATAAATTAATTAATAAAATGGCAAAACAGGAATCTCATAAACAAAATTTGGCTTTACCAATTGCGCCCGCTTCATTTTTTGCCATGACCTTAGGATTGGCGGAAACAGGAAATGCGTGGAGAAATGCTACTTTATTATGGAATTTACCATCATATATTGGTGAACTCCTACAAGGACTGGCAGTACTTTCTTTTATATGGTGGTTAATACTATATATTAATAAATGGATTAAGCATCGTAATTTGGCGATTACGGAATTCAACGATCCGGTACAGTCGTCATTCATAGCCTTGATTCCTGAGTCAATTATTTTGATGGCTCTATCGGTTCATATTTACAGTTTGCAAAGTGCTATATATTTATTCTGGATGGGCTCTGTTTTAAACCTTCTTTACGGTGCTTATCGTCTTTCTAAATTATGGACGCAGGATCGTCAAAGCTCCCAAACAACACCTTCGCTATTTTTAACTTTTACTGCAAGTATATTGGTAAATGCTATAGTAGCTGGTGTATTAGGTTATAATAATTATGGTTATGTGCTATTGGGGATTGGAACAATATCATGGCTAATTATGGATTCTGTAATAACCCAACAATTAACAGTTGGTGGCCTTGGCGCTAAAACGAGAAATTTTATGGGAATATATATGGCACCAGCGGTAATTTTATTTGTCGCCTATCAGGTTTTGGCTGGTGATTATTTAAATCTGCCAATTACTTATGCATTAATGGGGTATGCTTTGTTCATTTTTATAGCAATAACTTTGGCTTTAAACTGGATACGAGAACAGGCTTTTGCTCCTGGATATTGGGCGTATACCTTTGGAATAGCAACCTTATCACAAGGGTTATCAATTTTTGCATTAAAAGCAACAGAGCCAGCTATTTTCATTACCGCTGCCATCATTTTTTTTCTGATGAATTTGGTGGTTTTATTAATAATAATTGGATCTATAAAACTTATTTTAAAAGGAAATTATTACCCAAAGCAATAACCTGCTCTGAACTTCAGCAAATCAGAAAATGGAATATTATAAAGTTTCTAAACTAAGTTTGGCAGACCTTGATTTTTCAGAATTTCTAGTTTTCAAAAATACCATGTGCCACGATTTTGCCACAAAACTTTGCCTAGTGAAATATCTTATAAACCTCTTTAACTTTCTGTAGCAAAGTGGTATTCACTCCACTTTGAAATAATATTTTATTTGTATCTCGAATATATTGTATTACTTAATATTGCAAAACTAATATCTGGGGTTGAAATTAAATTTATTTAAAGTACACATTTTATATTGTAATTTGAGGAAGTATTCTAGAAGGAATATTATTAGGTTTAGCTCATTAAACCCCTAAAGTTTTTAATCAATCAAAAAAAACAACCAAAAACGAAGAAAATAAAACAAAGCAATTCCGTTTTTGGTCTCTAAATGATTTTATTGAGGTGGCATATGAAATAAAAAGTGTTAGATGAAAACGTAAAAAAGTTCAGCCATAATCTAAGGGATTTTAAAAAGTATATTCATCCACATGAAAAATTAGTTAAAAGAGTTCAATCCAAATATGCAAACCGCTAAAATAAGTTGGAATGTTTTAAAATTAACTATGGAGCAAATTGTGAGTAATCAGTATAAACTTAAATCATAAAGTTCAATATGTCTCAACCTAGAAATATACTTTTCACTATATCAATTGATGATTACCAATCGGATGTCTGGCCAAATCTAAATAACGCAGTATCTGATGTAGAAAAAATTAGGCAAATATTGACTGATAAATATTCTTTTGAAATATATCATGGTCATTGACAAACAATGAAGCTAAAAGGAATAATATATATTTGGCTTTTACATCTATTAAGCAGGTTGTAGATTCTTCAGACAACCTAATTATTCTGTTTACAGGGCATCCAATAATCATAAAAAATTAAAAATAATGATACAGATTGCAATAATAAGTGATATTCACGCTAATCTCATCGCACTGAATGAGGTACTAAACGATATACAAAACAGATCAATATATCAAATCTATTGCCTTGGCGATCTGGTTGACTTTGCACCTTGGGGAAATGAAGTTATTGAGAAAATTCAGAATAAGGGAATTCCCTGTTTATTAGGAAACCATGACGAAAGAATTGCTTTTGATCTTCCTATTGTACCATTAGCACATCACGATCAAAAAGAAACTATTAACCGGTTAGTTGCTATTAACCACAGTAAAACAACAATTACTTACGAAAATAAAAAATGGTTAGCTTCATTGCCCTATAATTTGGAACTTACTTACAAAATTAATGATGTAACAAAAAAAATACTTCTTGTACATGCAGGCCTGATGAGTAATGATGCTTATATTTATGAATCAGATTTAAAGAATGAGCTTGCACAAGAATTAAGTAATAAAAGTATAGACGCTGTTATAATGGGGCATACGCATTTTTCTTATATACAAAACCAATCAGATGTCCTATTTGTTAATTCAGGTTCTGTGGGAAGAAACAGAGAACGTGATAGAAAAGCGACTTATTGCATATTGTCTATAACCAAAAAAGAAATTACAGCAGAAATTATAAAAGTAGATTTCAACATACAGGAAGTTGCTAAGCAGATTTACAATAGTGATATCCCTGATTTTTATGGTGATTTTTTATTAAACAAGTAACTTTATAATTAGATTTCAGTTGTCAACAACTGAAAATTTAGAATCTACGGGAGTAACTACTATGGGCTGCAAACAATAAAATTCCTCTTTGCTTTTTTCTTTAAGATAAAAATTCCAGAAGATCATCCAGCAAATCCTTTACCTCTTCTGATGTCCATCTGTAACCGCGTTGAAATGAAGGAATGAAAAAATTCTCTTTCAGTAGTTCATTAGTGGTTTTTAAAGCTATTTTACTGTCCATATATTTAAAGTATAATTATTTTAATGGTAATTTATTTTATGCGTTTTTTTTAAAATTTAATTCAATAATTCATTTTTAATATTTATTTCCCGATGACTTAAAGTCTCTTTTCACTTTGAATAAATGAATCTTTTTCAATAGATAGATATCTATTGGTTGTGAATGACAAGATTTGCGAGAATTTGGATATGTCTTTTTTGATTTAATAAATAATCAATGACTTAAAACGTTAAGTCCTGAATATACTTGTAGTTTAGAAATAGCTTGGTCTAGTATAGATTTTGCGAAAACCATATTGTTCATTTATTTTTATTGTCTTCATTTAAAATGAACATTGAAATATAGTGAACAAAATAAAAATCAAAGTATTTTATTTTAATAATTAATTATTATTTTCTATGTGCAGGGATCAAAATTGCGTCAAGCCTGAACAAGTCTTCAGCGGGGAAGTCTCTGAGTTTGAGGTAAACTCAGTATAGGTTATTGAGTTCTCTACATTGATCTTCAGCAATTCCCATAACAATCTTTGGTGCCTTGCCACATTGTTCTACCGAAAGGTCTTGCAATATCTTGTATCCTGAAGTATACCCGCCTATTTTTCCTGATGAAACACCCCATACAATTGTATTTATTTTATGGTGCCTGATAACATACGAACACATAATACAAGGTTCGTGAGTACTATACATTGTATACTCAGATAAATCGGTAATACCTAGTTTTACTCTAATATCTCTAATTGCTTCAATCTCCGAATGATAAGTAATATCTTGCTTGGTTTTTCCAGCTTCTATACCTTGTGCAATAATCTCATTGTTTTTCACAAGAATAGCCCCAACTGGAGAATCTCCCCTTGCTTTGGCCAGCTCGGCAAGTTCAATGCATTTCAGCATCTAGGAATGGTGGTATTGCTCAATATTCATAACTCATTATATAAAATTTATGGCGCTAAAAATACCATTTTTAAGATTCCGTAAATTGTATTAAACAGATAATTTATGGTATTAAAAGCTTTTTAATATTATATGCAAACTGACTTAGAGCTGTGCTTTAGGTCATGAGATAATACCACAAAAAGTTTTGCAGTCCCATTATTTCTTTTCTCCACGAATAGTACTATTTAAGGTGACGTTTATACCTTGAAAAAAAGTGCTGTGTTAAATAATTTTGTACCGAAATAAAAAATATTGGTAAGATGGATAATAAAAACACGAATGATGGGCACTTTAAACCATATGGCACAATTGCATTTATGGTATTGCTAATGATTTTAACGGCACTTGTTTGGTTCAGCGTTTATTACGTACAAATTGAAAGAGTGTAAATAAGATA
>Ga0247811_1000153_pt1 | contig 24178 bp, 21 predicted proteins | sample UWRJL134311R1_FD_189018 | JGI IMG/M metagenome (GOLD analysis project Ga0247811, IMG submission 189018) | Plant litter microbial communities from Arlington Agricultural Research Station in Wisconsin, United States - UWRJ-L134-311R-1 | ecosystem: Environmental > Terrestrial > Plant litter >...
AAATATTAAAATCTTAATAATTCGATTAATAGTGGCATTTACCGCATTCTAAACCTCCCATTTGCGCTGCAGTCAATTTTTCTACACCGTATTTTTTAGAAAGTTCAGCATGAATTTTATCATAATACGCATTTCCTTCCATCTTAACATCAGTTTTTCTATGGCAATCAACACACCATCCCATTGTTAATTTAGAGTATTGCTTCATGATTTCAAATTCCTGCACTGGACCGTGACAAGTTTGACATTCAATTCCAGCTACAGAAACGTGCTGTGAGTGATTGAAGTAAACAAAATCAGGCAAGTTGTGAATACGAACCCATTTTACAGGCTGCGTTTTTCCTGTATAAGCTTGTTTGGCTTTATCCCAGCCTACAGCATCATACAATTTCTGGATCTGCGCATCGTAAAATGCTTTGCTATACTCAGCAGTAGCCGTAGTTTCAGCAACTTCTGAAATATTTTTATGACAGTTCATACAAACATTCAAAGAAGGAATACCGGCATTTTTACTCACACGAGCAGCAGAGTGACAATATTTACAATTGATTTCGTTATCTCCAGCATGGATTTTATGAGAATAATGAATTGGCTGAATTGGCTCATAATTTTGATCAACACCAACCTGCATCAGGAAAGCATAAACAAAATAACCACTTGCCAAAAGCAAAAATATAGAAGTAACTAAAACTAAAAATTGATTTTTAGCAAAAGCTTTCCAGATTGGCGTTCTTGCTTCTCTTGGCGCAACTACAATACCGTTGTTACTTGCCACTTTAGTCAATACTTTGTTCACCATGAACAACATCACAACTAAAATTGCCATTACAAGAGCAAGGGCACCTAAAATAATGTTATTAGAAATCCCACTGCCTTCAGCTTGAGGACCAGTAGGCAACGCTTTAGCATCAGCAACAGGCTCAGCTTTTACTTCAGAAGTATAAGCGATAATATTATCAATATCACCTTCAGATAATTGAGGAAAAGAAGTCATTACAGACTTGTTGTTTTCTTCAAAAAGTTTAACTGCAACAGCATCTCCTGATTTAATCATATCAGAACTGTTATGCACCCACTTGTAAATCCAGGCCATATCATGTTTACCAGCAACTCCTCTAAGAGCAGGACCAGTTGATTTAGCATCTAATTTGTGACATGCAGCGCAATTTGCATTAAAAAGTTCCTTCCCTTTTACTGGATCACCACCTGCAGTTGCAGCCGGAGCAGCAGCTTCAGGCGCCGCAGGAGCAGCAGCATCTTGAGCAAATGAAGTTAGGGAGAAAATTAGCGTTAGCGATAAGCTAAGAAGCAATTTTCTTGAGATCGAATTATGGTTACCCACCTTTTTCATATAGTATAAAATTATCTACTAATTTTTGGTATGATTTTTTCTTTAGTAATTAGAAAAAAACGAATACCCTCTTTTAAAACTTGCACAAAAATACGACTTATGAACTATTCTCAAAACCTTAAAATACTCTTAAATATCAATTTATATCAATTCTAAATAATATTAAAATTTTCCATACAAACTTTAAATACTATTTTTGCATAAAAACCATCACATTATGAGAATTTTAACCCCTTCAAAAAGAGTTTTCTTAACATTAGCAATGCTTACTTTAGCATACAATATTCAAGCTCAAGAGCAGAATTTAACACTAAATCAAGACCCAAAATTTGACCAGTTACTAAGTGATAAACGTAAAATTAACACATCAATAAGTACAAACGACACTTATAAAATTCAAATCTACAGTGGCAAAAGCGAGGACGCAAAAAAAACACTGTCCGATTTTAAAAGAGAGTATTCTGCTGTAGACGGAACTATAATTTTCAACACTCCGAACTATAAGGTAATTGTTGGAAATTTTAAAACCAGAATAGAGGCAGAACGATACCTGGCCGAAATAAAGAAAAGATTCAAAAGTGTTTTTTTAATCAAGCCGAGCAAGTAACTAAAACATACCCATCACAAAAAAGCGAGATTTAAATCTCGCTTTTTTTGCAACCTATAAACAGAATAAAACTTAATTACTTAGAAGTAGAAATGTAAATCTCACGAAAAAACAACCTGAAGTAAAAAGGGAAAATACTTGAAAATTCACAAAAAAATCTCGTTGATTACAACAAAATTTCAAACAATTTTTACGCACGAAAACTAGTTTACTACTTTGATTCCATTAGCCACAAATCGAATTTCTTCTTTTGGAGCAGTTATAGCGTCAATTTCTGCCTTTGATTTTTTGGCATCTTTTGCATAATGTCTTAGCTCATCTACTGATGTGATTTTCTTCTCAGCATCACCCTCTAATATAACGTTTTTTCCTTTTAATGCAGTGGGAACAAAAAAGGCATAATCTTTCATCTTTACAAAAAAAGAAGAACCAGTGTCTGTTTTAATAGTAATCCAGCAACCTCTTTTTTCACACACATCTGTCACTTGCCCTTTCACGGCAACATTTTCTGATTTCTTTGTGTTATTTAATTTTTGTTCTAAATTTTCAACTGAAACTGCGTTTTCCTGAGAAACCTTAGAAACATCTTTTCCGTAAAAATTACCTAAAACTGCGTCACCTGACGGTGGTCCACTTTTCTGTTCAGCCTCTTGAGCAAATGATACGCCCGAGATACCTACAAACAAAACAATTGCGAATATTAATCTTTTCATAGCTAAAATATTTTAATACAAAAATAATATTAATATTTTAAATCGATTGAATATACTTTTTTTATTATATATGCTATTCATCAAGCTAAAATGATGCATAAAAAAAGTCCCAATTTTCATTGGGACTTTTTAATATTAATATTGAATTTTATTTCAATTTCTTTTTAATTGCAACTTCATGGTATGCTTCAATAACATCTCTTTCTTCAATGTCGTTGTAACCCTTGATCTGAATACCACAATCGTAACCTTTAGAAACTTCTTTAACATCGTCTTTGAAACGTTTCAGGGCCACAAGTTCTCCTGTGTGTACCACTACTCCTTCTCTAATAACTCTGATTTTAGAAGTTCTCATTATTTTACCATCCATTACCATACAACCAGCAATTGAACCTACTTTAGAAATTTTGAAAATCTCACGAATTTCAGCAGTTCCTAAAATTTCTTCTTTCATCTCTGGAGCTAACATTCCTTCCATTGCATCTTTTAAGTCATCGATAGCAGCGTAGATAATAGAATAATAACGGATATCGATTTCTTCTTTATCTGCAAGCTGTCTCGCATTTCCTGCAGGACGAACGTTAAATCCGATAATGATTGCATCAGAAGCAGAAGCTAACATAACGTCAGTTTCAGTAATTGCTCCAACACCTTTATGGATAATATTAATTTGAATTTCTTCTGTAGAAAGTTTAGAGAATGAATCTGATAATGCTTCAACAGATCCATCAACGTCTCCTTTAAGGATTACGTTCAATTCTTTAAACTGACCAAGTGCAATACGACGACCAATTTCATCAAGTGTAATATGACGCTGCGTACGTACAGATTGCTCACGCATTAACTGAGAACGTTTAGATGCAATTTGTTTTGCTTCTTTTTCGTCTTCAAAAACATTGAACTTATCACCAGCAGTTGCTGCACCATCTAAACCTAAAACTGATACGGGAGTCGAAGGACCTGCTTCTATAACAATATGCCCTCTTTCGTCATGCATCGCTTTAATCTTACCATGATGCTTACCAGCTAACATATAATCTCCAACTTTTAAAGTACCATGTTGTACTAAAATGGTTGATACATATCCTTTTCCTTTATCCAAAAATGCTTCAACAACTGTTCCTTGTGCTGCTTTATTTGGATTAGATTTTAAATCTAAGATTTCAGCTTCTAATAAAACTTTTTCTAATAATTCTTTTACTCCTGTTCCAATTTTTGCAGAAATATCATGTGATTGAATTTTTCCACCCCAATCTTCTACAAGTAAATTCATACCCGCTAAACGCTCTTTGATTTTCTCAACATTAGCATTTGGCTTATCAATTTTATTGATTGCAAATATAATTGGCACTCCCGCAGCTTGTGCGTGAGAAATTGCTTCTTTTGTTTGTGGCATGATATCATCATCCGCCGCAACAACAATAATAGCGATATCGGTAACTTGAGCTCCACGTGCACGCATCGCGGTAAAGGCCTCGTGACCTGGTGTATCTAAGAATGCGATTTTTTGACCGTTATCTAAAGTTACTCCATATGCTCCAATGTGTTGTGTAATACCTCCAGACTCACCAGCGATAACATTTTCTTTACGGATGTAATCCAGTAATGATGTTTTACCGTGATCGACGTGCCCCATTACAGTAACAATTGGCGCTCTAACTACTAAATCTTCTTCTCTATCTGCAACTACTTCAATAGCTTCTTCGATATCAACAGTAATGAACTCAACTTCGTAACCAAATTCATCTGCTACAATAGTTAATGTTTCAGCATCTAAACGCTGGTTCATGGTAACCATGATACCAAGAGACATACAAGTTCCAATTACTTTAGTAATCGGCACATCCATCATAATCGCAATTTCACCTACTGTAACGAATTCCGTAACTTTAATAGTTTTACTTCCTTCATCAATAGCTCTTTGCTCTTCATCAGATTTCTGACGGTGGGTATCTCTTTTATCTCTTCTGTATTTAGCAGCTTTAGATTTCCCTCCTTTACCTTGAAGTTTTTCAAGAGTCTCTCTAATTTGGTTTTTTACTTCCTCTTCAGTAGGCTCTACTTTAGCTACAATAGCAGGACGGTTTCCTTTTACAAAACCAGGTCTTGCACTTCTGTTCGCATTAAAACCTCCACCACCAGTATTTGGTGTAATTTTATTAGGATTTGGAGTTCCCGTAGCACTACCTGCAGCAGGTTTTGGTGCTCCTGGTGCACCTGGTTTAGGAGCAATTCTTTTACGCTTATTTTTATTAGCGTTATTATTTGCACCTGGCGCTCCCGGTTTATTAGGAGTTATCTTTGGATCTTCTTTCTTTTTCTTAGGTTTGTTGAATTGAGATAAATCAATTGTCTGCCCAGTAAGAGTAGTTCCTGATAATTTTTGATATTGTGTAGTGATAGTTTCCTCTGCAGTCGAAGGATCAGTTGAAACAACTGGCTCTTGTGCTGTTTTAGGAGCTTCCGCTTTTACTTCTTTTTTCTCTGTAATAATTGGTTTTTCGACCTTTTTCTCTTCAGAAATTACAGGCGCAGGCACTGGCTCAGGCTGTACAACTTCTTTTTGAACAGGTTTTTCTGGTTGAGTTGGAGTAACAACTGCTTTTGGTTCTTCAGCTTTAACTGGTTCCTCAGAAGGAGCTGCAACAACTGCGGCAGGTTTCTTTGGATTTAAATCAATTTTACCTACTTGAACAGGTCCCGTTACAACAGCTTTCGCTTTAATAATTTCTTGTTGTTTTTGGCGCTCTTCGTCTTGTCTGCGTTTGTCTTCAATTTCTTTCTCACGTTCAACACGTAATGCTTCTTTCTCTTTTCTTTTCTCTTCTCCTACCTCTTTTGAAGCTTCTTTATTCCCCTTATCGCCCGCAAATTGGCTTTGTAGGATATTAAATTCGCTATCAGAAATTTTCGCATTCGGATTTGCATCAATAGCAATTCCCTTATCTTTTAGATAATCGACAGCTCTTTCTAACGAAATATTTAATTCCCTTAAAACCTTGTTTATTCTTATTACTCTCTCTTCAGACATATAACCTTTTTATTATTACCTTTTTCGTTGTGTTGTTAGAGCAGATAACTAGCTATCAAACTCTTCTTTTAGTATTTTCATAACATCAAGAATTGTTTCCTCTTCTAAATCTGTTCTTCTTACTAAATCTTCTACTTCTTGTTTTAAGATACTTCTAGCTGTATCCAAACCAATTTTTGCAAATTCTTCAATAACCCAGTCTTCGATTTCATCTGAAAACTCAGTTAATTCAACGTCGTCATCTTCGCCACTAGCAACATCACCTTCTCTGATAACATCCAACTCGTATCCTGTCAATTGACCTGCTAATTTAATATTGTGACCACCTCTACCAATTGCTTTAGAAACTTCTTCTAATTTCAAGAAAACTTCAGCTCTTTTATTTTCTTCATCAATTTTAATTGACGAAACTTTCGCAGGGCTTAATGCTCTTGTAATAAACAATTGAATATTACTTGTATAGTTGATTACGTCGATATTTTCGTTTCCTAGCTCACGAACAATTCCGTGAATACGAGAACCTTTCATACCAACACAAGCTCCAACAGGATCGATTCTATCATCATAAGAATCTACCGCTACTTTTGCTTTTTCACCAGGAATACGAACTACATTTTTAACTGTAATCAATCCGTCGAATACTTCAGGAATTTCTTGTTCGAATAATTTTTCCAAAAACTTTTCAGAAGTTCTGGACATAATGATTTGAGGTTTGTTTCCTTTTAATTCAACACTTTCAATGATACCACGAACGTTATCTCCTTTACGGAAAAAGTCAGATGGAATTTGTTTTTCCTTTGGAAGTACAATCTCGTTTCCTTCGTCATCAACCAAAATAACTACTCTTGGACGTACGTGGTGCACTTCGGCAGTATAAATATCACCGATAATATCTTTAAATTGCTTATAAAGATTGGTATTATCGTGTTCGTGAATTTTAGATATTAAGTTTTGACGTAAAGCCAAAATAGCTCTTCTTCCTAAATCGATTAATTTAACTTCTTCAGAAACTTCTTCACCAATTTCAAAATCCGCTTCGATCATTCTTGCTTCAGTCAAGGTAATTTCCTCATTTTCAAAATCAAGATCCTCATCAGCAACAATAACTCTTCTTCTCCAGATCTCCATATCTCCTTTGTCAGGATTTATGATGATATCGAAATTGTCATCAGAACCGTATTTTTTCTTCAATGCATTTCTAAACACGTCCTCTAAAATTGCCATAAGCGTTACACGATCAATAAGTTTATTATCTTTAAACTCTGAGAATGAATCGATTAATGCTAAATTTTCCATGCGAATTCTTTAATTAAAATGTTACTGTAACAATTGCCTCTTTAATTTCTGTATAAGGTATTTGTTGCTCCTTTTGAACTGTTTCTTTTCCTTTTCCTACTTTTTTCGGTTCTCTTGCTTCCCAAGACAAAATTATAAAAACATCGTTAGCTTCAACCAATTCTGCTTCAATTTTTTCAGTATTTGTAGTAACAATCAATGTTCTACCAATATTTTTAATGTATTGTCTTGTAAATTTCAAAGGAGATCCTACTCCAACCGATGCTACTTCAAGCGAAAAATCCTGCTCTTCACGATCCAGATTATTCTCGATTGCACGACTAATATCAATACAATCCTGCAGCGCCACTCCATTATCTCCGTCTAAACCTACACTAATTTTGAAAGAGTCTGAAATCGCCAGATCAATCAAAAAGATTGAGGGCTTTTCTAAAAGAGCCTCCGTAATTAATCCGTTTACTTTTTCTTTAAATGTCATAATTTTATAAAAAGAGGGGACACTTAGTCCCCTCATTATTTAGATTTTAATAAATAACGGTGCAAATATAGTGTTTTTTTTATAAATCAAAATAAATAGATTGCTCTAAAATATTTCTTATCTTTATTGGAGCATTAAAATAACGGATTATTCATATTATTTAACTCTCAAAATTATGAAACGAATTTTAGTCCCCACTGACTTTTCAGAACATGCTGAAGACGCTTTAAAAGTTGCCGCTCAAATTGCCCGAAAAAATGATTCTGAAATCATCATTTTGCACATGCTTGAACTGCCTCACCAAATGAACGATGCTATTTTAGGAGGCAAAAGCATCCCGGAAACGATGTTTTTTATGAAAAAAGCCAACGAAATGCTGGATGAAATTTCTTCCAGACCTTATCTGGACGGAATTCCCGTAACCGAAATCGCAAAAATAGACAGACCCGCTCATGGCATTTCGCAAGTAAGCCAAGATTATAATGTTGATTTAATTATTATGGGATCCCACGGTTTATCTGGTATTGATGAATTACTAATTGGTTCTACTACGGAGAAAGTTATTCGAAATTCTGAAATTCCGGTGCTCGTGATCAAAAAAGACATTTCGAACTTTAATGCAGCCAATATTGTTTTTGCTTCTGATTTTTCTGAAGAAACTAAAAAACCTTTCGAAAAGCTTTTAAACTTTACTAAATTCTTCGAATCAAAAATACATTTGGTTACAATTTGTACGCCAAACAGCTTTAAACCAACGCATAGCATCGAAAAAGCAATGAAGGAATTTGTCGCTGAATTTGACCTCTCGAATTATTCGACACACATTTACAACGATACCAACATTGAAAAAGGAATCATTAATTTCTCCAACAGTATAGATGCTGATATTATTGGAATGTCTACGCACGGAAGGACCGGTTTTGCTCACTTTTTTAACGGAAGTATCAGCGAAGGCTTAGTAAATCACGCTGTTAAACCTGTCATAACATTTAAAATTTAAACAGAAAATTTATGATAAGAAATTACTTTATTTAAATCTACATGAAATACAGCCTTTCTACAGAAAGGCTTTTTTTATGCTTTAAAACAAACGATCATTCTTTTCAAAAGCGCAATTATTCGTGAGCCTTACAACAAAGTAAATTGAGCTTTTTAACAAAGCCGGCAGCGTGATTATTAAAGACATTTGTCAAATAAAAATCACAAATAACACATCATGAAAACAATAGACAAAATTTACATTAACGGAGAATTTGTTACGCCAAAAGGAACTGAATATTTCGACCTTATCAGTCCGGCTACAAATGAAAAATTAGGAAAAGTACTTTTAGGAAACCAAGAAGACACTCGAAATGCTATTGACGCGGCAAAAAAAGCCTTTCAAACTTTTTCTAAGACAACAATCATGGAGCGCATTGAATACCTACAAAAGATGAAAGCATCAATTGAAAAAAGAAAAGACAAATTCATTGACGTAATGGTTGAAGAATACGGCGGTACATTTCAGTTTGCGTCGCGCAGTTTTGACTACATGCAAAAAAGTTTCGATTCTTCGATACAATTATTAAACACGTATGAATTCAGCAAAAAAATGGGCGATTCTGAAGTTCAGATGACACCGATTGGTGTTGTTGGAATCATTATCCCGTGGAATTCAAGCAATGGTTTTGTATGTACTAAATTATCAACAGCAATTGTCGCCGGATGTACTGCGGTTATAAAACCAAGCGAAATGAGCGCACAGCAAACACAGCTTATTACAGAATGTTTTCATGAAGCCGGATTGCCAAAAGGGGTTTTTAATATTGTAAATGGCTTGGGAGAAGTAGTAGGAGCTGAAATAAGCCGAAATCCGGATATTGCAAAAATTTCGTTTACCGGATCTACTGTTGTTGGAAAAATCATCGCAAAAGAAGCTGTAGACACAATGAAAAGAGTCACTTTAGAATTGGGCGGCAAATCCCCTAATATCATTCTTGACGACGCCAACTTAGAAGAATCTATTCCGCTTGCTATAACTGCCGCCTACATGAACAGCGGACAAGCTTGTGTAGCCGGAACACGATTATTAGTTCCTGAAAACAAACTTGACGAAGTTAAGAAACTGGTAAAAGAAACCGTGATGAATACTATTGTTGGAGATCCGAAAAACGAAACCACAGCCGTTGGACCAATGGTAAGCAAAAAACAATACGAGCGCGTTCAGAATTATATTCAGATTGGAATTAACGAAGGTGCCAAAATATTAATTGGAGGATTGGGCAAACCTGAAGGCCTGGAAAAAGGGAACTTTGTAAAACCGACAGTTTTTGTAAATGTTAATAATCAAATGCGTATTGCGAGAGAAGAAATATTTGGCCCGGTTTTATCGATAATAACTTACAAAACAGAACAAGAAGCAATCGAAATTGCTAATGATACCACTTACGGGTTACAAGCTTATGTAAGTTCATCTGATGAAAAAAGAGCCTATAACGTTGCTTCGCAGATTAATGCAGGACGTGTACTTATCAACGGACTGAACCACGATCCGATGGCTCCGTTTGGAGGCTTTAAACAATCCGGAATCGGAAGGGAATTTGGCACATTAGGACTTGAAGCCTTTTTAGAACCAAAAGCATTAATTCGCTAATTCAAAATTATGATCCGGGGGTGTCTGTAAAAACATTTTCCGGATCTTTTAGTAACTTTACAAGATGACAGCAAAAATAAAACCCCAAATACTCTACTCCTGCTATTTTGCGCGCAGTCGTGAAGGCGAACACTTTATACCAGAGCATGTATTCAGTTATCAGGTTTCAGGAGAAATGACCGCTTCTGACAGTAAAAAAACCTATCATTCAAAACCTGGTGATTTTCGCTTTAGCAAAAGAAATCATTTAGCAAAATTTACTAAAATCCCGCCTGAAGGAGGCGAATTCAAATCCGTGTCCCTTTATTTAGATCAGCAGATTTTACGCGAAATAAGCAAAGAATATGATTTTAAAATCAATAAAAAAACAGATTCTGATGCTATGATTCCATTAGCCTCACATCCGTTATATACCTCTTTTATCAATTCGCTGATCGCCTATCTTGAAGTAGAACAAGACGAAAATGAAGTTTTATTTAATTTAAAAATAAAAGAAGCCGTACATCTGTTATTAAAAGTAAATCCGGAATTGAAAGATATTCTATTTGATTTTAATGAACCCGGCAAAATTGATCTTGAAGCATTCATGAATAAAAATTTTCATTTTAACGTGCATCTTCATCGTTTCGCTTATCTCACAGGAAGAAGCCTGGCCACATTTAAAAGAGATTTTCAAAAAGTATTTCAGGAATCACCGGGAAGCTGGTTATTAAACAAAAGGCTTCAGGAAGCGTATTATCTTATCAAGCAGGGGAAATCTCCATCAGAAGTCTATATTGGAGTTGGTTTTGAAGACTTATCTCATTTTTCATTTTCATTTAAAAAGAAATTTGGAGTAGTTCCCTCTTCCTTATCTCAGAAATAAAAAAGACAGCCCTACAATTGAATTTCTATTTTAAAATTTAAAATTCCAGGCCGGATGCATTCTGATCCCTAATTGCATAGAATTACAAATCTATTTGCAGCAATTATATCTCCGGATCTAAACAATTCGCCTTTGCCGGAAATGGAATTTAAACATTTGCAATCTTTAAGTTTACTGCATAAAAAAAGCCTCTCGATTGAGAGGCTTTTTCTGTTGGTCTACAAGGACTCGAACCTTGAAAGACTGCACCAAAAACAGTTGTGTTACCATTACACCATAGACCATCAGTGCGGTTAAGCGAGTGCAAATTTAAAGCTTTTTTTAGTTTGCGCAAACTTTTTGACAAAAAAATTTCATTTTTTTTCATTTTTTTTTCTTCAAAAATCATAACATCATCGCAAGTATTTCACAAACAATGCGTTACTTTCATCAAATAGTTTTGTAGAAATTTTTGTTAATGCTCGTTTCTTTACACAAAAAAACATTTTCTTTGTAGAATAGAAAACATACAAAATTATAACACCTAAATATGGCACAATTCAATTTCAATAAATGGAATACAATTATTGGTTGGTTTGCATTTGCAATCGCTTTAATCACTTATACACTAACTGTTGAACCTACCATGAGCTTCTGGGATTGCGGCGAATATATTGCCACAGCAGCCAAATTAGAAGTCGGCCATCCTCCCGGAGCACCTTTATTTCAAATGATGGGCGCATTTTTTGCCATGTTTGCGATAGATGATCAGCATGTTGCATTAATGGTTAATATGATGTCTGTTTTTTCAAGTGCATTTACTATTTTGTTTATGTTTTGGTCTTCTTCTATGATTTTAAAGAAAATTGTAGGACGTTTTTCCGAGATCAACCAGGAAAATTCGATTGTTATTTTAGGAAGTTCTTTTGTTGGGGCTCTTGCTTATACATTTTCTGACAGTTTTTGGTTTAATGCAGTCGAAGCCGAAGTTTATGCAATGGCTTCGTTGTTAATCGCATTATTATTCTGGCTGGGTCTTCGCTGGGAACAAGATATGGATCAGCCAAGAGGAAACAAATGGTTATTGATTATTTCTCTTGTTATCGGACTTTCGTTTGGAGTTCACTTTATGGCTTTACTAACGATTCCTGCCATTGGTTTTCTATATTATTTCAAACATTACGAAAAAGTTACCCTTAAAAACTTCATCATTGCCAATGCAGTTGTAATTGCCATTTTGTTATTTATTTTTAAATTACTGCTTCCATTAACAATGGCTTTCTTTGGAAAAACTGAAGTTTTCATGGTAAACAGCATGGGATTACCTTTTGATTCTGGAACTATTTTTGTCGCTCTCTTGTTTATTGCTTTCTTTTATTTTGGATTAAAATATACCAAACAAAAAGGAATGCCATTTTTCAACACCATTATTCTTTGTATTTTATTCATCCTTATCGGATTTTCTACCTGGATGATGTTGCCGGTTCGTGCGAATGCCAATACGGTAATCAACGAAAACAAACCATCAGATGCTGCCGAGGTTTTAGCGTACTATAATCGTGAGCAATACGGTGTAAATCCTTTGTTTTATGGACCACAATACACTGAAGTTTTTGCCGGACTTGACGCAAAAACTCCTTATTTAGATAAAAATCCTAACTACGAAAGAGATTATAAAACCGGTAAATACGTTATTACCAACAATTATAAAAATGCAGATCAGAATTCTGATGACAATCAAAAAACGATTCTGCCAAGAATGTGGAGTACCGAAACCGGACACATTCAAAATTATATCAGTTTTACAAATCCTCCAAAGTTCAGAATAAATCCTGAATACAATTTTGAGGATGATTTACAAAAATACGGAATTGACCCCAGCCAATTAAGCGAGGAAGAATACAATAAAGCTACTGCACAATTACGCAATGAAGTAGAGAAAACAATTTCTGAATTCAGAAAAGCGTATGCTCAAAAACAAATTGACAACGAAGGTTATGTTAAATTCTTAAAGAGTTATGGTGAATATTTAATTATCGAAAAACCATCAGACACCGACAACTTCGCTTTTATGTTTGAATATCAATTTGGATATATGTATTGGAGATATTTGATGTGGAATTTTGTTGGACGCCAAAGCGATGTTCAGGGTAAATACGATAATTTGGACGGAAACTGGATCAGCGGTATCAAACCTCTTGATTCATTACACCTTGGGTCTCAGGACAATTTACCATCAGATGTTTTAAACAACAAAGGAAGAAACGTTTACTTTTTCCTTCCTTTCATCTTAGGTTTAATCGGACTGATGTATCATGCTAATAAGGACCTGAAAAGTTTTTATGTGCTTTTGGCATTGTTTCTATTTACAGGAATAGCCTTGAAAATCTATTTGAACGAAAGACCTTTTGAACCTCGTGAAAGAGATTACGCCCTCGTAGGATCATTTTACGTGTTTGCGATCTGGATAGGCTTTGGAGTATATTCTTTATATGAAAGCATTCAGAAATATATTGCACCACGACTTGCCGGACCTATTATAATTGCCGCGAGCTTACTTGCCGCACCAATTTTAATGGCATCTCAAAACTGGGATGATCATGACAGATCAAACAGATATACTGCTGTCGCAATGGCAAAAGCATATTTAACTTCATGCGATAAAAATGCCATTTTATTTACCATTGGAGATAATGACACTTTCCCGTTATGGTACGCGCAGGAAATTGAACATGTAAGAACAGACGTTAAAATCGTTAATACGAGCTTATTTATGACGGACTGGTACATTGATCAGATGAAAGCCAAATCGTATGAATCTGACCCATTGCCAATCTCTTTCAAGCATGATGAATATGTGGGAGATAAGCTGGATTATGTCGCTCATATACCGAAAATAGAAACAAGATGGAATATAAAAGACTTCCTTGATTTTATTAAAAATCCAAAATCGACTGTAGGTTTACAAAACGGACAAACAATCCATTTTTATCCAACAAATAAAATTAGAGTTCCTGTTGACAAGAATATCATCATCAAGAACAAAGTGGTGAATGCTAAATACAATGATTCTATTGTTCCTTACATGGATATTGACATCAAGGGAAGTGCGATCTACAAAAATCGTTTAATGATGCTGGATATCTTAGCGAATAATAATTGGAAACGTCCAATTTATTTTAGTGGAGGAGCTTTTGACGATGAAGATTATTTATGGCTGAAAGATTACCTTCAGTTAGACGGAATGGTTTATAAACTGGTACCTATTAAAAACACGCCTTCAAAAGACGGCGGGCCAATGGATATGGGACAAATTGATGCCGACAAAATGTACGATATCGTAATGAAATGGGATTGGGGTAACAGCGAAAGCGAAAAAATCTATCACGACCCTGAAACAAGAAGAAACAGTATTACCTACCGCACAAATTTATCTCGTTTAATGGAACAGCTTATTGCAGAAGGTAAAATTGATAAAGCTAAAAATATTATCAATTTAGCAATCACTAAAATGCCTTTGGATAAGTTTGGATATTATTCTTTAGTAGAGCCTTTTGCAAATGGATATTATAAAGTGGGAGAAACTGCCAAAGCGCAAGAGCTACTCAATAAACTAGTGCAGAAATATAAAGAAGATCTTAATTATTACAGCACTTTAAGCGCCGGCGATCAAACAGATTTAGCAATGGACATTATTACGGATATTGAGCGCTACAGAAGTTTATTGCAAGTGATGAATCAAAATCATGATAAGGCGTTTTACGAAAAACACAAACTAACTTTCAATACGTATGTAAATGTTTTCGAGCGTTTTGGTCGTGAAAAAGAATAAGATACGAAAAAATTACTGATTAAAAAAATGCAGCACTGTTTGATAAATAGCGCTGCATTTTTTATTTTTACATAATTACTAAATAATGTCAAAATGAGCTTTTATTGGGTAAAAACAAATTCATTTATAAAAACGGTGTTTTCTAAATATTGCTGGGACATTCCTAACAATGAAAAGAAAATATACCTGACCTTTGATGATGGCCCAACTCCTGAAATTACTGATTGGGTTTTATCTGAATTGAAAAAATTCGATGCAAAAGCTACTTTTTTCTGTATCGGAAAAAATATTAAAGCCAATTTAGCTTTATTCGAAAAATTGATTATCGAAGGACATTCCATTGGAAATCATACCATGAACCATGTAAATGGATGGAAAAGCAGTAATAACGACTATATTGAAAATGTGAAAAACTGCGCCGCTGTTTTAGAAGAAGAAAAAACATGCAATAAAATATTTCGTCCGCCTTACGGGAAAATTAAAAAAGCACAATCTAAAATCTTACGCAGACTAGGCTACAAAATTATCATGTGGGACGTTTTAAGCGCTGATTTTGATCAGACGATTACACCTGAAAAATGTCTCGAAAATGTTACTAAAAATGTAAAATCAGGAAGTGTAATTGTTTTTCATGACAGCATAAAGGCATCTCCAAATTTAAAATTTGCGTTACCCAAAACCCTGCATTTTTTAAAAGAAAACGGATATACATTTGATATTATCCATTAAATAATATCGTTTAAAGGGGAGTATTTTCTACAAATTAAATTGCTCCTGGACAATTCCGATAATGGTATTGGCATCAAGTTCGCCTGATTGTCTCCAGATCATCTGCCCTTCTTTGTAAATCATTAAAGTGGGAAGTCCTTTAATTCGTAAAGCTTCTGCTAGTTCCTGATTTTTATCTACATCAATTTTGATCACCTTGGCTTTATCGCCAAGTGCCGCCGCAACATCCTTAATTACAGGATGCATCGATACAGATGATTCGTTCCAATCTGTGTAAAAATCAATTAACACTGGAACTTGAGCATTTATAAGTTCTCCAAATTTTGACATAAAACCAAAAATTTAATTTCTTCTAATATATAAAAAAGATATTATTAATACAAATGTAGCATTTTTAGCGAATTAAGCCACATTGTTGCCTTTTTTTAGTTCAATAACTGTTATTTCAGGCATAATACCAACCCGACCTGGATAGGCATGAAAACCAAAACCACGATTAACATAAACATATCGTCCCATTTCTTCGTATAAACCAGCCCATTGCTTGTAGATATACTGCGCTAAGCTCCATTTAAAATATCCGGGAATCTCAATACCAAACTGCATGCCGTGTGTATGGCCTGCTAAGGTTAAATGAAAGTTTTTAGGATGGTTTTTAATTTCGGCATCCCAATGGCTTGGGTCATGACTCATTAAAACTTTGAAGTCATTTTTATCAACATTTTGCGATGCTTTATTCAAATCACCTGCCTTTTTAAAGTTTACCCCCCAATTCTCAACACCAATAAGGGCAATTTTATCAGCTCCTTTTTGAATGTAAGCATGCTCATTCAATAAGAGGTTAAAACCTATTTGTCCGTAAAGCTTTTTTATTGCCTCAAAATTCTCCTCTTTTTGCTTGTCAGACGGCCATGAAACATATTCGCCATAATCATGATTTCCTAAAACAGCAAATTTCCCGTATTTATACTCTTTTATTCTATTGAAAGTTTCGAGCCAGGGATGCATTTCTTTTGCATGTGTATTGACAATATCTCCGGTAAACAAAATCAGATCTGATTCCTGCTCATTAATTAGGTCAATGGCATAATTTATTTTCTCAGGATTATCAAAACTACCGCTGTGAACGTCTGAGATTTGAGTGATTCTAAAACCATCAAAAGCATCCGGTAAATCAGGAAAAAAAACAGTCTGTTTAATAACCTTGAAATTATATTTCCCTTCGAAAATTCCGTAAATCAAGGACAAAAATGGCACGGCAGCTAAACCCAAAGCGATCTGGCTGATAAATTTTCGTCTGTCCGGCATCATTTCTTTTCTGGGAACGTGGTATATAAAATAATTCAATATACTGGCTCCTATCCTAAAAATGTCTTCTCCAAATAAAATAAGTGTAATTAAAATTTTCGGCACATAAACGAGCAGCATCAATCCAGTTGTAAACATAAATTGCTTCGTCTGACCAACTGAACGGTCTATTTGCGAAAAAGAATAAATGATGAAGATTAAAATAAGTAAACTTATTATTTGGTAACTTATTAAAACCCATCTTAATTTGATTAAAGTACGAAAGGCTTGGTAAGAATAGAACTCAATAAATAAAAAAAGAGCACAAAGAATTACAAAACGAAGAATCATTAGTTTTTAGTTTTAAGCAAAGTAACAAAGAATGATAAATTTATTGCTTTTTATTATCAAAAATTTAACTCAAATAACAACAAAAGCCAATAGATTTCTCTATCAGCTTTTGTTTTACAAATTTTTAAAACCATTTAGTCTACAAACTAGTCTGCTTAAGCAAACTATTACTCTTATTTAGCCTTTGGATCTTCTGTTGTTGCAGCTTTGTCAGCTTTTGCTTTTTTATGGTCTTTTTTATGGTGTTTTGTCGCTTTAACTTCTTTTGCAGGAGCTGTTTGAGCTGGAGTTGTTTGAGCGTTTACCATTGCAGCTGTTCCGAATACGGCTACTGCCAACATTACTAATTTTTTCATGATTATAATTTTTATGATTATTACTTCATTATTTATAGCTCAAAGATATAATCAGTAAATGAAGACAAAATGAAGATTGAAAGAGATTGAAAAAATTAACTTTTAATTGGCTCTTACAGCTTCAGGAAACAATAGCATAAAGGTTGTTCCGTAATTTGGTTCTGATGTTACTTTGATTTCTATATGATGAAAAGCAGCAATACTGTCAACTATAGCAAGCCCTAAACCCTGCCCTTCCTGATCTGAGCTTATCCTGGCAAAACGAGTAAATATCTTTTCGATTTGAGCACTATTCATGCCGATTCCTGAATCTGTTATGGAAATGAAGTAATGGTCTTTCAAAAAGCCATCGGCTGCTGTGATATTGCCTTTTGGAACATTGTATTTTATAGCATTGGTCACCAGATTATAAATTAAAATATGAATCAAAGTTTTATTTCCTGTAAAGATAAAGTCATGCTGCATTTTATTTAAAAACTCAATTTGCCTATCTTCAATTCGGTCTTGCAGATCTTCCTGCAGCTCTATCACAACTTCTTTAAGATTAATGTTTTCATTAGCCTCATATTGATGGTTTTCGATTCTGGAAATCAGCAGTAAATTATTGATGATTTTTTTCAGCATATCCAATGTTTTGAGAGAACCTGCAATTTTGTCGACAGCATTATCATCTAAAGAATCATGCTGCAATAAATTTTCGAATTTGTTTTTCAACAAAGCAATGGGCGTTAAAAGTTCATGCGAAACATTAGAAATAAACTGTTTTTCTTTTTTGAAGAGCTCTGCAATTCTGTCCATCATCTGGTTTAAAACCAAATCTAATTCTCTAAAATCCCTGGACTTTGCCTTAATAGGAGTATGATCAAAAGCTTCCGGTTCATGAACCCGCCTGATTTTAGTGTCAATAATTTTATAAAAAGGTTTGAGCAAATATTCGATATAAACCGTATCGGCTAAAAAAGTAACAAGCAGAATTATCACTAAAACAACAATTATAAAAAACCGAATAATAAAAGTAAGATCATTTACCTCGCTGAGACTGCTTCCAATTTCAAGCTGATAATCTTCTTTTTCATAAGTAAAATGATATTGGAGAATTCGGTATTCGTTTTCTTCACCTTCAATAATCCTGTTCTCATTACTAAAAATAGTTTTCTTTTGAAGGGGTTTTACAGGAACTTTTGAAAGCACCAAAAATTCGCTGTGTAAAGTTGAAAACTGCGAGTAGGTTTCTGTAACATCATCGGCATCTTCGATAAAATCATTGATTTCTTTTTGATTTAAATGATCGATGAATTTTTCTTTTTTTTCAAGCAAACTGTTATTAATGTGTTTATAGACCACATTTTCGACCAAAATTGGCAGCATAAGCCACAAGATTAATATCACCAGCAAACGTGTTAGTGCATTAAAAATCGCCAATTGGTGTTTTATTTTCACAATATTTTATTTATTCATTAATACGATACCCCACATTCCGAACCGTTTCAAACCAATCAATCGAAGTATGTTTATCAAGTTTTTTTCGGAGATTTCGAACGTGAACATCAATAAAATTAGAATCGGAATTGACTTCTAAAATATCTCCCCATATATGTTCTGTTAACTGCAATCTTGTAATTACCCGATTTTTATTCAAAACCAAATATTGAAAAATATCAAACTCTTTTTTGGTGAGATTGATCGGGATTTCATCAAAACTTACTTTGTAATCCTGAAGCTGCAATAAAAATCCGTGAATACTTAAATTGTTCACCGTAAAACCATGAATCCTGCGAATTACGGCAAATAACCGTGCACTAAGTTCTGTAAGCGCAAAAGGTTTGGTCAGATAATCATCTGCGCCAAGGTCAAGACCATTGATTCTATCATCTAATTCTCCTCGTGCCGTAAGGACAATTACTGCTATTTTAGATTTTGTTTTCCTGATTGTTTTCAGCACATCAAAACCATCACCGTCAGGCAGACCAAGATCCAGCAGCATGGCGTCGTAATCGTTGCTGTTAATTTCTTCAAAAGCATCACTGCAAGTATGGACAATTTTACAAACATAACCCACATTGCACAAAAAGTCGAAAACTTCGACAGCAAGTTCTTTATTATCTTCAACAATTAAAATATTCATAAAACATAGCTTTTAAGCGCAACTAAATTTAATGAATTATCAAAAATTGAGTTACGAATTATTAAAAAATTAACGAACAAAAAAAGCTGACAAATTTCTTCATCAGCTTTCTCCATCATCAATCTTCATAATCATTATTCTTCTTTTGCCTCCCTTACAATTCTATGAAAGCAAAACAAAAACAATATTTTATTTCACTTTTGCTGTTTCTGATCTTGGAGTTTCACTTTTTTCAGATTTTACTCTTTTCTCAGATTTGCTTTTTTTAGGATGTTTTTCTGCTTTTACTTCTTTTGCAGGATTTGTTTTTACTTCTTTCGCAGGAAATGCATGTACCATTACGCTTGTTCCTAAAACGGCCACTAATAACATCAATAAATTTCTCATGATTTCTAAGATTTAAATTAACTATCTTTTATTTTACAGATCAAATGTACCTCGGCAATATGAAGAGAAAATGAAGAAAATAATCATCATAAGTATTTTAACGAGACATTAACGTTGAGGCATTTTTCCACCATATAAGTTATATAAGTTCATATTAAAAATGGCGCTTAACAGTGTGCCAATAGTTTGGTTAGTGTGCAGTATTAACTAAATGAATATGCCGTTATAATAAAATGAACTTATATAACTTATATGGTGGAAAAAAAATCCAACTACTTTAATTTTTAAAACCTCAATTGTTTATTTTTACAGACTAATATTTTTTTTATGTCAACTCAAAAACGTCTTTTTCTTCTCGATGCATATGCATTAATTTTTCGTGGTTATTATGCCTTTATAAAAAACCCGCGAATTAACTCAAAAGGAATGGATACATCAGCGATTATGGGCTTCATGAATTCGCTTTTAGATGTTATTAAGCGTGAAAAACCAGATCATCTGGCTGTGGCTTTTGATAAAGAAGGAAGTCAGGTAAGAACTGAAATGTATTCTGATTATAAAGCCAACCGTGATGCTACGCCGGAGGCAATTAAAATTGCGATTCCATATATTCAGGATTTGTTGAGAGCCATGCACATTCCGATTATAGAAATGGCAGGTTGTGAAGCCGATGATTTGATTGGAACAATTGCCAAACAAGCCGAAAAAGAAAACTACAAAGTTTTTATGGTGACTCCTGATAAGGATTTTGCTCAATTAGTTTCTGAAAACATCTTCATGTACAAGCCAGCCCGAATGGGTAATGGTATCGAAATCTGGGGGGTTCCTGAAGTTTTGGCAAAATTTGAAATCGAAAAACCAGAGCAGGTAATTGATTTTCTGGGCATGATGGGCGACGCTGTCGATAATATTCCTGGATTACCCGGAGTTGGAGAAGTTACTGCCAAAAAGTTCCTGAAAGAATTTGGTTCGATGGAAAATCTTTTAGAAAATACCCATTTACTGAAAGGTAAAATGAAAGAAAATATTGAAGCGAATAAAGAAAAAGGAATTTTATCAAAAAAACTGGCTACTATAATATGTGACTGCGATGTTGTTTTCAATGAAAATGACTACGAGCTTTCTCGTCCGGATATAGAAAAAACAGATGCTATTTTTCAGGAATTGGAATTTAGAAGAATGGCGGAACAATTTGATAATTTATTTAAAGTTGGCGGCGGTAATGAATTGGCCAGCAATAATACTGAAGCTTCAGACGCTAAATTATATAAAAAACCGCAGGCCAAAAATGAAGATCAATTTGATCTTTTTGGAGGCGGAGGAACTTCTGATGAAGATATTGAAGCTTCCAGAAATTCGTTTTACAGCACTTTAGAAAACACACCTCACTCCTACCAGGCGATCGAAGGCGATTTGGGAATAAAATTGCTTTTGCAGAATTTACAAAAACAGAGTTCCGTTTGTTTTGATACCGAAACTACTGGTTTAGATGCTTTGCATGCAGAGTTAGTTGGAATTTCATTCTCTTATGAAAAAGGAAAAGGATATTATGTTCCGTTTCCGGAAAGTCAGGAAGAAGCACAGGTTTTAATCGAGAAATTCAGGTCTTTCTTTGAAAACGAAGACATCGAAAAAATTGGTCAGAATTTAAAATACGATTTAAAAATTCTTTCTAATTATGGTATCAACGTAAAAGGAAAACTTTTTGACACTATGATTGCGCATTATTTGATTAATCCCGATATGCGTCATAATATGGATATTTTAGCGGAAACGTATTTAAAATATTCTCCAAAATCAATTGAAACCCTAATTGGTAAAAAAGGCAAAAACCAAATTACGATGCGCGATGTTGCCCTTGAAGAAATTAAAGAATATGCTGCCGAAGATGCTGATGTCACTTTTCAATTAAAAGAGATTTTTACAGCTGAATTAGACAAAACCGAAACAAAGAAATTATTTGATGAAATCGAAATTCCGTTAGTTAGCGTTTTAGCCGATATGGAAACCGAAGGAATTCGTCTGGATGTTGAATTCTTAAGCGCCATGTCTAAAGAAATGGACGTTGAGATTAAATCGTTGGAACAAAAAATATATGAAACTGCCGGCGAAAAATTCAATCTGGCATCTCCGAAACAATTGGGAGATATTTTATTTGACAAAATGAAAATTGGCGGTGCCAAACAAAAGAAAACCAAAACAGGTCAATACGCAACTGGCGAAGAAGTTTTGACTTATTTAGCCAATGATAATCCGATTGTGAAAGAAATTCTCGATTGGCGTCAGATGGTGAAATTGCAAAGTACTTATATTTTGGCCTTACCAGAACAAGTTGACAAAAAAACATTGCGCGTTCATACTGATTATATGCAGACGGTTGCTGCAACCGGCCGTTTGAGTTCTAATAATCCGAACTTGCAGAATATCCCGATTCGTACCGAAAGGGGCCGTCAGATTCGTAAGGCTTTTGTTGCACGCGATGAAAATCACACGCTAATCTCTGCCGATTACTCGCAGATTGAATTGAGAATTATTGCCGCTTTAAGCGGAGAAGAAAATATGATAGCCGCCTTCAGGAACGGAGAAGATATTCACAAAGCGACCGCCTCAAAAGTTTTTGATGTTCCGTTGGAGGAAGTTTCCCGCGAGCAAAGAAGCAATGCCAAAACGGTGAACTTTGGAATTATATATGGCGTTTCTGCTTTCGGATTAAGTAATCAAACCTCTTTATCTCGTGGAGAAAGTGCCGCTTTGATTGAAGCTTATTACAAAACGTATCCAAGATTAAGATCGTATATCAATGAGCAAATAGAGTTTGCCCGAGAAAAAGGATATGTGCAGACTATTTTAGGACGTCGCCGTTATTTAAAAGATATTAACTCTGCAAATGCCGTTGTGAGAAGTGCTGCCGAACGAAATGCTGTAAACGCACCAATTCAGGGAAGTGCCGCCGATGTAATTAAAATTGCGATGATCAACATTCATAAAAAACTAAAAGAAGAAAACTGGAAATCCAAAATGTTGCTTCAGGTTCATGATGAGCTTGTGTTTGATGTGCACAACGACGAATTAGAAAAAATCCAGCCCATGATCAAACACGAAATGGAAAATGCTTTTATGATGAGTGTACCATTAGATGTTGAACTTGGTTTAGGTAAAGATTGGCTGGAAGCGCATTAAAGAAGTATTTTTTTTATGATAAGAATTAAATTGATTTTAAGTTTAGCTTTTTTCATTATTGGATCTATTCTTTACAGTCAAAAAGGATTTAGTGTAGATAAAGATTATCGAATTAAAAGATATCAAAAAGAAATGATTCAATTTTTAATTGATAATAATCAATTTGGCGTAAAAACAAATACTAAAGAAACTTCTTTAATAAGTAATTATTCAAATGTTACGGGAGTAAGTAAGTGTATTGAAGTTTTTCAAAATCAACCAGAATTTGATATATTATTAGTTAGATTTTATTCATTTGCCTCAGGAGCTGATAATTTTTGGGGAATTCTTGAAAGCAATAATAAATATCTTTTTTATTACAATGAAAAAGACCTCTCTGAATTAACAGATTACTTAAAAAAGTATGATATAAAAGCACAAAAAATACTTTTAGATTATTTAAAAATATACACAAGTTGGAATGGACCAAATTTACATAGTCCACAAATCATAGAAGAAAACTCAATGAAATAAAAAAACCATCATAAATGATGGTTTTTTTATGTTTTTAAACTTTTCTTGTCGATTCTCGCTCTTTCAATTTTGTTTTGATGACGATGGTTTCGTAATCTGAGGTTTCATCTTCAGACTCCTCGAGTCTTTCGATTAATTTTTTGGCGGCTACTTCTCCAATTTCGATTCCGTGCTGGCTTACTGTTGTTAAACTTGGCGATAAACGTCTGGATGCTAAAATTCCGTCGGCAAAACCAATAATCGAAATATCTTCCGGAACTCTATATCCTTTTTTCAAACTCACTCTTAAAGCGGCAACCGAATCATTTTCATCCAAAGCAAAAATCGCATCAATTTTATGATCAAAAATTCCATCGATTTTAGCTTTCATATCATCCTCAGAATCGGTACGAAGAATAATTTTTTCGTTTATCGGAATATTATTGTCTTTTAAAGCTTTCAAATAGCCTTCTGTTCTTAGTCTTCC
>Ga0247811_1000154_pt1 | contig 24014 bp, 21 predicted proteins | sample UWRJL134311R1_FD_189018 | JGI IMG/M metagenome (GOLD analysis project Ga0247811, IMG submission 189018) | Plant litter microbial communities from Arlington Agricultural Research Station in Wisconsin, United States - UWRJ-L134-311R-1 | ecosystem: Environmental > Terrestrial > Plant litter >...
TTTCGTCAATTATTTTAGCAGGTTCAGATTGAATTTCTATTGGATATTCTACAACTTTTGTTTCTTCATAAACAATATGCGGAAATTCATTTGCAGCAACTGGCTCTGATTCTTCAATACGGTCAAATTGTACATCACTGCTCTTTTCTGCTTCTTCCCAAATCACTGCTGTGGTATCCGGAATCGAAATTATCTCAGATTCTTCAATTACATGGATCGCAGCCTCGTTAGTTTTTTCGGCTTCTTCAAAAACAATTTCCTGAATTTCTTTAGCAGTAAGTATTGGTTCTTCAATAATTGGATCAATTTCAACTTCAACAGTTTTTTGCACTTCTTCCCAAACTACAGCTGAAGTATCTGGTATCACAATTATCTGAGATTCCTCTATAGGAAAAAATGCTGTTTCCTGTATCGAAGTTTCCTCAGATACAACAGTCGTTTCTTCTTTTGTAAAATTTACAACAATCTCTTCAATAATAGGAGCAGCTGGTTTTTCTTCGATTATTACCGGTTCTTCATAAAATACAGGCGCATCAACCAAAAATGATTTTGATTCAATTGGCTGTTCTTCTGTTTTTATTGGCGCTTCAAAAGAAATTGCTTCAGCTTCTATTGTTGGAGTTGCAATAGATTCTTCAATAACAGGATCAATTGATTTTTCTTCCGTTTTAACTGGTACATCAAAAGCAATAGCTTCAGCTTCTTTAATAGAAGTTAAAATAGATTGCTCTGCAACTGGGTCAATTGGCTCTTCTTCTGTTTTTATGGGCTCTTCGTAAGCACCGCCTGTAGCTTCTTTTATAGAATCTAAAATAGACTGCTCGACAGGATCGATACGAACTTCAACAATTTTTTTGAATTCTTCAGACGAAACAATCTCACTTTCGTAAACCGTAATATTCATTAAATCCCGAATTTTACGATCGTAAAACTCATTCTGAATAGAGGTAAAACTTTCAGAAGTAATAAAATCAAATAAAACAGAACGGTCTGTTGTATGTGCCGCTGTAACTTTTAAGGCATAATTATACTTAAAGCTGTTTTGATTGTAAAGCCCTTTTAATCGTAATGCGCGCGCACTTTGAAAATATGGAAATTCATTCAAAACACTTCCTAATGCATCCGCCTGCTTTTCTGTGATAGCATCGGGTTTGTTCATTAAGTAGGTATAATCAGTAACGTTCATTTTTTGTTTGTTTAATCGTTTATTTGTTTGACTGTTTAATGGTATTTGAAGTCGATTAAACAATTAACCGATTCAACAAATAAACCAAATTTACCATTTTGCCAATGATTCATTAAAGACATCTTGTGTGATTCTCTCGTAAATCGTTTTGATGGCTTCATTTAAAATGGTTCCGGATGGCAGTGCTGTTCCGGCAAAGTCATAGTAAAATTCGAATACTCTCTCGAAATCGTCTGTTTCTTTCTTTTTATTCGTAAATCTAACATTGATACGAATCGTCAAGCGGTTTTGAGCGGCCTGCTGATCAGCAGTTGCTGTCATTGGAGTCGTTCTGTAATCGACGATTTCTCCTTCATAAACCAAATCGCCGCCATTGCTGACCAGGTTTAAGTTAGTTTGATTTTGAATTAAATCCTGCAAAGCCAATGTGAATTCTCTGTCGATTCCCGGTTCGATCAAATCAGCATTATTCTGAAAGAAGTTTACCTGAAATGTTTTGGCGTCAATTTTTCCCGTTCCGGTAAAATTGTAAACAGAACAGCCGCTTAACATAAAGAGGCTCATTAAGGCTAATAAAGAATATATTTTTTTCATAAAATCATTTGGTAAAAATCCCAATTAAAATTCCAATTTTTCTTCAAATATAGCAATTTGGAATTTGGAATTTATTTTTTGAATTTTTCTATTATAGATCGAATTGTTTAATTTTTCGGTACAAGGTGCGCTCTGAAATTCCTAATTCGTCTGCGGCCGCCTTACGTTTTCCCTTGTTTTTCTCTAATGACTTTTTAATCATTTCGATTTCTTTTTGCTCTAAACGCAAAACCTCTTCCTCTTCAATTGTTTCGGCAAACAAATAATTATCATCCTGTATCTGGTAATTGTCCTCACGGTTTACAGGCGTCATAACAGCAGTTCTCGGTTCTTCTTCAAAATCTATTTCGCTGTCATTTTCAGGAGATCCGTATATTTTTTTGATAAGGCTTTTATTTGTTTCCTGAACATTAGCGCTGCCATTCTGCATCAATTCCAATGTCAGTTTTTTAAGATCGTGTAAGTCGCTTTTCATATCAAAAAGCACTTTGTATAATATTTCTCTTTCGGTATTAAAATCGCTGTCTTTCTTTTTATCATTAATTACAGAAGGCAGGTTGGTTCCTTCGGCAGGCAGATACGATTGTAAAGTGGCGAGTGTTATATCGCGGTTCGTTTCTAAAACAGATATTTGTTCGGCTACATTTCGAAGCTGGCGAATATTTCCGTTCCATCTGAATTTCTGAAGGAGCTGTACAGCATCATCATCCAGTTTCAACGGCGGCATTTTGTATTTATGGGCAAAATCGGCCACAAATTTTCGGAACAACAAATGGATGTCCTCGTTTCTTTCGCGTAAAGGCGGTAAAGTAATTTCGACAGTCGTTAAACGATAATACAAATCTTCACGGAATTTTCCTTTTTCGATGGCGTTGAATAAATTGACATTGGTTGCCGCGACAATTCTCACGTTTGTTTTTTGAACCTGAGACGAACCTACTTTTATAAATTCTCCATTTTCCAAAACACGAAGCAATCGAACTTGTGTGGTTAATGGCAATTCACCCACTTCATCCAGAAAAATGGTTCCGCCATCAGCTACTTCAAAATAACCTTCGCGTGTGCTTGTAGCTCCTGTAAAGGCACCTTTTTCGTGACCAAATAGTTCACTGTCAATTGTTCCTTCCGGAATTGCTCCACAGTTTACAGCAATATATTTTCCGTGCTTTCTATGCGAAAGCGAATGAATAATTCTCGGAATATTTTCTTTACCAACACCACTTTCCCCTGTTACCATTACCGATATATCAGTAGGCGCAACCTGAATGGCTTTTTCGATGGCGCGATTTAATTTTGGGTCATTCCCAATAATCTCAAATCGTTGTTTTATTGCTTGAACTGTTTCCATGTAAATTTTGTTTCTGTTGCCACGAATTTCACGAATTTTCACAAATTTTAAAATCGGGTCAATGAATAACTCTCTTATGCTCTAATGACTTTTTATTAAAGTTAACAATAATTCCTAAATCACTATCTGCAAGTTTTAAATAATTTATTGTTTGAGCGATATGTTCATCAATTATATCTTTTGATGCTTTTATTTCTAAAATGATTTCGTCATAAACTATAAAATCAGCATAGAATTTATGTGCTAACACAATGTCTTTATATTTAATATTATATTCTTTTTCACGCTGAAAAGGAATATTATGTTTTTTAAATTCATATTCTAAAGCATCTTTGTAGACAATTTCAAGAAGCCCTCCGCCAAGAATTCTATGCACTTCCATACAAATTCCAACTATTTTATAATACTCATCTTTTCTATATAATTCCATGTTTTGTTTTTACACAAAATTATAGAATTAAAAATAAGTAAGAAAATTAGTGTAAATTAGTGAAATTCGTGGCAAACTTTTTTAATTCATTTCAGAATAACCAACAGCTTCTCCCTTCAAAGTTCCACTAGTACAGCTTGTGATTTTTACATTTACGAAATCACCAATTCTGTAGTTTTCTTTTGGAAAAACAACTGTTATACTTTGAGAGTTTCTGCCTGAGAATTCCTCAGCTGATTTTTTAGAAACCTTTTCAACCAAAACTTCTACAACCTGACCAACGAATTCTTCGCTTCTAAACCAGGCGTGTTTTTGCTGTAAGTCGACAATTTCCTGTAATCTTCTTGCTTTGGTTTCTTCTTCAACATCATCTTCCATTTTTCTTCCTGCCAAAGTTCCGGGACGCTCAGAATACGAATACATATAACCAAAATTATATTTCACATATTCCATCAAACTCATGGTATCCTGGTGATCTTGTTCTGTTTCTGTTGGGAAACCAGCAATCATATCCTGCGAAATCGACGCATTCGGAACAATAGCTCTAATTTTGTCAATCAAGGTCATGTATTCTTCACGAGAGTGCAAACGATTCATTTCTTTCAGAATTCTGTTGCTTCCTGATTGAACAGGCAAGTGAATGTGCTTGCAGATATTCGGATATTTTGCTATAACATGCAAAATACTTTCGTGCATATCCTGCGGATTAGAAGTCGAAAATCGGATTCGCATTTTAGGAAAACCAACAGCCACCATTTCAAGCAATTGATCAAAATCGACAGCAGTTGCTTTTTGCATTTCAGAGGCGTTTACAAAATCTTTTTTCAAACCGCCTCCGTACCAAAGGTAACTGTCGACATTTTGACCCAAAAGTGTAATTTCTTTAAAGCCTTTGTCCCACAAATCCTGAATTTCCTTCATGATACTTTGGGGTTCACGACTACGCTCACGTCCGCGTGTAAAGGGTACCACGCAAAACGTACACATATTATCACAGCCACGGGTAATCGAAACCAAAGCGGTAATTCCGTTGCTCATCAAACGAACCGGCGAAATATCTCCGTATGTTTCTTCTTTCGATAAAATTACATTAATAGCGTCGCGGCCTTCTTCTACTTCTGCCAATAAATTCGGCAGATCTTTGTATGCATCAGGACCCACAACAAGGTCTACTATTTTTTCTTCTTCTAAAAACTGACTTTTCAAGCGCTCGGCCATACAGCCTAAAACGCCTACTTTCATTTTCGGGTTAATACGTTTTACTGCATTATATTTCTCCAGACGTTTACGAATAGTCTGTTCTGCCTTATCTCGAATCGAGCAGGTATTTACCAGAACCAAGTCGGCTTCTTCAAGAGTTTGAGTAGTATTGTATCCGTTAATCGATAAAATGGAAGCTACGACCTCACTGTCCGAAAAATTCATCGCACAACCGTAACTTTCTATAAAAAGTTTTTTTGTATTCTCAGGTTTATTTTCTAAAACAAGACTTTCGCCCTGCTTGCTTTCTTCAATAATCTTTTCCATTGTATAATTTCAAAGTGCAAAGATAACGCAAAAGGTATAATTATGACAAGATGGCAGAAAAGAAATTTTAGATTTTAGAGTTCAGATTTTAGAGTTCAGATTTACATTGTCAGTAAAGGTTTCTTAAAGCTTTGTGAACTTCCCTGAAATAATTCAGCTCAATTTAAACTTAGCAAACTTTGCTTGAAACCTTTGTGAACTTTGCTGTTAAATTTTTTATACCTATATAAGTATTAAAATAAAGAATGAATTTAAAATTTAGAGAAAAGAACATTCTTACGTCTTAATGCATTAAAAATTATACCTATATATATAATAGGTAAGAATACAGATAAATCTGCAATTTTTAGAAACATAATATTAAAATAACTCAAAAATGCATTCGTAAGGTTGATATTTAAAAAAAATAGATACTTTTGTTGCAGAAAAATAGACACATGGCAAAGAATTTAGTAATAGTGGAATCACCTGCAAAGGCGAAAACGATAGAGAAATTCCTCGGGAGCGATTATCAGGTGGAGTCTAGTTATGGCCACATAGCCGACTTACCATCAAAGGAAATAGGGGTAGATGTAGAAAATGGATTTAAGCCTAAATACGAAGTTTCTCCAGACAAAAAAGCCTTAGTCAGCAAATTAAAAACACTATCTAAGAATGCCGAAATGGTTTGGCTGGCAAGTGATGAGGACCGCGAGGGAGAAGCTATTTCATGGCATCTTGCGGAAGAACTAAAACTAGATGTTAAAAAGACCAAACGAATTGTTTTTCACGAAATTACCAAGTCAGCGATTCTTAAAGCAATCGACAATCCAAGAGAAATTGATTATAATTTAGTAAACGCGCAACAAGCACGCCGCGTGTTAGACAGATTAGTAGGTTATGAATTGTCTCCGGTTTTATGGAGAAAAATTAAAGGCGGACTTTCTGCCGGACGTGTGCAATCTGTTTCAGTGCGTTTGATTGTAGAAAGAGAACGCGAAATCCAGAATTTTAATGCAGTTGCATCGTATTCAATTGTAGCGGAGTTTGTAAACGAAGCCGGAAAAACTTTCAAGGCAAAACTGCCAAAAAATTTCAGTACTAAAAAAGAAGCCGAAGATTTTTTAAATAAAAACATCGGATCACAATATAAAGTAGCAGATTTAGAAACTAAACCTACCAAAAAATCGCCAACAGCACCATTTACAACTTCTACTTTGCAGCAAGAAGCCGCAAGAAAATTGTATTTGCCAGTAGGAATCACCATGCAGTTAGCACAGCGTTTGTACGAAGCCGGACTTATTACTTATATGAGAACGGATAGTGTAAACCTTTCTAAAGATGCAATGGATGCCGCTGAAGCAGAAATCATAAAATCATACGGAAAAGAATTTTCGAAACCAAGAGTTTTTGCTACCAAAAGCAAAGGAGCACAAGAAGCGCACGAAGCCATTCGTCCGACAGATATGTCGCGCCATACAGTAAACATTGACCGTGATCAGGCACGTTTGTATGATTTGATCTGGAAAAGAACTTTAGCATCACAAATGAGTGATGCACAATTAGAAAGAACTAACGTAAAAATTGAAGCAAATAATCACAGCGAAGTTTTTACTGCTTCCGGAGAAGTGTTGCTTTTTGAAGGTTTCTTAAAAGTATATTTAGAAGGTCACGATGATGATGAAGAGGAACAAGAAGGAATGCTGCCAGCTTTAAAAGTAAACGAAAAGCTCGTTAATAACTATATTACAGCTACAGAGCGATATTCAAGACCGCCGGCTCGTTATACAGAAGCTTCTTTGGTGAAAAAATTAGAAGAATTAGGAATCGGGCGTCCGTCTACTTATGCGCCGACTATTTCGACAATCATCAATAGAAATTATGTTGAAAAAGGGACTCTTGAAGGTCAGGAACGTAATTATACACAACTTACTTTGCAAGCTGATAAAGTAGGTGAGAAGTTGTTGAAAGAAAATACAGGTTCAGATAAAGGAAAATTAGTTCCAACAGATATTGGAACAATCGTAACTGATTTCTTAGTGAAGAACTTTGGAAATATCTTAGATTATAATTTCACGGCAAAAGTAGAGCAGGATTTTGATGAAATTGCCGAGGGAAATATCGACTGGGCAACCATGATGCAGGAATTCTACGATAAATTTCACCCGAATGTAAAAGATGTTGAGGCAAATGCCGAACGTGAAAGCGGAGAAAGAATTTTAGGAAAAGATGCAGATGGAAGACAGGTGTCTGTTCGTTTAGGAAAATTTGGACCAATGGCTCAAATTGGAGAAGCAGACGACGAAGATAAAAAATTCGCCAGTTTAATGGCTGACCAAAATATTGGAAACATTACTTTAGAAGAAGCTCTGAATTTATTTCTATTACCAAAAAATTTAGGCGACTATAAAGGAGAGGAAGTCGAAGTAAGCAACGGACGTTACGGACCGTATGTTCGTCACGGAAGTGTTTTTATTTCTTTGCCAAGAGGGGAAGATCCGCTTGCAGTTACTAAAGAAAGAGCTCAGGAATTAATTGATGAAAAAGCCTTGGCTGATGCGCCAATTGCAGTGTATAAAGGAGAAGCAGTTCAAAAAGGAGTGGGACGTTTTGGTCCATTCATCAAATGGAACAGCATTTTTATTAATGTAAGTAAGAAATACAATTTCGATAATCTATCACAGCAAGAAGTAGAAGAACTAATTGAAGATAAATTACAGAAAAACATTGATAAAGTCCTTCACAATTGGGAAGACGAAGGTATTTTAGTTGAGAAAGCACGTTGGGGGCGCTCGGTTATTACAAAAGGTAAAATCAAAATTGAATTAAGCAAAGATGTTGATGCAGCAAAATTAACGTTGTCAGAAGTTCAGGAAATGATTGCTAAAAAAACACCGGCTAAAAAAGCACCTGCAAAGAAAACTGCAGCAGCAAAGACAACCGCAAAGAAGGCACCGGCTAAAAAAACAGCAGCTAAAAAGAAATAAAAAATGGAATTTGATTTTCTAGAACCAGTTAACGACGGAATTTTAAAATTCATTAGTTCGTTGTCTTCACAGGAATTGGGCAGCAAAGTTGTTTTGCATACTCAAGATCAGTTCCCGGATATAAGTAAAGTAAATATCGCTATTGTAGGAGTTTTAGAAGACAGACGCAATATTAATATAGTAAATGAAGTTAACCTGAATGCGGTTCGTAAGAAGCTTTATGGTATGTTTCCTGGTAATTGGGACGCTTCAATTGCTGATTTGGGTGATATTCTGGCAGGAGATTCTGTAGAGGATACTTACTTTGCATTAAAAAAGGTAACAGCCGCCTTAATTAAAAATAAAGTGATACCTATAGTCCTAGGAGGTTCACAGGATTTGACCTATGCTTTGTATCGTGCTTATGATGATTTAGAGCAAATGGTGAATATGGTGGCAGTAGACAATCGATTCGATTTTGGTAAAGAAAATGAAACAGTTTCGGCTAATTCATACCTCACAAAAATCATAATTGATGAGCCAAATAACCTTTTTAACTATTGTAATATAGGATATCAAACCTATTACAATTCGCAGGAAGAAATTGATTTGATTGAAAAATTGTTCTTTGATGGGTACCGTTTAGGAGAAATTTCGAATAAAATTGCTTTAGCAGAGCCGGTTTTCAGGGATGCTGATTTGGTAAGTATCGACTTAAATTCGGTAAAGTCTTCAGATTCAGGCAATACTATTTCTTTTGAACCTAACGGTTTCAACGGAAAAGAGATTTGTTCTTTAGCCAGATATGCCGGAATTAGTGATAAAGTTTCCTCTTTTGGGATATTCAATCACAATAGTACAATGGCCGAAGCAGTGATTATCGCTCAAATAGTTTGGTATTTTATAGAAGGATATCACTATCGTTCAAAAGAATATCCTTTTGGAAGCAGAAAAAATTATTTGAAATACATTGTGCCTCTGGAACATGAAGAACTTATTTTTTACAAAAGTGACAAAACAGATCGCTGGTGGATAGAAATTCCTTACGAATCTAACGGGCACAATAAATTAAAAAGAAATACGTTATTACCGTGTTCTTATGACGAATATTTGTGCGCTTGCAATCAAGAATTGCCAGAAAGATGGTGGAAAGCACAGCGAAAAAATGCTTTATAGAATAAAATTTCAGAATAAATCTTAAATTTTTAAAATTTTTCAAAAATAGGCAAAAAAAATTAGTAGGATAATAATTATATAACACAAAATTTAACGTTTTACATCGATTTTTTTAATCAGTTTATCGATGAAATATTTTTTTTTTATTTTATTTAACATTATTTTTGAACGGTAAAATAAATTTCGCAAGTAGTATTGTTTTTTAGATAAATAATAAATACGTTTACGAACTATAATAATGAATAGATAATCCCAAATTTATATGAAGAAGTTTATTGCATTTGCAGCAATGTTAGCACTGGTGATCGGCTGTGGTAAGTCAGGTGACAAAGGTGAATTAGTTGGTGTTACAGGAGGTAAATGGCATCCTGAAAAACCATATGGAATGACTTTGGTTCCAGGTGGCTCTTTTATCATGGGTAAATCGGATGCTGATTTAGCTAATGTAGAAGATGCTCCAACTAAAACAGTAACAGTTCGTTCGTTTTATATGGATGAAACCGAAATTACTAATAGTGAGTACCGCCAATTTGTAGAATGGGTAAAAGATTCTACAATGAGAGTGCGCTTAGCTATTTTAGCTGATGAAACTGGACAAAAAAGTACAGGAGACAAAGGTAAAAAAGGAGGTAGTATCTCAGATTATGCATTTAATGATTCAGAACCGGATAAAATGACGGCTTATGATAAATATATGTATGATAATTATTATAGTGTAGGTACTAAAGATGATCCTTATGCCGGAAGAAAACTAAATAAAAAGGTTAAGTTAATTAAAGATACCAAAGCTTATCCGGATGAGTATTATACTGAGGTAATGGATTCTATGTATTTGCCAATTGAAGAATCATATAATGGTTTAAGAACAATTGATGTAAATAAATTGAAATTCCGTTATTCCTGGATGGATATTCAGGCTGCAGCAAAAGCTAAAGTTGGAAAAAGAAAAGATTTCGTAAAAACAGAGCAGGTAAGTGTATATCCTGATACAACAGTTTGGATTAAAGATTTTGCTTACTCGTATAATGAGCCAATGCATAATGATTATTTCTGGCACAAAGCTTATGGAGATTATCCTGTAGTTGGTGTTACCTGGAAACAAGCAAAAGCATTTTGTGCCTGGAGAACATTAAATAAAAATACTTATATCAAGTCTAAGAAAAAAGGACGTGATTTAGTAAATGCTTTCAGATTACCAACTGAAGCAGAATGGGAGTATGCTGCCAGAGGTGGTTTAGAATCTGCAACTTATCCTTGGGGTGGTCCTTACACTAAAAGCGACAGAGGCTGTTTCTTAGCAAACTTCAAACCAAGCAGAGGAGATTATGCTGCTGATGAAGCTTTGTATACTGTTGAAGCAAAATCTTATGAAGTGAATGGTTACGGATTATATAACATGGCAGGAAACGTTTCAGAATGGACAGATTCAGCTTATAATCCAAATGCATATGAATACGTTTCTACAATGAATCCAAACGTAATTGATGGAAACAATCAAAGAAAAGTGGTTCGTGGAGGATCTTGGAAAGATGTTGCTTACTTCCTACAAGTAAGTACTCGTGATCACGAATATGCTGATTCTGCAAGAAGTTACATCGGTTTCAGAACTGTACAAGATTACATGGGAACTCAAGTAACTGGAGGCGGAAAAAAGAAATAATAAGTTTAAATAAGAGTAATTATAATTAAATCAATAACCAAATCAAATCTATTTTAAAAACCTAAAAAAAAAGTATTATGGCATTATTAAGTAAAAAAGCAATGAATTTCGCTTATGGTATGGGAGCGGCAGTAGTAATCGTTGGAGCATTATTCAAAATTACTCACTTCGAATTGGGGCCATTAACAGGAACAGTTATGCTTTCGGTAGGTTTATTAACTGAAGCGTTAATCTTTGCACTTTCTGCTTTCGAACCAGTTGACGAAGAATTAGACTGGACTCTTGTTTACCCAGAATTAGCAAATGGTCAGGCTAGAAAAAAAGCGGACAAAGTTGAAACTCCATCTGATGCCCAAGGATTGTTGTCTCAAAAATTAGATGTAATGTTGAAAGAAGCTAAAATTGACGGTGAATTAATGTCAAGTTTAGGAAACAGCATCAAAAACTTCGAATCAGCTGCAAAAGGAATTGCTCCTACTGTAGATTCTATCGCTTCTACTAAGAAATACAGCGAAGAATTGTCTATGGCTGCTGCTCAAATGGAATCATTAAACAGTTTATACAAAGTACAATTAGAAAGTGCTTCAAGAAACGCTGAAGCTAACAAAGAAATCGCTGATAACGCATCTAAATTAAAAGAGCAAATGCAATCTATGACTGCAAACATTGCTTCTTTAAACAATGTTTATGGTGGTATGCTTTCTGCAATGAGTAACAAAGGATAATTAGTTTTTAACTATTATATTAAATTTATTAATAAGAACTAATTACAAAAAAAATGGCAGGAGGAAAATTAACCCCTAGACAGAAGATGATTAACCTGATGTATCTGGTTTTCATCGCAATGTTGGCAATGAACGTATCAAAAGAAGTAATTTCTGCTTTTGGTTTGATGAATGAAAAATTTGAAAGTGCAAATACTTCTTCAGTTGAAACAAACAAATCGTTACTTACATCATTAGATCAAAAAGCTGCTGAAGCAAAAGGAGAATTCGCTACTGCTGCAGTAACAGCTCATAAAGTTGAAGCAATCTCGAATGATTTTTACGCCTACATCGGGACTTTGAAAGCACAGTCTATCAAAGGATTCGAAGTAGATAAAGAAACTGGAAAATTACCTTACGAGTCTATGGACAGAGGTGATAATATTGATGATTGGTTTACAGGTGACGGGTATACTGCTAAAGGTAACGAAATCATTGCTAAAATCGAGAAATACAAAGCAGATTTAAAAGCTGCTTTAGGAACAGACAAAAAATATGCTAATATTATTGCAGAAATTGAAAAGAAATTTGATGTCTCTGAAGTAAAAAACAAAGAAGGTATAAAAGAAAAATACTTAGCATACCACTTTAAAGGTTTTCCTGCAATTGCAACTGCTGCAAAACTTTCAACTTGGCAGAATGACGTTAAAAAAGCTGAAACAGATGTTTATAATAGTGCTTTAGGAAAAGCGGCTGTTGCTGCAGCTTCTTACAGCAATTATCAAGCGATTGTTGTTTTAGATAAAAATGCTTACTTCCAGGGAGAAAAAGTAACGGGTAAGGTAGTTTTAGGTCGTTATGACGAAAACACAAAACCAACTTCATTCCAAGGTCCTGGACAAATTGTTAACGGACAAGCTGTTATTTCATTAACTGCAGGTGGTGTTGGAGAGCAAAACATTAATGGACAATTTACTTTCTTAGAAGATGGGAAAAATATTCCACTTAAATTTGCCGGAAAATACGTTGTAGTACCAAGACCAAATTCAGCTACAATTTCTGCTGATAAAATGAATGTTGTATATAGAGGAGTTGTTAACCCAATCTCTGTATCATTCGCTGGTGTTGATGCAAACAAAATTGTTGCAAGTGCTCCTGGATTAGCTTCTGCTGGTAAACCAGGGAAATATAATATGAATCCTGGTGCTGGAACTGAAGCTACAATTTCAGTTACTGGTACATTACCAAACGGAGATAAAGTTACAGATAAGAAAACCTTCAGAATTAAAGGTATTCCTGGGCCAACTGGTACAATTAGAGGAGAAATGGGAGTTGTTAAGGGTCCTAAATCTAACTTGGAAATTGCTACTATTGGTGCTAAATTGCAAGATTTTGATTTTGAAGTTGGTTTAGATGTTGTTGGATTTAATTTGAAAATTGCCGGACAGCCTACAGTTGTTGTTAATGGTAATAGATTGAATGCACAATGTAAACAAGTTCTGGCTAAAGCTGGAAGAGGAGACCAGGTTACGATTTCTGAAATTAAAACTAAACTTGTTGGAGCTGGTAGTTATTTATTGCCAAGAACTGCTCCGGTAATTTTCGAAATACAATAAATAAAGTAGTTTAAACTACGTTCAATGTCTTATAATGATACCACGATGAAAGTAAGAAATTTTTTAATAGCTATAGTGTCTATCGCAGGAAGTTTTGCTTCTAATGCGCAATCTAATTTGCTTAATGCAAAAACTCCGGCACAGATAGGACTGAAGACTCCTGCACAGCTTATTTCAGATAATGATAAGCCACTTGCTTATGGTTATGTTGATGATAGGGATGTCTTGATGGGGAAAACTACTTGGGAAATCATTGATTTGAATGAAAAAATCAATTTTCCTCTATACTTTCCAGTAGATACGGCTAATATTGGTTCTGACAGACGCTCACTTTATGACGTTTTAACGAAAGCTGTGAAAAACGGCAAAATAACTGAAGTATATACAGATAGTTATTTCAATACTAAAAAATCTATGAAAGACATCGAAGGATCATTATCACGTATTGATACAACTGATGCAGGAAGAGAATTAATTAACCAATATCCTGATGATTACAAAACTCACGTTGTGAAGAAAAAAGTAGTTACAGGTACTGGTAAAAAGAAAGTTGTTACTTATGTTGATGAAACAGTTGGTGCAACAAGAACAGTTCCTTCAGAGTATATCTTGAAACAAGATCTTACTGCTGCAGATGTTACACAATATAAAATTAAAGGATACTGGTATTTTGACAAACGTCAGAGTGAGTTGAAATATCGTTTACTTGGAATTTGTCCTGTAACTCCCGATGTTTACACTATGAATAGTGATGAGAAGGATTATATTGAGTTATTTTGGGTTTTCTTCCCTAATGCCAGAGAAGCATTACATGAAGCAAAAGCTTTTAACGAAAGTAATTCAGCATTGCCAATTTCATTCGATCAGATTTTAAATTCAAGACGTTTTAACGCTCTTTTGTATAAAGAAGAAAACATGTATGGCGATCGTGAGATTAAAGATTACATGAAAGATAATGCACAAAATCAGCTGTTAGAATCTGAAAGAGTAAAAGAGAAGATCCGTAACTTCGAGCAAGATATGTGGAACTACTAAGTACCTAAATTATAGAATACCGGAAAGCCCTTACTGCATTTGTAGTAAGGGCTTTTTATTTTTTATCATATTGTCCAGGAAATAGGACTTAATGAGTTAAAGGCTAAAATTTCTTTATCTCTATCTTTTTGCAGCTTGGTTTATATCTTTCTTAGCATGTTATGTTTTTTTATAATTTTTAAATAAAGTAAGAAAAGAATACAATAAAAATTAAAAATGTACGTTTAATCCGATATAATAATATTGTGATGAAACTAAGAAATTTTTTTATAATTATCGTTTTAGCTGTTGGAAGCTTGACTTCCAGAGCACAATCTAATTTACTTAATGCTAAAACAGCTGACCAAATTGGACAAAAGAATGCGGCACAGCAAATTGCCGATAATGATAAACCTCTGTCTTATGGTTATATAGACGACAGGGATGTGCTGATGGGTAAAACTGTTTGGGAAATTATTGACTTAAATGAAAAAATCAATTTTCCTTTATATTTTCCAGTCGACACAGCAAATATTGGTGCAGAAAGACGTTCTCTTTATGATATCTTGACGAAGGCCATTAAAAAAGGCAGGATAACTGAGGTGTACACGGATAGTTACTTCAATACTAAAAAGTCCATGAAAGATATAGAAGGATCTCTGTCACGTGTTGATACTACTGATGCTGGGAGGGAATTGATCAATCAATATCCGGATGACTACAGAACCAGAGTCGTTAAGAAAAAGGTAGTTACCGGAACCGGTAAAAAGAAAGTTGTTACTTATGTTGACGAGACAGTGGGGCCAACAAGAACTGTACCTGCTGAATATATTTTGAGACAGGATCTAACCGCAGCTGATGTTTCTCAATATAAAATTAAGGGATATTGGTATTTTGATAAAAGAGAAAGCGAGTTGAAATATCGTTTACTCGGAATATGTCCTGTAACTCCGGATGTTTACACCGTAAATAATGAAGAAAAAGATTTTGTAGAATTATTTTGGGTCTTTTTCCCAAATGCGCGCGAAGTTTTAAATGAGGCAAAATCCTTTAATGATAAGAATTCTGCCCTTCCTATTTCATTTGATCAGATTTTAAACTCAAGACATTTTAATTCAGTTATTTATAAAGAGGAAAATATGTATGGAGATCGTGAGATTAAAGATTATATTAAAGATAATGCACAAAGTCAATTGTTGGAATCAGAAAGAGTGAAAGAAAAAATACGCGACTTCGAACAAGACATGTGGACTTACTAAGAATCTAAAGTACTTTATAACAAAAACTCTTACTACCTTTGCAGTAAGAGTTTTTTATTTTTACCATTCATAATATGCTTGATTATTTAATTGTCGGATCTGGATTGGCTGGAATTTCATTTGCTGAAATTGCACTTAAAAACAATAAAACTATCTTAGTAGTAGATAATATGTCTCAGGTATCTTCAAGAGTAGCCGGAGGGTTTTATAATCCGGTTATTTTAAAGAGATTCAGCGAAGTTTGGCATGCACAGGAACAATTAGCCGTAATGAATGATTTCTATAATCAGATTGAAAATAAGCTTCAAACGAAGTTTAATTTTAAACTTCCGATACTAAGAAAATTTTTCTCTATAGAAGAACAAAATAATTGGTTTGCAGCTTCAGATAAAATAAACTTAGCGCCCTTTTTGTCGACAAAATTAATCTCCACTAAATATAAAAGTATCGATTCTCCATATGATTATGGCCAAGTTCTTCATACCGGTTATGTAGACACGATGCTGTTATTGGATACCTACAGAGAATATTTAAAAGACAATAATTTATTACTAGAACAGTATTTTGACTGCGGTTATATTGAATTTTTTGATTTTGGAATTCAATACAAAAATATTCAGGCACGACAGATTATTTTTGCTGAGGGCTTTGGATTGCATAAAAATCCATTTTTTAATTATCTTCCTTTAGATGGTACTAAAGGAGAAATGTTTGTAATTAAAGCGCCAGATTTAGATCTTGATGTTATTATAAATACAAGTGTTTTTATATTGCCTATGGGTAATGGCTTGTTTAAAGTGGGTGCTACCTATAACTGGCAGGATAAAACCGATTTGCCTACAGAAGAAGGAAAACAAGAATTAAAAGATCGCATTAAAGAAATTATTACCTGCGATTTTGAAATTGTAGAACATTATGGAGGAGTTCGTCCTACAGTGAAAGACAGGAGACCCTTAATTGGAACTCATGAGCAGTTTAAATCACTCCATATTCTTAACGGATTAGGAACGAGAGGTGTAATGCTTGGGCCTGCGATGGCAGAAGCGTTATTCAATAAAATCGAAAATGAAGTTCCTCTGCCGGCTGAAATTGATATTAAGCGATTTCATAAAAGATATTTAAAAAGCCTTATTTCTGACCGGCCTTAGCATCATAAGAAACAAACATATTGATGTAGATATTTCTCGACAATCTTAAAACAAAAGGAAATAAAACTACTAGAGTTATAATAATGGTCAAAAAAGACTGCTCAATAGAAGCACCAAAAAAAACAAACGATACAATAAATGCCGCAATTCCAACAGCAACATTCAAGCCATAACTTACATACATAGCCCCATAAAAAAATGAAGGCTCAATTTGATATTTTAAGCCACAATGACTGCAATTTTCGTTCATTTTAAGAACTTTAGTCAAATGAAGTGGATTTTTGTCCGAATACATGCTTTCATTTTGACATTTTGGACAACTTCCTGTTAAAATACTATTTAGTTTCAATCCTTTTTTTAACATTTGCTTAAAATATTATGTTTTTAAATCGCTGAATACGATTATATTGAGTGATTTTTTGTTTTTTACTGTCGATTTTACTGTCGATGATGCCGGGTTTGTATTATCAAAGGTAATAATAAAATATAATCTTGACCAGTTCTTACTAACTCATCCTTCGTACAGGCTTGAATTATCTTTATTATTATTATGGTTGTTGGCATATATTATTTTTAATGAATTTATTTTGCGCCGGAATGTCGAAAATCTAAATCGAATACATAGTCAAAATTGGTTGAAATATATGTTTTAGAAATTATGGTTGATGAATGATCAAAAGAAATCTTCTCAATAGGTGGGCAGCCAAGGAAGAATTCAAAATTAAATTTAGTAAAATGATTAAATAGAACTAGTAAGTAATGGTAATTATTCAAGTTCTCAATTTTAATTGAACTATAATCGATTTGAATTATGTGCTTCTCGTATTTGTCTTTTTCTCCAGATGATAGCTTAAGGTACTTGTGTTTTGATATTCCTTTGCAATATGGGTTCGATATTTCATAATAACGGTTGTTCCGTGTGGCTTTACTATATTCACACAAATTAAGGACTTGTTCGATTCGGTAAATGTTCTTATCGGTATCGAGTTTTTTTGATAATTTTGTTAGAATATATGATTTATTTTTTTTTGCTATTACAGCGCTCTTATTCTCGATTCGTGTTTTGTTGTAATGGTTAATTCTCCCCTTGCCGTTATATTTTTCAATATAGATCGTATCAGCATCCAATTTCTTTGATCCAATTTTTACGAATCGATTTGAAGCCTCGGGAATGAATACGGGATTAACATATCCATCCCGTAAAATGATTTGACCATTTATTAAAAGATTATAATATAATTGAATTAAATTCTCATTAGTGTCGAGTGCTATCTCACAGCCAGAAACTTTATAATTATCATTTATTTTCAATTGACTAAGTAATTCCTTTGCTAGTGGCAGCCAATCACTGTATAAAAGATAATTCAAAAGATAGATGTTTGAGATATTGCTTTGCTTTTTGATTCTCATCTGATGATTAAGATAGCCTATTGTATTATATATACCATTCTGATAATATTGGATCTCATAAACATCTTTATAGACTAAATCTGATTCGTCCTTTTGTTTTAATCGAAATGGATGTGACAGTTCGAAATTGATGATTGAATTATCGTCAATCTGGATATGTAATTTATCTATATGAATAAAGTGAGGTTGGCTTAAAATATTGGTTCTTTTTGTCATTGGGAAATGTTTATTTTTATGTAATTATAAGAATATCTAAAAAGTAGATATTTCAATTGTGACAGGGGATAAGCAAAATTTACTACACCACTAATTGAAGTGTAGTAAATTTTGTGCTTTACATCATTTTCATAACCGATGCGTAATTAAAATATGGTATAATTGAATGATGAATCTGCCATGATGATCCTTCTTTAAAAAGATTTACTCCATAGACTAGGATTTCTTCGCTAACTAATTTTTTGAATCTTACATGAAGTTGCTTACTTTTTAGTGGTACAAGTTTGTGGATCAAAAGTTCCGTCAGTGAATAGAATTCTTTCTGTGGGTGTGCGATAGTTGCTGGTTTCATAATTTATCTAATATTCTTTATCTATATATTAAAATTATACTAGTGCTTTAAGTAGTATTGGTACATTCTTGTATGTTTTTTTATATAATAAGTTTGAAGGAATTTTAAAAGTTAACAATTTGGTAACATTGATAATATCTAATACAAAAAAAGCCACCTAATGGTGGCTTTTGTATCTTTAAAAAGTAATAATCCTTAATATGAAACCAGGTAATTAACTTTTAGAGTAGTCGTTTTACTTTTTGAACGGTATTTACTGTAACGTCGCTAAGCTTAGCTATTTCCCGCAAGGATGGTGAATGAGTGCGCTTTAAAAGTTGAACTACTTTAGGATATTTTGCTAGAAACTCTGATGATGTTTCGACTGTACCCTTTACTCTTCCTTTATATGTACCATTCAGTTTTGCAATGGCAATACCCTCATTTATTCGCTCCAAGATTACATTCTTTTCCATTTCAGCTAGTGTGCTCATTACTGAACTTAGAAGCTTAAAAATCTGCGATTCACGTCCGTTGGTAAGAGATTGTAAGCCAATATTCTCGACAAACAGAGTTACGCCTTTTGAGTGAAATAGCTGAATTGTATTGAGTACATCTAATGTGTTTCGCCCGAGTCGGTCGATACTGCATACTGATACAAAATTTATGGTATTGTTGCTAATTGCTTTTAAAAGTTCTTTTGCTTGGGGTCTTTCGTTGAATGGAATTGATCCGGAAACTCTATCAATGAATAATATTTCGTCCAAATTGGCTTTCGCTTCTTGTCTAGCTGTGTTTTGTGACATTGTTGAAATTCGAATATAGCGACCCTTCATAAGATTAAATTTAGGATTCAAATATACGAAAAATTATCTAATGTATCAAAAATAGGGTAATAGTGTTTGATACAACTGGAACATCAATAAAGTGGCTAAATTATTATTCGTTAAACTGTAGCACAATTTAACTATAGTGTAAAATTGATATATCTTCTTTTATATCCTTAAATGTCAGTCTAAAAAATATAGGAACTAATATTGTCTATTTATTAGCCTGAAAAGGAAAAAATTTGTTCCTAATTATTTTTTTATTACATTTTAATTGATATCTTTGCGCTGTAAATTATACAAATGGAAACAGCAAGAGAGAAAATTAAGATGATTATGGATAGACTAGGGATGGCTGGCTCGGTCGCTGCAAAAGCTATGAACATGCCTGATAGCACATTTAGGAAAAAGATCATGCCATCTAGTTCCAACAAGTCATTTACAGAGAAGAATCATTCTGATTTAGTAGAATTTCTTATTAAAGAGATTGAATTTTTAGTAACTCATAAAAAAGCTAGTAAAAATGATGTGATACCATATGAGTATGTTTTAGATCGATATAAAGATATTTACAAAAATTATTTAAAATATAAAAAGCAGGAAGAATGGAATCTCTTTGACGAATTAACAAAGCTTGTCGATTTTATGGAAAACAGCGATGTGTTTAGTGACATTAAATTATATACCCAAATAATTGATGATATAGTCTTCGAGTCAACCTTAATCGATGATGAAGCAATTAGGTTTACAGTTGAGAAATATAATGACTATGCACTCAGTGATAAAAAGATTAATCACTCGAAATGGTTCGATTATATCATCTATAGAAGACAACAAACAATCAAAGAGATTTTAAAAGATTAAAGTAACTAACTGATAATTTTTAGAAACTTAAATAATATAAATTTAAACACAAATAAATTGAGTAAAAAAGAACAAAACGAATTATTACAAGAAATTCTTAAGAATAGAAGAAAGAATCAGAATGAAGCTAAAATCTTAGAAGCTGTATTGACAGGATATTATACACTCCCATTTTTTTTTACTAGAATTTCATTCAAACAATTTTTGAAATTTAGGGAACATCTGACGCAATTCGGTATTAAAAGTAGTTATGTCATGAATACTGGAAGAGGTGATGCAACATGGGTATTAGAACCTAATGCACTTTCGGATTACTTAATCAAAAAAAGAAAGGAAACTCTTGATGCAATAATTTATTCTTAACGTGCAGTAATTTATTTGTACATTTTGGTATATTTTGGTATAATTTAGGCCCTTTTATATATTTGGTTATTATTGTGTAACATGTTGTAAATATGAATGTTAGAAATGTAATTTTGCCTATTTTTTGGAATTTTGAAGTTTAAGTTTTTTTCTTGGAAAAAAGACCTAAAGTGTTTTTTTTCTGAAATGTTGGCTGAAATACTGATTGGAGTCCGTTACTATTTCTGATAATGGATCTGTATCGATTTGATTGCTGATACTTAAATATAAGAAGTAGAAATTATTAATTATGGTCATTTGAGATGCAAAAAATAAAATAAAGTATGACAAAAAAAGAAATAAAGGCTTTTTGCAAAGCCAACGATATTAGGAACTATACAATAGAAGATGACCTTAGAATTACTGTTGATGGAAATGTTTGTCTTGATATTAACGATACTGAACTTCCAGTCCAATTTAATGAGGTCAACGGAAATTTCGATTTAATCAATTGTTTAAACCTGACATCGTTAAAGGGAAGTCCTATAAATGTCTTTGGCAATTTCTTTTGTAGTAAAATGCAACTTAAAAGTCTTGAGGGTGCACCGGATTGGGTTCGTTACAATTTTGACTGCTCGGGAAATCAAATTACAAGTCTCGAAGGAATGCCAGATCTATTTGATGGCGTATTTGCTTGTGTAGGAAATCCTATTACACTTGCTTCGATATTTGAGTTATCCGAACTATCTGAGAAAAGAGTAGTTCGATTTATTATGGATGATTTTGATTTTGATATATATAAGGGATGCACATTTAAAGATAAGTATGATTTTTCCGATAATTGGCTAGAATTCAATGGCATCGCTACGGTGGGAAGTAATTTTGATTATACCATTGCAAAACGCAAGTATACGATTGAGCAAATTATCAACTAAAAACCACATAAACATAACTGCCTGTAAAACCAATCCAAATGAATTGGCTTTTTATTCTAATTTGCAAAAATTTTTGCGGGGACTACTTATAAATGTTGCCAACATAGACAAAATATAGCAGGTAATGAACTGCTTAAATGGGATTAGATGTTGTGTTTTTATAAATTACTTCTTTGCATCATCAAAATCACCCCATTCAAACAAAGAGCCTTCTTTTTCTCTGTCTATAGAATCTATGAAACTTTTAAAATGAACTCTAGGTTTAGTAGCATATTTAACTTTGTCGATAGGTAAATTATGTAGCATTCTGTATTTAGTAAAGTATTCATTACCTGATTTTTTGCTTTCCCAATCTCTTCCAAAACCAATAATATAATTATAGTAAAGCATTAGCTGCTCATTGTTAGACATCTGCGATCTTAGAATCTTTAAATATTCTCTTGATTTGCTATATGTAAACAATCCTTCGTTTTCTCTATCAACGACATACTTTACAATACCATATAAATGTCTATAATAATGCCCTAATTTGTTTTCATGTCCAGTAAAAGGTGAATATTTAATAAAGAACTTTATTTTTTTATCACCTACCTGATATTCCTTTACTCCCCCAACGGTTTCTCTATGTTTTTTTCTGATCTCCTTTAGTTCATCTTTAACAATTGTTATAAAAGTGGAATCTATAGTTTTAGACTTGATTAATGTAGATTGAGATCCAAAAAAGAAAATCCTATAACTCAATTCTAAAAGTTCTTTAGATTTATATTTATTCTCTTTATCACAAGCTTTACAGATTCTATAACACGCTATAAGTTCATTTGCCATAGAGACAAAAACTTTTCTCCCTTCTACAAATCTTTCAACCTGTGTTCGAGTTGTTGTTGTTGAACTATCCGCTGAATTATAACTTATAGACATTTTATAGTCGTAACCGGCGATCTTCATTTCATTAATGTTTTCCTTGTGTAATCGAAGCATCTCATAAAATTGGCTCTCAAATTGCTGTATTTTAAACTGTTTTTGTATTTCCTGATTTGCTTGGTACTGTACCCAAAAAGCTAAAAATGTTAGGGTTATAGCAGGAACTGCTAAGATCGGATTCAAAATGCCGCCAACAGTATCACCTATAACACCAATATTATCTATTTTGTCATTTGAGTAATAAATCATTGGCAATATTAAAATTACAAAACCTATGACACCTAAAATTATGTATAGAGCACTTAGTTTAGTTCCAAATTTAATTAGCTGATCTTCTTCATTTAAAATTTTATTCATTTTTATTATTTATTACCAACTTATTTTTAATATCATACTTATAATTCACAATGTCTCCTGATAATATCAAATCAATAGCCTTGTCAATTACGGTTATTGGCGCTACAAACCACTCCCTTGGTGTGATTCTTCTTCCTTTCTCGTCATTTATATCTACATCTAAACAAACATCGGCAAAGAATCGATGCAGAAGTTGCTCGAACTTGTGCGGGTTTAAATTATAGCATTTGTAAGTTGAAACTATTTCAACTTCTGCCATTAAATAAGTCGGCTCTTTTATAGCATTTTTTACCCTAGATTTTACATCAGTTTTTGAAAAACCAATTTTAAATAAATCCTTTATTGCGGAAATATCTTTATGAGTTGATTTCGATTTTAAGATGTATATCCAGCCCGTTTCTAAATCCGCTTCTTCTACGCTGTTTGCAGCCTTTAATAATACATCGTTATCTGTATAACTGTTATGAGTTACAACTTTTCCATTAATATACAAAGCTTTTGCTAGTGATCTGTAAAGCATATTGCTTTCCGTGCCATTTTCAAAAATGATTCTTGTTCTGCCATCTTTTCTTACCCTCTTTCCTGAGGGTAAAATCATTTCCTGTGTTTCAATATTTGCTTTTTCTAAATACATCAGTATTCCATCTAATATATAATAGGCACCTTCTTGCAGATTATCTTCTTTAAACTCTACTAGAACTCGTCTTCCTTCTTTCAAATCTTTATGTACATTCTTAAACCTTGATTCGTAATTAGCGAAGTCTATATCCTTCATCGCTTTTCTTCTTGCTACAAAATCAGCTTCTTCTCTTTCTTTCGAATCAGGTATGTTTTTCAGTTTGAAGATTTCTAATGTATCATCGGTATCAAGCAATCCAAACTGATCATCATTTAAAATGTCATCAATAGTATTGATTTCCTTTGCTGTGTCTCCTAATAAATTATAAGTGTCATATGGTTTTAATATTTCAATTTTCTTGTTATTTTTTCTCAATTCTTTCAGAACCACCCCAAGAGTTCTCTCAGAAACTACAAAAACATCTGACTTCGGTTCACGGTTATTCTTTTTATAAAACGCATTAATTTCCTGGAATGAATCTATTAATCGATCATCCTCCGTCTTTAAATTCGAAACTTTAGCTTTTGAATCTAAAATGCCAAATTCATCATCGTTAAAAATGTCCTCTAAGGTCTTCTTCTTAGT
>Ga0247811_1000156_pt1 | contig 23629 bp, 28 predicted proteins | sample UWRJL134311R1_FD_189018 | JGI IMG/M metagenome (GOLD analysis project Ga0247811, IMG submission 189018) | Plant litter microbial communities from Arlington Agricultural Research Station in Wisconsin, United States - UWRJ-L134-311R-1 | ecosystem: Environmental > Terrestrial > Plant litter >...
TCGCGGTCAGGTAGGTGGAATCGTGCTGCAGCTCGTAGAAGCCGGGGGCGAAGACCTGGAAGGCGGCCGCCGCGTCGGGCGCGGCCTTCGTGGTGACATCGAAGCCGTTGACCGTGAAGTTCTGATCGTGCAGCACCGTGATCGAGATCGAGTTGATCGGGCTGGAGACGAACCGCCAGCTGGGGAACAGCCCGAACCGGGTGCCGTCGCTCGCGACCACGAACTCGCTGCGCTCGGTGGTCGCGCCCGAGCCGTCGGGAGCCGCGATCGTGTACTCGGCGACGACCGTGTGCCGGCCGTCGCCCGCGGCGACGTCGCTGATGGTGCGCACGTCGCTGAGCGTTCCCATGGCGTCGGACGTGAGCAGCTCGGCGGCGGCGTCGTTGCCGGTGCGCACCCCGGGCAGTGCGAGGGCGGCGGCGGCGTCCTGGCGCTCGAGCGCCTCGAGGTAGCGGCCGACAAAACCGTGGGCCGAGTAGATGTCGGCGTTGAGGGCGACGACCGACGCCCCGAACCCGGCGACGAGCAGGGCCATAACGGCCGCCCAGGTGACTACGGTGCGGCGCATGATCACATCCTAAACTCTCGCTGTGGACGAGCCGCTGAGCGCCCACGGCCGAGCGGGTAGATTGGGGGAGTGAACGCGCCCTCGCTATCCCCCGAGCAGGCCGCCGTCTTCGCCGCGATCGAGACGACGCAAGAGAACATCTTCGTCACGGGCCGCGCCGGCACCGGCAAGTCGACGCTTCTCAACCACCTCTCGTGGAATACCTCGAAGCAGGTCGTCATCTGCGCGCCCACCGGCGTCGCCGCGCTCAACGTGGGCGGCCAGACCATCCACTCGCTGTTCCGACTGCCGATCGGGGTCATCGCCGACCACGAGATCGAGCACACCGCCGAGGTGCGCAAACTGCTGAACACGATCGACACGCTCGTGATCGACGAGGTGTCGATGGTCAACGCCGACCTGCTCGACGCCCTCGACCGCAGCCTGCGCCAGGCCCGCCAGCGCAAACGCGAGCCGTTCGGCGGCGTGCAGGTCATCCTCTTCGGCGACCCCTACCAACTGGCGCCCGTGCCCGGCGACGCCGACGAGCGCGCCTACTTCGCCGACCAGTACCGCTCGATGTGGTTCTTCGACGCCAAGGTGTGGGACGAAGCCGACCTCAAGATCTACGAGCTCACCACGATCCACCGCCAGCACGAGGGCGAGTTCAAGTACATGCTCAACGCCGTGCGCCACGGCCGGGTCACCGCCGAGATCGCCGAGCGGCTCAACACCACGGGCGCGCGCGAGGCGCCCACCGACGGCATCATCACGCTCGCCACCACCAACGCCGCCGTGAACCGCATCAACGCGACCGAGCTCGCGCGCCTGCCCGGCAAGGTGCTCACCGCGAAGGCCGAGGTCAGCGGCGAGTTCGGCGGGCGGGCATTCCCCGCAGACGAGGCTCTCGAGCTCAAGATCGGCGCTCAGGTGATGTTCCTGCGCAACGACGCCGACCAGCGCTGGGTCAACGGCTCGGTCGGCACCGTCACCAAGATCGACCAGTTCGTGCACGTCGAGATCGACGGCGAGGTGCACCAGGTGCAGCCCGCCGTCTGGGAGAAGTACAAGTACTCGTACTCGGCCATCACGAAGGCGCTGAAGAAAGACATCGTCGCCGAGTTCACCCAGTTTCCGCTGCGCCTCGCCTGGGCGGTCACCATCCACAAGTCGCAGGGCAAGACCTACGACCGCGCGATCGTCGACCTCGGCCAGCGCTCGTTCGCGCCCGGGCAGACCTACGTGGCGCTCAGCCGCATCAGCGCGCTCGACGGCCTGTACCTGAGCCGCAACCTGCGGCCCAGCGACATCATCGTCGACGAGCACGTGCAGCGGTTTATGGAGCGGGCCACGGCCGTGCCCGCCATCGACGCGTAGCGCTCGCCGCGGCATCCGGCTGGCCGTCTGTCTGCTTATGTGCGCGCCGCACCGAACAAAGGGGCGGCGAATCGACGCTGAACGCCGGCTTGAAGGTCGAAAGTACGCCCCTCCGTTCGTCGTCAGCCGACCGGCCGGTGGCTCGCCACGTTGATCACGAGGCCGTCGGGGTCGCGCACGAAGAAGCGCCGGATGCCCCAACTCTCGTCGGTCAGCGGGTAGACGATCTCGAGACCCCGCGCGAGCGCCTCGGCGTACCGCTCTTCGACGTCGGAGACCTCCACGCTGACGTCGGCTTTGCGCACGTCCGAGTCGGCGGCATCCGGGGTCGCGACGATGATCTGGGTGGTCTTGACCGCCGTGGAGCGCAGCATCAGGAAACCGGGGTCGTCCATGCCGGCCTCGAGCCCGAGAAAGCCCGCGTAGAAGTCGCGGCTCTTCTCGAGATCGGCGGCACGCACCACCGGCATGATTCGGCGCACGGTCATGGCGGCGAGCGTACGCCGGGATGAGCGGCCGCAGTAACCCGTCGGGAGATTTCGACAGGCTCGATCAGCGGTGCGGGCTCAGGCGACCGCGGTCGCCTTCGCGTCGGCGAGGTCGACGAACAGCTCGGTGTTGAAACGGTAGGCGACCATGACCTCGTCGATCACGCGCTCGCGCTCCTCTTCGCTCCAGGTGACGGCGTCGAGCTGGGCGCGGTAGACGTCCTTGAACTCTTTCGGCTTGGCGATCTGGTCGAACAGGTAGAAGCCGACGCCGTTGGTCTCGAACCCGAACTGGCGCTGCATCAGCGTGCGGATGATCTGCCCGCCCGACAGGTCGCCGAGGTAGCGGGTGTAGTGGTGGGCGATGAACCCGCCGCTCCAGGTCGCGGCCACGGTCTCGATACGGTCGACGTAGCGGCTCGTCGTGGGCAGCGGCGCGATGGTCGAACGCCAGTCGTCGCCGAGCAGGAAGAGCAGGTCGGCCTCGAGTGCCGGCAGGCGGGTGAGTTGCGGGGTGATGAAGGCTGCCGCATCCGCGTCATCCTTCATCTTCTCGGCGGCGGCCTCGAGGGCCGCGTAGATGAAGTAGTGCTGGGCGACGAGCGAGATGTAGTCGTCGCGCGATCCCTTGCCGGTCATCAGGTCGTCCATGAAGTTGGCGCCTTCGCTCGCGCTGTGCCCGCCACGGGTGCGCTCGCGCAGCGCCTGGGAGAAGGGAAGAACGACAGACACGATGGCACTCCAGAAGGTCAGTAAGGTGACCCTAATACTAGCGAGTGCGAGTTAGCGCTTGGGTACGTTTCGGCTGGGAATCGGCTTTTCGGCGCCGAGGCTCGCCGCGAGCAAGACGATCGCCGTCGCGAAATGCAGCGCGTTGCCCGCGCCGTTCAGGGCGAGGATGTTGCTCTCCGAGCCGCTCACGAACAGGCCGACGAGGCCGAAGACAAGGCTGAACGTTCCGATGACGGCATTGCCGGTCTTGGCCGCGCGTACAGAGAGCCGGCCGAGCAGCACGAGCGCGACTCCGAGCAGCAGGTGCACGACGTTCTGCAGGTCGTTCACCTGGATGAACCCGAGAAGCAGGCCGCCGGATGTCGCGGCGAACCCGAATCCGGACGACACCGTGAACCCGAGCACACCCACGAGCAGGTAGAGCGCGCCGAGTACCGTAGCGATCAGGCGGTTCGGTGAGGATGACACGGGGGACTAGTGCGGGCGCGGTTCGACGCCGAGCCGTGCGCAGGCGGTGTCGTAGAGCACGACGACTTCGCGGCGGATCTCGGCGCGCTCGCTGATCGGCGCCGACCACTGCACGGTCAGCTCGGCGGTCGCGTCGCCTGCCTCGTAGGTCCAGGTGCCGCCGAGGTGGTCGAGGTCGGTCATGACGGCGGCCGTGGCATCCTTCGTGGCGAAAGCGCGCACGATGAGCAGGTTGTCTTCGGGGTGGTCGTTGTTCATGTGGTCGAGCACGGCGGACACGGTGGAGGCTTCGAAGATTGGCACGAAATCTACGGTAGCCGGTATTTCTCCCGCGAGAGGATGAAGCATGCCCATTACCCCCGATTCGAAGAACTGGACCTGGGTGGTCGAACGCCGGTGCGACGAGTGCGGATTCGACGGCTCGACCTTCGACCCGGCGGATGTCGCGGCCACCGTTCGCGCGAACGCGGCGGCCTGGCCCGCCGTGCTGCAGCGGTCCGGGGTGCGGGTGCGCCCGGACGACGCGACCTGGTCGCCGCTCGAGTACGCCGCCCACGTGCGCGACGTGCTGCGGCTCTACGACTACCGCTTGCAGCTCATGCTCGATACCGACGACCCGCTCTACCCGAACTGGGACCAGGACGAGACCGCCGTCGCCGAGCGCTACAACGAGCAGGACCCGACCGTGGTGGGCGGCGAGCTCGTGGCGGCGGCCGCGGCGCTCGCCGACCGGTTCGACGCGCTCGACGACGCCCAGTGGCAGCGGCCGGGGCGCCGCAGCGACGGGGTCGCATTCACGGTGTCGACGTTCGCGGTGTACTTCGTGCACGACGTGGTGCACCATCTGCACGACGTGGGCGGAGACGCCTAGTCGGCGAGGTGCGTGTCGAAGAACGAGGCGGTGCGGGCGAACGCCAAGGCCGCGGCGCGGTTGTCGAGGGTGGCCGCGATGCTCGCGTTCGCGAACGAGTGCTCGGTGCCGAGATAGACGAACTCGGTGACCGGGGTGCCGTGGTCTTCGAGCCGGGCGACGAACGACTCGGGTTCGGCCCCGGGGCTGAACTCGTCGTTCTCGGCGAGGTTGAGCAGCACCGGGCAGGGGATGATGCCGTGCTCTTCGGTGCCGAGCGTCGCGTAGTAGGCGACCACGGCATCCGCATCTCCACCCTGGGCGTGCAGCAGGGCGAGCCATCCGCCCATCGAGAATCCGACGAGTCCGACCCGCGTTGTGCCCTCGAGGCGTGCCTCGGCGACCAGGTCGTCGAGGATCCGCAACGCTTGGCCCGTGTCGAGTTCGTCGCGCAGGCCCGCGGCGCTCTCGGTGTCGACGGTCGCGAAGCCGCCGTAGAAGTCGGGCACGACGACCCGGTAGCCCTGGCTGGCGAGCGCCGAGGCATAGGGCTCGAGCCACGGCAGCCGGCCGTACCAGTCGTGCGCGACGATCACGAGAGGAGACCCGGGCAGCCCGTAGTAGACGGCGACACCGGCAGACGGGATCGGAACCAGCTCGGCCATCGTGCCCCCTTCGGTGTTGCCAACGACATTACCCCCGGGGTCGGGCCGCGCATGGTTCTCTCAGGTTGAGTCCATAGGTTCGTATCGATAAGGGGAGTAATCCACCACGTTGTTTCGTCAATACGGGCCCAGTGACGCGTCCCGGAACAACGGTTGTCTCACGGTGTGAGCAGCGGATGAGACTTTAGTTTCTGTTTCCGCGACCCCTTGGAGCCACCACGTGAACGTGACCCCCGCCATCTGGCTGATCACCATCGCCGTCACCATCGCATTCTTCGTCTACGAGTTCTTCGTGCATGTGCGCAAGCCGCACGAGCCGTCGATCGCCGAGTCGGCGCGGTGGAGCGTGTTCTACATCAGCCTCGCGCTGCTCTTCGGCGTCGGAATCGGCATCTTCTCCGGCTGGAACTTCGGCGGCGAGTACTTCGCCGGCTACGTCACCGAGAAGGCGTTGTCGATCGACAACCTGTTCGTCTTCCTGATCATCATGAGCGGGTTCGCCGTGCCGAAGGCGTACCAGCAGAAAGTGCTGATGATCGGCATCATCATCGCGTTGATCCTGCGCGGTATCTTCATCGCGGTCGGTGCGACCCTGATCGAGAACGTGTCGTGGATCTTCTACATCTTCGGCGCGCTGCTGCTCGTACTCGCCTGGCGCCAGGCCTTCAGCAACCACGAGAGCGACCCGGCCAATGGCCGCCTGGTGAAGTTCGCCCGCCGCATCCTGCCGATCACCGACGACTACCACCGCGACCGCATCTCGGTGAAGATCGACGGCAAGCGCTTCTTCACCCCGATGCTGCTCACCATCGTCGCGATCGGCGTGGTCGACATCGTCTTCGCCGTCGACTCGATCCCGGCCGTCTACGGGCTCACCGAAGAGGCGTACATCGTCTTCACCGCGAACGCGTTCGCGCTGATGGGGCTGCGCCAGCTGTACTTCCTCATCGGCGGACTGCTCGAGCGTCTGGTCTACCTCGCGCAGGGCCTCGCGGTGATCCTCGGCTTCATCGGCGTGAAGCTCGTGCTGCACGCCCTGCACGTGAACGAACTGCCGTTCGTGAACGGCGGCCAGAACGTCGAGTGGGCGCCCGAGATCCCGATCTGGTTCTCGCTGCTCTTCATCGGCCTGACGATCGCGGTCGCCACCGTCGCGAGCCTGCGCAAGACCCGCAACGACGACCGCGTACCGGTCGAGAGCTAGAACTTACTGCCGAGCGCCTTCGCCTTGATCGCGTCGAACTCGCCGGGCGTGATGATGCCCTGGTCGGCGAGGGCCTTCGCCTTGGCGATCTCGTCGGCGGGGTTGGCGAACGAGACCGAGCGCACGTACGCGTCGGAATACTCGGGCGCCTTCTCGGGCCGCTGTTGTGCCCGGTCGGCCATGCCCGAGCCGCGCGCGATGAGGTAGACGAGGGCGGTGATGAAGGGGACGAACACCAGGAACACGATCCACAGCGCCTTCCACCAGCCGTTCAGCCTGTGGTCGCGGAACAGGTCGACCACGATCCAGACGAGCATAAAGATGTACGCGCCGAAGGTGATCAGCAGAAACAGATACTCGAAAACCCCGCCGAAAATGCTCCAGCGCATGACGCCTCCTCGATCGATGGCACCGAGGCTAATCGCACGTGTCGTGGGGCGCGATCATCAGTTGTGGGTGACCGACTGTTACGCCGCGGGGAATGCCGCACGACACCTGCTGCGTTACCGTGAAGGCGCGATACGCGCCGCACCCCACCACGTTAGGACACAATGGATCTCTTCAGCCCCGTCACCTTCGGCTCACTGCACCTCGCGAACCGGCTGGTGATGGCGCCGTTGACCCGCGTGCGGGCGGGGGAGGACGGCGTTCCGACCGAGCTCATCGCCGAGTACTACGAGCAGCGCGCGGGACTCGGCCTGATCGTGACCGAGGGCACCTTCACGAGCGAAGAGGCCAAAGGCTTCAGCGGCCAGCCGGGCATCGTCACCGACGCGCAGCAGGCCGGCTGGGCGCGCGTCGCCGACGCCGTGCACGCGGCGGGCGGCCTCATCGCCATGCAGGTCATGCACGCCGGTCGCGTGACACACTCCGAGATCTCGGGCGCGCCCCGCAGCGTCGCCCCGAGCGCCATCGCGATCGAGGGCGAGACCCGCACCCCCAACGGCAAGACGGCGCACCAGGTGCCCGTCGGCATCCCGCTCGACGAACTGCCGGCCGTCGTCGAGGAATTCGTCGCCGCATCGAAGCGCGCGCTCGCCGCGGGCATCGACGCCGTCGAGCTGCACGCCGCCAACGGCTACCTGCTGCACGAGTTCTTGGCCCCCACGTCGAACACCCGCACCGACGCGTACGGCGGATCGCCCGAGAACCGCATCCGCCTCGTCGTCGAGGTCGTCACCGCGGTCGTCGAGGCGGTGGGTGCCGACAAGGTCGGCCTGCGCATTTCTCCGGAACGCAACATCCAAGGTGTGATCGAAGACGACGCGGCGGATGTCGCGACCACCTACGGTCTGCTCGCCGACGCGCTCGCGCCGCTCGGGTTGGCGTTCCTCGACTACATGCACCCCGACCCCGCGGGCGCCCTCGCCCAGGACATCCGGACGCGGGTCAATGCGCCGTTCATCATCAACACCGGCTTCGCCGAGGCCACCACGCGTGAAGCCGCGCTGGAAATCGCCGCCGCCGACCTCGCCGACGCCGTGTCGATCGGACGCGCAGCGATCGCTAACCCCGACGTCGTCGAGCGCTGGAAGGCCGCAGCCGAGGAGAACGCCCCCGACCCGTCGACGTTCTATGGCCCCGGCGCTGCGGGTTACACCGACTACCCGGCGCTGGCGAAGTAGGGCGCGCGAACGCTAAGCGCTCTGGTTTCGCCGGAACGCCCGGGCGATCAGCCAGACCGCCAGCCCGAGCACGGGGAAGATGAGCAGTTCGGCGATCCAGACGACCTTTTCGCCGACGCCGTAGCGCTGGTCGAGGATCGTGACGACGACCGCCCAGATCGACGCGGCGTAGACCGCGACGAGAGCGACTACGACGATCAAGTGCACGGGCGAAAATTCGTAGAGCGACATCGTTTCTCCTGAGCATTCGTTGCTTCCACGCTACTCCGTGCGGCCGGCGCGCAAACGGCGCTAAGTGGAGCGAATGACGGGAATCGAACCCGCGCTATCTGCTTGGGAAGCAGAAGTTCTGCCATTGAACTACATTCGCGTGGCCGCCTGCGAAGGACGGCACGAGACCCAGTGTACCGACGGGCGCCGCGCGGCGAGGGGATCTCGACAAGCTCGATCGACGAGAGTAAATAGACTGTGGCCATGCTGCTTTCTGACAGGGACATCAAGGCCGAACTCGCCGACGGACGCATCGGCCTCGAGCCTCTCGAGCTGGGCATGGTGCAGCCGTCGAGCGTCGACGTTCGCCTCGACCGCTTCTTCAGGTTGTTCGACAACCACAAGTACCCGTTCATCGACCCGGCCGTCGACCAGCCCGACCTCACGCACCTCGTCGAGGTGGAGGCCGACCAGCCGTTCATTCTGCACCCGGGCGAGTTCGTTCTCGGCTCGACGTACGAGCTCGTCACCCTGCCCGACGACATCGCCGCCCGCCTCGAGGGCAAGAGCTCGCTCGGCCGCCTCGGCCTGCTGACGCACTCCACGGCCGGCTTCGTCGACCCCGGCTTCAGCGGCCACGTCACGCTCGAGCTGTCGAACGTCGCGACCCTGCCGATCAAGCTCTGGCCCGGCATGAAAATCGGCCAGCTCTGCTTTATGCGCTTGACCAGCCCGGCCGAGAACCCCTACGGTTCGGGCATCTACGGATCGCGGTACCAGGGCCAGCGCGGCCCGACGGCGAGCCGGTCGTTCCAGAATTTCGTGCACACCGATGTCTCCGACACCGAGGCCGGCCGCCCGGGCAAATAAGGGAGAAAAGATGCAGACGACGGATGACTCGGAGAACGAGGTTCTCGCCCGCATCCATGCCGGCCTCGTCTACTCCGAGTCCGAGGCGTCGTTCCGGGATCCCCTGCGGCGCACCGACCTGATCTTCGAGTACAACCACACCCCGCCGAGCCGGCCCGAGCGGCGGCGAGAGCTGCTCGAGGCGATCTTCGGCAGCGTTGGCGCTCGAACCGTGCTGCTGACGCCGTTCCACGCCGGGTTCGGCAGCAACGTGCACATCGGCGACGACTTCTTCGGCAACGCCAACATCTCGTTCGTCGACGATGTCGCGATCACGATCGGCGACGGTGTGATGATCGCCCCCAACGTGACACTGACCACGACGGGTCATCCGGTGCACCCCGGCCGCCGGGTCGACTTCGCCCGATTCTCGGAACCGATCGTGCTCGAAGACAGAGTCTGGATCGGAAGCAATGCGTCGATCATGCCCGGGGTGCGCGTCGGCTACGGGTCGGTTGTCGGAGCGGGCAGCGTGGTGACCCGCGATGTTCCGGCGATGACGGTCGCGACGGGCGTGCCCGCCCGACCGGTGCGCGCCATCACCGACGCCGACCTCACCACGAGGTCGGCGCAGTAACGGGTCAGTACGCGCCGTCGACCGGGGTGGCTGCGGCGGCGCCGGCCTCTTCGGCCAGCACCTGGCGCGAGCCCGAGACGCCGAGGCGGGTGGCGCCCGCGGCGATCATCGCCGCGGCGGTCTCGTACGAACGGATGCCGCCGCTCGCCTTGACCCCTGCGCGGCCGGCGACGGTCTTCGACATCAGCGCGACGGCCTCGACCGTGGCACCGCCGGTCGGGTGGAAGCCCGTCGACGTCTTCACGAAGTCGGCACCGGCCGAGACCGCGGCCTCGCACACGGCGACGATCTCGTCGTCGGTGAGCGCGGCCGACTCGATGATGACCTTCAGGATGCCCGGCGCGGGGATGACCGAGCGCACCGACGCGATGTCGGCCTCGACCAGGTCGAAGCGGCCGGCCTTGGCGGCTCCGATGTCGATGACCATGTCGACCTCGTCGGCGCCGAGCGTGATCGACTCGGCGGCTTCGGCGGTCTTGACCGCGGTGGTGTGCTTGCCCGACGGGAAGCCGCAGACCACGGCGACCTTGAGCGCAGAGTCGGCCGGCACGCTGAGCGGCAGCATCGACGGCGAGACGCAGACAGAGAACGTTCCGAGCTCGACGGCTTCGGCGATGAGCGCCTCGACGTCGGCGGCGGTCGCCTCCGGCTTGAGCAGGGTGTGGTCGATGATGCTGGCGATGGAAGTCATGGTGGTCCTAAACGATGGTGGGGAGGGCGGAGAGTTCGTCGAGCTGCCAGACGAGCCACGGGCTGAACGCGAACGGCGCAGCCGCCGCGGCGTTACGCAGGGATTGCGGCTCGACCCACTCGAATTCGGAGACTTCGTCGGCGGCGGGAGCCACGGCATCCGTCGTATAGGCGCGGTAAACCGGGCATACTTCGTTCTCGACGATGCCGGATGCGTCGACGGCCCGATAACGGAAGTCGGGCAGAACGAGTTCGAGTCTCGAGACGGTGATTCCGAGTTCGCGCTCGGCGCGTCGCGTGATCGCGTCTTCCATCGACTCGCCCGGGGCGGGATGTCCGCAGAACGAGTTCGTCCAGACGCCGGGCCAGGTCAGTTTGCTCAGCGCGCGCCGGGTGACGAGCACCTGGCCTGCCTCGTTCATAACGTGACAGGAGAACGCGAGGTGCAGCGCGGTGTCGTGGGTGTGCACGGCGACCTTGTCGGCCGTGCCGACAGGGTATCCGTCTTCAGATAGCAGTACTACCTGTTCGGTGATGGTCATGGTCGCGGTATTCTGCTCAAATGAATGGTCCCGACCTGGTTTCCGTCTCGATCGCGAGGCAGGCACAGGTCGATGTTGTGCTTGAACGCTTCTTCAGCCTAGCCAAGAACCGCGCCGCTGCCTTCGGCCCGCAGTATGTCGAGCTGTGGGCGACCCTCGAAAGCAACACGATCGGCGGCAAACGATTCCGCCCGCGCATGGTGATGGGCGCCTACCAGTCGCTCGGCGGAACCGACCTCGAGGCCGCCGCCTACGTGGGCGCCGCCTTCGAACTGCTGCACACCGCGCTCATCGTGCACGACGACGTGATCGACCGCGACTTCGTGCGCCGGGGCGTCGCGAACATCTCGGGCAGCTACCGTGACGCCGCCCGCAAGGCCGGCAGCAGCGAGAAAGTGGCCGAACACAGCGGTATCTCGGCGGCCGTCATCGCCGGCGACCTCGCGCTGTTCAACTCCTACCGGCTGATCGACCGCAGCGGCGTCTCCGACGTGGTGCGGTCCCGACTTCTCGAAGTCATGGATGACGCGCTGTTCGCCTCTGCGGCCGGCGAACTGATCGACGTCGACTTCTCGATCGCGGCAGAGGTTCCCCGCGTCGACGACATCCTCACCATGGAACGGCTGAAGACCGCGGTCTACTCGTTCGAATGCCCGCTGCAGGCCGGCGCCATCCTCGCGGGAGCCTCGGAAGAGGTCATCCAGACCCTCGGCGACTTCGGGCGCGAGATCGGCATCGCCTACCAGCTGGTCGACGACCTGCTGGGAGTGTTCGGCAAGGAAGCCGAAACCGGCAAGACCACGATCGGCGACCTGCGCGAGGGCAAGCGCACCGTGATGATCTCGTACGCCACGAGCACCGCCGAGTGGGATTCGATCGCCCCGCTCATCGGCAAGCACGACCTGACCCACGACGAGGCCGAGGCGGTGCGCGAGGTGCTCACCTCGTGCGGCGCGCGCTCGTTCGCCGAGGGACTCGCCCGCTACTACGCCAACCGGGCGCTCGCGCGTCTCGCCGAACCGCACATCCCGCCCGCACTGCGCGTCGAGCTGCACCCCGTCGTGGATGCCGTGCTCGGACGGGTCAAGTGAGCCGCCGAGGGCTGTACGACCGCGTCGCAGAAGAAACCGCGAGTGTCGTCATCCGCCGCTACTCCACGTCGTTCGGCCTCGCCGCCAAGCTGCTCGGACCCGGTGTGCGCCAGCACGTCGAGAACATCTACGCCCTCGTGCGGGTGGCCGACGAGATCGTCGACGGCGCCGCGGTCGAGTCGGGTCTCGACACCGTGGGCGCCGCACGTCAACTGAACGAGCTCGAACGCGAGACCGACGCCGCCGTCGCCGAGGGGTTCAGCTCGAACCTCGTTGTGCACGCCTTCGCGCTCACCGCGCGCGAGACCGGGTTCGGCACCGACTACACGGCGCCCTTCTTCGAATCGATGCGCACCGACCTCACCGCGACCGAGCACGACCAAGAGAGCTTCGACCGCTACGTCTACGGGTCGGCCGAGGTCGTCGGGCTGATGTGCCTGCGCGCCTTCTTGGTCGGCGTGAACCTCTCGCCCGAGGAAGACGCGCGCTTCGTGCGCGGCGCCCGTGCGCTCGGTGCGGCCTTCCAGAAGGTCAACTTCTTGCGCGACCTGGCCGCCGACTTCGAGACGCTCGGCCGCAGCTACTTTCCAGGGGTCAGCGTCGACTCGTTCACCGAGGCAGACAAGATCCGCTTGCTCGACGACATCGACGACGACCTGCGCCTCTCGGCCACCGTCATCCCCGACCTGCCGGTGTCGAGCCGAAAAGCGGTCGCCCTCGCGCAGGGTCTGTTCGCCGAGCTGTCGGTGCGCCTGCGCGCCACCCCGGCCGAGCGGCTGCGCACCACGCGCATCCGCGTTCCCAATCCCGTCAAACTTCGCATCGCCACGGGAGCGATGCTCGGAGTGAGGGCGAAAGCATGAGCCGCGTCATCGTAATCGGCGGGGGCATCAGCGGCCTCGCCTCAGCCGCCCTGCTCGCCCGCGACGGGCACAGCGTGACGCTGCTCGAGCAGCACGACGACCTCGGCGGCCGTGCCGGGTCGTGGTCGAGCGAGGGGTTCCGCTTCGACACGGGCCCGTCGTGGTTCTTGATGCCCGAGGTGTTCGACCACTTCTACAAGCTGCTCGGTTCGTCGAGCGACGAGCAGCTCAACCTAGTAACCCTCGACCCCGGTTACCGGGTGTACTTCGAGGGTCTCGCCGATCCGATCGACATCTCCGCGAACCGCGACGAGAACATCGAGATCTTCGAGTCGATCGAGAAGGGCGCCGGCAAGAAGCTCGCCGCCTACCTCGACTCGGCGCTCGACACGTACGACATGGCCAAGCGCAAGTTCCTCTATACGACGTTCGCCGACCTGCGACCGCTGTTGACCAAAGACGTGCTCAAGCGCACCGGCAAACTCGCCCGGCTGCTGACGATGTCGCTCTCCACCCTCGTCGCCAAGACCGTGCGCGACGACCGGCTGCGCAAGATCCTCGGCTTCCCGGCCGTGCTGCTCGGCTCGTCGCCGTACATCACGCCCAGCCTGTACCACCTGATGAGCCACCTCGACCTGAGCGACGGAGTGCTCTACCCGCTCGGCGGGTTCACGCGGGTCATCGAGAGCATCGTCGACCTCGCGCGCGCCGAGGGCGTCGTGGTCACCACGGGCGCATCCGTCACCCGCATCATCGTGACCGACGGCGCGGCGACCGGCGTCGAGTACACGATCGACGGCGAGAGCCGCACGCTCGAGGCCGACATCGTGGTCTCGGCCGCCGACCTGCACTTCACCGAGACCGCGCTGCTCGAGCCCCGGTACCAGAGCTACCCGGCGCCGCACTGGGACAAGCGCGTGCCCGGGCCGAGCGCCCTGTTGCTCTACCTGGGCGTCGAGGGCGACCTGCCCGAGCTCGAACACCACACGCTGCTGTTCACCAAGAAGTGGAAGAAGGGCTTTGCCGACATCTTCGGCACACCGAGCGCCGTTCCCGATCCCGCGTCGATCTACGTCTGCAAACCGAGCGGCATAGATCCGGATGTCGCGCCGGAAGGCACCTCGAACGTGTTCGTACTGGTGCCGATCCCCGCCGACCCGACCATCGGCAAGGGCGGCGACGAGCGCATCGAGCGGCTCGCCGACGTGATCATCGAGCAGATCGGCTCGTGGACGGGGATTCCCGACCTGGCCTCGCGCATCACCGTGCGCCGCGCGGTCGGCCCCGGCGACTTCGCCGCCGACCTCAACGCCTGGCGCGGAACGGCCCTCGGACCCGCGCACATCCTCAAGCAGAGCGCGTTCTTCCGCGAGGGCAACAAGAGCAAGAAGGTCGACGGCCTGTACTACGCGGGCGGCTCGACCATCCCCGGCATCGGTCTGCCGATGTGCCTCATCAGCGCCGAGATCCTCGTGAAGCGCTTGCGCGGCGACACGTCGACCGAGCAGCTGCCCGAACCGCTCGAGGCCACCGTCGTCGAGGCCGCCGTCTGATGGGACTGATCTACCTCGCCGCGCTGCTCGTGGCGCTCACCGGCATGGTGATGCTCGACCGCCGCTTCCGGCTCTTTTTCTGGGCCGACGCGCGCCGCGCCGCCATCGTGACCGTCGTCGGGCTCGCGTTCTTCGTCACCTGGGACCTGTTCGGCATCGGGCTCGGCATCTTCTTCCGCGGCGAGACGGCGTTTATGACCGGCCTGCAGGTGGCGCCCGAGCTGCCCGTCGAAGAACTCTTCTTCCTCGCGCTGCTCGTCTACGTGACGATGAACCTGTACGCGGCGGCGAGCCGCCTGAGCAGGCCGCACGCGGCCGCACCGAAACCAGGGGACGCCGCATGACCTACTGGTCGCTCAACGCGTTCTTCCTCGCCGGCGTGGCCCTCGTCGCGCTCGCCGCCGTGCTCAGCGGGCGCCGCCCACGCTGGAAGGCGCTCGGCCTCGCCTCCATCGCCCTGCTGGTCACCACCGCCGTTTTCGACAACGTAATGATCGGCATCGGCCTCGTCGACTACAACCCCGACCTGATCAGCGGCGCGTTCGTCGGCATCGCCCCGCTCGAAGACTTCGCCTACGCGATCGCCGCTGTCGTTCTGCTGCCGTCGCTGTGGCACCTCCTGCCGGCGGCGCGTTCCACCAGTTCGCCGCATTCAGCCCCTTCGACGAGCTCAGGGACCGGTTCACACAATGCTTAAGGCCCTCTTCGTCTCCTCCCGGCCGTTGAGCTGGATCAACACCGCGTTCCCGTTCGCGGCCGCGTACTTCATGACCGTGCGCGAGATCGACGTCGTGTTCGTCGTCGGCACGATCTACTTCCTCATCCCGTACAACCTCGCCATGTACGGCATCAACGACGTGTTTGACTACGAGAGCGACCTGCGCAACCCGCGCAAGGGCGGCGTCGAGGGTGCGCTGCTCGACCGCAGCATGCACAAGCCCACACTGTGGGCGGCGTTGCTCACCAATGTTCCGTTCCTCGTTTTCCTTCTGGTTGTCGGTAACCCCCTCTCGTGGTTAGTGCTCGCGATCAGCGTGTTCGCGGTCATCGCCTATTCCGCGCCGGGGCTGCGCTTCAAGGAGCGGCCGTTCGTCGACTCGATCACCTCGAGCACGCACTTCGTCTCACCGGCAATCTACGGATTCGCGCTCGCCGGTGCGGTCTTCACCCCGCAACTGTGGATGCTTCTCGCGGCGTTCTTCCTGTGGGGGCTTGCCTCGCACGCCTTCGGTGCGGTGCAAGACGTCATCGCCGACCGTGAGGCGCACATCGACTCGATCGCCACGGTCATCGGCGCCCGCGCCACCGCGCGGCTCGCGGTCGTGGCCTACTGGTTCGCGGGCGTGCTGCTGCTGTTCACCGACTGGCCGGGCCCGCTCGCCGCGATCCTGGCACTGCCGTACGTGGTGGTCTGCGCCGTGTTCTGGAACATCACCGATGCCGCGGCCGAATCGGCCAATCGCGGGTGGAAGAAGTTTCTCGCCCTCAACTTCATCAGCGGGTTCTTCGTCACCATGCTGCTGATCGCCTACGCGTTCATAACCTGGTGACCGACCGCCTCCTAACGTAACCGCCTAACGCGGTTGCAGCACCGCGGTTTCGGGCTCGGCGAGCACCGTCGCCTGCTGCCAGGAGTCGGCGACGTGCCCGCGCCCCGCGGCGCGGAAGGCCAGCACGGCCGCGCCCACCCGGCCGCCCGCCGTACCGAGCAGCGAACGGCTCACCACGGGCGCCGAACGCCAGGCGAGCGCCTCGGATATCAGTTCGCGCAGGGGCACCAGCAGGGTGTCCTCGGCCCGGGCGATTCCGCCGCCGAGAACGATGGCCGCAGGGTCGAGCAGCAGGGTGACCGACGTCAGCCCGAGACTCAGGGCACGCAGGCCGTCGGCCCAGACGGCGGCGGCTATCGGGTCATCCGTCAACCGTTCCGAAATCTGGGCGGCGGTGAGCGCCTCGGCGCCGCCGAGGGCGAGGTAGCGGCGTGCGAGCCCCGCACCCGACATGTACACCTCGAGGCAGCCGGACTGACCGCAGGTGCAGGCTTCGCCGCCCGGGATCGCCGGGATATGGCCGAGTTCGCCGGCCGAGGTCGTCGCACCGACGGTCGAGGTGCCCGAACTGAAGATGGATGCGGCGACGCCGGTGCCGATCGCGACGAACACCGAATCGGGCAGGCCGGCGGATGCTCCGAAGAGGCCCTCGGCGAGACCGGCGGAACGCACGTCGTGGCCGATGTGCACCGGAACGCTCAGGTCGGCGGAGAGCACGGCGCCGAGCGGCACGCGCGTCCACTCGAGCGTCGACGCGTAGACGACCACGCCGTCGTCGATGATTCCGGGAGTGACGACGCCCGCACCGACGACGTGGAAGCCGGCGGTCTCGGCTTCGGCGGCGAGCCCGGCGAGCAGGGTGCGTACGAGTTGCAGCGCGGCGTCGCCCGGTTCGGTGATCTCGGCGAGCCGGGTGAGGAGCGTGCGACCGGTCGCGTCGACGATCGCGCCCTTGAGGTTGGTGCCGCCGATGTCGAGCGCGAGCACCACCTCGGCCCGAGGGGGAGCGGGCTCGGGCTCGTTACGGCCGACCTCCGCCACCACGGCGCGCACGATCGCGACGTCGGTGACGAGCCCGCCGTCGCCGCGGCCCGCGGCAACCTGCGCGCGCAGGTGTACCTCGGCGACGCCGGTCGCGGTGACGAGCGCACGCACGTTGCCGGGGCGCACGCCGCCGCCCGCGAGAACCGTCGGTCCGTCGGCCGAGACCCGCACGAGCCGGGCGAGCGTCTCCGCGCCCTCGGCCGCCGATCCGGGGCCGCCCGAGGTCAGCACGCGCTCGACGCCGAGCCCCCGCAGCACTTCGTAGGCCGCGATCACGTCGTCGGTCGCATCGATCGCCTTGTGGAACGTCACCGGAACGCCGTCAGCCGCCTCGATCAGCAGACGCATCGCCGCGACATCCACGCGGCCCTCGACGGTCAATACCCCGAAGACGACGCCGACTGCCACGCGCGACCCCGCGGCGGCCGCGGCGATCGCGCGCAGGTCGGCGCGCATCACCTCGAGCTCGGCGGGGGAGTAGACGAAGTCGCCGCCGCGCGGCCGCACCATGATCTGCACGCCGATGCGCGAGACGCGGTCGAGAACGCGGCCGATCAGCCCGATGCTCGGGGTGGTGCCGCCCTCGAGCAGGTCGCCGCACAGTTCGACGCGGTCGGCGCCGCCGAGTTCGGCGGCGAGAACGCCGTCGAGGTCGTCGACGCAGATCTCGACGAGTGGTGCAGCAGCCATCGGGTGATTTCCCCTCGCGAACCGGATCGAACAGACACCGAATTGTCGCACGCGCGGGAGGCCGCGATTATGCGCGGCGGTACGCCTCGAGCGCGTGCCGCTCGTCGTCGGCGGTGAGGCTCGCGTTGATCTGCGCTCCCGCCCACAGGCCCGCGGCCGCCGAGGTGATCACCTGCGCCGAGAGGTCGGTCACGTTGCCGGCCGCCCAGACGCCGGGAAGCGAGGTGGCGCCCGTGGCGTCGGTCGCCACGTACTGTCCCATGCCCATCGGATGATCCGTCAGCTCGATCCCGAGATCGACCAGTATCCCGGCCCGCACCGACACCGGCGCTCCGACGACGAGCGCCTCGAGCGGCCGCACGGAGCCCTCGCCCAGCTCGACCCCGACGAGGGCCTCGTCCTCCACAACCAGCCGTTCGACCCGCCCCTCCACAACCTCGATGCCGCGCGCGGCGAGCAGTTCGAGCTCGTCGGCGCCCGGCGACGGCTGCCCGTTCAGCAGCAGCGTGATGCTCGGGCTCCACTGCCGGAACATCAGTGCCTGGTGCAGCGCCCGCGGCCCCGTCGCGAGCACGCCGATCACCCGGTCGCGCACCTCCCAGCCGTGGCAGTACGGGCAGTGCAGCACGTCGACGCCCCAGCGCTCGCGCAGACCGTCGACCTCGGGAAGCTCGTCGACGAGCCCGGTCGTCACGAGCAGGCGGCGCCCGGTGACCACGGCTCCGCTCGACAGGGTCACGGCGAAGCCGTCATCCGTTCTCTCTGCGCTCTGGGCGACGGCGTCGACGAGGGTCGCGCCGTACGACGCGGCTTCGTCGCGGCCGAGGCGCACGAGCTCGGCGGGGCTCGTGCCGTCGCGCGTCAAGAAGTTGTGCACCGCGTGCGCCGTCGCGTTGCGCGGCTCGCCCGAGTCGATCACCGCGACCGACCGACGCGCCCGTCCCAGCGCGACGGCCGCGCTCAGCCCGGCGGGTCCGCCGCCGACAATCACCACATCGAAGTTCTCGTTCGTCATGCCTCCATGCTGCGCGCGGATTCGCCGGTTCGACAAGCTTCGTTGCCGAAGTGGCAAGATGTGGGGCATGGATGACACGACAGACGAGGTTCTCGCGGCGGTCGGACCACGGCTGCGCGCCGTGCGGCAGCGACGCGGCGCGACGCTCGCCGACCTCGCGGGAGAGACCGGCATCTCGGTCAGCACGCTCTCCCGCCTCGAATCGGGGCAGCGTCGCCCGAACCTCGAGCTGCTCTTGCCGCTCGCGAAAGCGCACGGTGTGCCGCTCGACGAACTGGTGGGGGCGCCCGCGACGGGCGACCCGCGCATCCACATCCGGCCGATCAAGCGGCACGGCCACGTGATCCTGCAACTGTCGCGCGACGCGGGCGGGCTGCAGGCGTTCAAGCACGTGATCCCGGCCGGCACGCCGCAGGGTGAACCGCTGCTGAAGACGCACGAGGGCTTCGAGTGGATGTACGTGATCAAGGGCAAGCTGCGGCTGATGCTCGGCGAGCTCGACCTGATTTTGCCGGCGGGGGAGGCCGCGGAGTTCGACACCCACACGCCGCACTGGTTCGGTCGCGCCGGCGACGAGAGCGTCGAGTTCCTCAGCCTGTTCGGGCGGCAGGGCGAGCGAATGCACGTGCGCGCGAGTACCGAGCGCGCCTAGTCGCCCCAGAGGGGCGGCATTCCGACGCTCAAGACACCGTTAAACGTCGAAACGTCGCCCCTCTGCTCGTCGGCTCAGTCGCTGAAGCCGAGGTTGCGGGCGACCCGCTCGAGCACGCTCACGGTCGTCAGGTACTCGGGTTCGGAGACGCCCTCGGTGCTGCGGGTGCGCTGCTCGGTGACGACGACCTCGAGCCGGGCGAGCGCCGCCGCGCCCCGGTCGGTCAGCTCGTAGCCGGTCGGGGTGGCGTCGACCCACGCGCTGTCGATGAGTTCGGTGAGGTGTTCGACGGATGACTCGGCCGGCGAGTCATCCGTCGCCGCCTGCAAAAAGGGCGCGACTTGCGCGTCGAGCTGGGCCACGCTCGCCGGGCCCGCGGCGAGCACGTTGAGCAGTTGCCACTGCCGTCGCGTGATGCCGTGCTCCTCGAGCGTGAGCGCGAACTGCTCGTCGATGAGACGGTCGACGAGCTTGAGCCAGAAACCAATCGGACGACGATCACTCATGCTGCGACCCTATTCCCGCGCGTAGAGCGACGGCTAGTACTTGAAGGCGAGCTCTTCGGGGTAGTCGCCCAGGGCCGTGAGCTGCGTCGCCGCGGCCTGCAGGTGCGCGAGCGTGAGGCCGAGGATTCCCGGTCCGAAGCTGACGCGCGAGACGCCCAGGTCGGCGAGGCGTTTCAACGGCACGGACGACGGGTTGGAGATCACCGACACCTTGCCGTCGATCTCGGCGAGGGCGCGCTCGACCAGCTCTTCGGTTCCGAGGCCGAGAACGAAGACCACGTCGGCTCCGGCGCCCAGGTACGAGTTCGCGCGGGCGATCGCGTCGTCCCACTCGCCGCCGCCCGCGAGGGTGTCGACGCGGGCGTTGATGACGAGCGGCACGCCCGACTTGTCCGCGGCACGCCGCACCGCGGCGACGCGTCCGGTCGCGACCTCGAGCGGGAAGGTCGGCGCCTTCGGTGCGCCCACGCTGTCTTCGATGTTGATTCCCGCGGCTCCGGCCTCGATCAGGCGGGCGATGTTTGCCTCGAGCCCCGCGATGTCTGTGGAGTAGCCCTTTTCGAAGTCGACCGACACGGGCAGGTCGACGGCGGACGTGATGATGCGCGCCGCCTCGAGCGCCTGGTCGACGGTGAGTCCCTCGCCGTCGTCGACGCCGTGCGCGAACGAGACGGCGTGGCTGGCGGTGGCGAGGGCTTTGACGCCGGGCGCTCCGGCGACGATACGGGCGGTTACCGCGTCCCAGACGTTGGAGACGATGAGCGGTTCGCCCGGGATGTGCAGCGAGCGGAGGAGTTCGGCCTTGGCGGCGGTTGTCGTAGTCATGCCTCCAGCTAACCCGCCCAACCTGACCGTGTCTCGCGGATTACGGACAGTGACGCCGTCGCTTTAGACCTCGTTGTTGATCATCACGAACTTCGTAGCCTCGCCGCTCGGCGCGAAGGTCACCGTCCAGTGGTTGGCGAAGGTGCCGAGTTTCTTGTAGACGCCGGTGCCCTCGATGACCGCCGTGTCTCCGGTCACCGAGACGATGTTCCAGGTGAAAGTCCACCCGCCCTCCTGCCAGTCCTGGCGCGAGAGCCAGCCCTCGACGATCGCGTCGCGCCCGATCCACTCGGTCGTGTACGGGCTCTCGTGGTACTCGCCGTCGGCGGTAAACAGGGCTGCGATGTCGGCCGGGTCGGCCGTCGTCCAGGCGTGTACGTAGTTCTCGATCCAGGCCTCGACCTGCGCTTGTGTCGTCATACCCACAGCCTGCGCCCGGCTCCGCCGACGCGGAACGGTGCGCGCGCCTAGGTGCGGTGCTCCTAGGAGGCGCGCGGGGCGACCTTCACGAAGAGCATCAGCACCAGGCCGACGGCGAGCACCAGCACGATGCCCAGGATGCCCCAGTACTGGAAGCCGAAGAGCGTGATGAACAGGCCCCAGAGGGTCGGCGAGATGAAGCTCGCCGCGCGGCCCGTGGTGGCGTAGAGGCCGAAGATCTCGCCCTCACGGCCGGCGGGCGTGACGCGGGCGAGCAGCGAGCGGCTCGCCGACTGCGCCGGACCGACGAAGGCGCAGAGCAGCAGGCCGCCGACCCAGAACACGAGCTTGCCGGCATCGTGCAGCGCGAACACCGCGGTGCCCGAGATCACGAGGCCGACGAGCGCGGTGAGGATCACGGCGCGCGGACCGAACCGGTCGTCGAAGCGGCCCGAGACGATCGTGCTGACTCCCGCGATCAGGTTGGCGGCGATGCCGAAACCGACCACCTCGAGAAACCCGAAGCCGAAGGTCACCGCTGCGATGGCGGCGCCGAACGCGAAGACTCCCGCGAGCCCGTCGCGGTAGACGGCGCTCGCCACGAGGAACCAGAAGGTGTTGCGCGATTCGCGGAAGAGACGACGGATGTCGCTGACGAGAACGACATAACTGCGGAAGAAGTTGACCTTGGGGCGCGTGCCGACCGGGGGGAGTGACGGCACGTTGAGGAAGATCGGCAGGGCGAACAGGATCGACCAGAGGGCGCAGCCGACCGCGACGAGGCGGAACGGCAGCCCGTCTTCCTGAGGCAGACCGAACCAGTCGAGGCTGTAGGCGACGACCACGATGACGAGTGCGAGGATGCCGCCGATGTAGCCCAGCCCCCAGCCGAGCCCGCTGACGCGCCCGACGGTCTTCGGGGTCGAGACCTGCAGCAGCATCGCGTTGTAGTTGACCCCGCCGATCTCGCTGAAGATGCTGCCGATGGCGACGAGCACGATGCCGAGAAAGAAGTACTTCGGGTCGGCCTCGACGAAGAACAGGGCGAACATCGACAGCGCGACGATGACGGTGGCGATGCCGAGCGAGCGCTTGCGGTTGCCGGTGGAGTCGCTGCGCTGGCCGAGCACGGGTGCGATGAGCGCGATCACGACGCCCGCGGCGCCGATCGCGTAGCCGAGCTGGCTGGAGAGCACGGCCAGCCCGCGCTCTTTGGCCGGGTCGTCGTCGGCCAGAGCCGCGAGCTCGGGCGGCAGGAACGCGTCGGTCAGCAGGTAGAGCGCGGTGAAGATGAAGGTGAGGATGATCGTGTTGTACGGCTGGTTCGACCAGTCCCAGAGAGCCCACGACACCACTTGCTTGCGCGGGATGATCTTGCCGTCTTGCAGGTCGAGCCCCACCGCCGCAATCGCCCCGGTGTTGGCAATGGCCGGCACCGACTTCGTGGTGGGCGACGCGTCATCCGGAGTCTTCTCGATCATGGTCACAGGGTAGTGGTCACGAGGAAACTTTCTGTGTCAGCCATGCGCAAGCTGAGAGTTGAGCCAGAGCGACTCAAGTTTGCACAAATCGACTTGACAAATATTTCGCGTGCTCTCAAACTTGATACAGCGCGGCTCAACTATGAACTGGGCACAAAGCGTAAGCACTTTCAACAAAGAGGAGATAGCGCACATGGCTCGTGCAGTAGGAATCGACCTGGGAACGACCAACTCGGTCGTCGCAGTTCTCGAGGGTGGAGAACCCACCGTTATCGCAAACGCGGAAGGCTTCCGCACGACCCCGTCAGTCGTCGCCTTCACGAAAGACAACGACGTGCTGGTCGGCGAGACCGCCAAGCGCCAGAACGTCACCAACGTCGACCGCACCATCTCGAGCGTCAAGCGCCACATGGGCACGACGTGGACCGTCGACATCGACGGCAAGAAGTACACGCCGCAGGAGATCTCGGCGCGTATCCTCGCCAAGCTCAAGCGCGACGCCGAGCAGTACCTCGGAGAGCCCGTGACAGACGCCGTCGTCACCGTTCCCGCGTACTTCAACGACGCCGAGCGCCAGGCCACGAAGGACGCCGGCGAGATCGCCGGCCTCAACGTGCTGCGCATCATCAACGAGCCCACCGCGGCCGCTCTGGCCTACGGCCTCGACAAGGGCAAGGAAGACGAGCTCATCCTGGTCTTCGACCTCGGTGGCGGAACGTTCGACGTCTCGCTGCTCGAAGTGGGCAAGGACGACGACTTCTCGACCATCCAGGTTCGCTCGACCGCCGGTGACAACCGCCTCGGTGGAGACGACTGGGACCAGCGCGTCGTCGACTACCTGATCACCAAGTTCAAGGAGACCACCGGCGTCGACGTCTCCAACGACAAGATCGCCAAGCAGCGCCTCAAGGAAGCCGCCGAGCAGGCCAAGAAGGAACTCTCCTCCTCGACCAGCACGTCGATCCAGCTGCCCTACCTCTCGCTCACCGAGAACGGCCCCGCCAACCTCGACGAGGTCGTAGCCGTGGGCGCAGCCCTGCAGGCCGGCGTCCTCA
>Ga0247811_1000158_pt1 | contig 23603 bp, 18 predicted proteins | sample UWRJL134311R1_FD_189018 | JGI IMG/M metagenome (GOLD analysis project Ga0247811, IMG submission 189018) | Plant litter microbial communities from Arlington Agricultural Research Station in Wisconsin, United States - UWRJ-L134-311R-1 | ecosystem: Environmental > Terrestrial > Plant litter >...
AACCTTCGCCAACCGATTGTGGGTATGGCCTCGACACCATCAGGTCATGGCTACTGGCTTGTAGCTGCCGACGGAGGTATCTTCCCATTTGGTGATGCCGTAGGGTACGGATCAACTGGTAATATAAACCTTCGCCAACCGATTGTGGGTATGGCCGCAACGTTAAATGGCGGTGGCTACTGGTTAACGGCGGCAGATGGTGGTATTTTTCCTTTCGGTAACGCACCGAGTCGAGGATCTGCTGGAAACTTGACGCTTACGAGGCCCGTCGTTGGCATTGCGGTGTTCCCTGGTAACGGTTATTCTATGGCTGCGAGTGACGGGGGTACATTTAGTTATGGAGCGATAAACTATGGTTCATTCGGAGGTCTTCCTCTTAACAAACCTATCGTCGGATTAGCTCAAATTGGGATGTGAGCATTGTTTAGGCCGAGCAAAAACGGTATAATAATCTAAGCTTTATGTCTAAATTTACTAACAAATACACCTACGCCTTGATATTACTTAAACAGCTTGTCAAAACTGATTTCAAGTTGCGATACCAAGGTTCAGTTCTTGGATACATGTGGTCACTCATGCGCCCACTCTTCCTTTTCTTAATCATGTACTTTGTATTTGTGTACTTTCTTCGCATTGGTGCGGGTGTTCCGCATTGGCCAGTTCAGTTACTTCTAGGAATTATTCTTTGGAGCTTTTTTGCAGAAATTACGAACAATGGTGTAACTTCTATTGTAGCCAGGGGGGATTTAATTCGAAAACTTAACTTTCCGAAATATGTCATCGTTGTCTCTGGTACGATTTCTGCTTTAATCAACCTTTTAATCAATATGGTTGTTTTACTTATTTTCGCTATATTTAACGGAGTAGAGTTCCGACCGGAAATGTTCCTCTCAGTACTCTTTATTGCAGAGTTGCTGATTTTTGGACTAGGTTTGGCATTCTTCTTAGCAGCAATATTTGTGCGTCTTAGGGACATTAACTATATATGGGAAATCATAATGCAGGGTCTTTTTTACGCATCAATCGTTGTATATCCAATTACTTATATACTAGAGAAGAGCGAACAGCTTACGACGATTTTATTGCTTAACCCTGCAGCGCAGGTAATTCAAGATACACGTCACTTCCTTGTAAGTAGCGATACGCCGACTCTTTTTGGCTTGACTGACAAGTGGTACATTGCGATTATACCGATTGTTATATCATTATTAACACTAGTTCTCGGAGCAGCGTTCTTTAGACGACGTTCAGATAGTTTTGCGGAGGACGTTTAATGAAAAATACAGATGTACAACCAGATGAAGAATATGCAATTGAAGTAAAAGGTGTCTATAAAGACTTCTTGCTTCCTCAGGAGAAGAACAATTCAATTAAGAGTAGCACTACTTCGATATTCCGAAAAAAAAATCGGACAGTCGAAACACAGCACGCATTGAAAGATATCTCTTTTGGTATTAAAAAAGGTGAATTTTTCGGAATCGTGGGACGTAACGGTTCTGGTAAAAGTACACTATTAAAAATACTTGCTGGAATATACCAACCTACCAAAGGTAGCATTAGTACAGTAGGAAAGTTAGTGCCTTTTATTGAACTTGGGGTTGGATTTAACCCAGACCTCACAGGACGAGAAAATGTATATCTAAATGGTGCTATGCTTGGTTTCTCGAAAAAAGAAGTAGACGCTCAATACGACCACATTGTTGAATTTGCAGAACTAGAGCAGTTCATGGATCAAAAACTGAAGAACTACTCGAGTGGTATGCAAGTTCGCCTTGCTTTCTCTGTTGCAACAACCGCAAAAGCAGACATTCTGCTAGTTGATGAAGTACTTGCAGTTGGAGATGCTGATTTCCAGCGGAAGTGTTTTGCATATTTTAGGTCACTAAAAAAACAGAAGAAAACGGTTGTTTTTGTGAGTCACGATATGAACGCTGTACGCGAATACTGCGACAGGGCTGTACTTATTGAAGACAGTGAACTTGTTGAACAGGGGACTTCTGCAAAGGTTTCACAGGCATACAGCCGAATGTTTATGAAAGAGCAGGAACATGAAGAGGGTGACTCTAAAACATCACTACGCTATGGTGATGGATCAATAAAGTATACGAGCGTAAAAGTAACACCTTCTACTGTGCGAAATGAAGAGTTTATCAAGATAACAGCAAAGCTGTCTGTGAAAAAAGATATCGACGGGGCAATTCTTGGTTTTTCATTGAAAAATACTGCCGATGCGCTACTATTTGGTTCAAATTCAATGATGCAAGATAAGAAATTTGAAAACCTTAAAAAGGGCGATACGTTTACTATCGATTGGACTATTCCTAATGTCTTGAACGACGGAGACTACCTCGTAAATGTAACGTCCGAGTCATTAGCAGCAGAGCCGTGTGATTGGTGGGAAGAAGCTATAGAATTTTCTGTTCGAAAAGAGACGCAAACTGGATTTGTGATTTTCCCAAAAATTGAATTAGGCTCGACCTATGGTAAGAATTCGTAAATTATTCATTGACGCGTCGCCTATTACAGAGGCACGAGTCAGTGGAATTGGTCACATGACGGCAGAGCTTGTCAAAGCGCTTGATAAGAGTGTGGATAATGGTATTGTTTATGAGATAAACTTGATTGTTTGTAGTGATAAAAAACAGCACCTTGATCAATGGGAGTTAAAAAATGTCAAAGTCATCACCCTTCCTGTGCGTCAGCGTATCTTTAATCTTTTTTGGAAGTTTGATCTCTTGCCTCCAATGGATTTGTTTTTTGGTAAGGGAATATATCTCTTTCCAAATTATAAAAACTGGAGGCTTTTATTTTCAAAGTCGTTCACTTTTGTATGCGATATCAGTTATATAAAGTTTCCACAGTTTATTGAGCCAAAGAATCTTGAATTCCTTACTAAAAATATTCAAAAGTGGGTTAATAGAACCGACCGGGTTCTTGCAATTTCTAACAATGCAAAAGACGAAATAATTTCGAGTCTTAATGTGTCAAAAGCCAAAGTTAGCCTTGTGAGTTGTGGAGTAAACGAAAAAATTTTCTATCGAAGACAAAAAGACGAAATCGAGGATATCAAAAAGTCTCTTGGCATTACTAAAAAATACATCTTATATATAGGAAACATAGAGCCACGTAAGAATATACAGGCTCTAGTAGACGCATACATTTCACTACCCGAGACGACCCGACACACCTATAGCCTCCTTCTTGTTGGCGGTGGTGGATGGCTTAACGAACCGATTATGAAAAGTATTTCTGATGCGCAGCGTAGCGGATATGATATTGTTCACCCCACAACATATATACCAGACAGCAGCTTGCCTGCGTTATTCTCTGGAGCGTCTTTGCTTGTACATCCGGCTTTCTATGAAGGTTTTGGAATATCACCTCTTCAAGCTATGGCTTGTGAAACACCTGTTATTGTGGCTAATAACTCGTCCTTACCTGAGGTAGTAGGAAAAGCAGGATTGTTGGTAGATGCTCATGATACGAGGGACTTATCTGTTAAAATAGAGGAAGTGTTACAAAGTACAAACATTTCTCAAGAACTTTCTAACGCCGGATTAGAACAAGCCCGTAAGTTCTCTTGGGATGATTCAGCAGCTACATTAAGCTTGTTAATAAAGGAAGCGAAGTAAATTATATGGATAAGGTAGTTTCCTACGCACAAAACAGAGAAGATGTCATTATTGATGGTTTTTTTAGTGGCGCAAAAAGCGGCTTTTATGTAGACATTGGTGCGTCTGATCCGGTGAAAGATTCAGTAACGAAATTCTTTTACGATAAGGGTTGGAGTGGCATTAACGTAGAACCAAATCCTTCGATATATAAAAAATTGCAGAAAGAACGACCACGTGATGTAAATGTGAATGCTGCGGTATCAAACGACTCTGCATCTACATTAAGCTTGAGGGTGTATAAAAAAGGTGATGGATTATCAACTCTCTCAGAAGATATCAAACAAGAGTATATCGAAAACACAACAGTGGTTACAAAAGAATATCGGGACATTGATGTTAAAACTATTAAGTTGATCGAGTTATTTGAAAACAACAACGTGTTTGAAATTCAATTTATGAAAATTGATGTCGAAGGTTACGAATATGAAGTTTTAAAATCTAATGACTGGACAAAGTATCGGCCTGAAGTTATTTGTATTGAATCGAACCATATCGTAAAGGACTGGCATAGTGTATTAAAAGATGCAGATTACGAAAAAGTTTTCTTTGACGGATTAAATGAATATTTTGCATCTGTAGAATCGAAAAAGGCAGAGAGTTTTTCTTATATACAATCCGTTATTGGAAAGCGAATTGTCGATGCCGATACCGCTTGGGAACTTAACGACCTCGAAAATAAAAAAATGATTATTGAATATCAGCTCCAGAACAGCAGGAAATACACCCAGGAATTAGAAGAAAGAATTAAGTTTCTTGATTCACACATTTTCCAGCAACAAAGAACCAAGAACTTAATTAAGAACTTAGCTATTAATATCGATCAGATCATTATGCGAAATATTAATAAGCTGACCAAAAGACAGCATTATTATCCTACACTTTCAACCGTTGGCGCTAATAATCCAAAGAAGCTACTTCATTTATTACATGAGGGTGATAAGCATGCATTTATAAACAAGCCAACAATCGGTTGGAGAATTAAGGCGTTCTTCGGCGATATTATACTTCTGACGTATAGAGGATTCAGAAAGATAGTAGCAGTATTAGGAAAGTTTGTATTTAAAAAAGTCCTAAGACCTTTAAAAAGAATGGTGAAAAAATAAGATGAGTAAAACAAATCCAATAATAATTGATTGTCAGATATTTCAAACGTTTTCATGGGACCGTGGAATGGGGAAGTATTCCCTAGAATTGATTCGCGCCCTTTCTTTAACTGAGGACTTTCTAAGCCGTCCTGTGACGTTTCTGTTTAATAAACTCCTTACGCACAACGAGGATGCTGAAGCGCAGCTAAGAACGATTCTACCTGGTGCTGAATTCGATTATGTAGAGCTTGGTCTGCCAAAAGATGACCGGGTTCATAATAACGTACAATCTGTGCGTCTTAAAAACAAGCAAGCTCTATCAAACTATATACAAAATAAGAATCTAGCCGAAAAACCAGACTTTCTTATCCTCTCTCTCTATCTCGATGAAGTCTGCGCTGTATTTCCTGAGCGAGAATTTATCCATCAAGATCTGTTGCTTTATTACGACTCAATTCCTTTCTTGTATCACGAACGATATGGTCGTATGGAAGGATTTTTTGACCACTTCTATCTACCTCATACAGCAAGCGTATTTGAGGCTGATAAAGTTTTCACTATTTCAAAAACCGTTGCTAATGACCTGCATCTCTACTTTGGAGTGTTGAAAGACAAGATTTATAATATTGACGGTGCTTCAATTCCTCGTAACACACAAGAGCCTGTTATGCCAAAAGGCTGGAAGTATAAACCGGGTGAGTTTGTACTCATGCCAACCGGTCAGGAATTGAGAAAAAACAATGATAGGGCTGTTGAGGCTTTTGAGATGTTCGTTAACGAGCGTGATTCAGAAATACCGCTGTTTATCACCTCTCACTTCAGTGATGAAGGCAGGAACTATTTAAAGGGAAAAAGCAGCAGGGTTAACTTTACAGGTAACGTAAGTGATGCAGAGCTTTTGTGGCTGTACCAAAACTGTAAGTTCGTATTGTTCCCTTCGGAATATGAAGGATTAGGCTTGCCGATTCTTGAGGCAGTAGAGCAGGACAAAGCTATTGCTTGTTCGAATATCTCTGTCTTTAAAGAAATGTCTCAAACTGCATTTCATTATTTCGATCCAATCGATACGAATTCTATCAAGGAAGCACTTCTTGAGGTTGACGCAAATACCTCTGTTGATTCAAAGCTGTATGACATGGTGAAGAGAAATTACACCTGGAAGAACACTGCAAAACGATTTATCGATGGACTTATTTCTGAACAAAATCCACCTATAATCAAGAAGAAGAAAATTGCAATTTTTGCACCTGATGTATCGGGATTTTCAGCAATTGGTAAAGATGTTGGAGAGCTTCATGCAATCTACTCCCAGTACTTTGACGTAGAATATTATTTTGATAAAGGGCCTAACCACAGAGAGCTGCGGCCAAATATACTTAAGTATGCGGCACCTTGTTTTGAAGCAAAAGACTTTCAAGAGGGTGACGAGGTAAAGTACGAAGCTTTGATTTACCATATCGGTAATAGTGAATATCATTTGAATATAACCCGTGCCGCTCTCCGTTATCCAGGTTATGCAATTCTACACGACACCAACCTTGGTGGGCTTTATTATAATCTTGTAGATCTAGGCTATATCACTAAGCAACGATATGACCTTGAAGAAAAATTAGATACGATGATTGCTGCCAAGACAAAAAAAGACTCGGACAAAGGAAGTTTTTTGGCGAGTGTTCTTAATAATCAACTTGGCATTGTTGTTCATTCTGAATACGCAAAACAAGCTGTTAAAGCAAAGTTGTTATCTAGCAAAAAGGTTGTTCATCTTGAATTACCATTCAGCACACCGCCGTTTCCTGAAATTCTCGCCTCAAATGCAGCAGGTAAAAAACCAACAATTGCTTTTGCTGGAATTATCGCCCCAATTAAAGGTCTCGATATTATGGAGCAGATTGCTATGAATACCCAATTCTCTGAATGTCAGATAAACATATTCGGTTTTAGTGTCGGTAACTCGGATCAACTGAACAAACTAAGGGCTTTCCCTAACGTGCGAGTTATCACTAATCCTTCTGATTTCGAATTTCAAAACTTGTTAATCAAGTCAGACATAATGGTTAACGTGCGCATGGCTTACAAAGGCGAGACATCTGGAAGTACGCTTTCTCACATGCGATACGGTGGCGCATCAATAATACGTAAATTTGGATGGTTCGATGAACTACCTAATGACGTAGTTGTGAAGGTAGACGACCCAAGCGCGACGCTAGTTGCATTACGTAAACTCGTGTTAGAGCCAGCTGTACTAAAGAAGGTGCAAAAGAACGCTTTAGAGTTTATGCAGACGCACCATGATCATGCCGACTATACTGAAGGTATGTACAACTTAATAAATAAGTAAACGCAATGCGTTTACTTATTTATTTTAGTATCTAGTTTTTTATCTAGCGAACGGTTACGTCAAACCAACCAAGGCCACCAATATTCCAATCTTTAGCGCCTTCTAGCACCGGCTGGAAGTGTTCCCTGTGCGTGCCGAAGTTAACATTCCACGGTGCGGTGATGTTAAATTCAAACCTTACGATTTGACCAGACTCAACGATGTGCTGATTTGCAGCAAGAGTTGTACCATCTGATTCGAAGACTTTTGAAAAGTTAAAGTTAGGTCGTCCGTTTGAAGGCCATCCATAGCTAAATGCGCTTCCACGGTTTGTTGGTGCACTTGCGGCGAAGTGTAGCGGCGAGAAGCCGCCTGGTACGCTTACATCATCGTACAAACGGTTTGTACCGATGTTCTTGTACTGCATATACACAGGTGCACTCTGACCTCGTGTAATAGATGGTGTTAGACTTTGGCCGGCGAACTGTAGACTTGTTGCCGTATTATCTATAGTTGCATCTATCCAAGAGATTCCGCCCATGTATGGGTGAGGGGACCCAGCAATAATAGGTTGAAGATATTCCCTAATAAAACTATCTTCAGTATTTGCACTAGCTCCAAGTTTAAAATTAAACTTACCTATTTGACCTGGCATTACAATATGCTGATTGCCAGCTAGGGTCACTCCGTTAGCTTCATATACTGCAGAGAATGTAATTGAAGCTACTTGATTACTTGGCCAGTCTACGCCAAGTTGTGTAGTTCTTCCATTTGGCGCTGTTGTCGCTAGCTGTGTTGGGTAATATCCTGCAGGTGTGCTCATGTTGTCATACCATGCTGCACTTCCTGTATTTTTGTAAGATATGAAGTTGTCTGAAACGCTACTGTTCTTTGTAAGCTTAGGGTATGCGCTTTGAGAAGAATAGGTTGCTGAATATCTTGAAGCGACATTTATATCTAGCCAAGCAACTCCGCCCATGTTCCAGCTCGTTGCACCTTCGAGTACCGGTTGGAAGTATTCGCGATGTGTACCAAGGTCGATATTGCGCGGTGGAGTTATGTTGAATTCAAATCTAGCAATTTGACCAGGCTCAACAACATGTTGGTTAGCAGCTAGGGTTGTTCCGTTAGCCTCGTATACTCTTGTGAAATTGAAATTAGGTCGTCCGTCTGATGGCCATCCATAGCTAAACACGCTTCCGCGGTTTGTTGGAACGCTTGCAGCAAGGTGCACGGGTGTTACGCCTGCAGGTGCACTTGCGCTGTCAAACCATCGTGTAGAACCATTGTTCTTATACTGAAGGTATACAGCTCGAGATTCTCCTGGGTAAAAAGGTTCGGATAATGGGCTCTGAGCGTTAAATTGTGCGTTATAAGCATCTGTGTAAGTCGTTCCAAACCAATCTGTGAAATAGAGGTAGAAGTTTCTGTTGCCGTACGCTCCACAGCCATCTCCTGTTCCATATCCCGCATTTAATGCAGATTGGTTAGGTTGGTAAGGGGTGTAGTTATAAAGTGCTTGTGTAGAGCGGTTTTCAATATTAACTGTTGATCCGCCACAAGATGCAGTTGGATTCCACTGAATGTAACTATTCCCAAGTTTTTTAGGCGTATACCAGTTTGGGTTATTAGTAACAATAGCGTTAAACATTTTCGCAGACCATCGGACCTGGTTAGTTAATCCGTAGTATTCAGCATTACAAGGTGCAGTGTCAGGACACCCGTATCCTGTTGCAGCTCTGTACTGTTTGCTTAGTGGCCAGGTGTCGGTTACAAGACCTTGTTCCTTTTGTAATAAGACGATAAGAACCTGAGGGTTTATTGTGTAATCTTGTGAGGCGTCGTAGATAATTTGAGCAGCTGATTTACCATTCTCTGAAAAATCCTTCAAACAGGTGAATGGTACAGAGTAACCCTTAGATTCCGCCCATTGTCGACGAGTACCGCCTCCATATTCTGAAGGCTTGGTTCCCATTGTGTCGCAGGTAGGGACTTTACTATTTAGGAATTGTTGGATTTGCTCAACATTCATAGATGATTTATTTGTGAATACGGCGTCATCAATTATCCGGCCAGCATTCCAGTTGCTGATTGCAGCAGAGGTGGTAGAAGTATGGTTGATGAATACGATGCCCGCAACTAGCAAAATAGCTACAACAGAACCAGCAATAAGGGTGGGTCGTAAGAAGCGTCGATTATTAAATATAGATAAACTCATAATTATACATCTACCTCACTATTAACTTTTCCGCTGCTCGATCCGCTTACGACAGATACTTCAATTTTCCATGTTCCTGGAGCAAGGTCTGAGGTTGGAATATCAAATCCTGTACATGTTGAGTAGCTTGATAGAGCTTGAACTGAGGCTGTATAAACCTTTGAGATAGTGCCGTTAGTTAACGTTACAGTACACGCGCCGCTAGCGATAATTTCTTTTATAGTTACTTCAAGGTGAATAGTCTGGTTGCTATTAGAAGGTATGGCAGTAAGATTTAACTTGTTTGAGTTTTGGTCATCGTTTGTGTTTGTGTCATTTACAGAGTCTTCTTTTGTAGCGTTTCCTGCTTCGATTTGCTCTTTAGTTGGTTCTTTGTCGTCGATAGTAGATTTAGACGAATTCGTCGTGTCTGTGGTTTCGCTAGTAGATTTTTCATCTGAGGCTGGTTTATACAGAGCGTATGCACCCGCAGACGCAGCGATAACAACAACTAAAATAGCCGCTATTATAATAAGAGTTTTTTTGTTATTTTTTTGTTTTTTTATAATTTTCATGTTTATACCAAAAAATATTAGTTATCATCACTAATTATAACATATCCGTGTTAAATCAAGTATTGTCGAGAGACTGCGCTATCAAGGACAGAAAGCGCAAAGTAAGGTAATCTAGTTACAGATGGTCAACTTAAGAGATTCATTTATAGCTTTTTCGCGTTACCTTAAATCCTACAGGGTTTTCTTAAATGGTAGTTTGGCCGAGTACGCTATTTGTACGGTTATTTTTCTAGTATTAACTTTATTATATACAAACTCTCTGTTCGCCGACTTGTCCTCGCAAGTTTTCACATCAGTGCCGGCAGACGGTACTGGAGGTTTCCTCTGGTATAACTTTGCCCAGTCTGGCCTTGATCCGATATTGCACCATAGTGATATGGTCAACTTTCCTAACGGTGAGGATATCGGAGGAATAACATTTATAACCTACTTAGGCTTATGGCTGCCTATTCGTATACTTTCTTTTGTCTTTGGGGCAGTTATAGGCATAAATCTATTTATGATTTTTGGATACATACTTACTGCGGTATCGATGTACTGGTTAGTAAAAAAGTTAACAAGTAGTACACCGGTTGCCTATTTTGCAGCATTCATTGTAAGTTTCGCGCCCTACACGCTTTATAAATCGCTTGATCATATCGCATATATTCTGACCTATATTTTTATATTTATAGTGGCGGCATTCATTGGTTTCTGGAACAAGCCGACTGTTTTCAGGGCTGTAATTTTTGCAGCAACGATAGCGCTTGCATTTTACACTGATGGCTATTATTTATTGTTAGCATCTGTACTGGTGGCAGGTCTTTGTGTAGCTGGAATTCTGTACGGTATGTTTGTGAAGATGAAAAAGAAAGACTACACAAGAAGACTTAAGTACGGACTACTCTCTTTCGGGGTTTTAATTGTGTTGATTCTACCAATCTTTTCTCTTCAAGTGTTTAGTGGCAGCAAGGTTAAAGAGTCGTTAGACGATAGGCGACCAAATATAGCCACAGAAATGCAGGTATATAGAGCAAAACCTATTGATTTTATTATCCCAGCTATGACAAACCCATTTTTGCAAGACAATCCAACCTTTAAGGCTATACATGATGTAAAAAATGAGCGTTCAAACCCCTATGAAAGCACAAACTATTTAGGATTTACTCTTATACTTCTTTCGGCGGTTGGTGGAATAATACTAATAAAAAGACTTTTACTGAAAAAACGCCTAAGTCCTGGTGTATTGTCTCGGAGCGAAGAAAGAAATATTCTCCTTGTAACCACTATGACGATAGTTACAGTTCCATTAATGCTTTCTTTTATGTTTTCACCTGAAGTCAATATTCTTGGACTTACTATTAAATTACCGGGACAGCTTTTTATTGATTATAATATTACCCTGTGGCGAGTGATGAGCCGCTTCTTTGTTCCACTTCACTTCATTGTTGCTTTGTTTGCGTCGCTGTCTCTGTGGTTAATATTTAAATTAATACAAAAGCCAAAAGACAAAAGAAACATAATACCTTGGCAGGTAGTCACTATTTGTGTTCTTGTGATATTTGTTGCCGCAGAGTATGCAACAACCATCAATAGGCCATCATTTGATTTTAAGAATGAAAACCAAGGCTACTTCTGGCTCAAAGATCAATCTGAAATTAAATCTATCGTCGAGCTTCCTGTGGTCGATCCGCTCGATTATTCCACAGCATACTATGTGACCTCTCAAGTGGTTCATGGTAAAAAACTTGTTAATTCAAAAGAGAACCAGAAAACGAGTCTTACTAATATTCTTGGAGGCGTAGATAATCCAGAGACAATAGATTGGGCGATAAAAAGAGGTGCGGATGCTGTTGTGACACATAATAGAGCCTGTGAAGCGGTTGCTTGGGGAAGTCTGGTGTATAAAAATGATAGCGTCGTTAAGGGAGCTCTTTGCATTTATACTTTAAATAAAACAAAAAGCGTTGATGGAAATTTTATTAAATATACCTCCGGATTTGAACATAGGCCAAATGCGGACGATCAAGAGCGCGCTGCATTTAATTCTAACGAAGCGCAGTTACTTATTACGGATGAGAGTTTCAGTATTTCAAATGAATTTAACAAGGTTGAATTGAGTGGTAAACTGGAAAGTTTCGTAGAGTCAGACCTGGGAAGGTCAACATTTGTGTTAGAACAACATGGCAAAGAGGTATACAGTTCTTTAATTGAATCAGAGGTGTCGAATATAAAGGTTATAATTGATAACGACGCTCCGTTGACACTAAAGCTGACCCTTCCGTCAAATAGGCAAGTAGGAAAGTGGCAGTATGTTCTTAATAATGTAACTGTAAGGTCTATCTAATATGAAGCCGATTAATAAAATTCTAAAAACTATAAATGAAAGTGACCTTATAAGGCACAATCTTATTTTTTTCATAGGCTCTATAGCGGTGGCATTACTAAATTATATATACTATCCGATAATTAGTAGACTTGTTGATGTGTCTGAGTTCGGAGAGATTCAGGCTGTTATTGCGGTGTTTATGCAGGTTGGCATCCTCTTAACCGCCTTTGGTTATACGGTTACGTTTGCTGTTAATAATGAATCTCAAAAGGGCGCCTCTGCGAAGGCTATATTGTCTTTAGAGCGAACAACTCTATGGATAAGCTTAGGGTTGTTTATACTATTCTGTTTATCAAGTTTCTTCTTAAAAAATAGTCTACAGTTTGATTCGATCTTGCCGCTATTGCTGGTTGGTTTACTTATAATTATTAATGTTCCATCAACCTCGAGAACATATGTATTACAAGGATTAAAACGATTAAAAGAAGTATCGTTAAGCGGTATTATATTCGCTACAAGTAAGCTGCTGTTGTCTGTTATATTGTTGCTACTTGGTTTTAGTGTTGTAGGTGTGATGTTAGCATATATTATTGCTCAACTTCTTACTTTTGCATATTTAAGATTAAAAACTAAAGATGTATTTCCGGGTTTTGTTAAAAGCTTAGGTGTGCGTAGTAAAAAAATCTTTTTTGTAGAGAAGCAGGCTGTAAAAACCGAACGTATGTACGGATTGGTCATTGTTGTCCTGTTGTTTTTGTCTGCGTTGCTATATTCATTTGATGTGGTTGCGGTACGTTTCTTTGTGAGTCCAGAACAGGCCGGGCTGTATAGTGGCATTTCTACTATCGCAAAGATAGTTTACTTTGTAACTGTGTCGGTCTCTGGGGTGCTTTTAGTAAGTGTTAAATTGCGCGACACACGCAAAAAGGCACACGCAGTACTTTTGCGATCTGCTCTGATTATTCTTGGTATCGGCGGCCTAGCTGTATTAGTTTTTTCACTATTTCCATCCGAAATAGTCAGACTGTTTGTGGGGAATAGTTATGTATCAATGGCGCACTTGTTGCCACTAGTCTCTGTTCTTATGCTTGTGTGCTCATTTAATAACCTATTATTATGCTTCCATATTGCTCGCAAGAACTATCGGGCTCTATGGGCAACTGGGTTCTCGGCTTTGCTGTTAGTTGCTTTATTAACGCTAAACCACAGTGGTGGTGTTGAAGATATCGTAGACGGATATTTATATGCAAATGTACTTATGTTGGTAATATTCATATTCCAAATAATTTTAAAGGACAAACGATGAGTAACTCTCCGCTAGTAAGTGTTATTATGCCTGCTTATAACAGCGAAGCTTACATAGAAGAGGCGATACAAAGTGTGCTGTCTCAAACGTACAAAAATTTTGAATTTATTATTATAAATGATGCGTCAAAAGACGGAACGTTAAATGTTATTAAAAATTATGCAAAAAAAGATAAGCGAATTATTGTCGTTACTAATCTTACTAACCTTGGTGTGGGTGCAACAAGGGCCTTGGGTATCGAAAAGTCAAAAGGTAGTTTTATTATGTGGCAAGACTCGGACGACATATCTTTACCTAGACGCATGGAGTTGCAGTTAGATTATTTATTAGAGAATGAGCTCGTTGGTGTTGTTGGTGGTTATATAGAGTTTTTTGGAGAAGGTATAAAGACGACTTTAAGAAAATATTCTCAAAATGACGCAGAATTAAGAAGAAGAATATTTATGTATAGCCCAGTTGCGCAGCCTGCATCGATGTATAGAAAAGAGGTATACGAAAAGGTGGGAACATACGATGCACAATATACTGTCGCTGAAGATCTCGAGATGATTTTTCGAACAGGAACTGAATATCGCTTTGCCAATGTTCAAACTCTAGTGTTGAGGTATAGACAAAGTAGCACGTCTTTGACTATGCAAGCGTTAAGAAAGATGGAAATTTTGACAATAAAGATTCGAAAAAGTTTTGCTAGTAACAAAGCTTATTCGTATACTTTAGTTGATGCTGCCTTTAATTTAGCTCAACGTGGATCTATATATATGCCTTCAGGGTTGCGACTAACACTGTTTAAATTAATGAGAGGCGATAAATAATGAAAAAAGTTGTTTTTGCCTCACATGTTACGACTGTTGACGGCAAACAATACGACGGTATAGGCAATGCCCTTTTGGATATATTCCCATCATTAACATCTTCATTTTGGTTTGTCCGCCATTCCATGGACGGCATGCTTCGTTCTGAGGTTCAAGACTTTAAAGATGGTAATATTGTTAAAAAACATCAACTCCATGTTGTTCGAAATCCGTCAGCGTTAAGGTATATCTCGGAATTGATTTCAACCATTTTTTATTTTACATTTTTCAATAAAGTAGACGTATATATCGGTATTGATCCACTCAACGCTCTGGCGGGAATTGTTCTTAAAAAACTTGGCCGGCTTGAAACAGCGATCTTTTACACAGCCGATTATTCATTAACACGATTTAATAACAAACTTCTTGATGGTATCTATCATAGAATAGACAAGTTTTGCGTCCGCCATGCGAACGAAGTGTGGTCTGTGTCTTCTAACATCGTAGATATACGAAGAAGTATGGGGCTCGAAGAGAATAAAAATATATTTCTTCCGAATGTTCCTCCTGATACATATAACGAGTATCGAAAAAATTCACACGATATATATAGCCTTATAACCTACGGAATTGTTGATAAACAGCTTGATTATAAGGGGGTAACTGATGCTGTGAATATTCTTAAAGATGAATTTCCAACCATATCTTTGACGATTATAGGAAATGGGCCAGAAGAAGCGAGACTCAAGAAGTATGTGCGTACCCTTGAGCTTAGTGATAGGATTTATTTTATGGGCAGATTAAGTTTGGGTGAAACGCTCAAGGTCGCATCACGTAGCGGCATCGGACTTGCACTATATAACGGCACCTGGGGCTTTAACCAATTCGGAGATAGTACAAAAGTACGCGAGTATTTTAACTTTGGACTGCCTGTAATTTCGACAGACACGCACTCAACTGTAAGTGACATAAGAGATAATAATGCTGGAATAGTTACCGAATTATCTACTGAGAGTTATGTTGCTGCAATTCGAAAAGTAATTAAAGGCTATAAAACTTATTCTAAAAATTCGCTTAGAGTTGGAAAGAGATACGAGGGAGCACACCGACTTCAGCTCGAGAAGCTCCTTAAAGATTAATAGATTTTTTCTTATCAACAATATACATTGGCCTTCCTTGAGACTGTGAATGAATATGAGAGATGTACGTTGCAAGAATTGATTGAGAGATTAATACGAGTCCAACCAGGAAAGACATTAAGATACCTAGAAGTGCTGTGCCTGTAAAGTTTAATGTCCACGGATCACCTAGGATATACTGCTCAATAATAATGAATATTCCTGTTAGTACAGACAAGAATGTAATTGCCGCTCCAACCCAACCAAAGAAGAAAAGCGGCTTTAGGGATAGCGACACGAAACTATTAAAGGCAAGTTTAAATAATTGACTTGTTTTATAGCTTGCGTGGCCAGCTATACGTGCAGGTGCGTCAAATTCAATGTAATCGCGGTCGAAACCGAGCCAGTCTATCAGGCCACGAGTAATTCTTAATCGTTCAGTAAAGTTTATAAACTCATCCCTTACTGCTGCATCAATTAAACGAAAATCGGTTGCACGGGGTAGAAGTTGTGCGTCTGAGGTAGAATTGAATATTTTGTAAAATACACGAGAACCATATTTTTTAATAAGCCCTTCTTTCTGATTAGATGAGCGAATACCTACTACAACTTGAGCGCCATTTTTCCACTTATCAATAAACTTCCCAATGAGCTTAGGTGGGTGCTGGCCATCGGCATCGAGTATGATAATTGCATCACCTGTGGCTGTCTGGATACCTGCGGTCGTTGCCATTTCTTTACCGAAGTTGCGAGAGAAACTCAATACTCGGATACTTTTATCGGCATTAGCCAAAAGCCCTAATTTAGATAGGGAATCATCCGAGCTTCCGTCATTTACGTAAATTACCTCGTATTCATCAACACTTTTAAACTTAACTAAATTTGAGATTAAGGATTTATGAAATAACTGGATTCCCTCTGATTCATTAAATACTGGTATAACGACTGAAAGTAGCATTAAATCTCCAAGGCTTATCTTTATTACAGTATATAATAGATAACAGTTTGCGTGAGGATATTAGGATAAAATAATGACGATGTTCTAATAATCGTCGAAGGGTGAATAATGGCTTATAAAATAAATAAAGCTGCACAATCGGGATCTAGATTAGAGAATTTAGAGGGGCTTAGGGGTGTGGCGGCAGTGATTGTTGTTGCCTATCACTTTATTCTCATGTTTTATCCAAGTATGTTCTACGGTATTCACCCAGTATTGGCGCCCGTTCAGAATATGCGGCTTGAAGATAATATTTACGGAAACCCTTTAAATGTCTTTTTATCCGGTGGCTTTGCTGTAGGGATTTTCTTTGTACTAAGTGGGTTTGTACTTAGCGTCGGCTTCTTTCAGAGTGGTGAAAATTCGATCATTCGAAAACTTGCTCTCAAACGGTACTTACGGTTAATGCTGCCAGCATTAGCATCAATCTTGATAGCGTTTTTAATTTTATGGCTTGGCCTTGCTAGCTACAAGCCGGAAGCGACACTTCTAGTACATGCTGGTTGGCTAGGGGTAAATTGGCAAATCGTACCAGACTTTTTCAATGCACTATGGCAAGGTTTGTACGGAGTATTCTTTGCTGGTGATGTAACGTACAATCCAGTTCTTTGGACTATGAAGTATGAATTCTTAGGTTCTTTTCTTGTTTTTATCGTTCTCGCCTTGTTTGGTAAATCGAGAAGAAGAGGCATCCTGTATGCACTATTAATATTATTTTTCTTTAATAGTTGGTACTTGGGTTTTGTACTAGGACTAGTGCTTGCAGATGTATTTGTGCAAAATAAACCAAAGTTTAAATACGTAAATCAGTATGCTTTTGCCGGGTTAATAGTTGGATTATTCGTTGGGGCATACCCCGTCATATCAGCAGTGGGTACTATATATGAATATATAAAATTTCCATTCTTGAATGATGACGCAAATTTCTCCTCACACGTTTTAATAGGCGCAACATTGGTTATATTTGCTGTTTTAACTATTCCGAAATTATCAAGATTCTTTGAGCACCCTAAGGTAAGTTGGCTAAGTAAATATACCTTTTCGCTATACCTTGTTCATCTTCCTATTATTTTTAGTCTTACTACTTTCTTGTTTGTTACTCTACATCAAATCATTGGTTTCAATAAAGCAGCCTTGCTTTCGTGTGTATTAACCCTCCCAGTTATTGCTGCTGTGACATGGCTCTTTGAGAGATATATCGACTCACCAGCGATTAAATTATCGAGTCGTTTTGCTCGATGGTTTGAGGCTAATGACGACAAGCCCAAAAGAGTCAAAAGCAACAATTAATTTATTTGTAGTGGTAAGCAATGTTATAATGCTTGTATATGATTACCGTAATAATTGCCGGAGGGTCTGGTACACGTTTGTGGCCCCTCTCAACACCTAACTATCCGAAACACTTATTAAATCTTACTGGCGACAAGTCTATTCTTCAGATGACGTACAAGCGCGCTAAACGCCTTGGCAACTCTGTGTACGTCGTGACTGAAGCGAGCCACGCTCACCACGTTAAAGAGCAATTGTCTGAACTTCCTGACGAGGCCTTTATTATTGAACCAGGCCGGCGCGGCACTGCGCACTGTATTGTAATGGCGCTTGATTACGTTGCGCGACGACATGACCACGACGAACCGATTGCCTTTGTATCTGCAGACCACCATATCCGCGACACTGCTGGTTTTGTGCGCTCGTTTAACTTAGCAGCAAAGACTTCTACTGAACGAAATGAAATCACCCTCATCGGAATTGAGCCAACATTCCCGGCTATTGGCTTTGGTTATATTGAACGTGATGACGTGATTGACGCCGATAGTGGCGTTTACAATGTTCAATCATTCAAAGAAAAGCCAGACTTCGATACTGCACAGAAGTATGTTCAATCTGGAAATTACCTCTGGAACTGTGGATACTTTGTGGGATCGGTTAATACTTTCTTAAATGAAACAAACAGAAGCTCTCCTGAACTACAGGCAAGCTATGACACACTCGCTGCGATTGCAGGTCCTCTATCTGAAGAATACAAAACTACCTACCTCGAGCTAGACAACCAAGTAATCGACATTGCGTTAATCGAAAAGGCACAAAGCCTCGCCGTTGTTGCTGCGAGCTTCGACTGGTTAGATGTTGGGTCATTTAAGGACCTTCACGACGCTGTAGATCGTGACCAACAAGGCAACTACTTCAAGGGTGAAGGTATTAATACTATCGACGTTGAGAATGTGTATATTCGCAACGAAGAGAGCAAGCCTATTGCTGTTATTGGCCTCGACAACATTGTCGTTGTAAACACACCTGACGGCATTCTTATTTCTCGTAAAGACGTCAGCCACCGAACTGGCGAAGTTGCTAAGAAGCTACAAGCTGAAGCTGCGGACAAGGCCTAGTATGAAGAAAGTACTTGCCTTTGACCTTGATGGGACACTTGCTCCAAGTAAATCGACCTTACCGCCACGAATGGGCGAGCTTATTGATCAGCTACTCGACCACTACGAAGTTTGTGTAATCTCTGGTGGTAAATTTGGTCAGTTTGAAACACAATTGCTAGATGGTTTGAAAACGACGAGCGAAAAACTCGAACGCCTTCATTTAATGCCAACCTGTGGAACGCAGTATTACAAGTTTACTAACAATGCCTGGACTCAGGTGTATGCCGAAAACTTTACTGAAGAAGAAAAAGCTAAGATTATCGCCGCACTAAACGAAGGTATCGATACACTCGGCTACCGTGAATCAAAAGTTTATGGTGAAATCATCGAAGACCGTGGCAGCCAAGTGACCTTCTCTGCATTAGGACAAGACATTGTTGCTGAACTCGGCGACGAAGGTGTTCGCTTAAAAGAAGAATGGGACCCGGATACTTCAAAGAAGAATGCTATTCGTGATTACGTAGCAAACCTTATTCCTGAGTTTGAAGTACGTGTCGGTGGTGGAACATCAATTGATATTACCAAGCCTGGCATTGATAAGGCGTACGGTATGCAAAAACTTATCGACATTCTTGGTATCACTAAAGAAGACATTCTTTTTTACGGTGACCGTTTGAGCGAAGGTGGTAACGATTACCCGGTGAAAGAATTTGGTATTGAGAGTATTGAAGTTGCGCATTGGGAAGATACTGCTGTAAAACTTGAAGCTATTTTAGCCGAATAAGTTAGCCTGCGAATACGTTTTGAATGAAGTTCGTATAAGGCAACAATTGAAATACCCTCCTAGAAGGGCATCTCTGCATCCTTTCTAAGAGGGCGGGTTGTTGGTGGTCCTGCGAAACGGTGACCTCACTCTGAGAAGAGGAGTGCTCTTGTTCCTTGGGGAGTGCGGCTTAGAACCTCGCTGCCGAAGACGGATGACTCGATTTCGGTCGAAAGCAGCACCTGGGTGGTTGCTTGGGACACGGTCGCCTTCCATTCGCCGATGTGAAGGCTGTCGAGCGTGCCGGCCTTCCACGACGTGTCCTTGAGCGAGAGGAAAATGAAGTCACCTCGTATATCAAGCTTTGTCGCGATGCCTTTCGTGAGCGTGGAATTGCTCTCCACTATCACTTCGGTTCCGACGAACACGTGCGCGTCTTGCTGGGTCATTGTTAGTGGCATTGCATGAACCTCTCGTTTGGCTGGAACAGAACAACTTACAGACAGATTAACATATCGAGGTGAGATTATGTAGATGTACTAGCGGGTGGCGTCTTGCACAATCTTACGCATCTTCGTCGCAAACAACCCCTTATCAAACCGTTTTGCCTTTCGGTGTAGTGTAGCAGGCAAGAAATTAATCTTGTCTGCTTTTTTCATGGCATCTACCAGGCTCGCAACGCTCTGAGTTTTAAATAACACGCCGGTTTCGCCATCTTGAACAATATCTAAAGCACCCCCTTTGGCGTAGGCGATAACAGGAGTGCCGGCAGCAAGGGCTTCTGCAGCTGAAATACCAAAGTCTTCTTCGTTAGGGAATAAGAACGCCTTGGCTGATTGGGCCTGTTTAACAAGCTCTTCGTCGCTAATGCGTCCAGTAAACGTGATGGTTGGTCCAGCAAGCTTCTTAAGGCGCTCTGTGTCGGGCCCACTACCAATAATGGTTAGTTGGGCACCTAACTGGTTGCAGGCTTCAATAGCTAGGTCAAAACGCTTGTAGGGCACATGCCTACCCCAGAGTACGTAGCCACTGCGTTCGCCTTTTGGTGGTGGGGTGAAACGGTCGACATCAACAGGTGGGTGAATAATTGTGCTTGGTTTGCCGTAGTACTGTTTAATTCGCTCTTGGGTGATGGTTGAGTTAGCAATAAAAACATCAATACCTTTGATAGATTCGAGGTCGAGTTTGCGTTGTTGTTTTACGAGTACTGGAATAAGCGGACGAATAAGCGGTGTGAGTTTACCGAATTTAAATTCTTTCTTAAATTCTTCGTAGTGGCTCCAGTAATAACGAATAGGGGTGTGAATGTAGGCGATGTGAATTTGCCCTAGGCGAGTCTTGCGGACCGCCTTAGCTTCAGCGCTAGAAGTGCTGATAATAATGTCGAATTCCGATAGGTCGAGCTTGCGGAAGGCCTTAGCGCGAAGGGTAGGCCAAAGAGTGTGCTTGTAACGTAACGATTTCGGCAACTTAGTTTGAAGTTCGGTCGTGCGAACATCGATGTGCTTAAAGGCTGGCATTTTTTCAGCATCATAGACCGATGTATAAATAGGTGCTTTAGGAAATAGTTTGTGAATTTCCAGTAGCAGCGGTTCGGCACCGCCCATGTTTGTTAGCCAATCGGTAACAAGAACAATCTTAGGAGCTTTTGGCGCGGGCATTATTTTGCGCCTCGTCCTCTAAGGACTATCCATAATGTTTTAAATAGAATCTTAATATCTAGCCAGAAGGTCCAGTTTTGGGCGTAAAAAAGTTCGAGTTCGATGCGATCTTCGAAGCTAAGTTCACTGCGGCCAGAAACTTGCCATAGACCAGTCATACCAGACTTTACACTGTGCAGTAGGGCTGTTCGGCCTCGGGCGAGGTGTACTTCTTGTGGAAGAATAGGGCGTGGGCCAACGAGGCTAATGTTACCCAGTAGTACGTTGAAGATTTGCGGCAGTTCATCGATCGATGTTTTACGGAGCCAGGCGCCGAATGGGGTAATACGAGGGTCGTTCTCTACTTTACGATTTGCTTCGTATTCTTTTACAAGGTCGTCACGTCCCATAGCTGCGAATTCTTCGGCAGCATCTTTGGTTCCGTATTGGGCACCCATGCTGCGGAACTTAATCATGCCAATAGGTTCAGAGAAGCGGCTGAGGCGTTTGCTGATGTAAAAGGCAGGTCCACGGTCGACAAGTTTTTTAATGAGGTAAATGATAAACATGGGGATTGCGAGAATGATAATCAGTAGTAGGCTGACGATGAAATCGAAGATTCGTTTCACAATTGCACCCCAGCCAACCAACGGCGTTTGATAGACGGTAATCATTGGGTAACCGAGGAAAACATCGACGGTGTTTTTGCCTGAATAGAATTCAGATTCGCCTGGGATAAAGCTGTAGTCAATGTGGTGGGTTTGGGTGGCAGACAAGATTTTTTGGTTACGGTCAGGGTTTTCGTAAAGGTCAGTTTGGATAATAGCTGAAACACCAAGTTCGCGAATTTGCTTCAGGGCGAGTTCTGGTGTTGAGAAATGAATGGCTGTTGAAGTGTCGGGAAGGATTCGCTTTGGCCCAGCAATAGCCACGACTTCATAGCCGCTTCGGCGTGTATCGGCCAGGTTAAAGGCAATGTCGCTGGTGGCACCCGATGAACCTATAAGTAGAACTCGTTTAACACCTTTTCCGTACCTAAAGCTAAGGTTACGGATTAAACGCATAATTTCGCGTTCGAAAATAATCAATAAGAATGAAGCGGCAAGCGTGTACGCTGCAACTAAACGGGCCGGGAAGAGGTCTTTGTCGCTGACGTACTCAAAACCGATAACCAGAAGGATGCCGAGCACGGCGCCGATGGCAATTTTGCTCCATTCAGCGAGGCGGCGGTTATAGACACTTGGTTGGTATAAGCCGATGAGTCCGAATACAGCAATCCAGGCTGGGATGATGAATAGGAAGGCGAATGCGTAATCGGTGGACTGAATATTGTGCAGCAGTGGGCGTGGGTCATATTGCACGCGGGCAATGTAGGCTAATGTGAAAGCGGTAATTAATACTAAGGCGTCAACGAGCATGAGTATGAGGCTGTAGAGTTTGGAATTTCGACGAGTCATAAGTGGTGCTATTATAGCATTTTCTAGGTTACACTAAGAGGGTATGTTGAAGAAAGTCTATATTGGCCTCTTGCTTGTTATCTTTGGTGGGATTGTATTGCACGCGCCACTCTCTGTTGGTTTTAGTGCGTTATTCCCGGATTATGAACTTCTCATTAAGTCATGGAAGGAAATCCTCCTCGGGGTAGCGACGCTTATTTTACCGGTACTGCTTACTATTCATAAGCGCTGGAATATTTTTAAAGAGCCTCTGTTCTTGTTGATTGCCGGCTTTGCACTATTAAATATTATTCTGATTCCTATTTACTTCACGGGGGCAGAGTCTACTTTGGCGGGGATTTTAGTGAATTTGCGTTACCTGCTATTCTTCGTCCTTGTATATGTAGCATTGGCATTATATCCGCAACACATACGCTTATTTATCAAGGTAGGTATTATTGGAGCTTTTGTTGTATTGGTATTTGCAATTTTGCAATTAACTATTCTGCCCAATGATTTCTTGAAGTACCTAGGTTATGGCAAATCGACGATTATGCCCTTCTTAACGGTTGACCAGAATGATGCCTTTATTCGTATTAATAGTACCCTTCGTGGCCCCAACCCCTTAGGTGCCTATGCGATGGTGGTTTTGACGCTACTACTAGCGTTTTGGCTGAAGGGTCCAAAGATACTTACAAAAGCACAACAGGCGGGCATGGCTATCCTTGGCGTGGGAAGTATTGTGGCGCTATGGGCAAGTTACTCGCGTAGTGCAGTGCTAGGTGTAGCGATTGCGGCTGGCTTAGTGCTATATTCAACGGTTGGCAAAAAGCTATCTAAAACGGTGTGGATAATTTTGGTAGCCTCAGCGCTACTGGTAGGGGGTAGTTTATTCGCGTTTAAAGATACTGCATTTGTTTCAAACGTTATTTTGCACGAAGACCCAAGTGAAGGGAATGACGTAAATTCTAATGATGGCCATGCAGATTCACTCGTCGATGGAACAAGGCGAGTGTTGAAACAG